>Ga0335083_10001647_pt1 | contig 30481 bp, 30 predicted proteins | sample Lox_Sample_42_FD_206716 | JGI IMG/M metagenome (GOLD analysis project Ga0335083, IMG submission 206716) | Soil microbial communities from Loxahatchee National Wildlife Refuge, Florida, United States - Lox_Sample_4.2 | ecosystem: Environmental > Terrestrial > Soil > Wetlands | place: USA...
CACCGCGCGCTCGGTGAACATGATCTCGATCGGCGTGCCGATCAGGCCGATCCCCATCAGGGTCGCGTTGAAGAAGCCCTTGTTGCCGAACACCACCATCCAGCCCGCCGCGCGCACGGAGTTGCCGACGAAGAGCGGCAGCACGATCGCGATGATCAGGAGGTTCTTGAAGCGGCTCTGCGTGCGCGCCACGACGTAGGCAAGCGGGAAGCCCATGACCAGGCAGACCAGCGTGACCAGGAGCGACACCCGAAGCGTCGTGTACAGCGCGGAGGTGTAGTAGGGATCGGTGAAGAACTTGACGTAGTTGGCGAGCGTCAGCGCGTCGACCATGGTCTTGGTCTCGCCGATGAAGCCGTTGAGGCTGTAGCGCAGCAGGATCGCCAGCGGCGCCAGCAGGCAGAGGATGACGAACACCGTCGCCGGCGCGATCAGCGCCGACGCCGTCCAGCCCGTGGCCCGCCTTGTCTCGACGAAGCTCATCCCTTGAACGACTTGTTCCACCAGTCCTGGAACGCCGAGTCGTTCTTGCCGAGGTAACCGTAGTCGAGATCGACCAGGCGCTTCTGCTCCTCGGGCGTGAAGCCGATGCGCTTCTGCAGGTCGGGCGGCACCTTGGCGTTCGTGACCGTCGGGTTGTAGCCCATGTCGGCCGCGAAGCCTTCCTGCGCCGAAGGCTCGAGCATGGCATCGAGGAAGGCATAGGCGCCCGGCTTGTCCGGCGCGTTCTTGGGCATGACGAAGCCCGAGATGTACATCGGGATGCCTTCCTTGGGCGCGACGGTCTCGACCGGAATGCCGGCGTTCTGCCACTGCACGGCGCGCGCCTTCCACATGATGCCGATGGCGATCTCCTCGGTCTTCATCGCCTGGGCGAAGGCCTCGTTGGAGGGATAGATGCGGGCGCCCGCCTTCTTGCAGGCGATCAGGCGCTCCTTGGCGGGCTCGATGTTGCTCGTCGAGCCGCCCGAGGCCATCGCCGCGGCCACCAGCGTGTACTGGTACTGGATGTCGATGATGCCGAGCTTGTTGCCGTGCTTGGGATCGAGCGTGTCGGCGAAGCTGGTCGGCGGCGTGGTGATGATCTTCGGATTGTAGAGGATCACCTTGCCCGAATAGATGTGGCCGACGCCGTAGGGATACTTCATCGCCGGGATGAGGTTCTTGGCATTGGCCATCTTGGAATAGTCGAGCTGCTCCAGCAGGCCCTGCTGGTTCATCTCGTACATCAGCGAAGCCGACACGCCCTGGATGTCCGAGGTGCCGCGGCGCAGCGCCTTCTCCGCCATGACCTTGGCGCGCCGTGGCGGGTCGTTGGCCTCGTCGTTGATCGGCTCCCAGCCCTTGGGGACCAGCAGCGGCGTCTCGATGTGCTTGGTGAGCAGCCGCGAATAGTCGCCGCCCCAGGTGCCGATGATGATCTTCTTGTTGTCCTCGGCGCGGACGATGGCCGGTGCGCCCAAGGTGAGGGCTGCCGTGCCTCCCAGGATGGAGCGGCGCGTGAGCTTGTGGTCAGACATCAAAGCCTCCTGTTTCGATCCTTGTCTCAAGCATTGAACACCTGGCCGGCCGAGCGGGGCCAGCCGACGTGAACCGATTGGCCGATCTCCGGCGCGAAGCCGCCGTCGCGGTTGGCGATCTGCACCACCAGCCGGTCGGCGGGCGACAGCCGCACATGGATGTCGATCAGCGCGCCGAGATAGGAGACGAATTCCACCGTGCCGGACAGCCGGTTGTCGAGTCCGGGAAGCGGCGCTGCGGCGATTTCGACCCGCTCGGGCCTGAGCGACAAGGCGGCCTTGCCCGGATTGCCGCCTTCACAGGCGATTTCGAGGCCGCCCTCGGTGCGGAAGCGCCCCGGCGCCTCGACCGCACCGTCGAGGAAGGTCGTGCGGCCGACGAAGCCAGCGACGAACCGGTCGGCCGGCCGTTCATAGAGGTCGCGCTGGGTGCCGACCTGGTGGACGAGGCCCTCGTTCATCACCACCAGCCGGTCGGCCATAGTGAGGGCCTCTTCCTGGTCGTGGGTCACCATCACCGTGGTGAGGCCGAGCTTCTTCTGCAGCTCGCGGATCTCCACACGTACTTCCTGCCGGAGCTTGGCGTCGAGATTGGACAAGGGCTCGTCGAGCAGCAGCACGTCGGGCCGGATGGCGAGCGCGCGGGCCAGCGCCACGCGCTGCTGCTGGCCGCCCGAGAGCTGGCGCGGCAGGCGCGCGCCGAAGCCGGTGAGCCGCACCAGCGCCAGCGCCTCCTCGACGCGCTTGCCCCGCTCCTCGCGCGCGAGCTTGCGCATCTCGAGCCCGAAGGCGACGTTTTCCGCCACCGTCATGTGCGGGAAGAGCGCGTAGCTCTGGAACACCATGCCGGCGTTGCGCTTCCAGGGCGGCAGCGACGTCACGTCGGCGCCGCCCAATTTCACATGCCCGCCGGTGGGTTCGATGAAGCCCGCGACCATGCGGAGCGTCGTGGTCTTGCCGCAGCCCGAGGGGCCGAGCAGCACCACGAACTCGCCGTCGGCCACCGACAGCGACACGTCGCGCACGGCATGGAAGTCGCCGTAGCGCTTGACCAGGTTGCTGAGGACGAGTCCGGCCATGTCAGACGACCCGCGCCAGCTTCACGTATCGGTCGGTGATCAGCATCGCGAGACCGATCAGCACGATCTGTACCACCGAGACGGCGGCGATCGTGGGGTCGATCTTCCATTCGAGATACTGCAGCACCACGATCGGCAAGGTCGTGCTGCCGGGCCCGACCAGGAACAGGCTCATCTCGAGATTGCCGAAGGAGACCACGAAGCCGAACAGCGCTCCTGCCACGATGCCCGGCCGGATGGCGGGAAGGGTGATGCGCCAGAAGGTGACCAGCGGATTGGCGCCGAGATTTTGCGCCGCCTCCTCCGTCGTGCGGTCGACGCCCTCCAGGCTCGCCGCGACCAGGCGCACGACCCAGGGAATGACCACCACGATGTGGCCCGCGACCAGGGCGTAGAAGGTGCCGAGCACGTCGACATCGAGCCCGTTCTCGGCCACCACCTCGAAGACGTACATGGCCGTGCCCAGCACGACACCGGGCACGATCAGCGGCATCAGCAGCAGGCTCGCCAGCGAGGCGCGGCCGCGGAACCGGAAGCGCGTCAGGCAAAGCGCCGCCGGCACGCCGAGCAGGAGACCAAACAGGGTCGCCAGCACGCCGACCTCGAAGGAGAGGGTGAAGCCTTCGACGAACTTCGGCTGGTCGAGGATGGTCTTGAACCAGCGCAGGCTGTAGCCCTCGGGCGGGAAGGAAGGGATCTCCTGTTTGAAGAAGGCGAGCCAGGTGACGAAGATCAGCGGCGTCAGGATGTAGAGCAGCGTGATCGCCGCTGCGCCGTTCAGGACTACGCGACGCGTCGTCATTGGACCGCGGGCCCCCAGGCCCGCCTCATGAGATGAGCGGGCCCGGAGGCCCGCGGTCCGTAAGAGAAGATCACAGCGCGTTCTTGTGGAATTTGCCGGCCTTCATGATGGCCGTGAGGTGAGGCCCGCCATCCTGGAACAGGCCGAGGTCGAGAAGCGGATCTCCGTCGACCAGCAGCAGGTCGGCGAAGGCGCCGGCTGCGATGACGCCGAGCTTGCCTTCCTGGCGCACGACCTCGGCGCCGATCAAGGTCGCCGAGCGGATGACGTCGATGGCAGGCATGACTTCACCGCGGATGCGGAACTCGCCGGTCTGCTCGTCCTCCAAGGCGCCGAGAAGATCCGACCCATAGGCCATCTTCACGCCGGCGGCGCGGCAATGCTCGAGCTCGGCATAGCCGGACTTCAGTACCTCGTCGTTCTTCTCCAGCATGACATTGGGCATGCCGAATTCCTTGGCGCGCCGCTTCATCGCCTCGTAGGTGACGAGGTTCGGGATCATGTAGACGCCCTTCTTCGCCATCAGCCGGGCGGTCGGCGCGTCGACCATGTTGCCATGCTCGATGGTGCGCACGCCGCAATTGACGGCGCGTGTGATCGCCTCGGGCGTGTAGGCATGGGTGAGGACGTAGCGGCCGAAGGCGTGCGCTTCCTCGACGGCGGCGGTGATCTCCTCCATCGAGAACTGGATCGACTCGAGCGGATCGTGCGGTGACGCCACGCCGCCCGACACCATCAGCTTCACCTGATCGGCGCCCTGCCGCATCTGCTCGCGCGCGGCCTTGCGCACCTCGTCGGGACCGTCGGCCAGCGCGCGGATGAACACCATGCCGTTGCAGCAGAGGCAGGGCGGACCGACGATATCGGTGCGCCGGTTGCGATCGTTGTGGCCGCCCGTCGGGCCGATCGATCGGCAGGAGATGAAGAGGCGCGGGCCGGGGATCAGCCCCGATTCGACGGCGGTCTTGGTGCCCCAATCGGCGCCGCCGGCGTCGCGCACCGTGGTGAAGCCCCGATCCAGCATGCGCTTCAGCCGGCCGGCCGACCGCGCCATCATCAAGGTCAGCGGAATCGCCTCCATGCGGTTCATGTAGACTTCGCTGTGATGCGTGTGGACGTGGCAGTCGATCAGGCCCGGCATCAACGTGCGCTTGCCGCAATCGATGACTTGCGCCGCTTTCGACTTGATCGGCTTCGTCGACACCTCTTTGATCAAGTCGCCCTCGACCAGCACCTCATAGCCGTCCCGCGCCTCCTTCCAGCGCGGATCGAGGAGGCTGAGGTTCTTGAAGAGGAACGACATCGGGCTATTTCAGCGCGTTCTTATGGAACTTGCCGCCCTTCATGATGACGGGAAGATGCGCGCCCTGGTCGAGGAAGAGCTTGAGGTTCTTGACCGGATTGCCGTCGACCACGATCAGGTCGGCGAACGCTCCCGGCGATATCGTGCCGAGCTTGCCCTCCATGCGCACGATCTCCGCGCCGATGGTCGTGGCCTGGCGGATGATCTCGATCGGCTTCAGCACCTTGGCGCGATGGATGAACTCCAGGCTCTGGTCGACCTGCAGCGCGCCCAGCAGGTCGGTGCCATAGCCCACTTTCACGCCCGCCTTCTTGCAGATCTCGAGCGAGCGCAGCGCGCCCTCCAGCACGATGTCGTTCTTGGCCAGCATGTCCCTCGTCATGCCGAACTGGGCGGCGCGTTCCTTCATGGAGAAATAGGTCACGAGGTTGGCGATCATGTAGCCGCCCTTGCTCTTGATGAGCTTCGCCGACTTCTCGTCGATCAGGTTGCCGTGCTCGATGGTGCGCACGCCGTTGGTCATGGCCCGCGTGATCGCCTCGGGCGTGTAGGCATGGGCCAGCACGTAGCGGCCGAAGTTCCTGGCCTCGTCGGTGGCGGCCGCGATCTCGGCTTCCGAGAATTGCAATGAGTCGAGCGGATCGTAGGGCGAGGCGACGCCGCCCGAGCACATGATCTTGATCTGGTCCGCACCTTGGCGCATCTGCTCGCGCACGCAGGCCCGCACCGCGTCGGCCCCGTCGGCCACGGCCATCACATAGACCATGCCGTTGCAGCAGCCGCAGGAGGCCGGCTGATAGTCGGTGCGGCGGCGCGAATCGGAGTGGCCGCCGGTCGGGCCGATCGCCTTGGCCGAGATGAACAGGCGCGGACCGGGAATAAGCCCGCTTTCGATCGCCGTCTTGATGCCCCAGTCGGCGCCACCGGTGTCGCGCACCGTGGTGAATCCGCGGTCGATCATGCCCTTGATCAGCTCCGACGACTTGGCGGTCATGAGCGTCAGCGGGATCGATTCGAGGTGCCGGATGTTCACCTCGGTCAGGAACACATGGACGTGGCAGTCGATCAGGCCGGGCATCAGGGTCTTGCGGCCGCAATCGACGACCTGAGCCTTGCCGGCCTTGATCGGCTTGGCTGAGACCTCGCGGATCGTGTCGCCCTCGATCAGCACCTCGTAGCCGCCCCGGGGCTCGTCCCATTTTCCGGGTTCGAGCAGGCTCAGATTTCGGAACAAGATCTGCGACATCGACTCCCCTCCGCGAGGGCGGCACCCTACGATGGCCTTTGCCTCGGCGCCACATCGGCGAGGAGCGGTATGCGTCGCGTCGTCGTCTTCGGAACCACGGGATCGGGCAAGAGCTGGCTGGCGGAGAGGCTTGCCGCGCGCCACGGGCTGCGCGTCATCGAGCTCGACCAGTTGAACTGGGGCCCCGGCTGGCAGCCGGCGCCCATCGAGTTGCTGCGCCATCGTGTCGAGCGCGAGACGCGCGACGGCGACTGGATCGTCGTCGGCAACTACGATTCGGTGCGGGACCTGACCTGGCGCGCCGCCGATACGCTGATCTGGCTCGATTTGCCGCTCTCTCTGGTGATCCGGCGGCTGTTCTGGCGCACGCTGCGCCGCTCGCTGACCAAGGAGAACCTCTGGGGCACCGGCAACACCGAATCCCTGTTCCGCTCCTTCTTCACGCGCCAATCGATCCTGCTCTACGCCATGAGGACGCATAGCGGAAACCGCCGCCGCTTCGCCGTCGACACCGAGTTCCTGGGCAAGGACAAGACGGTCGTGCGCCTCACCAGTGCGCGCGATGTTGAGCGGTTCCTGGCAACGGCGTAAGCAAGGCCATGACGACCCACACTTTCTCCTGTCTCGACGGCCACACCTGCGGCAATCCCGTGCGGCTGGTGAAGGAGGGCGGCCCTGAGCTCAAGGGCGCGACCATGAGCGAGCGGCGGCTGGACTTCCTCAGCCATCACGACTGGATCCGCAAGGCGCTGATGTTCGAGCCGCGCGGCCACGATGTGATGTCGGGCTCGATCCTCTATCCTTCGACGCGGCCCGATTGCGACACGGCGATCCTGTTCATCGAGGTCTCGGGCTGTCTGCCGATGTGCGGCCACGGCACGATCGGCACCGTCACCATGGCGATCGAGAACGGGCTGGTGACGCCCGCGACGCCGGGTGTGCTCAATCTCGACGCGCCGGCCGGCAAGGTCGTGGCGCGCTACGAGCAAAAGGGCCGCTTCGTGGAGAGCGTGCGCATCACCAACGTCGCCTCCTATCTCGCGGCCAGCGATGTGAGGATCACCGTGCCGGGAATCGGCGAGCTCTCCTTCGACATCGCCTATGGCGGCAACTTCTACGCCATCCTCGATCCGCAGAAGAACTATGCGGGCCTCGAAGCGCTGTCGGCGTCCGACGTGCTGCGCCTGTCGCCGCTGGTGCGCCGCCTGCTCAATACCGTGATCGAGCCGGTCCATCCCGAGAACGAGAGCATCCGCGGCGTGAGCCACGTGATGTGGACCGGCAAGCCGCGCGATCCGCGCGCCCATGCCCGCAACGCGGTGTTCTACGGCGACAAGGCGATCGATCGCTCTCCCTGCGGCACCGGCACCTCGGCGCGCATGGCGCAGCTCGCCGCCAAGGGCAGGCTCAAGGTCGGCGACGACTTCGTGCATGAGAGCATCATCGGCTCGCTGTTCGACGGGCGGGTCGAGGCCGAAGCGCGCGTCGGCAACCATGAAGCGATCGTGCCCTCGATCTCCGGCTGGGCGCGCCAGCACGGCATCAACACCATCATTGTCGACGAACGCGATCCCTTCGCGCACGGCTTTCAGGTGACCTGACGCAATTCGTCCGGTGAACGTACCGGCGGCGACCTCAACCGGCGGTTTTCGCGGATTCTTGATGAGTGCCTCTTTGCGGCAGGAGCATAGTTGTCCCTGAAAAAGGGGAGAACGCCATGAAGACCGCAGGCCGATCGTTTGTCGCTGTGCTCGCTCTTGCTCTTGCCGCGCCGGCCTGGGCGCAGTCGCACGATACGGGCATCGATTCCGCGCGGACCGAACTGATCGGCAAGGCGTTCCAGGGCTGGGTCGACGACGGCAGGCTGCCGGGTGCCGTCCTGCTGATCGAGCAGCACGGCAAGGTCGCCTATTCGAAAGCGATCGGCTTCCGCGATCGCGAGCAGAAGACGGCGATGACCGCCGATTCGATCTTCCGCATCATGTCGATGACCAAGCCGGTCGTTTCCGTCGCCGCCATGATGCTGGCCGAGGAAGGCAAGCTCGATATCGCGGCGCCCGTCGCGCAGTACCTGCCCGAGTTCAAGGACCTCAAGGTCCGCGTCGAGACGGTCGATCCGGCGACCGGGCGTACACGGGAGATGCTCGTCGAGCCGCATCGGCCGATGATCGTGCAGGATCTCTTCCGCCACACGGCCGGTCTCGTCTACGGGCCGCCGATCGGGCAGGGACCGGTTCCGCTGGCCTATCGCTCGGTGAACATGGGCGATCGCAACGGCACGCTCGCCGACATGATCACCAAGATGTCCAAGCTTCCCCTCGTCCATCAGCCGGGCGAGGTCTGGGAATACAGCATGGCCATCGACGTGCTGGGCCGCGTGGTCGAGGTCGCCTCGGGCATGGCGCTCGACCGTTATCTCGACGAGCGCATCTTCAAGCCGCTCGGCATGGGCTCGACCGGCTTCTATGTCCCTGAGGACAAGAAGAGCCTGATCGCGCAGCCCCAGATCGACAAGGCGACCGGCAAGCGTCCGCCGATGTTCGATCCCGCGGAGAAGCCCAGATGGTTTTCCGGCGGCGGCGGCCTGGTGTCGACGGCGGCCGACTACCTGAAGTTCGCCGAGATGCTGCTGCATCGCGGCCGCAACGGCAGCGCCCGCATCCTGTCGCCCGCGACCGTCCAGCTCATGACCGCGAATGCGCTCACGCCGGGCATCGCCGTGGTGCCCTCGCGCGGCGTCGACATCACGCCATCGCCCGCGATGGGCCAGGGCTTCGGTCTCGGCTTCGCGGTGCGCACCGAGGCCGGTCAGAATCCGCTGCCCGGTTCGCCGGGCTCGTTCTATTGGACGGGCGCGCACGGGACGACCTTCTATGTCGACCCCAAGCAGGACCTGATCATCGTCATGATGATCCAGTCGCCGTCGCCGGAGAATTCCTTCTACCGCCGGGCCTTCCGCTATCTCAGTTACCAGGCGTTGACCCAACTCGACTGAAATTCGGCCCTTTGACGCAGTCGCCAATGACAGTGGCTTGAAAAAACCATATTCCGGGACCATCTACATTGCGTGGCTGGCGGACCGGGAAGCTGCCGGCCGATGGTGTATGCGATGGCGATCAGGGGCTTGTTCTACGGCGTGCTGATGCTGGGTGTCGGCGCGTTCATCACGCTCGGTCTTGCGAGTCTGCTCGAGCAACGTGCGATCGCACACAACGAGGCGATGGCCATGCGAGCGCCGATCGCCTCGGTCGAGACGCCGAACGTTGCCGATGGCGCCGACAACTCACCCTCGCGTTTCCAATTCTGAGATCCCGGTCTGGCGCTTTTTCAGCTTTTGTGGATTTCCAGCCCCTTAGCGGGGGGGGGGGTGAGACTCTGAGACTCGGGGCCAAAAGCCCTGTGCCATCGGCATCGGACCGGTCTTACGCCCCTGAGACTGCGGACTCGCCACCCTGAGACTCTGGCGGGTTCCGGTATCAGTCCGCCGCCTTCGCCGACGGCACCGGCGCGCGGATGCCGCCGCGGGCGAAGATCGCGTCGATCTCGGCCGCGCCATAGCCCAGCTCGCCCAGGATATCGCGCCCGTCCTCGCCGACATTCGGCGCGCGCTGCTGCGGCGGATGCTGCGAGGCGGGCGGCAGGCCCGGGATGTTGGCGACCGGGAGCCGGCCCACGCCGTCCTGCTCGATCCAGTCGATCGCGCCGGACGCCTTCACGTGCTCATGCTCGAGATAGTCGGTGTAGTTGTTCACCCGCTCGCAGAACACGTCCTTGGGCTGCAGGATCGCGATCCACTCCTCGGTGGTCTTGCTCGGCATCGTCTCCTGCAGCGCCTTGATGATCTTGGGCGCGTTCCGGATGCGGCTCTCGTGGCTCTGCAGCTCGGGATCGTCGGCGATGTCCTGGCGGCCGATCAATTCGAACAGCAAACGGAAATGATGCGGGCGCATCGCCGACACCATGATGTAGCCGTTGCTGGTCTTGTAGGAGCCGGCCGGCATGTAGAGCACCGGCGGGTTGCCCTTGGAGAAGACCCACTCCATCAGCTTGGCGCCCTGATAGGCCGCAGCCGAGCGCATCAGGCTCGAGTCGATGAAGCAGCCCTCGCCGAAGCGGAACTGGCGCATGATGGCGGGCGCCAGCGCCTGGAAGGTGTAGAGGCCGGTCGTCACATCGACCGCGATCATGCCCTGCCGCCACGGCGTGCCGTCGGGCATGCGGTTCATCACCATCATGCCGCTGAACGCCTGGATCAGCCCGTCGACCGTCGGCCGCTTGGCGTAGGGGCCGGTCTGGCCGAAGCCCGAGACCGAGCAGTAGACGACCTTGGGGTTGATCTTCCTGATGTCCTCGTAGCCGAAGCCCAGGCGCGAGATCACGCCCGGCCGGAAGCTTTCCATCACCACATCGGCCTTGGCCGCGATCTTCCTCACGGCGGCGATGCCGTCCGCGGACTTGAGATCGAGTGCGATGGAGCGCTTGCCGCGGTTGAAGGCGATCGAGTGCGCGCAGTGATCGCCCTTGATCTCGCCCAGCGCGCGGCCCCAGTCGCCTTCCGGCGGCTCGATCTTGATCACGTCGGCGCCGTGCAGGGCGAGCAGCATCGAGGCATGCGGCCCCGCCACGCCCTGCGTGAAATCGAGAACGGTGACGCCGTCGAACGCGCCTTTGACCATGGCTGAAGGTTCCTCCCGGCCGGAGCCTACCTCCGCCGGCGGAACGGCGCCATCAAAGGACGGCGAGGCGCGAGTTCAGCAGGTCCGTGACCAGCATGTAGCCGGGGGCGTGGGTGATGCAGAAGTCGGGCTTCACCGTCGCCACGACCGATTGCGGGGTGACGCCGCAGGCCCAGAAGACCGGCAGTTCATCGTCGCGCACCGGGACGGCGTCGCCGTAGTCGGGCTTGGCGATGTCCTTGATGCCGATCAGCTCGGGCTTGCCGAGATGGACGGGCGCGCCGTGCACCGAGGGGAAGCGTGTCGTCACCTGCACGGCGCGGATCGCGTCGGCCGGCTTGAACGGACGCATCGAGACCACCATCGGCCCGTGGAACGGCCCGGCCGGCTTGCACTCGATGTTGGTGCGATACATCGGCACGTTGCTGTTGCAGGTCTGGTGCCGGAGCTCGAGGCCGTTCTCGATCAGCGCTTCCTCGAAGGAGAAGGAGCAGCCCAGCACGAACGACACGAGATCGTCGCGCCACACCTTCTTGAGGTCCGTGACTTCCTCGACCAGCTCGCCTTTCTTCCAGACGCGGTAGAGCGGGATGTCGGTGCGGATGTCGAGATCCTCGCCCAGCATCGGCAGGCGCGGATCGCCGGGCTCGGACTGGCCGAGCAGCGGGCAGGGCTTGGGGTTCAGCGCACAGAAGCGCGCGAAGTCGGCGGCGAATTCCTTCGGAAGAATGGCGAGGTTGCCCTGCACGTAGCCCGGCGCCATGCCGGAGGTCGGCGCGATGTTGTTGCCCTGGGCGCGGATGCGAAGACGCGCGTCGCGGCCGGTCTCGTTTCTAAGCGTGGTGATCGTATCCATACGAACTCCTAGACGTGCTGGCCGCCGTTGATCTGGATCTCGGCGCCGGAAACGTAGCTCGCGCCCTTCTCGCACAGGAAGTGGATCACGTCGGCCACCTCGTCGGGCGTGCCGACGCGGCGCATCGGGATCTGGCTCTCGACGATCTTCTCGGTGCCGGGGGACAGGATCGAGGTGTCGATCTCGCCGGGGGCGATGGCGTTGACGCGAATGCCGCGCGGACCGAAGTCGTGCGCCATCTCGCGCGTCAGTGCGGCGAGCGCCGCCTTCGAGGTCGCGTAGGCCGAACCGGCGAACGGATGCACACGGCTGCCGGCGATCGAGGTCACGTTGACGACGGCGCCCTGTGCCATCGCGAGCTCCTCGATCAGGCCGCGCGCGAGCGCGACGGGCGCGAAGAAGTTGACGTTGAAGACCTGTCGCCAGAGATCGAACGGCGTGTCGATGGCGCCGAGCCGCGTGCCGCCGGGGCCCTTGGGCGAGATGGCGGCGTTGTTGACCAGCGCGTCGAGCCGGCCGCCCGGCAGGCGCTTCCGGATTTCCTCGATGCCACGGCCCAGTTCGAGAGGATCGGCGAGATCGAGCTGCACGTGGTTCTCGCCGCCGCTCGGCCAGGGGCAGAGGGCGCTGAAGGGCTGGCGCGAGACGGTGACGATCCGCCAGCCGCTCTGGCCGAATTTCTTCACGGTCGCGTGCCCGATGCCGCGACTCGCGCCGGTCAGCACGAGCGTGCGGGTGTTGCCGAGCTGGGGAGCGTTCATGACGGCAGTCTACTCCAATAAGAAGTATCGAGAGAGTCGCGGGACCGCGATCTATAGTGTCTTCGTGTCATATTTCCGCTTCGGGCCATAACACATTGGTTTTACGATATTTTCCGTTGAAGGTCAGCACAACCTGCCGTATCCTTCTGGCGGCTGGGCCCACTCCTATTTCGGGTTTCGGCCGGACTTTTTCGAGCAAGATTTTTCGGGGGAGTGTCCGCCATGACGGACGTGCGTCGCCATCCTCGGCGGGAGCCGACACCTCATCTGCACACGCGGCCAGCGACCATGCTGACGGCCATCGCGCTGTGCGTGCTGATCATGCTGATCCAGCTCGTGCCCGTGATCCAGGACACGGCCCTGCGCGTGTCGGGCGGGCCGGTCCACTAACCGGCTCGTCAAGCAAAGCCTTCGCGATCGCGCATCGCGGCGGCGCTTGTCTCCGCGCGCGCCGCGGCGCATCAATGGGGCCGACCCAGCACGGCCCCGCATGACTCTCGACAATGTCCAAGCCCTGCCGCTTGGCGCCCAACTCGGCGACTTCCGACTCGACGCGGTCATCGGCCATGGCGGCTTCGGCATCACCTATCGCGCCTTCGATCGTCAGCTCGCCAAGGTCGTGGCGATCAAGGAGTTCCTGCCGGTCGACTGCGCCGTGCGCCAGGGGCAGAGCGAGGTCGTGCCGCGCGGCGCGCGCTTTGCCGACGATTTCGCCTGGGGCCGCGACCGCTTCCTCGACGAGGCGCGCGCCCTGGCCCGCTTCCGCCATCCGCACATCGTGCCGGTGCTGCGCTACTTCGAGGCCAACGGCACGGCCTACACGGTCATGGAGTTCGAGGACGGCCGCAACCTCGCCGAGCTCTTGCGCGAGCGCGGCAAGCGGTTGGCGCCCGACGATGTGCGGAGATTGGCCGACGGGCTGCTGAGCGGGCTGGGCGCGGTCCACGCCCAGGGCTTCCTGCATCGTGACATCAAGCCCTCGAACATCATCATCCGGCGCGACGGCGTGCCGATCCTGATCGACTTCGGTGCGGCGCGTCAGGCGATGGGCGGCCGCACGCGCACGCTGACCGGCATCCTGACGCCGCAATACGCGCCGATCGAGCAGTACGCGCTCGATGGCAAGCAGGGGCCGTGGAGCGACATCTATTCCGCCGCTGCGGTGCTCCATCACGCGGTCACCGGCGAGCCGCCCCCGGAAGCGGCGAGCCGCGTCGGCCGAGATCCGTACAAGCCGTTGGTTGGGCGTGCGCCCGCGCAATACGAGGACGTGCCGTTCCTCGCGGCAATCGACAAGGGACTGGCCTTCGCCGCGAGCGACCGGCCGCAATCGATCGCGGAATGGCGCCGGCTGTTCGACATCTCGCTGCCCTTCGCGCACGACGCGCCGACGCAGAAGGTCGGTGCCGCGCCGTCGCCATCGTCATCGCCGGCATCGGCGCCGCGATTGGGCGGCGTCAATCGAGAGGAGCACAAGCTCCTGCCGCCGCCAGAATCGCCGCGCCGCTCGGCGGGCTGGCTGTGGCTCGTGCTGCTGTTGGTCGTGTTGGCGGGAGGTGCTGCGTTGGCGTGGCGCTACCAGGATACGCTGCGCGAGCTGTTGGCCGGCGTTCCCGCGGCGAGCACGCCCACGAACGTGCCCTCGACCAATGCGCCGCCGGCCCAGACGGCAACGCCCACGCTCACGATCCCGCCGCCGACGACGGCACAGCCGCCCACCAGACCGGCGACAAAGACCGGGCCCGCGACACCGCCGACCCCGATCAAGCCGCCGATGACGCCGACGCAACCGCCTCAGGCGGCGTCGAGCGGCGACGCGGTGGCGAAGCAGGCGCTGATCGCGCAGGCCGAGCGCGCGGCGGCCGATGCGCGCACCGTCAACGACAAGGCAAAGGACGCCGCGGCGGCGGCGCGCTCGATCGCCGGCGAGGCGAAGATCGTGGCGGCGCGCGCGGCGATGCCGAGCCTCGAGAAGGCCGAGCGCCTCTCCTATCCGGGCGGCGCGAGCTACATCGGCCAGGTGGCGGCGGGTCAACGCCAGGGCCTGGGCGTCGCCGATCTCGAGAAGGACGAGCACCAGGCCGGCGACTGGAAGGACGATCAGTTGAATGGGCTCGGCACGGTGCGGTTCGGCGACGGCACGCACTACGAAGGCCAATGGAAGGACGGCCAGTCGACCGGGCTCGGCGTGCGCGAGAAGCCCGGCGTGCAGCGCGACGAAGGCAACTTCGTCGGCGGCCGTCTCGAGGGCGCGGGCATTCGCCATCTGCTGGGAGACACCCGGCTCGATCAGGCGGGCGAGTGGCGGGCCGATGTGCTTGACGGGCCGGGCGTCGAGACGCTGCCGAACGGTGAGCGCTACGAAGGCGAGTTCCGTGCGGGCAAGCGGCACGGTTACGGCCAGCTGATCGACGCCGATGGCAAGGCCCATCCTGGCCGATGGGAAGACGGTAAGCAGGTCGAATCAACGCCTTAAGTGCGGGGAATCAAGTGGCATGGAAGTTGCGGGAGCCATGCGCGATGCGCAGCTTCCCGCTCTTCCTCTCGCTTCAGCGCCGTCGCGTCCTCGTGGTGGGCGGCGGCGATCAGGCCGCGCGCAAGGCCGAGCTGCTGTTGCTCGCCGGAGCGCAGGTGATGCTGATTGCAGACACCGTGACAGGCGACGTCGCCCAGCTGATCGGCGAGGGCCATGTCTCCTGGTCGGGTCGCACCTTCGACGAGACCGACCTGCTGGGCGTCATGCTGGTGATCGTGGCAAGCGACGACGAGGTCCTGCAGACGCGCGTCTCGCAGGCTGCGCAGCGGCGCGCGGTGCCGGTCAATGTCGTCGACAAGCCGGCGCTCTCGAGCTTCCTCATGCCCTCGATCGTCGATCGTGGACCGGTCACCGTGGCGGTCTCGACCGGCGGCGCCGCGCCCGCGCTGGCGCGCAAGGTGCGCGCGGAGATCGAGCGGGCGCTTCCCGCGGCCCTCGGCCGGCTCGCGCACTTTGCCGAGATCTTCCGCGAGCAGGTGCGTCGCACGCTGGCCGAGCCGCGCACCCGGCGCCGCTTCTGGGATCGCGTGTTCGAGGGTCGCGTCGGCGAACTGGCGCTTGCCGGCGACGAGATCGCCGCACGCCGCGAGTTGATCCGTCTGCTCGACGGCGTGCGCAACGCGCCGGGTGAGACCGTGGGCATGGTGCATCTCGTGGGCGCGGGGCCGGGCGATCCCGACCTTCTGACGCTCAAGGCCCATCGCCTGCTGCAGGCGGCCGATATCGTGGTCTACGACCGACTGGTGTCGTCCGAGGTGCTGGCAATGGCGCGGCGCGATGCCGAGCGCGTGTTCTTGCCGAGTGGCATGACGAACGACGAGATCGTCGGGCGCCTGATCGCGCTCGCCCATGCTGGTCGCAGTGTCGTGCGCCTCAAGGGTGGCGATCCGCTTCTCTTCGACCGTGCCGAAGCCGACGCTCTGTTCTCGGCAGGCGTCGCCCTCGAGGTCGTGCCTGGCATCCCGCTCGTCTCGCGCGATCGAGTGCCGGCGCGCCGGAGCGAGTCGTGATCGATGTTCACCACATGGGGCAGCGAGTCGCATTCGGCCCCGTCGCTTATGTGGAATTTTGCTTGGAGCGGGCCGGGGGCCTCTGGTAGAAGGGCCTGTGATAAAAATGCAACAGGGGATTGGGGATGCGTAGTTTTGCGTTGAGCGCGGCCCTTTTGCTGGCCTTTGCCGGTGCCGCCCTCGCCCAGACGACCGCCACCGGACAGTCGGCCACCGACATTGTCCGTCCCCCTGCCGCTCCGGCCCATCCGATCGTCAAGAAGCCTGCCCCCAAGCCCGCCGTCGTTCACAAGACCGCTGCCGTCCAGGTCGTCCATCCGCCGGCAGCCAAGGCCGCCGTCACGCCGCAGGCGCTGCGCGGCTCGCGCTACGGCGGCTTCGCGCCGGCCGTTCCGCCGCCACCGCCGGAGCTCGATCTCACCAGCCCGCGCACGCTCGACATGACCAACGTCAATTCGGGCGAGAGCATCCATGTCACCTACTGGTCCGACGGCGCCTATCACCGCGACGCGCTCGACCAGCTCAACCACTTCCTGCGCGACGTGAAGACCAACGAGCAGACGGAGATGGATCCGCTGTTGCTCGACGTGCTGTGGCACACAATGAACGTCGTGGGCTTCCACGGCACGGTCGAGGTGCTGTCGGCCTATCGCTCGCCCGAGACCAACGCCTGGCTGGCGAGCGTGAGCCGCGGTGTGGCGCGCGACAGCCAGCACATGAACGGCAACGCCATGGACATCCGCTTCCCCGGCGTGCCGGTCTACAAGATCCGCCTGGCCGCGCGTTCGCTGCAGATGGGCGGCGTCGGCTTCTATCCGCGCTCCGGCTTCGTCCACCTCGACACCGGCCCCATCCGATACTGGTAGGGTCATGACCGCCATCGAGGTCGTAGAAGGGGACATCACCCGGCTCGACGTCGATGCGATCGTCAACGCTGCGAACGAAACGCTGCTGGGCGGGGGAGGCGTCGATGGCGCCATTCATCGCGCCGCGGGTCCGGAGCTTCGTGCCGAATGCCGGCTGCTGCATGGCTGCGACACGGGCGATGCCAAGATCACCAAGGGCTATAAGCTGATCGCCCGCTTCGTCATTCACACGGTGGGCCCGGTGTGGCGCGGCGGCACGCATGACGAGCCGGCCTTGCTCGAAAGCTGCTACAGCCGCTGCCTCACGATCGCCGAGCAGCACGAGCTGAAGAGCGTCGCTTTCCCGGCGATATCGACCGGCATCTACGGCTATCCGAAGGAGCCCGCCACCGAAATCGCGGTGCGCACGGTGAAGGCGCAGGCCTATCTCGAGCGCGCGATCTTCTGTTGCTTCGACAAGGCGACGGCCGATCTCTACCGCGCCGTCATTGCCCGAAGCGATTAGCTGTCTTCAGGTATTCGATCTCGTCGGCTGTCGACACGCGGCCCAGCACCTCGTTGCGGTGCGGGAAGCGGCCATATTTGGCGACGATGTCGCGATGTTCGCGGGCATGCTTGTCGCCATCCTCGGTGTCGAGCGCCTGGAACAGCGCGCAGCCCAGCTCCTGGTCGGCCAGATCCTCGCTGTGCTCGAAGGGCATGTAGAAGAAGAGCCGCACGTCGTGCGGATAGGCGGCCGGATAGAAGCGCGCCAACGCGATGCGGGCGATCGCGCGGGCCTTGGCATCGGTCGCGAAGGCCTTTGCGCTCTTGCGATGGATGTTGCGCGAGAACTGGTCGCAGAGAAGGATCAGCGCCAGCGCACCGTCGGGCGAATTGGCCCAATGGTCGAGCGCGCCCACGCTCGCCTGCCCGAGCAGGCCGCCGAACTTCGCCTTGATCTCGGCATCGAGCTCGGGCGTGCCGTCCCACCACATCTCGCGCTTCTTGCCGTAACCGGGGTCGGACAGCGGCAGCAGCCAGAAGTCGAGGATGCCGCGGATGGCTTCGCCGTCGTTCAAGGCATGTCCTTCTTGCCGTAGACCAGCCGCACGCCCGCTTCGGCGGGGATCGGTGGCATGGTGGCATCCCAGCGCTGCCATTCGGCGCGCATTTCGGCCAGCCGCTCGGGAAGACGCTTGGCGAGATTGGCGCGCTCGCGCTCCTCGGTCACGACGTCGAACAGATATTCGTGCTCGTTGACCTTGAGGTACTTCCAGCGGCCGGAGACCATCGCGCGCTGCTCGTTGTGCTTCATGCGCCAGTAGAGCGAGCGCTCGGTGACGGCTTTCGGATCGCCGAGCACCTTCACCAGCGAAAGCCCGTCGCTTGGATAGTCGGCGCGCGCCTCGGTGCCTGCCGCCTCGAAGAAGGTCGGCACCCAGTCCATGGTGATGGCGAGCTGGTCGGTCACTGCGCCGGCGGGCGTGCGCCTGGGCCAGCGCACGACATAGGGCACGCGGATGCCGCCTTCCATCAGGTCCATCTTGCCGCCGACCAGGGGCCAGCTGTCGGAGAAGCGCTCGCCGCCATTGTCGCTGGTGAAGACGACGATCGTGTCGTCGGCGATGCCCTGGGCCTCGAGCGCCGCCAGCACCTTGCCGATGCCTTCGTCCATGTGATGGATCATGCGGTGATAGATGTGAATCGTGCCGCCATCGAGATGGTAGATCGGGTAGCTCTTGCCGAATTTCTTGGCGAGCTCGCCATCCTCGCGCGTCTCCCACGGCCAGTGCGGCGCGGTGTAGTGCAGGCTGAGCAGGAACGGCTCTTTCTTCCGCGCACAGCGCGATACGAACTCGGCGGCGCGTTCCGATAGAAGATCAGTGAGATAGCCGTCGCGATCGACCTCGGTGCCGTTCTCGAAGAGGTCGTGCACGCCGAAACTGTCCTGGTGCGTGTGATAGTCGACGCCGCCCGACAGCGGGCCGAAATGCTCGTCGTAGCCGCTCATCTGCGGCCCGAAATGCGGCGGGAAGCCGAGATGCCACTTGCCGACCAACGCCGTGCGATAGCCGGCCTCCTTCAGACGCGAAGCCAAGGTCGGATGCTCGGGCGGCAGGCCGATCACCTTGTCGCCCCGCATCGCGCTGCCGATCGGCTCCTCCGCCGCCCCGCGAATACGGTACTGGTAGCGTCCGGTCGCCAGCGCAAAGCGCGTTGGCGAGCACACGGCTGAATTGGCGTAGCCGCGCGTGAAGCGCATCCCTTGCGCCGCCATGCGGTCGATGTTGGGCGAGGTGGGCGCGCGGCCGCCGTAGCAGCCGAGGTCGGCATAGCCGAGATCGTCGGCGAGGATGAAGACGAAGTTCGTGGGCATTCAATTCACCTTGCGCCAGAACGGCGGCCGGGCCTTCACGGGATCGAGCAGGGACCAGTCGCCTTGCTCCACGACATGGCCTTTCGGGAACGGGCTGCGCGGCTCTTGCCCCAGCGAGCGCATGACGCGATCGTCGCGGTAATAGCATTGCAGCACGGCGCGGGCGATCGCGATCATCGTCGGGCCGCCTTCGGCGCGGAAAGCGTTCGCCTTTTCCAGGCGCTTGTCGGCAGGGAGATCGGCAATACCGGCCAGCCGCTTCAGCGCGGCGCGCACGTCGGTGAGGTCGCGGTCGAGGCTCTTCACGATGTCGGCGAAGATCTTCTCGTCGTCGGCACCCGGCACGCCGTGTTTCGCGCTCGCCGGGATCATGGTGGCGGCGAAGGCGCGCAGGTCTTGGGTCTCTTGCTCGGACAGCATGGCGGTCAATCGAACAAGGTGGCGTTGGAGAGCCGCTGCTTGATCGCATCGGCGATGTAGAGCGCGAGCGCCTGGATGGTCGAGGTCGGGTTCACGCCGCCCGAGGTCACCCAGATGCTGCCGTCGATGAGGAACAGGTTCTTCACGTCGTGCGCGCGGCCCCATTCGTTCACCACCGAGCGCCCGGGATCGGTGCCCATGCGCGCCGTGCCCATCAGGTGCCAGCCGGCATTCAGCATCGGCGCCTCGCCGCCGATGTTCCTGGCGCCCGCCGCCTCCAGGATCTCCTTCGAGCGCGCGACGCCGTGCTCGATCATCCTCTTGCTGTTGTCGCTCAGCGTGTAGTCGATCTTCGGCGCCGGAATGCCATTCGAGTCCTTCATCACCGGATCGAGCGTGACGCGATTGTGCTCCTCCGGCAGATCCTCGCAGATCGCCGAGAGGCCGAGCTTGCGGTTGAAGATGGTGCGATAGACCTCGTGGTGATCCTCGCCCCACGGGAGGAAGCCGCGCGCGGTGTTGGCGATCGCATCGACGATCATGCCGGCGCCGCGATGGAGCTGCAGCGTGTAGCCGCGCACGAAGCCGCGGGCGAGATCCGTCTCGTAGAATTCCTGGCTCCACAGCGAAAGCTGCGCACCGGTGTTGCCGTCCAGCGGCTCGTCGGTGTAGCCGTAAGTGTGGGCGAAGGGATGGAACATCAGGTTCTTGCCCACCAGCCCGCTCGAATTGGCGATTCCGTTGGGGAATCGGCCCGACTGGGAGTTCAGCATCAGCCGCGGCGTGCCGATGCCGTTGCAGGCCACGATCACCATCTCGGCCGGCTGGAAGTGCTCCTGGCCGTCGGCATCGTAATAGATCGCACCGGTCGCCAGGCCGTCCGGCCCGACGGTGACCTCGCGGACGCGGGCGCGGGTGCGCAGCTCGACGCCGGCGCGAATCGCATGCTGCCAATAGGTGATGTCCGTGCTGGCCTTGGCGCCCTGCGCGCAGCCCGGCGTGCAATGGCCGAGATTGATGCAGGCGGCGCGGCCATCGTACTCGGTCGTGGCGATCGCTGAATCGGACGGCCACCAGTGCCAGCCGAGCTTGTTCAGCGCCTCGCCGAAGCATTTGCCGGTCTTGCCGAGCGGCAGCGGCGGCATGGGCGGTTGGTGGAATGGATAGGCGGGATCGCCCGCCAGCCCCGCGACGCCGGTCATGCGGTCGTTCTCGGCGAAGAACGGCTCGAGCGTGTCGTAGTCGACCGGCCAGTCGTCGGCCACGCCGTCGAGGCTCTTCACGCGGAAGTCGCTGGGATGCAGGCGCGGATAGTGCGCCGTGTACATGATGGTGCTGCCGCCCACGCCGTTGAAGTTCACGACCTGGATCGGCGAGGTGCCGTTGTTGATCGGATAGTCGGTCTCGCGCGCGCGGCGGTTGGGATTGATGGCGAAGTCGCCGAACAGGCGCGCCTCCCAGTCGCGGCCGTTGGTCGGATAGTCCGTCGGCTTCACCCAGTCGCCCTGCTCGAGGCAGAGGATGCGCATCTTGGTCTCGGCCAGGCTCCACGCCGCGGCGGCGCCCGAAGCGCCCGAACCGATGATGAGAACGTCGACCTTGTCGTGAATCGTGTCGGCCATGGCCGAGCTTACTCCATCTCGGCGCTCGCAATCAGCCAGGGTTCGTGTTTCGCGGCCTCGACCCACTCTTTCATCGGCGGATAGGCCATGATGGCGTCGCAGTAGGCCGCGGCGTCGCTGTCGAGCTTCACGTCGTAGGTACGCAGCCGCGTGACGACCGGCGCGTACATGGCATCGGCGGCGCCGATCGCGCCGAACAGGAAGCCGTCGTCCTTCGACGCGGCGCCGGCGAAGCGCTTGCGGCAGTCGCGCCACAAGCCGGTGATGCGCTCGATGTCGGTGCGCACGGCGGGCGTCATGCCCTTGCCGGGAAAAGAGGCGCGGATGTTCATCGGCATCTGGGTCCGCAGCTCGGCGAAGCCCGCATGCATCTCGGCCGAAATGGACCGGGCGTGGGCGCGCGCCGCCTCGGCCGCCGGCCATAGGCCGGATTCGGGCTTGAGGTCGTTGAGATATTCCGCGATCGCGAGCGACTCCCAAACGCCAAGGCCGCGATGCAGGAGCACGGGCACCTTGCCGGAGGGCGAATGCTTGCGGATGGCCGCTTGCGTCTCGGGCAGGTCGAGCGGGATCAGCACCTCGTCGAACGCAACGCCCGCGATCCTGGCCATCAGCCAGCCGCGCAGCGACCACGAGGAATAGTTCTTGTTGCCGATCACCATCGTGAAATCGGCCATGCTTCCTCCGTCTTCATCCGCTTGCCAGCCCACCAGTTTGACCGGCAATCTTGACCGTTGACCTACAGTTTTGTGAGCATGGCCATGTCGCTGCCTTTCGTCGACCGTTCTTCTTCTGCTCTTGCTGTGCAGTTTGTGCTCGCCAACAAGTGGCGAACCTGGCTGAAATCGCAGACGGCTGCGCGCCGTGCATGGCTCGACTCTCTGGGCCTGGGCGGCGCGGCGGGAGACTTCGCCGTGCTGCCCAGCCGCGACGGCAAGGCCGCGGGCGCGCTGCTCGTGCTGCCGGACAAGCCGACGCTCTGGGACTTCGGATCGCTGGCGAACAAGTTGCCGGCGGGTAACTGGAAGCTCGGCGATACCGCGCCCGTCTCGCCGACCGACGCCGCCATCGCGATCGGCCTCGGGACGTGGCGCTTCGAGCGCTACAAGGCGAAGAAGGGCAAGCCCGGACCGAAGATCGTGTGGCCTGCTGGCGCGGACAAGGCGCGCGCGACGGCGGTCATCGAGTCGATCTTCCTGGCGCGCGATCTCATAACGACGCCGTCGTCCGACATGGGACCCGCCGAGCTCGCGGCCGCGGCACAAGCACTCGCCAAGACGCACAAGGCCAAGATCAGGGTGATCGTGGGCGACGATCTCCTGAAGCAGAACTTCCCGATGATCCACGCCGTGGGCCGCGCCAGCGTGCGCGCGCCGAGGCTGATCGATCTCACCTGGGGCCGTGAAAGCGATCCCAAGGTGACGCTCGTGGGCAAGGGCGTGTGCTTCGACACCGGCGGCCTCGACCTCAAGCCCGCGGCCGGCATGCTGAATATGAAAAAGGACATGGGTGGTGCGGCGACCGTGATGGCCGTGGCCTCGATGATCATGGCGATCAAGCTGCCGGTGCGCCTGCGCCTGCTGGTGCCGGCGGTCGAGAACAGCGTCTCGGGCAACGCCTTCCGTCCGCTCGACGTGGTGCCGACGCGCAAGGGCATCAGTGTCGAGATCGGCAACACCGACGCCGAGGGCCGGTTGATCCTGTGCGATGCGCTCTGCGAGGGCGCGTCGGAGAAGCCGACGATGATGGTCGATTGCGCGACGCTCACGGGGGCGGCGCGCGTGTCGCTCGGCACCGACCTGCCGGCGCTGTTCTGCAACGACGACACGCTGGCCAACGATCTGCTCGCCTCGGGCACGGCGCAGTCCGACCCGATGTGGCGCATGCCGCTCTACCGGCCCTATCGCGCGCTGCTGGCCAGCAAGGTGGCCGATATCAACAACGTGTCAGGCGGCACGTTCGGCGGGGCGATCACGGCCGCGCTCTACCTGCAGGAATTCGTGCCCGACGACGTGCCATGGGCCCATTTCGACATGATGGCCTGGAACAATGCGCCGAAACCGGGCCGTCCGGAGGGTGGCGAAGCCCAGGCCGCTCGCGCTATCTTTGCCGCTGTAGAAAAGAGGGTGAAGCAATGACCTACACGCTCGAGCAGCTTTCCAGCGACATCAAGGCCGCGCTCAAGGCCGATCCCGGCAAGGGCGGCAAGGAAGCCGTCTGCAAGCTCGTGTCCAAGGTGTGTCTGGACAAGGAGTTCATCGCCAAATACCTGACGCCGGAAAACTGCAAGCCGCGCAAGGTGCTGTATGAGGATCCCGAGACGGGCTTCTGCGTCTGCGGCCATGTCTACATGAAGCCGGCACACGGCGAGCCGCACGATCACGGCTCGAGCTGGGCGATCTACGGTCTCGCCGAGGGCGACACCGAGATGACGGACTGGAAGGTCGTTCGCAAAGGCGACGACACCAATCCGACGCTCGTGGAGCCCGAGAAGGTCTACACGCTGCGTCCGGGCGACGCGCATTTCTACGACGTGCACGTCATCCACTCGCCGAACCGCGACACGGTGACCAAGCTGGTGCGCATCGAGGGTTCCAACCTCGACCGCATCAAGCGCTCGAACATCAAGCGGGCCGAGAAGGTCGCCGCGGAATAGGCGGCTAAGTCACTCCGCCGCTAAAGGCACCTTCTTGCCGCGCATCGCCGCGAACTTGGCGATGGCGCGGCTGCGGCGCTCGTCGAACTTGGCGAGCCGCCGCTGCGGCGTCCCATTCGCGACATTGTCCGGCGATCCCGGCTCCTTCTGCGAGCCTGCCCAGCCGTGCGCCGCGATGTCGAAGATGATGCCGTTGAGATCGGTGTGCTTGATCTCGTAGCCGTGCGGATTGTTCGGATCGCCCATGATCCAGGTCGCGCCCACGTTGCGCGCGGTCTTGCCCTGCTCGATCACGTCGTCGACCCAGAAGCCCAGGTGATGGATGCCGACATAGTCGGCGCCGGTGCCCTGCGAGGCTTCGTCGTTCTTGAAGTGGAGGATGGCGAGATTGACCACGCCGTCGGTCAGGAACACGCCTTCGGCCAACTCGCCGTCGATGTCCATGACTTCCTGCAGGCCCATCGCCTGCTTGTAGAACTCGGCGGTCTCCCAAGGATCTTTTACGCTGAGCGCAATGTGACGGATGCGGCCTCTGGTCTGAGCGGTCATCGCCGGGCTCCCTTCCAGCAGCGGAGGACCCGGCAACTGTATCAGTAGCCCGACTTCACATCCACCGTGTGGATCAGCGGCTGCCCGGCGCGCAACCGTCGGATGTTCTCGAGCACCCCTGGCGACGCCGTGCGCGGGTTGGTGGCGCCCGCAATATGGGGTGTCACATGGACCTTGGGATGCGTCCAGTAGCGGTGGTCGGCGGGCAGCGGCTCGGTGTTGAAGACATCGAGCACAGCGCCGCTCAGATGGCCTGAATCGAGCGCCGCCAGCAGGTCCTCGTCCACGACGTGGCCGCCGCGCGCCATGTTGATCAGGTAGGCGCCCTTGGGCAGTGCGGCGAAAGCCTTGGCGTTCAGGATGCCGCGCGTCTCGCGGGTGAGCGGCAGCACGGCGACCAGTATGTCGGTGCGGGCGAGGAACTTCGCGAAACCGTCGGCGCCGTGGAAGGTCTCGATGCCGGGGAGCGTCTTGGCGGTGCGGCTCCAGCCCGCGGTCGGAAAACCGAGCGCGGCGAACTTGCCGGCCGTGTCCTGGCCGATCGTGCCGAGGCCCATGATGCCGACCTTGCGATGGATGGTGTCGACGAAATCCTCGGGCTTCCAGCTCTTGGCTTTCTGGCTCGCGGCGTATTTGTCGATGTCGCGATGATGCCGCAGCGCCCAGTAGATCGCGTACTCGCTCATCTGGCCGACCAGCCCGTCGTCCATGATGCGGGTGACGGCAACGCCCGGCGGCACCAGCCCATCGGCCAGCAGATGGTCGACGCCCATGCCCAGCGACACGATCATCTTGAGATTGGGGAAGGAGGCCAGCACGCCCTTGGCCGGCTTCCAGGCGAGCGCGATCTCGATATCGTCCTTGTTGCCGAGGCCCGTCCTCAGGGTCCGGAAGTCGATCGGCCCGAAGGCCTCCTCGATGATCTTCTTCCAGTGCATGCCGTCTGTATCGTTGCTGATGTAAGCGATGGCGCCCGCCATGGACTCGTCTTCCCCTCGTGCTGACGGCAAGATGTAGACGGATTGCAGTGCCAAGGCGAGGGGAGGCGGGCATGACGGTTGCGCTGGCACGTCTGGGTCAGGTGGCGTTTCCGACGAGCGACGTCGAGCGATCGGAGGTCTTCTACGGCACCGCGCTCGGCCTCCGGAAGATGTACCGCTACGGCGATCTCACCTTCTTCGACTGCGCGGGCGTGCGGCTGTTGCTGGAGAAGGTCCACGATCCCGCGACGCTTGTCCCGAAAGGCATTCTCTACTTCGCCGTCGCCGACATCGCCCTCGCGCGCAAGGATCTCGCCTCGCGCGGTGTGAAATTCAACGACGAGATACACCTGATCGCGCGCATGCCCGATCACGATCTCTGGATGACCTTCTTCGACGATCCCGACGGCAACGGACTCGCCCTGATGATGGAAGCGCCTAAGGGCTACCAACCGCCTCGAGATTGAAGGCCGCCGCGATCAGCGCCTTCGTATAGGGCGTCTGCGGGCGCGCGAAGACCTGCTCGGCCGGGCCGCGCTCGACCACCTTGCCGGATTGCAGGACGACGACCTCGTCGGCGAGCGCGCGCACGACCTTGAGGTCGTGGCTGATGAAGATATAGGCGAGCCTGTGCCGCCGCTGCAGGTCACGCAGCAGGTCGACGATCTGCGCCTGCACGCTCATGTCCAGCGCCGAGGTCGGCTCGTCGAGCACGATGAAGCGCGGCTTCAGGACCAGCGCGCGGGCGATGGCGATGCGCTGGCGCTGGCCGCCGGAGAACTCGTGCGGATAGCGGTCGCGGATGCCTGTGTTGGCCGCGGGATCGAGGCCGACCTCGCGCAGGGCCTCGTCGATCATCTTCGCGCGCTCGTCCGGCGTGCCGATGCCGTGCACCTCCAGCCCCTCGCCCACGATCTCGCCGACCGTCATGCGGGGGCTGAGCGAGCTATAGGGATCCTGGAACACGATCTGCATCTGGCGGCGCAGCGGGCGGATGTCGCGCTGGGGCGTGGCCTGCAGGTCGCGCCCGTCGAAATGGATGCCGCCCTCGCTCTTCTCCAGCCGCAGCAGCGCCAAGCCGAGCGTCGTCTTGCCCGAGCCCGATTCGCCCACCAGCCCGATCGTATGCCCTTCGCGCAACGCGAGGCTCACGCCATCGACCGCCTTCACATAGCCCGCGGTCCGGCGCAGCACGCCACGCTTGATGGGGAAGTGCACCTTGATCTCGTCGAGCGTCAGGATCTGCGGCGCGTTGGGATCGGCGGGTGCGGGCCGTCCCTTGGGCTCGGCGGAGAGAAGATGCCTGGTGTAGGCGTGCTGCGGATGGTCGAAAACGTCGAACACCTTGCCCTGTTCGACGATCCTGCCCTGGGTCATGACACAGACCCGGTCGGCGACCTTGCGCACGATCGAGAGGTCGTGGGTGATGAAGAGCAGCGCCATGCCGTATTTTGCCTGCAGGCTCTTCAGCAGGTTCAGGATCTGCGCCTGGATGGTGACGTCGAGCGCGGTGGTCGGCTCGTCGGCGATCAGCAGGTCGGGCTCGTTGGCGAGCGCCATGGCGATCATCACCCTCTGGCGCTGGCCGCCCGAGAGCTGGTGCGGATAGGCGTCCAGCCGCTTGGCCGCTTCGGGAATGCCGACCTGCTCCAGCAGTTCGAGCGTGCGCCGGCGCGCAGCGTCGCGATTGAGGCCCTTGTGCAGGATCAGGACCTCGTTGATCTGCCGCTCGATCGTGTGCAGCGGATTGAGCGAGGTCATCGGCTCCTGGAAGATCATCGAGACGCGATTGCCGCGCACGTTGAGGAGCTCGCGCTGGCCGGCGCCCACCAGCTCGCGGCCCTGGAAGCGGATCGAGCCCGTCGGATGGCTGGCGAAAGGATAGGGCAGGAGCTGCAGCACGGAGAGCGCCGTCACCGACTTGCCCGAGCCCGATTCGCCGACCAGCGCCAGGGTCTCGCCCCGATGGATGTCGAAACTCACGCCCTTCACGGCCTCGACGGCGGTCGGGCCGCGGCCGAAGCGCACGGAGAGGTCGCGGACTTCGAGAAGGGGATCGCTCATGCGACTACCGTCTTGCGCGGATTGAAGGCATCGCGCACCGCCTCGCCGATGAAGACCAGCAGGGTCATCATGGTGGCCACGACGATGAAACCCGTGAAGGAGAGCCAGGGCGCGGTGATGTTGTTCTTGCCCTGCAGCAGCAGCTCGCCCAGCGAGGGCGATCCCGGCGGCAGGCCGAAGCCCAGGAAGTCGAGCGCGGTGAGGGTCGTGACCGAGGAGGCGAGGATGAAGGGCAGGTAGGTGAGGCTTGCGGTCATGGCGTTGGGCAGGATGTGGCGCATCATGATTCGGACGTCCAGCATGCCCATGGCGCGGGCCGCCCGTACATAGTCGAAGTTGCGGCCGCGCAGGAATTCCGCCCGCACCAGCCCGACCAGGCTCATCCAGCCGAACAGCAGCATGATGCCGAGCAGCGACCAGAAACCGGGCTGGATGAAGCTCGCCATGATGATCAGCAGGTAGAGCACCGGCATGCTCGACCAGATTTCCAGGAACCGCTGTGTCAAAAGGTCGACCAGGCCGCCGAAATAGCCCTGCACCGCGCCCGCGGCGATGCCGATGATCGAGCCGAAGGCGGTCAACAGGAAGCCGAACAGGATGGAGATGCGGAAGCTGTAGATCAGCCGGCCCAGCACGTCGCGTGCCTGATCGTCGGTGCCGAGAGGATTCTGCCATGTCGGCGGCGAGGGGGCGGCGCGGCCGAGATCGGTGACGATCGTGTCGTAGCGATAGGGGATGGCGGGCCAGACCATCCAGCCCTTGGCCTTGATCAGCTTCTCGACCTCGGGGTCGTGATAGTCGGCCTCGGTCGCGAACTCGCCGCCGAACGTCGTCTCGGGATAGGCCACGAGCACGGGCGAGTAGAGGCTGCCGTCGTACCAGACGAGGATCGGCCGATCGTTGGCGATGAACTCGGCGGGGAGGCTCACCCCGAACAGGATGCCGAACAGGATCAGCGACCAGAAGCCCCGGCGGTTGGCGGCGAAGATGCGCCAGCGGCGCAGCGTGACGGGGCGCAGCTTGATCATGCGCCCCTCATGCTCCCCTGGTGGCGAAGTCGATGCGCGGATCGACCGCCATGTAGAGCAGATCGCCGATCAACCCGACCACGAGGCCGAGCAGCGAGAGCACCCAGAGCGTGCCGAACATCACCGGATAGTCGCGGCCGATGGCGGCCTCGAAGCCCAGGAGGCCCATGCCATCGAGCGAGAAGATGACCTCGATCAGGAGCGAGCCGCTGAACAGGACCGCGACGAAGGCCGCGGGGAAGCCCGCGATCACGATCAGCATGGCGTTGCGGAAGACGTGTCCATAGAGCACGCGGCGCTCAACCAGCCCCTTGGCGCGCGCCGTCAGCACGTACTGCTTGCCGATCTCCTCGAGGAAGGAATTCTTGGTCAGCATGGTGAGCGTGGCGAAGCCGCTGATCAGCATGGCGAGCACGGGCAGCGCCATGTGCCAGGCATAGTCGGCGATCAGCGCGGGCCAGGAGAGCGAGCGCCAGTCGTCCGCGACGATGCCGCGCAGGGGAAAGATCCTCCAGTAGCTGCCGCCCGCGAACAGCACCACCAGCAGGAGCGCGAACAGGAATCCGGGGATCGCGTTGCCCACGATCACGACCGACGAGCTCACGACGTCGAAGCGCGAGCCGTCGCGCACGGCTTTCTTGATGCCGAGCGGGATGGAGATCAGGTAGGTGAGCAGCGTCGTCCACAGGCCGAGCGAGATCGAGACCGGCATCTTGGAGACTACCAGATCGAAGACCCGCTGGTTGCGGAAGAAGCTGTCACCCAGGTCGAACGTCAGATAGCCCAGCATCATGTCGAGGAAGCGCTGGCCGATCGGCTTGTCGAAGCCGTATTGCCGCTTGATGCGGTCGATCAGCTCGGGCGGCAGGCCGCGCGCGCCGCGCGACAGGTCCTGGCGGTTGCTTTGCTGGGCGCCGGCCGCGGCATCGCCGCCGCCGGTGATGCGCTGGGTGACGTCGCCGCGGCCGCGCAGCTTGGAGATCGCCTGCTCCACCGGCCCGCCGGGGGCCGCCTGGATCACGAAGAAGTTGACGACCATGATGCCGAGCAGGGTCGGCACCATGAGCATCAGGCGGCGCAGGATGTAGGCGCCCATGAGATCAGATCGTCACCGGGCGGGCATCACTTCTGCGCGCTGCCCAGGGCCTTTTCCTTTTCAGGATCGATCCACCAGCTGTCGAGCCCGCGCGGCTCGTATTTGGCGAGTGTCGAGGGCCGGCCGAACTTGTTCCAGTAAGCGATCCAGAACGTCGTCGAATAGTATTGCGGCACGAGGTACTGGTGCCACAGCAGCACGCGGTCGAGCGCGCGGGTGCGCATGACCAGGCTCTGCCGGTCGGGGGCGGCGATCACCAGCTCGATCAGCTTGTCGATGGCGGGATCCGATATGCCCATCTGGTTGCGGCTGCCCTTGGTCACGGCGGCCTTGGAGCCCCAGAATTCGCGCTGCTCGTTTCCGGGCGACAGCGACTGGGCCATGATCACCATGGTCGCTTCGTAGTCGAAATCGTCCATGCGCTTCTCGTACTGCGCCGGATCGACGGTGCGCAGGTTGACCTGCACGCCGACCCGCTCGCACCATTGCTTGAAAGGCAGGGCGAAGCGTTCGAGGCGCGGCTCGCCCAGCAGCAGCTCGAAGACGAACGGCCTGCCGCTCTGCTTGTTCGTCATCTTGCCGTCCTTGACGTCCCAGCCGGCCTCCTTGAGGAGCGCGATCGCGCGGCGCGCGCCCTCGCGGTTGTTGCCGCTGCCGTCGGTGACCGGCAGCTTGAATTCCGTGGTGAAGACCTCGGGCGGGATCTGGCTGCGCAGCGGTTCGAGGACTTCCAGCTCCTCCTTGGAGGGCAGCCCGGTCGCCGCGAGCTCGGAGTTGAAGAAGTAGCTGTTCACCCGGGTCAGCAGGCCATAGGACAGCGTCTTGTTGAACCATTCGAAATCGACCAGGTGCACGAAGGCCTCGCGCACGCGGCGGTCCTTGAAGAGCTCGCGCCGCAGGTTGAAGCCGATGCCCTGCATGGGCAGCGTGCTCGAATGGTGCAGCATGTCACGCTGCACGGCGCCCGACTTGACCGCGGGAAAATCGTAGCCGGTCGCCCAGGTGCGCGAGGTGTATTCCTCGCGATAGTCGATGTCGCCCGCCTTGAAGGC
>Ga0335083_10001648_pt1 | contig 30471 bp, 16 predicted proteins | sample Lox_Sample_42_FD_206716 | JGI IMG/M metagenome (GOLD analysis project Ga0335083, IMG submission 206716) | Soil microbial communities from Loxahatchee National Wildlife Refuge, Florida, United States - Lox_Sample_4.2 | ecosystem: Environmental > Terrestrial > Soil > Wetlands | place: USA...
CGTCCTTGCGCTCAAGATGGGCAACGTCGTGCGCGTCACTTCCTCGCGCGACAACGGCGCGAGCTGGACGCCGCTTTCGGTGGCTTTCGACGGCGGCGAGCAGTCCCTCGCCGGCTCGCGCATGCCGACCGAGCTCATGACCGTCGGCCGCCGCGTCCTCTTGCACGGGAGCGCGATGCGCCCGAACGACACCTACGGACTCCTCTACTCGGACGATCAGGGCGCGAGCTTTCGCGGGCGCTGAGCCGCCACCGTCACGGCGGCTCGACGTCGTAAGAGAACAGCGGCGAGGGGAGCGCGTAGGCGCATCCGTCCGTGGTTTGGTAAATGACGGGCGCTTCGAGCTCGACGTGTCCCGGTGCGCGCGACCAAACCACCGGAGGCGAGGTGAAATCGGTGCTCTCCGCGGCAATCGTGTAGGTGAACTCGATGGCCGGGTCGGGATTGCCGGCGGTGTGCGTGGCGAGGTCGCTCAGCGCGATGTCCTCGAACGCGATGTCGTTCAGCACCGAAAACGAATGGACGATCGAGTCGTTCGGGACGACGGCGCCGAGGGCCGGCGTCACGTCGGACAGGGTGAGCACCGTGGGGTCGTTGACGCCCGCGCACGTGTTCTGGTCGCTCTGGCCGAGGCAGCCGCACGCGAGGGTCGCCCCGAGCGCGCACAGCAGGGTGTGGAATCGACTAAAAAGCATGGTCGTTTCGTGGTCGCGGCGACCATACCTCACTTGACCTCCTCGCCGTAAACCAAGACCTGTTCGAGATGGAGCATGCTCGTGCGCGTCACGCGAACGCGCACGTAGCGCGCGCGCACCGGCGCAAAACGCGGAGCGTAGCGATCGAATTCCGTGAAACGACGTGCCACCGCGCGATAGCTCGCATGATCGAGGCTCGTTTCGACCACGAGCGGAACCGCGCGATCCGCGCAGCAGTCGCTGCGATTTTTCAAGGAGACGCCGCTCACCGCATAGGGTTTTCCGAGATCGAGCTCGAACCACGGATCCTTCTCGACGAGGGTGTGAAACAGAATTTTGGTTTTCGAGCCGCCGCACGTTTCACCTACCGGGTCGCAGGGCCACGCGACGCTGCTCGTCGTCCAATGTTTACCGTTCGAGATCACGCGCGGGGCGAAGAGGCCGTGCGCGACCCAGGCGAGCGCCGCGACGAGCGCGAGCGCGGGCACGAGCCACCGAGCAAGGGCTTTGCGGCGTGCGGCGCGTGCGAGGTGGAGCGGACGTTCGCGCGCGTCGAGGAGGCGCTTTCCGTGAGCGAGCAGGCGCTCGAGATCGCGGCTCGCCTCGTCGACGGCGAGCAGGGCGTCCAAGGGCTCGCGCCGGAGCGCCGTGTCGAGCGTCGCCCGCGCGTCGCCGTCGCGCTCGCTCTCGCCGTCGTTCGTGAGAGCGGACTCGTCCGGGAGCGAACCGAGACAACGAATGGCGGCCCGGACGTTCGCGAGCGCGAGCGCGACGAGCTCGGGCCGTTGGCGCGCGGCACGAGCCGAGCGCAGCGTGTCGCCGAGCTCGAGCGCCGCGCGCGCGTAGTCGATGCGCGAGCGCGCGAGGCGGTCGGGCACGCAGGCGCTCATTGCTTGTCACCGCAGACGATGGCGAGCGAGCCGCTCGGCGTGAGGTACGCGAGGTGGAAGCGATAGCTCGAAAGGTCCTCGGTCCGGAGCGACTGCGCGTAGTGCTGCGCCGCCGCTTGCGATTTGTCGGTCTTGAGATTCCCCGCGGAGCCGTAGAAGAGCGTGGAGAGGCAGTTGAAGCCGCGCTCGTAGGCGAGCGCGAACAGCTGATTCGCCTTGTCGGCGTCGGACGCCTCCGGATCGAGGGCGAGGCCGAAGGACATGGCGGGCGTGTCGAGCGAGTAGTTGACGACGCCGTCGTCGATTTCGAGCAAGTGGGGGCGCGACGCTCCGAACTCGCGCCGGAGCCGCGGCGCGTCCTCCCAATAGAACCGGGCGTAGGCGGCGTGATAACTCGGCTGCCGTTCGAGCTCCAAAAAGAAGACGACGCTCGCTCCCGCCATCGCCACGAGCGCGATGTTCGCCGCTCGTGCGGGCAGCGCGACCGGCGCTCGATCGACGAGCGCGAGAGCGGCGAGCGACACGAAGAGCGTCGAGACCGGCATGTACCAGGAGCCCGGGCCGTCCGTGAGGAAGCAAATGTCGTAGCCCGCGAGCAGGACGACCCCGACCGCCGCGGGCGCGAGAAAGCGCTCGTAGGGTCGCGCGGACGGGCGGTAACGCAGGATGAGCGTTCCGCCGAGCCGTGAAGCGCGGAACGTGAGAGCGAGATAGCCGCAGGCGAACAGCAGCGGAATCAGGAGCGACGCTTCGCGCTGCAGCGTCCAGAGGTTGTAGTTCGACCAAGACTTCCACAACGCGAGCCAGGCGTCGATGTGCGCCGAGGTGAGATCGGGGAAGCTCGTCTTGCGCGCGCCGCTCACGGGGACGGCGCTGCCGAAGAAGTGGACGTTGATCGCGACGTCGAGCGCGACCGGCAGCGCGAAGGCCGCGAGCGCCAGCAGCGTTTCGGACGCCGGCCGCAGCCGCGCGCGTCCGGCGGCGAAGAGGGCGACGGCGAGCGGCAGGGCGACGAAGACGTGGTCGAGCCGCGCGAGCACGAGCGCGCCGAGCGCGGCGCCGGTCGCGAGCGCTCGCTTCAGGGACGGTTCGTCCTCGTACGCACAGAAGAGGTGCGCCGAAAGACCGAAGCAGAAGAGCACCGCGCCGCTCTCCATGCCGTTCACGTAGCTCCAGAGCGTGCCGTAGACCGGGAACGCTCCTTCCAATTCCTTCGGCAGCTCGGGCAGGCGAGGCAGCCAAAATGGCGCGATCAAGAGGCCGTAGAGGCCGACCGGCACGAGCGCGAAGAGCGGCGTGAGTCGGCCGCGTTCCGAGAGGGCGCGGGCGAGAAACCAGACGCCGCCGGCGACGAGCGCGAGGCTCGCGAGGATGAACACGAGCAGCGTGTAGCGACCGACGCCGAGGCGGTCCGTGGCGAAGTGCAGCGCGCCGCCGACGAGCATCCAGAGCGGATGAAAACCGTTCGTCGCGTGCTGCCCGTCGAAGGACGGCACGCCGTGGCGCGCCATGTTTCGAGCGATGGTCAGGTAGTAGAACGTGTCGGCGGCCGCGTACCCGAACGGGCGCGCGCGCCCCGAGAGCGCGAGGTCGACGACGACCGGCGCACAAAGCAGTGCCAGGGAAAATCCCGACACCAAGCGCATAGAAGGACCCGGAAGGGCCCGTCCCCGTTCCACAACCACCGCTCGCGAGCATGCCGCGCGGTGCTCGACCGGTCAAATTTGGACGGCCGCGAGCGGCGTCGGGGGCGCGCCTGCGACCGAGCTACGTCGCGACACCGAGACGTTTCCGCGCCTCGCCGTACGCCTCGCTCACGCTGAAAATCGCCACGTCGCGCGCCTCGGCGTGGCGGCCGAGCCAGCGCAGCCGGTCCGGCCCTTGTGCAGGGAGCTCGGCGCTGCTCGCGAGCGCGAGCGCGCGCAAGGCCGTGAGAGGCGAACCTACCGCGAGGAGCGCCGTGCGGTTCGCCCACTGGTTCAAGGCGGTGGCGAGCTGGCTCGCGCGGCTGCCGAGGCTGCCGACGACCTCGAGGGCGAGCATCGGCACGTCGCCGCCGAACGGTTTCGTGATCGCGGCCTTGACGCGCTTTTGCGCATCGGCGAGGCGCTTCGGATCGACGCCCTCGGGCGTGTACTCCGCGAGCGCCGACAAGAAGCCTGCGACGACGGGGCCGAGATCGGTCGGTACCGTGCGCGCGAGCGTCGCCGCGCGCACCTGGATCAGCTTGAGCGCCCGGACGAGCAAGAAGTAGCGCGTTGCGTCGTCGCCGCGTTCGAGCAGCGCGGCGCCGTAAACGATTTGAGCGGGGACCGAGCGCGTCGCGAGGCACGTCGGGCCGAGCACCGGCGAAACCAAGACTTCGAGCCCCGGGATGCCGAACGTTCCGGCAAGCTCGCGAGCCTGTTCGCCGAGCGCGCTCGCTTCGGGCGGGAGCGGAGCCGCGCGGAGGGTCCGGGGGTCGAGGCCGTAGGCGGTGTCGAGCACGTCGCCCGCGCGCTGGAGCAAGGTGCGGAGAGCCGGCGTCACGACTTCGGGGGCGAGGAGCTCGTCGAGCTCGGGCTTCGCGACGGCGGCGCCCGCGCCACGCACGGCGACCGGCTCTCCGGCGAGAGCGGCGAGGGTCGCTTCGGCGACGAGCGCGGCGTCCGTCGCGCCGCGCAGATCGGCGACGGTGCCGAGCACCTCGAAGAGCAGCGCTTCGAAGCGGCCGGTCGCGAGCGCCCGACGCGCGTCGGTGGCGGCGCGATCGACGAGCACCTGCGCCGCGCGCTGTTCCCCCGAACGCCGGTGGTACTCGACCGCGGCGCGAAGGACGATCACGTCCTGCGGCCACTCCTTGCGCGCGCGCTCGAAGAGCTGGTCGGCGCGCTTCTTGTCCTTGACGATCTGTTCGAAGACGAGCCCGAGGCCGAGCGTGCGATCGCGCTTTTCGGCGGGCGTCTTCGCGCGTTCGAGCAGGGCGGATTGGAGCTCGACGGCGCGGTTCGGTTGCGCGAGGTTGCCCGCGATCTGGACGAGGCGGAGCGTCGCGGCTTCGTCGTCGGGCTCGCGCTTGAGCACCTCTTGATAGGCGAGCTCGGCGCGCTCCGGGTTCGGCAGCGTCGTGTCGTAGAGCTCGCCGAGGCGGCGGTAGATCTGCGTCTGGCGCGCCGGGTCCGGCGTGTGACGAACGAGCCGGATCAGCGCTTGCTCCGCGCTCGACCAGTCGCCCTCGGCGCTCGAGAGCTCGGCGAGCGCTTCGAGCGCGCCCGCGTGTTCGGGATTGGCGTCGAGCGCCGCCGTGAGGGCGCTCCGCGCGGCGGCGTGCTCACCGACGCCCGCGAGCAGCTTGCCACGCTGCACTTCGAGCGCGATGCGCTCTTCGGGATCCTTCGCGAGCTCGAGCCGCCGGCCGAGCACGTGCGCCAGGGCCTGGCGATCGCCCTGTTCGATGAGGAGAGCCTGGAGCCGTGCCATCGCGTCCTCGTGCTCCGGATCGATTGCGATGGCGTGTTCGAGCGCGGCGCGCCCGCGCTCCGGGTCCGAAACCTTGTCGAGCCAGAGCACGGCCGCCTGATGCCACGCGCTCACGCGATGCGCGTCGACGGAGCTCGATTCGGCGACGACCTCGAGCGCGCGCGCGGCGCCCGCGTAGTCGCGCAGGCCCTCGAGCACTTCCGACAGCGTGGTGAGCCCGACCAGGTGATCCGGCACGAGCTCGAGGCAAATCTCGAGCTCGGCTTTGGCCTGCTCGAAGCGGCCGAGCCGAGCCGCCGCTTCGGCGCCGCGCAAGGCGAGCGTCGCCTTGTCGAGCGGGTGCTCGACGAGCGCTTCCAGCCGAACGTGCGCGTCCATCGCCTTCTCGGGTTCGTCGGCGGCGCGCGCGTGGGCGGCGAGCGCGCGCAGGGCCCACACCGACGACGGGTTCCGTTCGGCGGCGAGCTCGGCGAGCTCGCGCTGCGCGCCCCAGGCGCCGGCTTTCGCGCGGAAGCGCGCTGCGAGTCGCGCGTGCGCGAACCCTTCGAGGTCGGGGAGCGCGCGTGCGAGCTTCGCGCACACCGGCTCGAGCTCCTCGTCACGGCCCTCCGTGGCGTACGCCTGTTCGAGTTGGCGCAGCGCCGGGAGCGCGTCCGGTGCGTGCTCGAGGATCGCGTTTTGCCAGAGCACGACGCTCGCGGTGTCGCCGCGCTCGCGATCGAGATCGCTCAAAGCCTCGTAGAGCTCGCGTTGTTCCACGCGATCTTCGGCCGCCCGGGCGCGCGCGAGCAAATCCTCCGACAGGCGCGCCGCTTCCGGCGTCCCGGCGGCGGTGCGTTCGGCGGTGAGTCGAGCGAGGGCGCCGCCCGAAGACGCGGCGCGGGCCGCCAGTCGCGCGGCGTTCGCCCGATCGCCTGCTCGCTCGTACTCGAAGGCAGCCTGAAGCTCGAGCAGAGCGCGCGTGCCTTCGCTCGCGTGCTCGGCCGCCGTTTCGCGCCACGCGCCGCGCTCCGCGTCGCGACCGCCCCCGAGTCGCTCGTGGAGCTCGCGCAGGCCCACGTCGCCCGGGTGCGCTTGGATCGCCCCTTCGAGCAGCGCTCGAGCTTCGGCGGGCTTGGTGTCGGAGACGAGCAAGGCTTCGCGCACGAGATCGAGCGCTCGCTCCACCTCGTCCGGCGTGATTTCGCGGCGCGCTTTGAGCCAATCGGTGAGCCGCTCGGCGTCGGCCGCGGCCCGCGCGTACTGCTCGCCGCTCCGGAAACCGATCGAGAGCGCCGGTTCGAGCGTGACCGCGCGTTTCAGCCATTCGTCCACGCGGCTCGCGTCGGAGGCGCCGAGGCGCTGCGCGGCTTCGAGCAGGAGCACGGCGGCGTGCGTCGCATCGGACGTCGAGGCGGCGAGCTCGGCGAGCGCCGTGCCCTGCGCGCCGGTGTCGAGCACGGCGAGGCGCGCGCGGAGCGCGGCTTCGAAGCTCGGATCCGCTTCGGCCGCGTCCGCGTAGACCGCGCGTGCTTGCTCCGGATCGCCGCCGAGCTCGGTGACCAGGGCGCGGACGAGCGCTCGATCGCGGGCCGCCGGTTGCGCGCGTGCCTCCTCGCCGAAGCGACCGAGCGCGAGCGCGACCTCGGCGTGACGGCGCCGCACCGTCGCGAGCTCGAGCCCGAGCAAGGCCGTCGCGGCGCTCCCGAGGTGCGTCTCGGTGAAGCGTTGCAACGCGGGTTCGAGCCGTTCGAGCCGCACGTCTCCGTTCGAGCGCGCGAACGCGCGACCGAGCGCCGCGGCCGCACGCAGCGCGTCCGCGCCCGCTTCGGGCGTCGGCTTGCCCGCGACGGCGAGAACCGCGGCGCCGAGCGCGGCGAGCTCCCCCTCGTTCACGGCGTTGGCGAGCGCTTCGAGACCGTCGCCGCTCTGCTCGGTGAGCGCGGCGATCGCGAGCCGCTCGGCGGGCGTGAACGTCTCGTCCGCCGGCTCGAGCGCCGAGGCGAGCATCGCCGCGTCACGTTGTTCGACGGCGCGCGCAGCGAGCGCACGCCGCGCGAGCCGCGCGTCGGGACCACCCGTGAGCGCCAGCGTGCGGCCGAGGACGTCGCCGCGCGCCGACGGCTCCTGCGAGAGCAGAGCGAGCGTGAGCCAGGCGGCGCCCTCACCGAGACCCTCGAGCTTGCCGATCTCGCGGAGCGCGGCCGCGGCGGCGAGCCGATCGCCGCGCGTGAGAGCGCGGCGCACGATGCCGAACGCGGCCGGCGCCCCTTGACCCTCGGCGGTGCCCTCGCCGGCCCGGAGCGCGCGGCTTTGCTCGAGCGCGCGCCCGAGGCGCGTGGCGGCGAGACTCTCGGGCAGCACGTGCTCGGGCGGGCGAGCGCTCGTCCCGAGGGCGGCGCCGAGCTTCGCGAGATGCGCGCGCGGATCTTCGGGCTCGGAGCTCCGCAGCGCTTCGAAGCGCTGATTGGCGGCGGCGTCGTCCGCGAGACAGAGCCGCTGGATCTCGGCGTCGAGGTACGCGGCGTGCGCGCGCGCGGCCGACGGCGGCGCACCCTTGAGCTCGAGCTCGAGCGTGCTCGCGACGAGCTTCCAATCGCCCGCGGCGGCGGCGAGCCAGCGCAGCTGCCGCCCCGCCGTACCGGCGCGAGCCGCCGTGTTCGCGTCTTGCGCGGCCGTCCGTGCTCGTTCGAGATTGCCCGCGAGCGACCAGAGCTCGCTCGCGACCACGAGGGCTCGCGAGCGTCCCGGGGCGTCGGGCACGCGCCGCGCTTCGGCTTCGACCCATTCGGCGCGCTGCGTCCACTCGTCGGGATGCCCCGGTTTCGGCAGCGACCCCCCGAGCTCGACGCCCGGAAAGCCGCTCGGCCGCGGCGCCTGGCTCGGGCGCGGCGCCTGACTCGGGCGCGGCGCGACGGAACGCAGCGAGGGCGGGATGCTGCTCGCCGCCGGTCCGAACGAAACGCTCGCCGGTTGGCTCGGGATTTTCGGCAACGTGCCGGGCGGCGGCACGTAGCGTGACTCGGTGGGCGGCTCGCTCGCCGAAGGCGGCGACAGACTCTCGAGCTCGTCGAGCGCCGCGATCTCGTCGTCGGTGAGCGAGGTGCGCTGACTCTCCGGCGCGTCGCCGTCGCTCACCTCGGGCTCCGAGAGCGGCGGAGGCGGCACCGTCGAAATCGACGTCTCGGACAGTTGCGGTTCGCGCGCTCCCGTCTCCGCGGACGGGGACGCCGCGCGCGACACGGCTGGAGCGGGGCGCGGCGCCGACACGGCGGCCGCGGGCCCGGCGGGCCGCGGAATGCCCGGCGGCGCTCGGAGCGCCGGACCGCCCGGCAGCGAACGACCGGGGATCGATTGCGTCGTCGGCGGGGGACGGTGGACGAGCGGCGTCGCGGCGGTGCTGTCCGGTCCCGCGGGCATTTTGGCGCGCGGAGGCGGCGCGGGCGCGAGCGGTCCGCCTTCGAGCAACTGCTCGCGGTGGCCGATGAGCGTGACTTCGTCGTCCGGGTAGCTCGGGCGGAGCGTCTCGTGCTCGACCGATTCGGCCGCGCTCGTGACGGGCGGCACCGAATCGAGCTCCGCCGCGCTGAGCTCGGACTCGAGCGGCGGTTGGCTGTCGGCGGGGGGCCGGCGCGGAGCCGGAGCCGCTCCCGGCAGCGCGTCGTCCATCAGCGAGTCGAGTAACGCGTCGGGTTCGAAATCGAGATCTCCGCCGAGAGCCTTACCGATGCTGCCCGGCGTGCCGCTCGCTCCCGCGCCGGGGCGCGTCGGCGGCTTCGTTCCGCGATCGTCGTCGCTCATCGTACTCCCATCCCGAGCGCTTCCCGCAGCGCCAGGTAAGTCGGCGATAGCACGAACGCCAAGAGGCGCTTCGCCCGTTCCTGTCCCTCGAGCGAGCCCGGCGCGCGACCGCGGTTCGCCGCATCGGGCGCGAGCACCCACGACACGTCGCCGGCCGCGAGTGCGGCCATGCGATCGAGACTCGAGGTCGCGGCTTGGTAGAAGGCGATCGCGTCCGCGCCCTCTTGCTTCACCCGGAGCGCGAGGTCGGGCAACACGCGCTTCACGCGCCGCGGCATGTCCTTGAGCTGGCGCTGGAACTCGGCGAGCAGCGCGAACGGCGGCGCGTCGAGCTCGACGCCGCCGAGCCGGCACGCGGCGACGACGAGCGCCGCCACGTCGGAGCTCTCGCGGCGCGCGACCACGCTCGTCCCGCGGCGCAAGGCGAAGAGCTCGCGCGCCACGGCCTGGCGGTGGATCGGCGAAAAGGGCGCGAGCACGGCGGGGCCGACCACGAGGCTCGGCGGCTCCGTGGCGAGCCCGACCACGCCGTGCGCGTGCCGGCCGCCGACGTAGACCTCGAGCTCGCCGATGCCGAGCGCGCCCGCCCAAGCCGCGATCTCGTTGCGAATCGGGTGCCCCGCGCGTGGATCGACGCGCTCCTTCTTGTTCGTGCCGAGCGCTTCGAGGCTCGGGCCGAGGGTGGCCGTGATCGTCGTCGCGAGCTCGCGCAACAGATCGGCGATGGCGCCGCCGTCCTCCGGATCGGCGAGCTCGGGCAGCGAGCCCTCGTCGATGGCGATGCTCGGAAGGCGGGCGACGCGCCGGTCGAGGCGCGTGAGCTCGGGGTCGAGCGTCGCCGGATCGACGCCGAGCGCCGCGAGCGCGCCGAGCGTCGCTTGGCGCAGCGGATCGTCGCCGAGCGCGCTCGCCACGCGCGAGAGCCGCTCGACGCGTTCGAGATCCATCGGGTTGCGTTCGAGCTCGTCGAAGAGCGCGTCGCGCCCGCGTTCGAGCAACCGGCGCGCGAACACCTGCGGAAAGGCGCCGCTCAGCAACAAATCGAGCGCCTCGCCGTCGCTCGGCAGCTCGTCGAGCAACTTCGAGACGCTGCCCGCGGCGCCGCGCGGATCCTGCAAACGATCGCGCCGGATCGCCATCGCGAGCCGCGCCGCGTCGGCGCGCCCGCCGCTCTGTTCGCGTTCGACCATCAAAAGCTCGAACGTGTCGGCGGCGCGTTCCCAGGCGTTCGCCTTGGCGGCCACGCGCGCGAGCCTTTCCCGGACCTGCGGCGTATCGAGACGCGCGTTGCGCAGGCCCACGAGCACTTCGAGCGCCTCCGGCACGAGCTTCAGCTTGTTCTCGTAGATATCGACCGCCGCGACGCCGCTCATCAGGCGCTGCTGGTTCGGCGCCTCCGAGAGCGTCGACAGCCGCGCGAGTTGTTCCGCGGCTTCGGCGAAGCGCTGGAGCGTCAGGTAAATCTCGCCGGAGAGCGCGAGCGCGCCGACGTGGTCCGGCTCGAGCATGCGCACGTTCTCGAGCGCCGCGAGCGCGCCTTCACGATCGCCCGACGCGCGCATCACGCGCGCCCGCTCCCAGAAGAGCTTGACGATCTCTTCCGAGTCCTCGGCCACGTCGAGGCGCTTGGCGATGAGCTCGAGCAGGCGCGGGCTGTCCTTGCGCTCGCGCACGATGCGGAACAAGCGGTCGAAGGGCGCGAAACGCCGCACGTCGCGCTCGACCGCGCGCCCGAGCGCGAACTCGCCCCGCTCCGTGTCGCCGAACTCGTCGAGCAGGATCTGCGAGGCGATTTCCCAGAGCTCGGCGCCGCGCGCGTCGTCGCGCACCGCGTCCCCGAGCGCGGCGCACGCTTCGGCGAGCACGCCGCGCTCGTCGAGCATTTCGGCCGCGGTGCGCAGCCCTTCCCAGCCCATGAGTTCTTGCGGAGCGGCTTCGACGACGCCGCGGAACGTGATGAGCGCGGCGGAGGCCTCACCGGCCGCGAGCTGATTGAACCCGGCGAGCGCCTGCATGACGGGCGCGGACTCGTCGCCGAAGAGGCTCGAGGCGCGCGCGAGCGCGTCGCCGCGACGGTGTGGATCGGAGCCGGGCGGCGCGATCTCGACGTTCGCGAGTGCGACGGCCGGGCTGTCGCCGCCGAGCACCGGCGGCTCCTCGAGCCCGGTGAGCCACGCGCACAGGCTCGCGCTCGCGTCGAGTGCTTGGCCTTCCGCGCCGCCGATGCGTTCGGCGAGCGCGCGGCGAGCGCTCACTTCGGCCCCGACGTCGCCCTTGGCCGTCGCCGCGCCGAGCCACTCGAGGGCCGCGACCGGCTCCGCGTCGGCTTCGGCCCAACGGGCCGCGAGGGCTTCGGCTTCGGCGGCTTCCGGCGGCGCGTCGCCCGAGCGCGCGAGCTCGAGCTCGAACGCCGCGGCACGCGCGAATGCGGCCGCTTGCGGGCTGCGCTCCGAAATCACGTCGAGCGCCACGGCGCGCCGATCGCGATCGGCGCCGTCCCACAGCGCGCGCGCGAGCGTCGCGGCGAGATTCGGCCCGCTGCCGTCGGGTCCGCCCGCACGCTCGAGCGCCGCACGCGCCGCCGATTCTTGCCCGCCCGCGCCGAGCTCGAACGCGAAACGCTCGAGGGCGCTCGTGCCGGGGTCGTCGGCCTCGGCGGCTTCGAGCGCGCGGCGCTTCGCGTTGGCGTCGGCGGCCGGCGCGGCACGCGTGCCCCAATTGCGCAAGAGCGCTGCGGCGTGCGGCGCCGCTTCCGCGGCGAGCTCGAAGGAATCGAGTGCGGATTCGTGGAGTCCGCCGCGCCAATCGATGAGACCGGCCTCGAACCGGAGGGCGGTCGCGAGCTCGGTGTCGGTGAGCGCGGCGGCCGTGGCCCTGAGCGCCTGCGCGGCGCGTTCGGGGCGCTGACCCTCGAGCTCGAGCACGGCGAGCGCCGTCGCGACGACCGCGTCGGACGGCTCGTCTTCGTGGAGCGCCGCGAGTGCTTCCAGGGCGACCCCGCGTTCGCCGCGCACGAGCGCCCGCAACGTGCCGGCGAGCCGCTCGGCCCGCCCGAGCTCTTCGTTCGTCGTTTCGCGCGCGAGCGCGAAGAGCGGCTCCCACGCCTTCGTCTTCGGCGCGGGCGGAACGCTTCCGTCCTGAGCCGGAGCCTCCGAATCCGGCAAGAGCTCGAGTGCGTACGCGCTGAGCGCCGCGCCGAGAAAGGCGCCGTTCGGCGCCGCGGCCACGGCGTCGAAGGCCACCTCGGCGCCGCCCCGATCGCCCCGGAGCGCCCGCGCACGCCCGAGCTCGAACCACAGGCTCGCCTGCTCGTCGAGCGTCGCCCCCTGGCCGAGCACCCGGCGCGTCGACTCTTCGTACCAGTGAGCGTCCTCGATGCTCGCCGCGAGCAATCGGCCCACGCGGGCGACCAGGCTCGGCGCCGCGCCCGACATGCCCGCCTGGGAGAGCGCCGCACGAGCGCCCTGCGCGTCGCGGGCCTGACGCGCCCACGTGTCGGCCGCGAGCAGGTAGAACCCGGCGCGCGAGCGGTCGGACGCGACGCGCTCGGCCGTCGCCTCGAGCGCTCCGGCGAGAGCCTGGGGGTCGGAACCCGAGCCCAATAGATCGAGCTCGAGCGCTCGCGCGGGAATGCTGCGCGGATCCTCGGCGAGCGCGCGCCGAACCGCGTTGAGCGCCCCCGCGCTGTCGGAATCCGCCGCCGCGGCCTCGGCGATGCGGAGCCAGAGCGCGGCCGCGAGCTCACCGTGCGCGCCCGCTTCGAGCTCGGCGCGAGCGAGGCGCGCCATCGTCACGGCGTCCCCGGTCGTTTCGGCCGCCGTCAGGCGCGCGTGGGTGAGCGCCGGATCGCCCGGCAGCTCCCCGAGCGCTCGATCGAGCAGGTCGATCGCCGCCTGCAGCGAATCCGACGCCCGGTGCACTTCCGCTGCGCGGAGCCACGCGTCCGCCGCGTGCGCCTTGGTTCGCCGCCGGACGGGCACCCCGGCGGCGTCGCCGCGAGCCCCGTCCGCGATCGCCTCGAGCACCGCCGCGGCCTGCCCCTCGAGGCTCCGTGCCTCGAGCGCGCGATCGCCGATCACGCGGGCGACCCGTTCCGCTCGGCACAGGGCCGAGTACTTGGCGTGGCTCTCGAGCGAGGTCGCGAGATCGATCGCCGAAACGGCGCCCTCGGCATCGCCCCCGAGCGCGCGGAGCTCCGCGAGGTCGAGCAGCAGCAGCGTTTGCCACTCGGGCAACTGCGTGAGCGTCGCGCGTCGCGCGAGGGCTCGTTCCCTGAGCTCGCTGTCGCCCGAGCGCAGGCCGAGGAGCTCGAGCGCGAGCCACACGGTCGGGTCGTCCGGCGTTTCGTCCGAAGCCTGCTCGACGAGTGACCGCGCCGCCCCGGCGTCACCCTCGTGGTCCTGCACGAAGAACGCCTGGTCGAGCAGCGCGCGCGCGCGATCGGTCGGGGTGACCGCGACCTTCACCAGCCGATCGAGGAGCTTGCCGAGGTTCTTGTAGGACTGGCGCCGTTCGATGATCGCGATGAGACGCTCGAGCGGCTCGGTGAACTCCGGCTCGACGTTGACCGCGGCGAGCTGATCGCGTGCCGCGGCCGCCTCGTCGCCGAGCGCTTCCTCGAGCACGCCGACTTCGTGCAGCAGCACCGCCGACCTGAGCGACGTGGTGCTCGCCGCTTGCTCCGAGCGGAGTCGCGCGACCGTAGCAACGACCTGCGCGGCATCCTGACCCGATGCAGCGGCCAGCGCGCTCCCCGTCCTCGACGTGCTCGTCATGAAAACAGCGGGCCTTTCCGCAGAGTTAGGCAGGCTAGAATAGTGCCGCCCAGCGCAAGTAACAACGGTTCCTTGCGAGGGCGGCGCGCGCGCGATTAAAGCATCGCAGAAGCGTGAATTCGGCCGCGCGGCGGATCGCTCGGCACACACACACTGCTACATCGTGCTTATCGATGTCAGTCGATGCGGCGGACGATCCAATAGCCGCGCGGCGTGTCGACGGGATCGGACGACACCTCGCCCTTCGCGAGCGTGAAGAGCACGTACTCGGCGGCGGCCTCGAGCATGCCGCGCGGCATTTTGCCGGCGTTCGAAGTCGAGCCGTGATCGCCCTTCGCGACGGCCGCGGAAAAATCGTGCTTCGCTTCGGCGACGGCGGCGAGGGCTTTCTGCTTCGCCTGCTCCTTCGTGCGTGCGTTCGGCGGGGCGAACTGCGCGCCCTGGTATTCGAACACGATGACGCCGAAGGTCACTTCTTGCGGAGCCGAATCGGGAAGGGGAGGCGCCTTGCGGCCGTCGGGCAGGATATCGAAGCCCTCGGTGGTCGTGTCGTCGCTCGTCATGGCGCCGTCCGCGGGTTCGTCGGGCGCGGCGGACGCGGACGGTGTGGGTGCAGCGGCGACACTCGGCGCAGGCGCGCTCACCGTGGCGGAAGGCGCCGCGGGCGCCGGCTGATCGTGCGGGATGCGGGTCCACACCACGGCGACCGCCACGAGGAGAAGGAAGAGCGCTGCGAGCCCGATCGTCCGCTGCCGGTCCATGGAGGGCCCGGCCGTAGCACGATCGGCCCCCGCTGCGTAGGACGCCCGTGCGTTCACGACACGGAAACCCCCTCTTCTATGAAGCGCGGGCAAGGAGTAGTACTAGTCGCAGGCTCGAGGCGATGTTCAAGGTCGAGTGCCCGGGGTGCAATGCGCCCTACCAGGTCGACGAGCGGAGGGTCCCGGCATCGGGTCTGAAGATGCGGTGCCCTAAGTGCGGCACCTCGTTCCAAGTCGAGCAACCCGACGACGCCCGGCGCACCGGACCGAGCCCGGTGCTCGGTGGCGTCTCGCCGCCGCCCGCGGCCGCGAGCACCGGCGGCGGTCCGCCTCCGCCTCCTGCGCGCGGCACCTTGGCCGGCGCCAAAACGATGGTCGGCGTCGCACCGTCCGCGCTCGGCATCAACCTGCCGCCACCCGTGCCGAAGCGCCCGCCGGCTCCGGCGCTCCCGACGACGGCCACCGCGCGGGCAGCCGAACCCACCGCGACGCCGGTCGGGCCCCCCGCCGCTCCGCCTCGTCCCGCGCCGCCCGGCCGTCCGCCGCCGCCGCGCCCGGCACCGCGAGCGGCCGAACCCGCTCCGACGGGCACGTCGGATCCGTATCTCAACACCGATCTGCCGTCGGTGAGCGCCGAACCTCCGCGCGCCGGGCGCGCCGAAGTCGACCTGCCCGCGCCCGCGCGACCGAAGCCCGCCGCGCCGCCCGCGCGACCTCCCGCGCCGCCCCCGCGCGCCGAAGCGCCGAAGCCCGCTCCGCCGCGCGCCCAAGACGACGATCTCCCCGCGATCCCGGTGCCGCGCGCACCCGACGCGATGGCGCTCGACGTCGATCTGCCCGCGGTCGTCGGTGCGCCGCCTCCGATGCCGGAAGCGGATTTGCCCGCGCCGGCGCGCCCTCGCGCGCCGAGCTTCAGTGATGCGATCGAGCCGGGCGGCGCCGGCGGGTCGCTCGATCTCGATCTGCCTTCGCCGCGCTCGTCACCGCTTGAGCTCGATCTGCCGGACGTGAGCGCCGGGGCGCGCGCTCCGAGCGCCGCTCCGCGCCCGGCCACGTTCGATCTCGACTTGCCGGACCTGCTCGAGGCCGGGCTGCCGCAAGCGCTCCCGGGAGGCGTGGGCCTGCCCGCGCGCCCGCCGTCGCGTACGGATTTGCCGGCGCTGTCAGCGGACGTTCCCGCCTCGCGCGGGGACGTGCCCGCCGTCGTTGCCGGCTTGCCGATGGCGAGCGCAGGGCTGCCGATGGCGAGTGCCGGTCTGCCGATGCCGAGCGCCGGCTTGCCGATGGTCGCGCCCGGTTTGCCGACGCCCGCCGCCGGTTTACCGACGCCCGCCGCCGGCCTGCCGCTGCGCGGCCCGGAGCGCTCCGCGGTGAGCAGCGGCGCGGCGCCCGGCTTCGGCGAGCTCGATTTCGAGCTCGGGCCCGCGCTCGGCCCCGCGGCACGCCCGAACGCGCACACGAGCGGCACCTTCGGCGAAATCGAGCTGCCGCCGGTGATACCGAGCGGTCGTCCCGTCGGTCCGAGTTCGCAGGGGAGCGCGGGAGCGCTCGATCCGCTCGAGGCCGATCCGTTCGGAGAAGCGCCGATCCCCTCGCAGCCGCGGCCGCAGCGTTCCGAGCCGCCGTTCAGCGGCGGCGGGGCCGTGATGCGCTCCGCCGGCGGCGGCACGAGCTACGGTGAAGTCAACCTCGAGGGTGATTCCGGCGGCGTCGACGTCGAGACTCCTCTCGCGGGCTCGGTCGCTCCGCGCGGCGAAGAAGACATGGAGTTCGGCGCCGTGCCGCAGGAGCGACCGCCCGCGGCCGCGGCGAACGCGCTCAAGCCGGGCATGCCGGCGATTCAGCCGAAGCAGCGCTCCCGCTGGCCCCTGCGTGTCTTCGGCGGGCTCTTGTTCTTGGCCGTCGCGGGCGGCTCGCTGACGTTCCTGCCCGCGCTCGGTCCGTACGGCGTTTTTTGGATCAGCGACAAGCTGCACGAGGGTGAATATCAGCGCTTGCTCGCCGACTCCGTCGCGGGCACGCGGCGCGCGTTCGGCCACGACGTGTTTCCCGACAGCCGGCGCGCGCTCGGGGCGCTCGACGGCGCGCGCGCGGAAGCGAAGCGCCTCGAGCCGCTCGCGGCGTACCTCGCCTTCGCCGGCTACTTGACCGAGCTCCGGTTCGGCCGCGATCCGGCGATTCACTCGCAAGGCGCGGTCATCATGGGCGCGCTGCTCGACCCGAACGCCGCGAACGCCGACTCGGCGCGCGCCGCGAACCGGGCCGTCGAAGGCGACGCGACGGCCGCGCTCGCCCCGGCGCAGGCACTCGCGCAAACGCGGCCGAGCGACGTCGATCTCGCCGTGCTCGTCGCCGAGATCGCGCTCAAAGCCGCGAGCCCCACCGCGGTCGCCGCGTGGGAAAAAGTCGAAAAGCTCGAGCCGAGCGCGCGCGCGGCCTACGGGCTCGCCCGCGCCCAATTCGCCGCGGGCAACGCCGCCGCCGCCGAAGCCGCCGCCAAGCTCGCGCTCAAGCGTAACCCCGCTCATTTCGGCGCACAGCTCCTGCTCGCGCGTCTCGGCTCGGCCGCGCCCGGCGGCGACGTGACGGCCGTCGCCAACATCGAAAAGCTCGTCGCCACGCCCGCTTCCGCGAGCCCCGAGGAGATCGTCGCGGCCGAGACGCTGCTCGGGGACATCCATCTCGCGCGCGGCCACGTCGCGCTCGCCGACAAGTCTTACGCCGCGGCGCTCAAGGTGAACCCGACCGCGGCGCCGGCGCTCGTCGGGCTCGGCGAAGCGCTGTTTCAAGCGGGACGCTACGGTGAGGCGCTCGCGCGCTTCGAGGCGGCTTCACAAACGGACCCGGGCTTTTTGCGTGCGCAGCTCGGCGCGGCCAAGAGCAAGCTGTCGCTCGATCGCATCGAGGACGCGACGCGAGCGCTCGCGGGGCTCTCGAAGGCGCAACCGAAGGATCCGGTGATTGCGTTCTGGTACGGGCGCGCGCTCGAGGCCGCCGGGGACGGCGATCGCGCGAACGCGGTGTACCACGCCGCGATCGACGCCGGGGCGCCGTCGCCCGAGCTCGTGAACGTCTACGTCGCGCTCGCGACGCTGCAAAATCAGCGCGGTCAGGCCGAGGACGCGCAGAAGACGCTCGCCGACGCGAAGAAGAAGCTGCCGGAATCGGCGCCCCTCCACCGCGCGCTCGGCCACCTCGCCCTCGATCAGAATCGCTTGCCCGAGGCGGTGAGCGAGCTCGGCCGCGCCCTCGAGCTCGACCCCGAGGATCTCACGGCCCGCTTCGAGCTCGGCGTGGCCCTGCGCCGGAGCCAGAAGTTCGACGACGCCACCAAGGTCTTCGACGAGGTCGCCGCGATCGACCACGATCACCCGGGGCTCGCGCTCGAGCGCGGGCTCATCTTCGAGGCGACCGGTCACGCGCCGGAGGCGCTCAAAGCCTACGAAGGCGCGCTCGCGAAGTCGCCGAACGACCCCGAGCTCATGCTGCGCGTCGGCTGCGGGGAAGTCGCGGCAGACCGCGCCGCCGACGCCGAGACGATCCTGCGCAAGGTGATCGCCCAACGCCCGAGTTCCGCGGAGACGAACTTCTGCCTCGGCCGCGCCCTGCTCGCGCAGGACAAAGTCGCCGACGCGCAGCGGCTCTTCGATCGCGCGACGGACCTCGATGCGAAGCGCGCGGAGTATCACCTTTATTCGGGCTGGGCCGCGAACGAGGCGAAGAACGTCGCCAAGGCGGACAAGGAGCTCGAAGCGGCGCTCGCGATCGACCCGTCGCTCGCCGACGCTTACTGGCAGCGCGGCGTCCTCCGCGAGCGCGGCGGCGCGGTGAAGGACGCGGTGGCCGACCTCACGCAGGCGCTGAAGTTGAACCCCGCCCGAGCCGAGGCGCGCGCCGAGCTCGCGGACACGTATCACGACCTCGGTCGCGAGCACGACGCGCTCGCCGAGTGGCAGAAGGCCGTCGTCGCGCAGCCCGACAACGCCGACTGGCGTTTCCGCTACGGCAAGCTCCTCGTCATCAACCAGATGAACGACGCCGGACGCGTCGAGCTCGAAAAGGCGATCGCCGGCGGCGAAAAAGCCGAGGAGCCTCCGCGCTGGCTCTGGGAGGCGCACCACTACTTGGCGAAGGCGCTCGGGCCGCGTCCGGAAGCGGTGAGCCACTGGGAGGCGTTCTTGCGGCTCGGTCCGAAGGACTCGCCGTACCGCGCCGAAGCGAAAGACGCGCTCGCGAAGCTCGGTCGGCCCTGGACCGGCGACTGAGCCACAAAACGCGAAAGGCCGGTGAGAACCGGCCTTTCGGCGTGTGCCGCGCGGTCGCGGCGTGCGTGTCGCGTCAGCTCGGCGGCGCGGGCGCGGGCGCCGGCGTCGCGGAGAAGTCGTACGTCCACGTCGCGATACCGTCACGCTTGTCCGGCGGATCGAGCTTGAGGCCCGTGAGTGAGTTCGTCACGCACGACGACACGTCGGCCGGAGCCGTCGTGCCCGCGGGGTCGAGCTTCACGTCCTTGATCGTGCCGGTTTCGGCCTCGACCGTGAACTGAACCGCCACGCGCCCCTGCAGGCTCTGGTTGTTCTTGAGACCCGCGTCGTAGCAGGCCTTGATGTCCCCGGCCTTGGTGTCGAGGACCTTCTGCGTCGCATCCCGATATTCCTCGGGGCTCCGCGCGTAAAACTGGCAGCCGGTGACACTGGCGAGCAGTGCGACCAGGCCGAACTTCAAACTTTTGTTTGCCATGGTTCGTACTCCTAGTGGACCTCGCGTGGTCACTTCTTCTTGTCGTCCTTCTTCATCGGCGGCTTCTTGGGCTCTTTCTTCTTGTCCGCGCCTTCGCCGCCCTTCTTCGCCTCGTTCGCCTCGGGCTCGGCGAGCTCCTTCTTCTCCTCGGAGGTCTTCTCTTCGAGGACCGTTTCCTTGCCGGTGGTGGCGTCGACCGAGACCTTCTTCTTGGTCACGTCCTGCTCGAGAATGTTGAACTCGACGCGTCGGTTCTTCTCGTGCAGGGCTTCGGCCTCTTCCTTCGACTTGCCCTTGACGGCCTTGTCGCTGTCATCGACGAGCGGCTTCTGCGAGCCGTAGCCTTTCGCCACGAGCTCCGTCGCCGGAACGCCGCCCTTGTCGACCAGGTACGTCATCACGGCGTGGGCGCGGTCGTCGGAGAGCTTCAGGTTGTGCTTCGCGTCGCCTTCGCTGCTCGCGTGACCTTCGATCCCGATCTTCTTGATGTGCGGGTTCTTCTTGATGACCGAGGCGATCTCGTCCATCAGCGCGAAGGACTCCGGGAGGATGGTCGCCTTGTTGTATTCGAACTGAATCTTTTCGGTGATCTCGATCTTGTTGTCGCGCACGATCACCTTCGGCGGCGGCTCGGGCGGCTTCGGGGGCGGAGGCGGTGGGGGCGGCGGTGGGGGCGGGAGATCGCCCGCGATCGATACCGGTCCTTTGCCGGAGAACACCGTGGTTCCGCCGCATGCGGCGAGAAGAGCAACGGAGGACGCCAAGAGGACGAGGGAAGCGGGCTTTCTGCCCGCGCCAAGGATCTTCATGGAATGGACTCCCCTTTTTGGGTGAGGGGCTCGTTTTGGCACCGTGCGACTCTCCGCGTCAATCCCCAAGTCTTGAAGCGAGACGCGGGCTTATGAGCCGGCCAGTAGGCCGATGCCACGATCGGAGCCTTCCAAGTCGCCCTCCCGCGACCGAACGACCGTTTTCGAACGAGCTCCCCACTTCGCCGACGGGACACCCGAAGCCGCCCCGCGAAAAGCTCTCAGTTCGCGCCCGGGCGGAGCACGGTCGCCCGCGCCGCCGCTCCCCAACACGAGAGCCGGCGAGCCCGGTGCAGTGTTCGGCTTGCGGCTAGCTCTCGATGAAACTCTTGAGCTGCTTCGACCGGCTCGGATGCCTGAGCTTCCGGAGCGCCTTCGCTTCGATCTGCCGGATGCGCTCGCGGGTCACCTCGAAGTCCTGTCCGACTTCCTCGAGCGTGTGGTCGCTCTTTTCGCCGATGCCGAAGCGCATGCGGAGCACCTTCTCTTCGCGCGGCGTGAGCGTCTTCAGCACCTTCCGCGTCTGCTCCGAGAGGTTCATGTTGATGACGGCGTCGGCCGGCGAGACCACGCTCTTGTCCTCGATGAAGTCGCCGAGGTGGCTGTCTTCCTCTTCGCCGATCGGCGTCTCGAGGCTGATCGGCTCCTTCGCGATCTTCAGGACCTTGCGCACCTTGTCGAGCGGCAGCTCCATCTTCTCGGCGATCTCTTCCGGCGTCGGCTCGCGCCCGTACTCCTGCACGAGGTAGCGCGAGGTGCGGATGAGCTTGTTGATCGTCTCGATCATGTGCACCGGAATGCGGATGGTGCGCGCCTGATCGGCGATCGCGCGCGTGATCGCCTGGCGGATCCACCACGTCGCGTAGGTGCTGAACTTGTAGCCGCGCTTGTACTCGAACTTGTCGACGGCCTTCATCAGGCCGATGTTCCCCTCCTGAATCAGATCGAGGAACTGTAGGCCGCGGTTCGTGTACTTCTTCGCGATCGACACGACGAGGCGCAGGTTCGCTTCGACGAGCTCGGCCTTCGCCTTCTCCGCCTTGCGTTCGCCCTGGCGGATCGCGACGTAGGTCTTCAAAAGGTCGTTCACGTCGACCTTGAGCTCTTCCTCCATCTTGCGCATGCCGCGCTGGGCGTTCTTCAGCGCCTCGTCCATCTCCTCGAGCTCGAGGCTCGAGACGCCGAGCTTCTTCGCGAGCATGTCCTGGCTCTGCGGATCGTCCTTCGCCTCGCGCAGCATGCGCTTGAGCTCGGACTTGCTCGACCCCGTCACCTTCTCGAGCTCGACCACCTTGCCCTGCGAGCGGTGGATGCGCTCGATCATGGCTTTGAGCTTCGCCACGATCTTGTCGATCGTCTTCTTGTTGAGACGCATTTCCTGCAGCGTCTTCACCAAGTCCTTCTTGTTGTCCGAGAATTCCTTGTCGATCGCCTTCTTGCGCACGTCGGCGACGCCCTTGCGCTCTTCGGCGAGCTCGGAGTTCTTCTTGTCGAGGCGCTTCACGCGATCGATGAGGCGAATGATGCGGCGGTCCGCCTCTTCCTCGTCGAACTCGTGCTCCTCGTCCTCCGCGTCGCGCACGATGTCCTTCACGCGCACCTTGTGGTTGCGGAGGCGCTCGCCGATGTCGATGATCTCGCGCACGGCGATCGGGCTCGAGAGAATCGACGAGAGCACTTCGTTCTCGCCCTCCTCGATGCGCTTGGCGATTTCGACTTCGCCCTCGCGCGTGAGGAGCGCGACGCTGCCCATCTTGCGCAGGTACATGCGCACCGGGTCGTTGCTCTTGTAGAGGTCGTCGTCGCCGCTCTTCGGCGTGGTCGACGTGGGCTGCCCGCTCTCGGCCGGCTCCTCGCCGTCGGCGCTCTTCGCCGGCGACTTCGCGGCCATTTCGTCCTCGCCGCCGCGGTGGGGCGCGATCTTGATGTTGTTCGCGTCGTCCACCACCTCGATGTCTTCGTCATCGAGCGCGGAGAGCACGTCGTCCATCTGGTCGGGACCCACGTCCTCGCCGGGCAACGCCTCGTGCACGTCGTCGTAAGTAAGAAACCCCTTGCTCTTGCCCAGGCTGATGAGCTGCTCTTTCGCGCTCTTGCCGCTGGGCTTCGCGCCGGACTCCGGCGCTGAGGAGGGTGAGCCGTCCTTCTGGGCTTTCGTCACCGAGGCTTTGAGCTTCGGTGGGGGCGAACCCTTCTTCGACTCGTTGACGGCAGGCTTCTTCGGGGAGCGCTCAGGCTTCTTCGATGGCACCGCTACCTCTTCTTATCCGCTTTGGACGTGTTCATACGCCGCGGCGTTCACGTGCTTTGTCCCAGACACGTCGCAAGACCGTAAGCTCGTCGTCGACGTTGCCGGTTTTCTCGAGTTGCTGGAGTTCGCTCATGCCGAGGGACTTTTCACGAGACAGATCGAACGACTCTAGCTTCCTCAAGTTTCCGACCAACTCGGCCTTAGCATCGACCAGGCTTTCATGCTTGGGCGCGGCCGAACGGGCGAGCGCGAATGGATGGATCGGAGCCGATAGCTTCGCAAGCACTACTTCCAGGTCGGTAATCCCCGCCTCGTGGGCCTGACGCAGTGCGGCAAGAGCGGCCGCCGTGTCACCTTCCAGCAACGAAGCGGCCTGCGCGACCTCGGTCGTGGCGAAAAGCTCGGGAAAATCCAGCAAAGCGCCTAGGATTTCGAGGCCGACCTCCTCGCGCCGGTCGCGGGACCGAGCTCTCGAGGGTGGTTGGATTTTGGGGACAGCCTGTGTGGGTGTCTGTATGCGCGACACGGCCGCTGCCAAATGTCGCTTCAAGGCGAGCACCGTTTTCACCTCGGCGTGCCCGAGGCCGAGACGCGCCGCCAGGCGGTCGGCGTGTTTTTCCGCGAGCGCGCGCAGGGCCGGGTCGTCCTCGCTCGAGACGAGCTCGATCACCTGCTGCACCTTGCGCGCCTGCGTCGCGGCGTCGCTCGTCGAGAAGCGATCGTCCAAGAGCTCTTCGATCAGGTACTCGATGACGGGTTGCGCGGCGTCGAGCACGCGCCCCGCCTGTTCGGCGCCGCCGCGGCGCACGAGCTCGTCCGGGTCGACGCCTTGCGGCAACGAAGCCACGCGCGCGGAGAGACCCGCTTCGCGACACACGTCGCGCGCGCTCCGCACCGCGCGGCGACCCGCTTCGTCCGGATCGAAGAGCAGGGTCACCTGTTGCGTGAAGCGGCGAATGCCGCGCGCTTGCTCGGCGGTGAACGCCGTGCCGAGCGGAGCGACGACGTTCTTCAAGCCGCGCGCGTGCATGCTCAAGACGTCGAAGTTGCCCTCGACGATCACCGCGCGGTCGAGCGTGCGCAGCGCTTGCCGCGCCTGATACAAACCGAAGACGGCCTCGCGCTTTTTGTACACGGGCGATTCGGGCGAGTTCATGTACTTCGCGGGCGGCTCGCTCGACGTGCTCGGCTCGTAGCCGAGCGCGCGCAGGCGTTCCGGCGGCGGTTCGTCGAGCGTTCGGCCGCTGAACGCGACGACGCGCCCCTGCCCGTCGAGCACCGCGAACATCAGGCGGTGTCGGAAGCGATCGTAGTAACCCGAGCCCGAGCGGCGCGGCATCACGAGCCCGACTTTTTCGGCCGCGCCGAGGCTCGCTCCCGCGTCGCGCAGGTGCTTCGTGAGCTCGTCCCAACCGAACGGCGCGTACCCGACGCGAAAGGCCTGGAGCGCGTCGGCGACGGGATCGGTCGGTGAAGCGGGCACGAGGCCACGCCGAGCGAGCTCGCGTTCGGCCGTGTCCTTGAGCGGGTGCTCGCGCAGCATGCGCTCGAAGAACGCAGCCGCTTGCGAGCCGATGTCGTAGAGCTCCTGTTGCCGGCGGCGCGCTTCGGTTTGCTGGCGCCGTTCGGCGTCGCTCGCCGTCTCGATCACGTCGATGCCGAGTCGCTCGGCGAGGTGGCGCACGGCTTCGATGAAGTCGAGCCCCTCCGTCTCTTGCACGAACTTGATCGCGTCACCCGACGCGTGGCAGCCGAAGCAGTGATAAAACCCGCGCTCGGGGTTCACGTGAAAGCTCGGCGTCTTCTCTTTGTGAAACGGGCAGAGGCCCACGTGGCTCCGCCCGCGCTTCTGGAGCTTCACGCTCTCGGAGACGACCTCCACGATGTTCGCGTCCCGCCGGACGCGATCGAGGGTCTCCTGACCGATCACATGGAACGCCGTAGCATTCTTTCGCCGGAGCCGAAGGGCCGAGCCGCTCTTGGTCCTTGACTGTTCATGCGTTCAGTATAGCATGGGGGCATGGTTCGGCGGCTTCTCCTCGAAAATCCGGCGAATCGCTTCGAGCGCTACCGCGTCGAATACGAGGAGGGCGCGCCCGAAGCGGCGCTCGAGATCTACGACGACCAGAGCCAGAGCATCCTGTCGGAAAACGACAGCCCCGATCTCGGCTTTCGCTTCAGCGTGAACCCGTACCGCGGCTGCCTGCACGGCTGCGCGTACTGCTACGCGCGTCCGTCGCACGAGTACCTCGGCTTCGGTGCGGGCAGCGACTTCGAGCGGAAGCTCGTCGTCAAACGGCGCGCGCCGGAGCTCCTCGCCGCGGCCTTCGAAAAGCGCAGCTGGGCGGGGGAGCTCGTCGTGTTCAGCGGGAATACGGATTGCTACCAGCCGCTCGAAAAGCAACTCGAGCTCACGCGCGGCTGCCTCGAGGTGTGCGCTCGGTATCGAAACCCGATCCACGTGATCACGAAGAGCGCGCTCGTCGAGCGCGACATCGATCTCTTGCAGACGCTCGTGAAAGAAGCGCACGCGAGCGTCACCGTGAGCATCCCCTTCCTCGACGTCGACGTGGCGCGCGCGATCGAGCCGTACGCGCCGCCGCCGAGCCGGCGCATCGAAGCGGTGCGGCGCTTGAGCGAGGCCGGCATCGGCGTCAGCGTCAACGTCGCGCCGCTCATTCCAGGCCTGAACGACCGAGAGATCGTGCCCATTTTGGAGGCGGTGCGCGACGCGGGGGCAACGGGAGCGGGCATCGTCCCCTTGCGTCTGCCGGGGAGCGTCGCGGAGGTGTTCACCGAGCGGCTCCGCGACGCGCTGCCGCTCGCCGCCGAAAAGGTGCTCACGCGCGTGCGTGAAATGCGCGGCGGCAAGTTGAACGATCCGCGCTTCGGCGCGCGCTTCGAAGGGAAGGGTCGCTACATCGAGACGGTGCTCGAGCTCTTCGAAGTGACGACGCGCCGGCTCGGCATGAACCGGCGCGAGATGACCACGAGCGTGCGGGCGAACACGTTTCGACGGCCCGGCCCGCAGCTCGAGCTCTTCGGGCGCGGCTGAGTGGTGGGAGTCGTCTTCGGGGGCGCCCGGCAGAGGCGGGACGGAGGCGGCTCGGGGGCTCAGCCGGGCTCGAGCACGATGGGATAGATGACGGTGACGACGCCGCCTTGGGGCGGGGGGAAGGCGAGCGTCGAGAAGCCTTTCAAGACGCACTCGATGACGTCGCAATCGAGCAGCGTCGACTCGGTGAAGCTCAGGTTCGAAACGGCGCCGTCCTGGCCGATGACGAAGCGCGCGTCGATGCGGCCGGCGAGGTTCGGATTACCCGCCAGGCCGGCTTCGTAGCAGCTCTTGAAGTCATCGTAGTGCCCGCGAACGATGGCTTGGATCTGCTCGGGCGGCAGGCGTCCCGCGACGCGTTTCGACTGCGGCTCGACACACCGAGACTCCGGCGCGGCGTCGAACGCGGTTCCTTCGATGCGACGTGGCGGCGCCCCCGGCGACAACGCGACGAAAGCGAACGAGGTCGGGAATCCGTCGGGGGGTCTCGGGACGGCGAGCTTCGCCAGCCCGCGCCGCACGCAAGCGAGGGCCCGGCAGTCGTCCGTGCTCGCTTCGCTGAGGGCCACCCCGTCGATCCGCCCGTCGCGGGCGAAGTCGAAGGCGAACTTGGCATTGCCGGCCTTCGAAAGCCGCTTCGTGCAGGAGCCGAGGCTTTCGAGCTTGGTCTCGACCTTGCTCGCGAGCGTCGCTTCCCACGCTTTCACGAGCTCCGGCCCCTTCAAACAATCCGTGCGCGCCTCGCTCACGAGCGGCCGGGGGCCGGTGATGGGCGGTCGCGGTCGCGCCCGGGCCACCGTGCCCGACGCGGCCGCCGGCGCAGCCCCGTTCGCGACGGCCAAGGGTGTCGCGGGTGGTGTCTCGGCGGGCCCGCGGGGCGCGCCCGCATCGCAACCGGCCGCGACGGCGAGCGAAATACGGAGCCACCCGAAGCGCACGCTTCGACGTTATCACCGCTCGGGTCGCGTCAGGTCCGCATCGCTTCGATCGGCGAGACGCGAGCGGCGCGCAGGGCGGGAAAGAAACCGCCGACGATGCCCATGAAGGCGCCGAACACGAGCGAAACCACGACGACGGTCGGGTTCGGATCGAACGAGAAGGTGACCTCTTGCCACGTCGCGAAGTTCATCATCGAGAGCTTGACGAAGCTCATGCAGAGCGCCGCGAGCACGCCGAGCACGCCGCCCCCGAGCGCGAGCACCGCCGACTCGAGCAGGAACGAAGTGAGAATCGAGAGGCGCGAGAAGCCGAGGGCGCGCAGCGTGCCGATTTCACGCTGGCGCTGCGAAACGGCGGCCTGCATCGTGATGAGCGCGCCGATCACGGCGCCGATCGAGATGAAGAACACGATGATGGCGCCCATCACCTTGATGAAAATCGCCGTCTGGCTCGACTGCTTCTCGTAGTAGCCGCTCTCGGTCAGCGCTTCGAGGCCGAGGCGCTTGTCGCTCTCCATCGTCGCCTTGAAGGCGTCGAACTTGCTCGGCGAGTCGAGCCGCACCGTCGCCGAGGACACGAGCCCTTCGCGGCCGAAGGACGAGCGCGCCGTGTCCACGTCGGCCCACACCTCCGATTCGAAGCTCGAGCCGCCGGATTCGAAGACGCCGACCACCTTCACGGAGCGGTTCTTCTTGAGCTCGAAGCTCTGGTCGAGGTCCATCCCCTGGTACTTGCCGCGCAACCCCTGGCCGATCATCACTTCGTCGGTGCCGGGCTTCGGCGGGCGGCCGGCGACGACGTGGACCTCCGGCCGCACCTCCATCGCCACGTCGGGGACGCCGCGCACGAGGACGTTGGCGATCTGCCCGTTCGTCCCGAGCTTTTCTTGCGCGATCACGACGACCACTTCGCCGGAAACGAGCGACTTTCCCGCCGCGTCGCGCTTCACGCCGGGCGCGCCCGCAATCAGGCTCAGCGTGTTCACCTCGAGGCTGCTCGCCATTTCGGTGTCGGAGCCCTTGCGGAGCACCATCGCGTTCTCGCTGCTGCCGGCGCCGACCATCGTCTTCGTGATGCCGGTCCCGAGCATGAACGCGGCGGCGAGCACGAAGACGACGAGACCCACGCCGAGCGCGGTCGCGAGCGTCGTGGTCTTGCGGACCATCAAACTGCGGACGTTGTACGAAAGAGGAATCACGCCGACCTCATCCGACGCGCCGAAGCGCCGAAACGACCTCGAGTTTGGCCGCGTTCCGAGCCGGAACGACGGCCGCAAGCGCCCCGAGCGCGAGCGCGAGCAAGAAGGAGAGCCCCGCCAGGTCCGGCGTCACGCGGAAGACGGCGAACATCTGCCCGAGGTTCTGCTCGAGCGCCGGCCCGATGCCGTTCTGGATCAGGGGATAACCGATGGCGAGGCCGACGAGCCCGCCGAGCGCGCCGAGCACGAGGCCCTCCACCAAAATGAATTGCACGATGTGCTTCGGCAAAAAGCCGATGGCGCGCAGCACGCCGTACTCGTGCGTGCGCTCGCGGACGCCCATGGCGATGGTGTTGCCCAGAATCAGCGCCATGATCGCCATCATCACGATGCTCACGATGCCGATGAGCTTCAAAATCGCCGAGATCATGCCGAGGAACGACGCCTGGAGCGCGCGTTCGCTCATGCTGATGGTCTGGATGTCGCGATCGTCGAACTTCTTGTCCACGGCGCGCGCGATTTCGGCGGCGCGCCCGGGGTCGTCCACCCGCGCCATGATCCAGCCGACCTGATCCTTCAAGCGCTCGGGGCGGGATTCGTCCAAGTACTTGTATTGGAACCAGAGCGTCGAGCGATCGACGGTCGGGCTCGTCGACGTGTAGATGCCGGCGATGTGAAACTCCCAGTCGCCCGGATAGATCGTGCCCTGGAGCACGATCTTGTCGCCGAGCTTCCAGCCCTTCTTCTTCGCGAGCACGTCGCCGACGAGCGCGCCCTCACGGTCCTCTTTCCAGGCCTGCACCTCGGCCGGCGAGACCTTGATCTCGTCGTACACCTTCAAGAAGTCGTCGGGCTCGGTCGCGATGGTGCCGAAGAAGTCGTCGAGGTGATTCGGATCCTTCGCGCCGAACCAGCTCGCGTGCGCCACCTGCTTCACGCCGGGGATGCCGCGCACCTCGTCCACGTAGCGGCGCGGGAGCTGCATGATGAAGCTCACCTTGTGGCGGATGCCGATGCGGTCGCGCGCGCCCTGCTCGGCCGACGCGCTCCACGACCAGATGAAGGTGCGGAGCAAGAGGAACGTGACCACCGCGACCATCACGCCGGCGAGCGTGAGGGAGGTGCGGAGCTTGTTCCGCAGGATGTTGCGCGCTGCAATCGTCGCGAGACCCATGCTCTTCTCCGCGGCTAATTGGCGAGCACGCCCTTGTCGAGGCGGTGCACGGTGCGCGCGCGCTCGGCGGCGGCCGGATCGTGCGTGACCATCACGATCGTCTTGCCGAACTCGGTGTTGAGCTTCTCGAGGAGCTTCAGGATCTCGTCCGCGCTCGTGCGATCGAGATCGCCCGTCGGCTCGTCGGCGACGATGATCTTCGGATCGGTGACGATGGCGCGCGCGATGGTGACGCGCTGCTCCTGACCGCCCGAGAGCTGACTCGGGAGGTGCTTGCCGCGATCCTCCAGGCCGACCGCGCGGAGCGCGATCTCGGCGCGCTTGCGCCGCTCGGCGGCGGGGAGCTTCGCGAGCAAGAGCGGGAGCTCGACGTTCTCGACCGCGGTGAGGACGGGCATGAGGTTGTAGGTTTGGAAAACGAACCCGATGTTCTGCGCGCGCCAGTGAGCGCGCTGCCCTTCGCTCATGGTCCCGATTTCGGAGCCGGCGACGACGAGGCGCCCCGAGGTCGGCTGGTCGAGGCCGGCGATGAGGTTCAGGAGCGTCGACTTGCCCGAGCCCGAGGGTCCCATCAGCGCCTCGAACGAGCCCTCGTTGATGCGTAAATCGAGCCCGGCGAGCACGTCGAGCTGCTCCTTCCCGCGGAAAAAGCTCTTACGCACCTTCTCAAGGCTGATGATCGCGCCTTTAGCTTGGCCCTCGACGCCTTCGTTCATGGCAGCCCTTCCTTAAACCACTTTGTCCCCGCCGCAAGCGGGTCCGCTCGCGACCGTCAACTACCGGACTTTTCTTTGACGGCTTGTCCGTCGGCGAGACCCGCGGGCGGATTCTTCACGAGCTTCGTGCCGGCGCCGGGACCGCGCGCGACCTCGAAGCCGCTGCCGAACGCGGGGCCGAGCGAGATGGGCGTCGCGCGCACCTTGCCGTCGTCGATGACGTAGACGACTTTGGCGCCGCCGAGCGTCGCGAGCGCGTCACCCGGCACGATGGTCTTCGGCGGCTCCTTGAGCTCGGCCTTGTCGAGCTCGCTCGTGAGGAAGCTCACGCGCGCGGCCATGTCGGGCAAGACGCCTTCGCGATCGTCCACGAACGCGACCTTCACGACCACGGTCGCCTTCGTGCGATTGACGCGCGGGGTGATCTCGAACGCCTTGCCGCGGAAGCGTTTGGTCGGGTAGGCGTCGAGCACGATCTCGCACGGGCCGCCCACTTTGACTTGCGAGAGGCGCTGCTCGGGCACGTCCGTTTCGACCTGAAGCGTCGAAAAATCCGCGACTTCGACGCCGCCCATGTCGACGGCGATGCCGGCCGGCTGGGGCGCGACCATCTCTCCGACTTCGGGCGGCTTGTTCACGACGGTGCCGTTCAGCGGCGAAACGACCTTGTACGACGCGAGCGTGACGTTCAGCGCCGCGACCTGCGCCGCGGCGGCTTTCGCGGCGGCGTCGGACGCCTTCACTTGTTCGTCGAGCGACGCGACGTGCGCTTCGAGATCCTCGGCGGTCGACTTCGGGCCGATGCCCTCCTTCGCCATGGCCTGGGCGCGCGTGAGCTGGATCTTCGATTCGGTGAGCTGGGCGCGCGCCGTTTGCGCGCTCGCTTTGGCCGCGGCTACCTGGCTCGCGGCGCTCGCGATGGCCGCCTGCACGTCCACCGGGTCGAGCTCGAGCAGCACGTCGCCCGCCTTCACCTCGGCGCCCTCACGGAAGTTCGATTTGACGACCTTGCCCGGAACCTTCGGCGCGACCTTCGACACGGACTGCGCGACGACATAACCCGTGGAGGTGAGTTCGACGCTCGCCTGGGCCGGGGATACGAGCGCGACCTCGGTCACGTCCACCTCGGTCTTGAATACCTTCGCCTCTAGGTACGGTAGACCGATTCGGTAGGCGGCGACCCCCACGCCCCCGACCACGATGAGCGCGAGCACGCGCCCGAACCAGCC
>Ga0335083_10001649_pt1 | contig 30459 bp, 26 predicted proteins | sample Lox_Sample_42_FD_206716 | JGI IMG/M metagenome (GOLD analysis project Ga0335083, IMG submission 206716) | Soil microbial communities from Loxahatchee National Wildlife Refuge, Florida, United States - Lox_Sample_4.2 | ecosystem: Environmental > Terrestrial > Soil > Wetlands | place: USA...
GAGTATTGCAGGTCAGCAAAATGGCCCTGCTTCAGGAGCTCCTATTAATATAGAAGTAGTGGGTGATGAATTTGATGATATTGTAAAGACAGCAGTAAATCTGAAAAATTACCTGGATGCTCGCAATATCCCCGGCGTGGAGAAATTAAAATTGGATGTGGATGTAACAAAACCCGAACTCACACTTACAGTTGACAGGGAAAGAGCATTGCGCGAAGGCTTGAGCACTGGTCAGATAGGATCTGAATTGCGCTCAGCATTGTTTGGCCGTGAAGCCAGTAAGCTGAAAGAAGGAGAGGATGAATATAAAATCCAGGTCAGGTATAGTGATTTGTTGCGTAATAATATCTCTGACCTTCAGAATATGAAAATTACTTACCGTGATTTCAATACGGGTTTAATAAGACAGGTACCTATCAGCAGTCTGGTTAAATTTGATTACAACAATACGCTTGGCGGAGTAAAGAGAAAAAATCTCAAACGTGTAATTTCGATTTACTCAAATCTGATTGATGGATTCGATCCGAACAAAGTGAACCTGGATATTAAAAACGCGATTGATGATTTCAAAGGCAAGCCCGATAATATCACCATCCGTCAAACAGGACAGCAGGAAGATCAGCAGGAATCTTTGAGTTTTTTATTCAGTGCATTGATTATTGCATTGGCCCTGATCTTCGGTATACTTGTTCTGCAGTTTAATTCTTTGAGCAAACCATTCATTGTATTAAACGAAATCTTTTTCAGTATTATCGGCGTATTCTTCGGCTTTGCATTGACGGGAATGAAAATGCCGCTGATCATGGTAGCCGTGGGCATTGTGGGACTCGCAGGTATCGTTGTAAAAAATGCAATCCTTCTGATTGAATTTACTGACGAACTGCGTGAACGAGGCATGCGAACAAAAGAAGCCATCATACAGGCGGGCAAGATTCGTATTATTCCTGTTTTATTAACTGCATTGGCAACTATGCTCGGTTTATTGCCGCTCGCAATAGGGTTGAATATTAATTGGGTTTCTTTTTTCCAGCATTTGAAACCAAATATTTTTATGGGGGGTGATAGTGTAGTATTCTGGGGACCGCTGTCGTGGACACTTATCTTCGGACTGATGTTTGCATTTTTTATGACACTTTTGATGGTTCCTTCCATGTATCTTGTATCAGAACGACTGCGCAGACCGATGAGCAAGTTTTATGGAACGAAATGGGTTGCGTTGCTGGGATTTACCGGACCGTTCTTCTTCCTTTTGTTGATCCCAATGTGGGTGCAGAAAAGAATATTCCAGAGAAAACCAATGCTTCCCAATTACCTGGGCTTCAGAACAGGTAAGAAAAAAACACAGGCAGGAATACCTGTTTAGAAATATATTCGCACAGGGCTAACAGAGAGAAGGAGGATTTTTAATGATTATTCTCTTTTTCCCTGTTAGCTCTTTGCGAAAAGAAATAAAAAATTTTTTATGAGAAAAAATCATGAAATCGATTATAAAATTTATGGAGAAGAATTACAATTTGTAGAGATTGAATTGGACCCGGGAGAAACCGTGATTGGCGAACCGGGAGGATTCATGATGATGGAAGATGGTATTGAAATGCAAACCATGTTCGGTGATGGATCGCAGCAGGCGCAGCAAAGTGGTCTGCTGGGAAAATTGATAAATGCAGGGAAGCGCGTTTTAGTAGGTGAGAATTTATTCATGACTGCATTTACGAATGTTGGTCAGGCAAAAAAGAAAGTTAGTTTTGCTGCTCCGTATACCGGTAAGATTATTCCACTGGATCTTCAGCAATTGGGGGGAACAATTATTGTGCAGAAAGATGCATTTCTCTGTGCTGCTAAAGGAGTAAGTATAGGGATTGCATTCCAACGCAGATTGGGCACAGGTATTTTTGGAGGAGAAGGGTTCATTATGGAAAAACTCGATGGAGACGGATTAGCGTTTGTGCATGCGGGTGGGTATATCATGGAAAAAGAACTGCAGCCTGGTGAAATCCTGAAAGTGGATACCGGCTGCGTGGTCGCATTCACTCCTACGATTGATTTTGATATTGAGTTTATCCGGGGAATCAAGAACTGGATGTTCGGCGGAGAAGGATTATTTTTTGCGTTGATGCGTGGACCGGGAAAAGTATGGTTGCAATCACTTCCCATCAGCCGGCTTGCCAGCCGCATCATTCAATACAGTCCGCAGTTAGGATCCAGGCGAGAGGAAGGAAGTATATTGGGCGGATTGGGAAATCTGCTGGACGGAGATGGATATTAATCAATATAAAATTATAAATGAAAAATGCTAAATGTAAAAACAGTAACTTTTACATTTAGCATTTAATATTTTACATTCTTCTTCCTATCTTCTGCTTGACATCTTTGCCAATAAACGAAGAATTTCAAGATATAACCATACAATAGTTACTAACAAACCAAAAGCTCCATACCATTCCATATATTTTGGAGCTCCCATTGCAGATCCCTTTTCAATCATGTCAAAGTCAAGAATGAGGTTGAGGGCTGCTACTCCCACAACGATCAGTGAAAATATAATGCCAACCGGGGTTCCTTCATGAATTAAACCGATATTAATCCGAAATAGACCCAATACAATTGACAGCATGTAAAAAATAAAGATACCTGCAGTCGCAACTATCACAACTGATTTAAACTTTTCAGTAGCCTTGATAATTCTGAAACGATACAAAAGAAACATAGCAATCACAACTCCAAACGTCAACAAAACTGCCTGTGTTACAATTCCTGGAGCAGTTTTCTCGAAGAGATTATTATATACAGCAGAAATACCTCCAAGTACCACTCCTTCGAAAAGCCCATAAGCAGGCGTAAGATAAGGGGACCATTGTTTCTTAAACGTAATTACAACACCTACGATCACACCCGCTATCAAACTACCCCATATCCAAGGAGAAATATTCTTCCCATCATAAAAAGCTTTCCAGGTAAATGAAGCAGATGCCATCACCATTAAAAAAAGAAAGAAAAATTTGTTCAATGTTCCTCTTTCGGTCATTGTATCGGCGCCCGGAACTACGACTGCATTCTCAAATGCTTTTTCATTTAATGCCGGATTGCCAGATTTTAAAATTGCCATATTATTAGATTTTTGAGTGTTGCAATTTACAAAATTTAGTTGGGAGTAACACCATCGTCTGAAGGCTCCCGTCTGACGAATTCCTTAATGAATTATTAATATTTTTTGTCAAACCGGGACGGTCAGACAATGTCCTGCTAGTACAATTTTAACAAAACCTCTTTGATATCATTAAATTTTGTCCAGGGAATAAAATGATTTGCTCCGGGAATTATTGTTTCTTCGATATGACTTGCATTCACCAGTAATTTCTTCCCGTATTCAACATTTCCGGGAGGAACCCATGTATCACTGGCGCCATGAATAAAATAAACCGGACAATTTATTTTAGGAAAATCTTTTTTCAAATCAACAAGGTCGGTTTTTAAATACCATAATTCTTCGTTGGAAGGACGCATAGCTCCGGGGACAAAATAATTCAAAGGAGTTTTAAAAAGTATGGGGCGCCATTTCTCTGGTTTTTCTTCTGCGGGATCAATGGATCCGGAAATAATCACAACCCCTGAAAATACATTCGGGTTATCGGCTGCAAGTTTTACTACCATCGGACCCCCTAAAGAATGACCGGCAATAAACATAGGACGATGATTGTCAAGGATTTTAAACAAAGGGCTCATCAATTCTGATTGTTTCGACAAATGTTCCGGTTTCCCATAATCGCTATAACCGAATCCAGGTCTGTCGAATGATACCATTCGAAAACGATGGAGAAGATCTTTGTCTTTCATATAGGAAGCAAAAGCATCCCAGCTTCCAGGTGAGCCATGTACAAAAAATAAGGTAGGTAAACTATCTTCTCCTGTGATTGTATAATGAACATGGTGTTCATTTACTGTAATTGTTGCTGTTCTCAACTGAACATCATCCTTTGCAAAATCCCGCTTCGCCTCACTATCAGGTTTCCGGAATGTCATGCAACTCTGGGCCAGGATAAGCCATATCGATAACATTATTCCCAAAACCATGAGCATCTTCATAAAGAAGCGTTTCATTTGGACGAGTTTGGGTTTCTTAATCCAGCCCTGGCTCATTTAATTTTATGAAGGCTGAAATCAGGTATTCTCTATCTTTTTTTATGCCGGCGTTGATTTTGTCCCGGTCCGGGCCTTTGATGCTTTTTTTTTCTGTCGGCTTTTTCAAGGGTTTTCAAACTAATTTGCCCGGTCAGATCTACGAATGCGCGCACTTCTTCCTCTTCTTTTGGTTTTCCTGCAGCGATTTCGATAGGTTCGAGTTCTTCAGGAATAATATTTTGAGAATTGAGTTGTTTAATCTTTTTAACTCTCTCGATTGTCAACGGATATTGTTTACTCCCATCCGGCAAAACATACCACATCAGGTTTTTAAATATATCTTTTTTAATAAGGATGGCAGTTCCCTTGGAGACTTGTAATGTATCTGCATTTTCAGGAAAATGTTGCAATGCATCCAGATAAGTATCCAGTTCGTAATTCAGGCAACATTTCAACCGGCCACATTGGCCACTAAGTTTACTTTGGTTGATCGACAGATTTTGATATCTCGCAGCTGTTGTATTGACTGATTTAAAATCACTGAGCCAGGTACTGCAACAAAGTTCTCTTCCGCAACTACCGATTCCGCCCACTTTTCCCGCTTCCTGTCTTGCTCCGATCTGGCGCATTTCAACTTTCAGCCGGAATTCTGATGCAAATAATTTAATGAGTTCCCGAAAGTCAACGCGGTCGTCTGCGATATAAAAAAAAGTCGCTTTTCGTCCGTCTGCCTGAATTTCCACCTCAGACATTTTCATTTCGAGTTTCAACTGGCGGGCGATGGCCCTCGATCTTATCAACGCATCTTTTTCCCTTGCTTTGTTTTGCTTCATCATATCAATATCTCTTTCATTGGCTCTGCGAAGCAATTTTTTCATGTCGGGATTATTTTCATCCACACTTTTCTTTTTCATTTGCAGGCGAACAATCTCCCCGGTCATTGTGACCTCACCCACATCAAATCCGCCAACTCCTTCAACGCTGACCAGATCACCCTTTTCAAAAATATTAGTAGTGTTATTTCTATAAAAATCCTTTCGGCTGCCATTATTAAAGCTCACTTCGGCGATTCTGCAATCGCTTTCAGAGTTGCTCACAGGCAGGTTTGTCAACCAGTCGTGTACATTCAACCGGTTACAACCCCCAGTGCTGCAGCCGCCATTACTTTTGCAACCTGTGGGTTTGCCATTGGTTACACCACAATTACTACATCCCATAATCAAATAATTAATAATAAAACATATGAAAGGCAGGAATGGACCGGTACCGTGTCATTGAACATTGGTCCGTTTTTGACGGACACCTGAAGTTTTATTCGAAGTCAATGCTTTGACTGAATAAAGAGTAGCAGTAATTTTAATAAAAAAATATGCTACGATATAATTATTGTTTAGCAAAATGACCTAATTCAATCGGTTTAGCATTCTCTGTCACTTTCAACACCACCCGGTTTAATCCCGGTTCCCATAGGGCCCTTCGCGGGCTATTGACAAATATATTACATAGTTTTCAGTTTTCCTTCTGTAGTTTAGGATACTGCCGGGGATGTGTAAACGGAAAATCAAGAAGTTTTCTTTATAAAAGCGAATAAAGCTACCAGGCCCCATACGGCTTCAAGTATCACAAAGGGCAGGAAATGAATCAGAAGCGAGGCATAACAGGATAAGCCCGCCCCGGCAATATTTAAAAGAATGTAAAACTTATTATCCTGGGAAATGAATTTAAAAAGATTCAGAAAAAAAGCAATCAGCAATAAGGCAACTCCAAAGGAACCGATAAAAGTTGAATAACTCATAGTTGTTATTGAGAGTAAAATGAAAATTTTAAAGACATTGCTCTTTAAGTACTTGTCAATGTGTTACCGGAACAGTTTTATTGGCGATAATATGATATAGTTTGATGGTAAGCGCAAGGAAAAGAATCTTTGCATTTGCATTACGTTCGATATAATAGATCGCATTATCCAATTCTTCAGTAATCGCCTGCTGCTGCGAGATATCGGCTATTCTGTTTAACCTTATCGCAAAATCTTTTTCATTTTCAGAAATATTGATCTGCTGTTCTCCCATTATTTTTAATCTGATCGCCTGTTCCAACAAGTGACTGAAGTAATGAAGAAATTGTTTTTGTCTTTCTCTTCCAATGCGGCTGATTTCTTCAACCCATTTTACCTGGGCGATGGTTCCTGTCTTTAAGATTGCATTTAACCAGTCTCTTAGAAATCCCTGCCAATCTTCTTCAGCATGTTGAAGTAATTGTAAAGCTTCACGATAGTTTTGCTGGCTGACAGAGGCAATCTGCCTGGCCTGTTCTCCTGGAATGCCGGCCCTCATTATGAGTGATGTTTCAATATCCTCGATTTCCAGTGGTGGAATTTTCACCAACTGAGTTCTGGAAACGATGGTTGGAATAACAAGAGATTCATTTTCTGCAACTAATATGAATAATGTATTTGGAGGCGGCTCTTCTATTAGTTTTAGTAATTTATTTCCTGCATTTCCCAGATATTCAGGCATCCACATGATCAGGATCTTGTATTCACTTTCAAAACTTTTAAGACTCAGCTTACGAATGATATCATTACATTCTTCCGCAGTGATATTTCCCTGTTTGTTTTCTGCGCCGATAAACTGCAGCCAATCATAGATATTCCCGTAAGAATATTGTGTGATAAATTCTCTCCATTCGGAAATATAATCAGTGCTAATGGGCTTGTCGCCGGACTTTTTGGGAATAACAGGATAGGAGAAATGAATATCAGGATGAATTAATTGATTTGCTTTGATACAGGCAGGACAAGTTCCGCATGCATCGTTGAGTGTGATCTGAACAGTCTTTTCAGGAGCCGATGAATTTTCAAACAGCGAAAAACCAGAAACTGTTTTTTTATTTATTTTTTCACATACCAGATATTGTGACAAGGCAATAGCCAAAGGAAGGGATCCACAACCTTCCGGACTTAAAAATAACAGGGCATGACTAAGACGATTATTCTTTACGAGATCAACAAGTTTCTGTTTTACTTCGTTTTGGTTGACAATATCCTTGAACAGCATGCAACAAAGATAAAACTAACAAAAATACCTCCGCCATGGAGGTATTTTTGTATTTATTAGTGATTATAATTCCTAATTCAGATACTTGGTAACTTCATCACTCATTGGATCTACTTTATTAAAGATTACGGTAATCAGGTTCCCCTTTTCATCCAATAAAAACTTTGTGAAGTTCCATTTAATAGGATCTGTAAATCCTTTCTTTTCAGCTTCTGCAACGAGGTATTTAAACAAGGGATGGATATCATCTCCTTTCACTGAAACTTTTTCTGCCATTGGGAAGCTAACACCATAGTTTTTCTTGCAGAATTCTTCTATCTCTCCATTGGTTCCTGGTTCCTGTTGTCCAAAATTGTTTGCAGGGAAGCCTACTATGACCAGTTTATCTTTATATTTTTCGTACAATTTTTCCAATGATGCATATTGCGGAGTATTGCCGCATTTTGAAGCCGTATTCACGATAAGAATTTTTTTGCCTTTAAATTGAGAAAAATCGATGCTACCTCCGCCGGTTAAAGCAGGCACTTTAAAATCATAAATACTTGGTGCAGCAATTGCCAACACAAGAGAAAGAATAGCTAAACGTATCATAATTGTAAAATTTGTTATCGAAGATGAATTTACTCTATTATCATACAAAGATTATACTAAAATAGTTGCCCTATAAAATAAATTGATGAAAGGGTGAAATGAAAACTCATAAAAGTTTTTTTATTGCTTTTCATAGCATCCGAGATCAGGATTGCCAACAGGCCTTGGATTTCCATCGAGGTCTGAAACTATGCCGGCATCTTTCCCCCTGTCTATAGCGGGGGATCCGTTCATAAGATGGAAATCGTAAATTCTTTGCTGATTGTTAATTAGTTCAAACAGTGGGTCCAGATTTGATATGATATTGGAAGTATCTGTTGCAGCCGGCATATCCTTTACTTTCCACAAACAGTTTGAGAAGCTGACATTAAAAACTGTATTCCCCTGTTTGTAAACGACTACCTCATCATCTACTGTACCATTATCTCCCCAGAAAATACAATTCACAAAATTCCCTGTAAGGTCACCTGTCAAAATTGAATTGCCCTGTGTTATATAATTGCTGACAACCAATACGGGCATAGTATGCTGAATATAATCATTCGAATAGCTGGCAACAGTACAATGAGTAAAATTATAATTACCTCCATACCCAAGTAAAATATTTTTTCCGCAATTGCTGACCAGGCAATTTGTTGCCTGTATATCTGACTGAACACCCAGAATTCCTGCATCATAAATATTATCGATTATGCATTCACTGAGTGCAACTTTTGGGTTGCTATTAACTGATGGATTTTCGGCGATGATTCCCTGATATGCGTTTCTGATTACAGCGAATTCTAACAGGTTATCCTTGCTTGTTGATCTGAAAAAAATGCCAGGCCAACTTCCCGGATAACCATTATAAGGATCGTCAAGACGGTCGCTCGAAAAATATACTTTGGTGCTATCATATTTTTCACCCTGAACCTGAAGTGTTCCATCTATTAAAAAAGGAGCATCTGCATGGTTATATATTTTACACCCTTTTTCAATTGTTAGAGTGGAATTTGAATCAACTAACAGACCTCCCAATATGACATAAGGCAGATCATTTGTCCATATCACATTTCCCGTTATTATTTCATTCTGTAAGAAATGAGCATTTTGTCCCCAGGCCTGCAATTGAATATAACGCGTATTTCCGTTGAAAGAAACCTGTATGCTGTCTTCTATCACGAATGGGAGATTGGCAGAAGAGGGATTTATGGTAACAGTTACGAAAATATACAAGCTGTCATTTGCAGCCATTTCAATATTTGTTGATTCCGGACCAACAGCTCCATCGATATTAATTTTAAAAGGCGACTGTGTTCCACCCATCAGCTTGATTCCTGACAGCATGAGTTTTTGATCGTTAAGATTATTGATTTTTACAAACTCTGTAATTGAACCGGTGGATGTGAAAACAGTGTCGAAATATAGAGTATCAGCTGAAAAACTAATGATAGCACCACTGCTTGTGATGAAAGAATCTTTTTTACATGAAATGAAGATTATAAAAGCTGTTACGACAAACAGCAACGTTTTTTTCATTAGAATGTAAAATACAGAATATAAAAATGTAAATGTAAAACCCGGGGACGGGTTTTACAGGTCAGCTGTATAAGCAAGCGTAGCAATACTGACCCTTGTTCCTTTAACAAGTAAGAGCTCATTGGCACAGGCATCGAGCGTAGCTCCGGTTGTTATTACATCATCCACCAAAAGAATGTGTTTATCTTCCAGACAATTCCTGTCTTTTACTTCAAATTTTCCACTCATATTCTGCCATCTTTCCATACGGTTTTTGTGAGTCTGCGTTTCAGTGGATGAAGTTCTTGCGATAGCATTCTGGAATACCGGTATTTTTAATACAGATGATATTCCTTCTGATAAAATCGCCGCCTGGTTATATCCTCTTTTTTTCTCTTTTGCCGGAAATAACGGGAGTGGAACCAATGCTTCAATATTATTAAAGCGTTCTGATTGGATTAATGCATTACCCATTATTTGTCCAAAAAAAATACCTGTTTGCTTTTTGCCATTGTATTTAAAATCATGCAGGATCTGCTGAAGTATTGAATTCTTGGTATAATAATATTGGCAACAAGCCGAAGATATTGCAGCACGGCCCCAAAAAATTTTTTCAACCGGATTGTTGGCATATAATTGGAAATTGGTGCGTGGAAGTTTGGCCAGACAATGAATGCACAATAATTGATCATTATTTATCCAATCGTTACCACAACCGGCACATACATGCGGGAAAAAAATATGAACAAGGCTCCGGGATATTTCTTTCGCAAAATTCATTGAAGATGGTCAATGGTCAATGGTCAATGGTCAATGGTCAATGGTCAATGGTCAATGGTCAATGGTCAATGGTCAATGGTCAATGAATTGATACAAACTTTAAAGATACAACAAGTACTTATTCGCCATTAACCATTGACCATTCACCATAAATATTTGTATACTTCTTCAACCTGGCTCATACTGACAACTTCTATATTGAATTTTTGATTTTTTAAACCTCTTTGATTGTATTTTGAGATTATAATTTTTTTGAATCCCAATTTTTCAGCTTCCGCAATGCGTTGTTCAATGCGATTGACAGCTCTTATTTCGCCGCTCAGGCCAATTTCTCCGGCAAAGCATGTGTGATGAGGAACAGGGAGATCTTCGTAAGAACTTAGTAATGCACACAAAACTGCAAGATCAATGGAAGGGTCTTCCACTTTTAAACCTCCGGCTATATTGAGAAAAATATCTTTCATACCAAAATGGAATCCGCCTCTTTTTTCAAGTACTGCCAATAAGAGCTGCAGTCTTCTCAGATCGAAACCGCTTACTGTCCGTTGTGGTGTTCCATATACTGATTGGGTAGCCAATGCCTGTACCTCAATCAAAAGAGGGCGTAATCCTTCAATGGTAGCCCCAATGGCAATGCCGCTCAACGCATCTTCTTTTTGTGTTATCAATATCTCGCTGGGATTACTCACTCCCTTCATTCCCTCATCCGTCATTTCATAAATTCCCAGTTCAGAAGTACTTCCAAAGCGGTTTTTTAATGTTCTTAAAATTCGGTAAGCATAGTGTCGGTCTCCTTCGAATTGCAAAACAGTATCTACCATATGTTCCAGAATTTTCGGGCCGGCAATGCTTCCTTCTTTAGTAATATGTCCGATGAGGAATACAGGAGTATTTGTTTCTTTGGCAAAGCGCTGAAATTCTGCGGCACACTCCCTTATCTGCGACACACTTCCGGGCGATGATTCAATATAAGGTGATTGCAGGGTTTGAACTGAATCAACAATCACCAATTGAGGTTTTAGTTTTTTTATTTCCTGGAAAATAGTTTGTGTGGAAGTTTCTGTAAGCAAATAAAAATTTTCCTGGTTATGAAGCAATGAATGATTTTGATATTTCAATCTGTCGGCCCGCATTTTAATTTGTTGTTCACTTTCCTCGCCACTGATATAAAGGGTAGTAATATTTTTTAAGAGCAAACCATTTTGTAAAAACAAAGTGCTTTTACCGATACCAGGTTCACCTGCAACCAGGACAATACTTCCTGCGACAATTCCTCCTCCCAAAACTCTGTTCAATTCAGCGTCCGCAGTGATGATTCTTTTTTCTTCACCACTGATTACTTCATTAATCGAAATCGTTTTAATTTCTTTTTTTGAAGAAGAAAAATTTTTCCAGTCCGTCTCCGTGAGCCTGTTATCTTTCACAATTGTTTCTTCAACGAAAGTGTTCCACTGTTCGCATTGAGGACATTTGCCAAGCCATTTCAGACTTTCATAGCCACAATTGCTACAAAAAAAAGCTGTTTTTATTTTACTCATGAAGTAAAGGTAGAAGGTATTGCTGAGTATATCGCCGGAACTAAATGTTCAATTTCTTTTTCTTTATTGAATTTTGTCCTTTAGATTTTTTCAATTCAGGTAAGTGAGGTTTGACCACTTTTTATTGATAAACGGAGATGTCAAAATGAATAAGATCTTCTTAAAATAATCTGCTAATTTATTAAAGTAAAAAGGCCAGCTACTGTAGCTGACCTTTTACTTACTAACCCATTAAATTCTTGCACTAAATTACAAATTAGCGCCACATAACAAAATTAATTTTTGATGCTGTGAATAACTTTCAAAATTTTAATAAATTTTAAAAACATCTTTTATTTAGATATAATTAATTGATTATTAATAAGTTATTTTTTTTAAATTCCCAGCTTAATTTTTTAAAATATTGAAAATGAAGAAAAAAAACCTTTCAAAAAGGGATAAATTCCCTGGATTCCCCGGAAAAAAATATGCCAGTCATATTACACAAAATGTATATGTAATTTGGCTGCTAAAAGTATATACTTAGGGCTTCGAAACGGGTTGGAATAATCTTTAAAGCAAGGCCCGGCAGCTTTTAAAGGGATCTCTGTTTATAACTTAATTTCTTCTTCGTGCTTATCAAAAAAATGAAATTCTGTAAGATGATAATTTGTGTTGGAGTTAATTCTGATCGTCTGTCCGTATTTCCATCTCCATTTCCATTTTTTTGAACGGAAAATACCTCCTTTAGTTAAATAGGCATACATAATGGGGTGGACTACAAGTGTGAGATCTTTATGTTGATGGTTAATAAGGTAACTCAGGTTCTTTTCGATTTCATCTTCAAGTATCAGGGCAGAAGAAATTTTTCCGGTGCCGTTGCAGGTTGGACAGACTTCCTGTGTGTTGATTGTTATTTCCGGTTTCATTCTTTGCCTTGTAATCTGCATCAGACCGAATTTGGAAATAGGCAACACTGCATGCTTTGCACGATCTGGTCGCATGAATGATTCCATCGCTTCCATTAATTTCTTTTTGTTATCGGGAAGCTTCATATCTATGAAATCTACTACAATAATTCCACCCAAATCACGAAGACGGAGTTGACGAGCTATTTCTTCCGCGGCTTCGAGATTTGTCTCGAGTGCATTTTGTTCCTGGTTATTGCTTACACTTTTATAACCGCTGTTCACGTCGATCACGTGGAGAGCTTCGGTATGTTCAACAATCAGATATGCTCCGCTGGGAAGATTCACAGTTTTTCCAAATGCAGCTTTCACCTGCTTGGTTACTCCGAATTGATCGAAAATTGGTGAGCCATTGCTATAATAAGAAACAATATCTATCTTATCAGAAGCAATGCGCTGAATATAATTTTTTGTATCATTAAAAATGTTACGATCATTGATCACGATTTTATTAAAATCTTCATTTAATAAATCGCGAAGCATGCTTGTAGTCTTGGTTTGTTCACTCAAAATTTTCGCAGGAGCAATTGCTCCTTTCAGATTATTCTGTATCAATTTCCAGGTAGTAACCAATTCTGATAAGTCTTCATGCAATTCCGCTGTATTTTTCCCTTCCGCAGCGGTACGTACAATCACACCAAAATTTTTAGGTTTAATTGCTTCAACTATTTTTTGTAAACGCTTGCGCTCATCAGATGAATGAATTTTTCTGGAGACGGCCACGATGTCGTTGAATGGAGTAATTACTACAAATCTTCCGGGCAATGAAATTTCACAACTTAGGCGAGGCCCTTTTGCTGCAATCGGTTCTTTTAATATTTGAACCAGTATATTAGGTTTGCCATTTAACACCTCAGTAATCTTTCCGGTTTTTATGATTTCCGGTTCAACCTGAAACGAACTAAAATCAAATCCATTTGGATGATTATCATGAATTGCCTGTTGAGTAAATTTCAATAACGATCTTGCATACGGGCTCAGATCTGTGTAGTGAAGAAAGGCATCTTTCTCAAATCCTACGTCCACGAAAGCAGCATTTAGGCCGGGAATCAATTTTTTTACTTTTCCCAGGTATAAATCACCTACTGCAAAGCTTGCATCAGCTTTTTCATGGTGCAATTCTACCAGCTTTTTATCCTCTAAGAGAGCTATTTCCACGCCCTGAGGAGCTGCATTTATAATAAGTTCCTTGTTCAAAATGTAAAAAAAATTTACCTACTTACTCAATACCTCACTAAAAGGAAACAATTGCTGAAGGAGATCTATTTAACTGCCATTTCAGTCGCAGGCAATCTTGAAGAATGACCGTAAATAAAAGATTCAGCAGTAGAAAGAAAGCCGGATCTGCCGGCTCGAAGTACTTTATTTGTTCTTCTTCTTATGACGGTTTTTTCTTAGTCTTTTTTTTCGCTTATGTGTCGCCATTTTATGACGCTTGCGTTTTTTACCACTTGGCATGCAAAATGCGTTTAATTAGTTAATAATTTTTTTTAATTCATTGACCCTTTTCGGATAAGTTTATTGTAATAATTTAATACGTTGATCAATAGCTTTGATGACTTCCTGATTGCTAACCAGTTTTTTACTGTTATTATACCATTTTACTGCATTGCGATTATCTCCTTTCCTTTCATACGCTTCCGCAAGATTAAGCATTGCCTCGAGATTATCTGGTTGATTCACAACAACTTTTGATAAACGCTCAATGGCTTTATCAAATTGCCCGGATTCTATTCCCCCTAAACCAAGCATAAATTGTGCATACATGTTGGTTGAATCCCGATGGGCTACTTCCAAAATTTGTTGGATACCCCGCATGACTTCCTGTGGATTGTTAGTCGGAGCTCCAAAAATATAAGTTGCTCCAAGTCCAACCTTCGCAGAATCATTTTGAGGATTCAATTGTATTGCGCTTTCAAACAGCTCTTTAGCCTGCCTGGCCATCCAGCTTTTCAAAGCAGGATTTTCCTGATCACGCAGGTTATTCAAAAATAATCGGGCAGCAAAGTTGAGTCTTTTTTCAGAATTTTCCAATTTAGCAGCTTCTCCCATATAGTAAGCAGCTGGTAAAAAAGAATCTTTTACTGAATCCTTCCAGAAAACCGATAATTCCTCGTAAGATTTTAACCTTTGATTTTTTACATCGCCTCTTACTACAGCATTTTCCAGCCTGTTTACATAAGATAACTGTGCAGGACTGAGTTTTGACTTCGAAGCTTGTAAAATATCCTGAACATCGAGTTCTTTTTCTTTCGTCAGATTTTGTTCAGAAGATATTTTTTTTCGCGGCGGGACTGTATTTCCCCAAAAATATAAAGATATGAACAATAAAATGCCTGCTGCTGTTAAAATAAGCTGAGGTTTTTTCACTTCAATTATTTTGAAGCAGCAAAATTACGTTTCTTCATCGGGGTTTGGTTGATCTTCTTTGACTGATTGTAATTTTTTTACTTCTGCAACGAATTCCTTTGCAGGTTTAAAAGAGGGAATATAGTGCTCAGGAATATGCACAGCTATATTTTTTTTGATATTCCTGCCTATCTTGGCAGCACGTTTTTTTGTGATGAAACTTCCAAATCCTCGGATATAAATATTTTCTCCTCTGGAAAGAGTATCCTTGACTTCTTTGAACATAGTTTCTAACGTAACAAGGACATCAACTTTAGGAATACCTGTTTTATCTGAGATTTGATTAACTAGGTCGGCCTTTCTCATGGCGGTTAATTTTATAAGTTTCTGATTTTAAATATATAACAAAAAAATTAATCTGCAATCTTCTTTCTATGGAAACTAATTTTTCTTTCAAAGAAAAGATTTTATTGGTTCATAGAATTTAGTATAAAACGTTGATTATTAATTTTTAATTGTGAACTATGCTACGAAATTGGCAGCTGGGCGGAAATAAAATTTTTTAAGAAAAACAATGAACAATAAGCAGGATTTTACTGAAAGGCTTTTAAAATGGAATAAAAATAAGAACAATCGTTCTATGCCGTGGAAGGGGGAAAAAGATCCTTATAAAATATGGGTAAGTGAAATCATTTTGCAACAAACGCGGGTAGAACAGGGACTAATCTATTATGAAAAATTTATCGGCAAATTTCCAACTATTTATCATCTGACTCGTGCTAAAGAAAAAAAGATTTTCAAATTATGGGAAGGATTGGGTTATTATAGCCGCTGCAAGAACATGATTGAAACAGCAAAAAGGATTGTAAAACGTTATAATGGAACATTTCCTTCCTCTTATGATGAGATCATAAAGCTTAAAGGAATTGGCCCATATACTGCTTCTGCAATTGCATCTTTTGCATTTAATCTCCCTTATGCAGTAGTTGATGGAAATGTAGAGAGAGTCTTGGCACGTTATTTTGGAATCAAAAAACCGACGGACACAACAGAGGGGAAGAAATTTTATACGGCTCTGGCCCAAACCTTATTGGACAAGAAACAACCGGGGATATACAATCAAGCCATTATGGACTTCGGTGCAACTGTTTGTAAGCCTCAAAATCCGATATGCTCTGATTGCTCTCTCAGAAAAAAATGTGTGTCGTTCAAAAAAAGATGGACAGGAATATTACCTGTAAAAACAAAATCCATAGAAAGGAAAAACAGATGGTTTTATTATTTTGTTGTGGAAACAAATGAAGGAGGTGTCTATATTGGTAAAAGAACAAATGAAGATATCTGGAAAAACCTGTATGAATTTGTTTTATGGGAAACTGGAAGATCAATAACTGCAAAAAAAATACAGTTGTCCGATTTTTTAGATCAGTTTTTTAAGGGAACAAAATTCACAATTAAAGAGGTTTCAGAAATATATAAGCAGCAATTGACACATCAGACAATTCAGGGTCAGTTTATACAAGTTCTTGTGTATCCCCCTTTTCCAGCCCTAAAAGAATATATATTGATAAAAAAGAATAAACTGAAAGACTATCCTCTTCCAAAACTGATAAATGCTTATCTGCAAAACCAGGTGTAGAAATCGGGTTAAGACATATAAACTGTTAATTGATGTAACCTACCTCAAAAATTTATCTTTTATTGGCCGAAAAAATTTAACTTTAAAAGGAATTATTTTCAGGGAGCGGATTGTAAACTTAAACTTCATTTTATGAGAGGCGTAAATAGGGTAATGCTCATTGGAAATTTGGGAAAAGATCCGGATGTACAATATCTTGAAGGAAATATTGCCGTTGCGAAATTTTCTCTGGCCACAACAGAAACATTTAAAGACAGAGCAGGTAAGCTTATTTCTCAAACAGAATGGCATACTGTAGTTTTATGGCGGGGTTTAGCTGAATTGGCGCAAAAATATTTGCATAAAGGGAGTTTGGTATATATCGAAGGGAGGCTAAGAACCCGTAGTTGGGAGGATAAGGAAGGAAATAAGAAGTTTGCCACTGAGGTTGTGGGTGATAACCTGATCATGTTGGACAAACGTTCAGACGCCAGTGCCCATACTTCAGTTCATCATGAAGGGATGGAGGGAATAAGTAGTTCAGACACACCACCCCTTGGAGAACCATCGGAAGATTTACCTTTTTAAATTTAGGAACAACAATTAAATTTGTGACCTAATAAACAGGCAGGCCTTATCGACCTGCCTGTATGATTATCGTGCTATTATTAACGAAACCAATTTATTTTGGATCACCCTTTAAACAATATTTTATCTGGAGATCATCTATCTCTTTTTTTATTGATCATCAATGTACAGGCGACAACCATATTGGCAATTCTCATTTTATTTTTTTTAATCATTTCCTTCATTGTTTCAGGGTCAAAAATTGCTTTTTTTTCTTTGACAGATAAAGACATCAATATTTTAAAGACTAAGCAGGACAGTTCCTGGAAAAGAATTGTCAATTTATTAGAAGAACCTAAAACATTGCTCGCCTCACTAATAATCGCCAATAGCCTTGTGAATATTGGGATCATTATCATGTCCAATTTTTTGATTGATCAGGTCATTCCATTTAAAGATAATTTATGGTTTTTTGAATTTCTGATTAAGATCGTCATAGTCAGTTTTGTTTTGATATTGTTTGGAGAAGTAATGCCAAAGGTCTGGGCTTCTCAGAATAATCTCCAGTTTGCTTTTTATACTTCCGGAATTACCGAAATCATTCATCTGCTCTTCAAGAGAGTAGGAAGTTGGTTTGTAAATCAGTCGGATAAGCTAGAACATCTTTTTGGAAGCGAGAAATCAGCAGCACATAGTTTGCAGGAATTAGACCATGCAATAGATCTTACAACCAGCAATGATGCAACGGAAGAAGAAAAAAATATTTTAAAGGGAATCATAAAGTTCGGAAATATAACCGTTAAACAGATCATGAAAACCAGACTGGATGTTAGCGGAATTGAAGATTCCATCAACTTTAAAGAACTGAAACAAAAGGTTGAAGAGCTTCATTATTCAAGACTCCCGGTTTATAAGAAAAGTCTGGACGAGATAACAGGAATGATCCATACCAAAGACCTCATTCAGTATTTAAACGAATCTGATGATTTTAATTGGCATTTTTTGTTAAGACCACCGCAGTTTGTTCATGAACATAAAATGATAAAAGATCTTCTTCGTGATTTTCAAACCAACCGAATTCATTTTGCAATTGTAGTTGATGAGTTTGGCGGAACTAACGGAATCGTAACCCTCGAAGATATCATGGAAGAAGTAATTGGCGATATTAAAGATGAATTTGATGACGATGAAACAGCCAGCAACCAACTCGCTGACGGAGCTTTTGTATTTGAGGGAAGAACTATGATCAACGATGTTTGTAAGGCAATGAACCTTCCTCCAAGCACTTTTGATCAGGTCAAAGGAGATAGTGATTCATTGGCTGGATTGATACTTGAACTGGCTGGCGAAATCCCTAAAATTAATGATGTCATCGTTTCAGGAGATTTTGAGTTTACTGTTTTGGATGCAGATAGCAGCCGGGTCAAAAAAGTGAAAGTTCTCGTTAAACCAACTTCATGAAATGCCTGGTAGCAGTTAAGATATCCTGGCTTTCTATGACCGGCTGACTGATTATCTCGGTGCTAACTATGAAATCTCTAAAAAGATTAATATTGAATAAAAAATATTTGCTTCGTCTAACATTTCTTATAGCCTGTTTCTCATATTTGATTCCTGGCTTGTTTTCTTGCAATACACCTTATGTTCCCAAGCCAAAAGGATATTTCAAAATCTCATTTCCGCAACATCAGTATCAGCGCTTTAATCCCGGAAATTATCCTTATACATTCGAATACCCGGTATATGCCAAAATTGTAAAGGATACGAGTTTTTTTGATGACAAACCTGAAAATCCTTATTGGATTAATATCGATTTTCCGCAATTTCACGCAAGAATATATGTAAGTTACAAACAGGTGTCGGGCAATTTTGATAAACTGAGAGAGGATGCTTATAAAATGACTTATAAACATACTTACAAAGCCACTTCCATCGAGGATTCACTTATGCAAACACCATTGGGTGTTCATGGTATTTTTTTTAATGTAGGGGGAAATGCAGCTACAGCAAAACAGTTCTTTGTAAGCGATTCCATAAAACATTTTTTGCGGGGTGCCTTATATTTTGATACAACACCAAATGAAGATTCACTGAGTGTCGTAAATCAATTTTTACAGGAAGATATGAAACACCTGATCAACACCTTGGAGTGGAAAAATTAAATAACCGGAAAGAAAAAACATATTGACCATAGTTGAAAGTCCATAGACCATCAACATTAACTTTGTGAAATTATTAAAAATAAATTGAGGTGATAGCAATTGATAATATACTTGTTAGCGATTTGGTCATTGATGAACAATTTGTCTGTGATCTCCAAAGATGCAAAGGAGGTTGCTGTGAAGAGGGAGATGCAGGAGCGCCATTGGAAAAAGAAGAAATGAATATCCTTGAAAATATTTTTGAAAAGATAAAACCTTATCTCACAAAAGAAGGAATCGAAGAAATTGAAAAAAAAGGATATTATCATTATGATAAAGAGTTTGGATGGGTAACTCCTACTATTGAAGGAAAAATTTGTGCTTATGGGTTTCGCAATAAAAACGGTATTATTAAGTGTGGAATTGAGCAGGCTTACCACGATGGAATAGTGAACTGGAAAAAACCAATCAGTTGCCATCTGTATCCTGTCAGAATAAAAAAAAGCAAAAAGGAGAATTTAGAATATGTGAATTATGAACCAAGAGAAGAATTATGCCACCCCGGATGTGTATTGGGGAAAAAACTAAAAACTCCTGTGTATATTTTTTTGAAAGAGGCGCTGATAAGAAAATATGGAGAAGAATTTTATAATGCTTTGGAAGCAACGGCCAAGCATACAAAGCAATCAGTTTAAGCATCGATGAAACGATTAATTAGTAGCATTTTATTGATCTGTGCCACGTTTTTTGTCTTTGCAGGCAAAAATCAGGTGAGCCCGAAATGGAATAAATATTCTATTTCCAAATCCATTTATACATCCGACCTGAATTCTAAAAAATTGTTGCATGGCAAAAGCAAAACCGCTTTTGAAAATAATATTGCAGATTTCTACCTTTATAAGAACGGGCAATTAGTAAAGCCGCCAAAAGATTCATTGCGAAATTTCTTTATTTCCGGATGCCTTTGTTTTAAATTCGATGATACTTTATTATTAAACAGCGGTCTTGGGCGCACAGCTGGAGTTGGGGTAGGAATTAAAATTTATAAAGACAAATTCAGTGGTCAGTTACATGCCAATGCCGGAAATAATCTGGCATATAAATTCAGGAAAAATGATACTACTTACATGCGTGATATCAATGTGCAACCAGAAACACAGTCTCTTAAATTGATGCGACAACCGGATTTTGCATCAGATGAAGTGATTATTGGAGAGTATAACGCTACTTATAAAAAATTCTATCAAAGAGTTCATCACAAAGACGAAAGCAGAAAATATACTGTAAGACTAATTTTTAAATGTAAAATCACCGGCATGGATAGCATGAAGGATTCAACCGGATCCGATGCTAAATAATGAGGATTTTCAGGAAATTTTTTTAATTTTCATTCCCGGTATCAGTAAAAAAAATGAGTGAGAACGCTTCATCCTTTATAGCCAAAAGCACAGTCAAGGCTGCAGACCTGGACCACAGGAGAAAAATAAATTTTAATATCGGCAGATATGATGCAGTCGTGCCTGTTGGGAAACAGCAATTTGAAAATGTTCATCTCGCCAGGGAAAGAGCTAAGAACATTAAATGGCGCGCTTTGGAAACCCTCGATCAGCAACTGGAAGATTTTGAAGCGGCCTTCAGAAAGAGAGGGGGTAAAGTCATTTGGGCTGAAAATGCACATGAAGCGCTCAATGAAATACTCGCTATCTGTGAAGAGAAAAATTGCCGCACGATCGTTAAAAGCAAAAGCATGGTTACTGAAGAAATCAAATTAAATGATTTCTTATCAGAACATGGGATACAGAGTATTGAAACGGACCTGGGCGAATATATTCAGCAATTGGACGACGAACCACCGTACCATATCGTAACACCTGCCATGCATAAAAGCAAGGAGGATATTGCGAAATTGTATTATGAAAAATTACATACTGACCCAAATCTTTCTCCGGAACAACTTACATTGTTTACAAGAGACAAACTCCGAAAAAAATATATCGAAGCAGAGATTGGAATCACTGGCGCAAATTTTATTATTTCAGAGATAGGTGCAATTGCAGTAACAGAGAATGAAGGCAATGCAAGATTGAGTTGTGCATTCCCTAAGACTCATATTGTTATTACAGGGATAGAAAAAATAATCCCTTCACTGACTGATCTGGGGCTATTCTGGCCTCTGTTGGCAACTTATGGCACGGGACAAAGATTTACAGTTTATAATACAATTGTTGCAGGTCCGAGACAGGAAAATGAAACCGACGGTCCGGATGATATGTATGTCATTCTCCTCGATAATGGCAGAACAAATATTCTCGCAAACGAAAAAACCAGGGAAAGTTTGTACTGTATCCGATGCGGTGCTTGCCTGAATGCATGCCCCGTATATAAAAATATTGGCGGCCACAGTTATAGTGCTGCTTATAGTGGTCCGATCGGGTCTGTGATTACGCCTCATTTGAAGAAAATGAATGAATGGAAACATCTCAGTTACGCATCTTCGTTGTGCGGGAATTGTACAGAAGTCTGCGCAGTAAAAATTAATCTCCATGAACTTTTGTTGGAAAACAGGTACGAATCTGTTAAAAACAACTACGTTTCCTGGACTGAAAAAATTGCCTGGAAGGTCTGGAAAAAAGCAAGCCTGAGTCGTACGCTGATGAATGCCGGAAACAACAAAATAAAAAACTGGATGATAAACAAACTGTTGAAGGGATGGTCTGCTCACCGGGCGGATCTCAATTTCCCACCAAAGACATTCAACCAATTATGGAAAGAAAAAGAAAGGCGGTAAAAAATACGGTCTTATTACGTATATTTTCTGGTCGGTATTTATGCCGACTTTTTTATTTTTGACGAACAGGTTCATGCTTTTATATAGTTTATATAATACCCCAAGGCTTTTATATATTGTTGATTTTGTCAATAAGGAATTATTTAATGACGAACCGATCGTCATTACTACGGATAAAGATGAATTTTCAAATTACAGCGGGCCTAAAATAAATTACTCTGAAAAAGATTTATCCGAAGAGGAATTTTTCATTCAAAGCACTTCCCTTCTTTTTGAAACAGGAATCAAACTACAGGAAACAGAATGTTTTGAGCTCAATTATTATAAAGTATTTTTTGAAACCAGCGGAGATTTTCCTTTCGATATTTTTGCGGCCTCATTTTATTTATTGAGTCGCTATGAAGAGTATCTTCCTCACGAATTGGATGAATATGGACGATATGCACATACTAATTCGCTGGCTTATAAGGAAGGTTTCTTGCAGATTCCATTGATCAATATATGGTTGCAGGAATTTAAAAAAACGCTCCAAAAAAAATTCCCCGGCCTGATTTTCCGGCATTCTTATTTCAAGTTCATTCCGACTTATGATATAGATATCGCATATTCTTTTTTGCATAAGGGGTGGAAAAGAAGCGTGGGTGGCTTGCTAAAATCAATGGCCACTGGTCAATGGACTACTGTTTCAGAAAGAATGCAGGTATTATTGAAGAAGAAAAAAGATCCCTTTGATTCATATGAGTGGCTGGATTCAGTACATCTGTATTGCAGAATGAGGGCGTATTATTTTTTCTTAGTGGCGAGGGAACAAAAAAATCACGACAAAAATATTTCACCAGACAGGCCGGCATTACAAAACCTTATTCGATATCTCGCTACTGGTTACACGGTGGGGATTCATCCTTCCTGGCAAAGCGGAGATAACGAGCAGGTATTACTCGATGAAATCGAGTGCCTCGAGACAATTATTAAGAATAAGGTTACCTATAGCCGCCAGCATTATATCCGGCTTCGGTTGCCCGATACATATCAGACTCTGATTAAGGCAGGGATAGAAAAGGATTTTTCTATGGGATATGGCAGTATCAATGGCTTCAGAGCTTCAGTGGCATCTTCTTTTTACTGGTATGATCTGGAAAAAGAAAAGCAAACCAGACTGATGATCTTCCCATTTTGTTTTATGGATGCTACCTCTTATTATGAACAAAAATTTACTGCACAACAAACATTACAGGAACTGATGAATTATTATCACGCTATTAAAAAGGTGAATGGATTGATGGTTACTATCTGGCATAATAATTTTCTGGGAATTGATCCGCAGTTTGCGGGATGGAAAGAAGTTTATGAGGTCTTTTTGAAAGATGAAGTTTATTGGGATATGTAGGGTAAGTCTATAGACGATAGTTTGTAGACTATAGATTCCGGAATATTGGCTCGCTTTTTAGTTTAGTGCCTGAAGTGTCTCATTCCCGTTATTACCATTGCAAGATTGTTTTGCTTACAATAATCAATGGAATCTTTATCCCGGATTGAACCTCCCGGCTGAATAAAAGCTTTTATTCCTTCCTGATGAGCCATGCTTACACAATCATTAAAGGGAAAAAATGCATCCGATGCCAATACAGCATCATTCAAATCAAAACTGAATTGTTTGGCTTTTTCAATAGCCTGTCTCAATGAATCAACACGGCTGGTTTGTCCGCAGCCTTTCCCGATCAGTTGTTTATTTTTTATCAATGCGATTGCATTTGATTTAAGATGTTTGCATACCAGGTTGGCAAATTGCAGATCTGATTTTTCACTCTGGCTTGTTTCTCTTCCTCCTACTTCTTCCCATTTGCTAAAATTTCCTTCATCAATATCCTGAAATAAGGTTCCGTTGAGAACGCTTTTGTACATCTTTTTTTCGAAGGCTGATGTCTTTGAAAGTTGCAGCAGAATTCTATTTTTCTTTGATTTCAGAATCATTAAAGCATCCCCGGCGAAGGAAGGAGCGATTAATACTTCAAAAAATATTTCGTTGATGGCATCTGCAGTGACCCTGTCTATTTCCTTGTTGCAAACGAGCACTCCGCCAAAAGCGCTTTCAGGATCACCCGCGAGCGCTGCAGCCCATGTTTCTGAAACAGTATTCCTGGAAGCTATGCCGCAAACATTGGTATGTTTGATAATTGCGAAAGTGGTTTCATCTCCAAATTCCCGGATTAATTGAATGGCTGCATCAATATCAACGAGGTTATTATAGGATATTTCTTTGCCATGCAATTGTATAAATATTTTATTCCAGTCGCCTGCAAAAAAAGCATGTTGATGCGGATTTTCCCCATACCGAAGACTTTGTTGCGGGCCATCCTGTAATATTTTCCATTCCCGGTCAGGATGAAAATAATTATAGATAGCCAGGTCATAACGGGCGACAATTTCAAATGCCCTTGCGGCAAATTCCTTTCTTTGGACCAAAGTAATTTCCCCCTGCTGCGTTTTCAGCAGTTGCTCTAATAATGCATAATCTTTTTTTGCAGCAACAACAGTTACGTCTTTAAAATTTTTAGCTGCTGCCCGGATCATGGAGGGGCCTCCGATATCAATTTTCTCAATGATAGTTTTTTCATCCGATGTGCTGGCCACAGTTTCTTCAAAAGGATATAAATCCACGATAACGAGATCGATCTGGGGGATTTTATATTCCTGCATTTCTTTGATATCAGTTTCATTTTCCCTTCTTCCCAAAATGCCTCCGAAAACTGATGGATGAAGTGTTTTAACCCGGCCTCCCAGAATTGAAGGATAGGTGGTGAGATTTTCAACCGGAATGCAGGGAATATTTAATTTTTCAATGAATTGCTGAGTCCCGCCGGTAGAATAAATTTTAATTCCAAGACTATCCAATATTTGAACGATGGGTTCCAGGCCATCTTTATAAAATACAGAAATCAGCGCCGATTGAATTTTTTTGGTCATGATGATGTGGTTAAAAAGGAATCAGGATGGTTTTTTTTTGAAAGCGCAAAGGTAAAATAAATGACTCTTATGGCAAAGAGCATAGGGACATTGAAAATGAGAACTCTTTATGAAATATTAATTCAGGTTCATCACAAACGCTCCGCTATCAGGAACAGAATAAAAAGAAAGGCCTAGTTCTTTACATTCTTTTTCCCATTTTTGAATCTTCCATTCTGTATTAGAGGCATCAAATACCCAAAGAGGACTGTGAATTATTTGGCTGAGATGACGAATGGATATATTGGTGTTTAATGAAATAATAATTAAGTCGGCAAAAATTTTTGATGAGGAATCCATGGAGGTAATATGATGATTTACTACAATAATTTTCTTTGATTTCAGCTGAAAAATTTTAAAATTGTTTTCTTCGCCAGAAAGCGTGTCGATAGAAGAAACCCGGTATCCGGTTCTTACGGGCTCTAAATATAAGGTTTCTAATTGTTGGTTTTCCAGCAATATGGTGTTCCCAACGAACAAAGATTTTCTTCCTTCAATAAAATGAATTGCCTGATGTTTAGGGATATTATAGGAAATTAGAACTGTTTGATTCGAAGCCTGGTAAAAAGAAATAGTTCTCAAAATAAAAAAGCATAATGAGGCAAGCAGGCCAGAGAATAAAAGCGGTTTGTGTTTATTCAATAACCATCCGGCAATGCAGGCGATGAATAAATAAAATAAGATCAATTGAAAAAAATTTATATAAAGGCCGGTCCACAATGAAAAAGGCATATTCTCCATATGTTCAATAAAACTATTTAACAGCCAGGTCATCCATGAAACGATCGCGCCAATAATTTTTGCGGCTACAGGAAAAAAAGAAATGATGCAGATTAATAACTCGCCAAGAAGCACAAGACTCGATAGTGGAACTGCGAATAAATTGGTAAGTAGAAAATAATTCGGGAATTGATGGAAATAATAAATGCTGACAGGAATAGTTAGTATCTGCGCTGCAATTGTAACCGAAGCGGATTTCCAGATTAGATCCAAAAATTTATTTTGAATGTAGAACCAGTTATAAACAGGTTTCACAAAAATAATCAGGCTCAACACAGCTGCATAGGACAATTGAAAACCTATATCCCATAACCAAAAAGGGTTGTAGCATAACAGTAAAAAAGCAGATGCAGCTAAGCTATTATAAACAGAACTTGATTTGTAAAAGCTTTTTCCAATAATAATAAAACTGAACATTACAACAGAGCGCATTACTGAAGGAGAAGATCCTGACAAAAAGCTGAATATCCATAATACTGTAAGCAGTACGACTGGATTTATCCATTTGCCAATCTTATTTTTTCTGGTTGGTTTTAATAGGAATTGCAGTAATCCATAAATCAGAGCAAGATGCAAACCTGAAATAGCTATAATGTGCACCACGCCCGTATGAGAGTAAGATTGGACCAGCCTTTTATCAAGATCATCTTTATAACCTATCAATAAAGCTTCTGCCAGTCCTGTTTCCTTATCTCCCCGCATAAAACTCTTCAGGCTATTTAAAATTTTTTTTCTGCTGGCGAGTAAATATTTTTTGAAAAGATTTGTCCTAGTTACTGTCAGTACGACGAATTCGTTTTCGTGAAGAAAAACCTCATAATAAATATGCTGGAAAGCACAATATTGCTGATAATCAAAACTGCCGGGATTACCTGAATTTTTGATCCGCTGAGTTGGTTTCCTGAAAAGAATTATATTTCCATAATCCAATGTTTGACTTAAGCTATCTTTTTCCAGATAAATGATAATCTGCTGTTTCAATTTGAAACAGGAATCATTTCTGATAACTGATTCTATGGAAGCTTCTATCTTAAGAGTTTTTGATTTTTCACTGGGGGTTTCATCCATTCTAGCAACGATGATATCATCATTTTTATAAAACGATTTTATTTGATCAGGATAATCATTATATGAAGTCAAAATCAGGCCTGTAGAAAATATCAGAATGTTTAATAAAATTCCTTTAATCCAGTTGTATTTAAATTGGATGAATAGCTTGCCTGATTCAGACAGAATCAATATCAGCAAAGAAGTAAGTAGAAATAACCAGGAAATAGCTGGATTAGAATGATGATACCACGAGTAATTAACTCCTATAATGAGAGGAATAATCAGCCGAACGAAAGGAGCCACTTTCCAGATAGGCAATCTTTGAAAAAACATTCAAAAAATTTTAGAGCTGGTTTATCCGGCTTCAGTATGGATTTATTTCACTTCGGTTATTAGCATCAGCATAAAATATTTTTGGATCAAAAAGTCAATTACAATTTTTGATTACTTTAAATAACTTTTAGTGAGTTGGCAAAGCAATAAGTATTTCTACTAATAAGAGGTAAACCTTAGTAAGAATAATGATTCAATTAAAAAGTTATATTAGATTTTAAAAACGGGACGAGACTTGTCGCGACAGGTAAAATAAAAAAAGATTAATGATACGAAGCAACCAAATTCCTTGCTGCTTTAATAAGGAGAATCACTTTTTTTCACGGAGTAAAAAAAGATTTTTTCTACGGCAAATAGACCCGTTAAAAGACGGTTTTTTTTGGCTTTTTTACACATGACTGACTGACAGTCTTTATTTTACGAATAAAACTAATTTGTAATTAATTGATCCCTATTTTTTTGTAGACTCTCAATTGAACCAAGACCGAATATTTTTAGGCATTCAAACAATTCTTAAACCTAAAAACTTCGAGCTATGATTACAATTGAAAAAAAACCATTAAAGGTAGGAAAGTACGTAAACACTGAGTACGTTAATGAGGTTATCAGAACTTACAAGAAAGAAAGATGGGTTCATAATTCTGAACGCCTCGGTAAGGAAGATTCTCTCAGCGTATGGTTCAGCGCAGAAGAGCTGGAAGAATTTCTTGCTACCTGTCGTGAACACGGCGCAGACGGTGTCAAATTTTATTTCGCAGCCTATCCTGAAAATTTTAAACATAAACCGGAATATGCCGGAAGACAAACGATCGTTCTTGTTGCTACCAAACAAAAAGAGACTGAAAACGGTTCCGTTAACAAGGATCTCTACATCACGAAGGATGGCAGCCAGACTATCCTTGGTTTGAACTTAGGGATCTTATGCCCACCTTTTTGTGGAGGTTTTACACCTACTGCCTCAAAAGATCTCGGTATAACAATCGTAGACCGAGGAGAAAAAGGTGTGTCTGTTGTTTAATTTGATTGAACATTATAAAAAAGACCTCAAAATTTTGAGGTCTTTTTTATAAGAGAAAATATGATTTATTTTAAATAAAAAAATGAATTTTTCAATAGAAATCCTTTCAGGAATCGTTTGTTTGCTGGCCAGCATCACAATATATTTTCGCCCGGCTTCGGAATTATATTTGAAGCTTTTTCCAATTTATTTATTTGTTGCGGTTGTAATGGGAGAAATCGGACCTTATCTTGCAATGCATAATAAGACCAATGCCCTTCTCTATACTATTTTTATTATTTTAGAATTTATTTTTTATTTTTTTGTTCTATATCAGATAGTCAAAAGCAGGAAACTAAAGAAGATTATTATTAATGTACTTTGGATTTATCCTCTTCTGGCGCTGATCAACATTTTTTTTATTCAAAAAGCGCAGGGTTTCGATTCTATGTCTTATGCAGTGGGTTGCTTATTGGTTGCCATCATGTGTATTTTTTATTTTTATGAATTGTTTCAGTTTTCCAATTCCAATAAATTGTCAAGAGAGCCCTCTTTTTGGATCTGTACCGGGATCCTCTTTAATTATTGCTGTCTGTTCCCCATTTTCAGTTTCATAATTTTCTTTCATAATCCGCCTTTGTTTATTATCAAAAATCTTGAGATGATACGATTTATAATTAATATTTTTACATATTTGCTATTTACTATTGCATTCCTATGCCGGATCAAAATCAACAAATCTATGTTGCAATCCTGATAGGAATTCTATTGGCTCTTTTGCTGGTGGGTTTTGTTTTTATTATCTTCTTTTTGTACCAGAGAAAAAAACAAAAACAGGAACGAGAACTGATCACTCTCAAAGAGCAGTATGAACAGGAACTATTGCGCTCGCAACTGGAAATACAGGAATCCACTCTAAAAACGATTGCCCAGGAACTTCATGATAATATTGGTCAGGTATTATCAGTAATCAAATTATGGATGTCAAGTGCTCCGATTGAAAAAGATCATCCTGCTTTTGAAGGAGTACAGAATTCAAGAGAAATGTTGAATAAGGTCATTTACGACATGTCGGATCTGACAAAGAGCCTTCATACCGACCGGATTACAGATATTGGTCTTACTGAAGCCATCCGTTTTGATGTTGAAGCCGTGCGTAGGACAGGTTTACTCAAAATTAATTTTTCAGCTTCAGGAAGTGAATACCATTTTGCAGAACAAAAAGCCATATTTCTTTTCAGAATGTACCAGGAAATGATGAATAATATTCTGAAGCATTCTAAAGCCGCCCAGGTAAATGTTTCAATTAATTATTCTTCTGATTATAGATTTATGCTCAATGTTGAGGACGATGGTGTTGGCTTCAGTATGGAACAAAAACAAAAGGAAACCACATCTTCCAGCGGATTGGGATTGAGAAATATGATGAATCGCGCGCGCCTGATAGGTGCTGAAATATCCATCCATAGTCAGCCCCAAAAAGGAACAAAAATATCCGTTGAATTACCTTTGAATTGATTAAGTTGCCTTTCGTATGGGAACCATCAGCAAAAAAATACAGGTGGCTATAGCCGATGATCATACGCTTTTGCGTAAAGCGCTCGCCAAGCTGGTTACTTCTTTTGATAATTACGCGGTTTTATTTGAAGCAGATAATGGGAAAGAAATTAAAAATAAAATTTCTCAGCATATTATTCCTGATGTGATCTTGCTGGATGTTAGTATGCCCGAAATGGATGGTTATGAAACAGCGCGTTGGCTTTATCGTAATCACCCACAGATTAAAGTTCTGGCGCTATCTATGTTTAGCGATGAGAAAACAATTATTAAAATGCTGCGTCTGGGAGCCAAAGGATATATTCTCAAAAATATAGACCCGGAAGAACTGAGAAATGCATTGGATTCTGTAGTTAAAAAAAATTTCTATCTCTCTGAATATATTTCCGGGAAAATCATCAGCGGATTACATAAAGATGTTGACAGGCAAGAGGAGCCCGTCTCCCTTACTGAAAAAGAAAAAGATTTTCTTAAACTTATCTGTTCTGAAATAACGTATAAGGATATTGCTGCCCAGATGTATGTTAGTCCGCGTACAGTAGATGAATACCGAAATCATCTTTTTGAAAAGCTCAAAGTCAAATCAAGAATCGGTCTTGTCATGTACGCGATCAGAAATGGTCTCGTGGAAGTCTAAAACGATGGTCGTTGGCTGATAGAAATTGAACAACCGGTAATTGACGACAAATTCATTTAATTGTTCGGCCAACAATCAACGGTGAGCGCTATTTGCTCAAATACATACTCC
>Ga0335083_10001651_pt1 | contig 30452 bp, 33 predicted proteins | sample Lox_Sample_42_FD_206716 | JGI IMG/M metagenome (GOLD analysis project Ga0335083, IMG submission 206716) | Soil microbial communities from Loxahatchee National Wildlife Refuge, Florida, United States - Lox_Sample_4.2 | ecosystem: Environmental > Terrestrial > Soil > Wetlands | place: USA...
GGCGACCTTGCCGTCCTCGAGCCCTTCGACCATCCAGATCTCCCACAGCGGACGCTCGCGGTCGAGTGGGTTCTCCTGGATGCGGGTCGTGAGCGCGACGAGCTGCTCCCACGACCCCGGGCGCGGCAGGGCGGTGTGACGGACGTGGTAGCTGATGTCGAAGCGATCGTCGTCGACCCACACCGGCCGGCCCTGCTCGTACGGCACGAACATCAACCGGCGCCGGAACCGCGGCAGGAGCGGCAGCCGCGACAGCACGAGATCACGAACCTCGTGGATCCGGAAATGCCCTTCGTCGTCGAAGAACGGCGCGCCTTCGAACACGCTGACCGCCCCGACGTGCATCGGGTATTCCGCCCGCTCGAGATGCAAGAAGCTCGCGTCGAGTGACGACAGTCGATCGTACGGCCTCATCTCCGTCCGATCGTAGGGCCGTGCGGTCACTACGGTCTATGGCGTGGAGCTCACTCCGACCGCGGTGTGGAAGCTCTCGTCGCAGCTGATCCTCGCGCTCGACGAGCACCTCGGTCCGCCCGTTGACAGCTACGTGAACGGCTCACAGACGTGGCTCGTGGGCGACGAGAGCAGCGACACCGGTCCGGGACGATCCGATGGCTCGATCACCCTCGAGTTTCGTCTGCACCCGGTCTCGGGTTATCGCACGCCCGCGGGATGTTCGCACTACGACATCTGGGAGACGATCGTTGCCCAGCTCTCTCAGGGAATCGACGCGCAGGCATTGAGGCTCGGCACCGAAGTTCGTCCACTCGCCGGTTTGTGGGACGGGCTCGAGTCGTTCCCGGCCTACGGCGATGAGATCGAGCCTGCGCAACTGGCGCGCCTCGTGACCGCGGCGCTGACGATCGCGCCCGATCGCACCGGGCTCGTCGATCACGAGGCCATCGGCGACGCCTGGGAGCGCGCCAACGGAAGGGTGTCGATCGTGGCGCTGCTCATCGATCAGCTGACGTCGTAGGGACGCAAGCGCGTAGGCGATCCGGCGCGCCGAGCGGTGGCTCGCGCTCAGTGGCCGCCGCGCCAAACCGGATCGCGGGGCGGGTCGTACCACGTCTGGACCTCCTCGCCACCGATCGCCCGGAATGCGAGATCGAGCCAGCGGTGCGCGCCGGCCAACGGCTGCGGCAACCCGTCGCGCGGGAAGAAGCCGACGGCGCTGGTCTCGAGCGGATGGCCCGCGAGCTCACCGCCGGTCATCCGGCAGTAGAAGACGACCGAGTACATCGGCACCCGGGCGAACCCGAGGCGGAGTCCGTCGAGCACCGCGATCACCGAGACGGGCACGCACTCGATACCGGTCTCCTCCAGCACCTCCTTCATCGCGATCTCCGACGGCGAGTAACCGACATCGGCCCAGCCGACCGGATAGAGCCACCAGCCCGAGTCGGCGCGCTGCGTCAGCAGTATCTCGCCCCGCTCGTTGCCGACGACCGCGGCCACCGCGACCTTCGGCGTGACGTATCCGGCGACGCCGTCGCCGACGGTGCTCAACCATTCGTCGAACAGCACATCGGATTCGGCCTCGTCGATCGCGGTCGCGCGGATGTCGGAGGCGACCTTCAGCACCTCCTCGAAGCGCTCCTTCTCGTACAGGCTCTGTGTGAACCCGAGGCCGGTGCGCGCGATGCCGGAGAGCGTCTCGGCCCACCGCAGCAAGTCCGCGGCAGACGCCCCGAGCTCAGTGCTCATGCAAATCAGGACTCATGCGTTGCAAACCCTAGCCACTCATACGTTCGACGAGCGCGGCGCGGAGAGCGGTCACCGCGTCGGGATCGCCGATCTTGCTGGCGGTCGCGTCGCGAACATAGAAGACGTCGACCACCCGCTTGCCCAGGGTCGCGACCTTCGCGATGCGAACATCGAGCGAAAGGTCGGCAAAGGCGGACGCAAGCCGGTAGAGAAGGCCGATGTCGTCGTCGGCGTGCACTTCGACGACGGTATCGGTCGCGGACTCGTCGGAGCTCACGTCGACCCTCAGTTCGGCCGCCGGCCGGGCGCCGAGACCCGCGTACGCGCGGCGGCGCTCGTCGACGCGGGCGGCCAGGTCCAGCTCACCGGCGAGCGCGCGCGCGATGGTGGCGGTCACCCGGGCACCATCGTCGTCGGCGACGCGACCGAACGGATCGCCCGCGCGGAACACGTCCAGCGCGTAGCCGTCGGTCGTCCCGAACAGGCTCGCCTCGAGCACGTCGAGGCCGCAGACGGTGAGCGCGCCGGCGAGGGTCACGAGCAGGCCGGGGCGGTCGTCGGCGACCACGGTGATGACGACGTTGCCGCCATCCGCGAGCTCACAGCGCACCGCCGGCGACTCGAGCAAGAGCTCTTCGTGCATTCGCATCGTTTCGACGTCGAACGCCAACACGTATTGCTCCGGCATCCGTGCCAGGAATGCATCCGCACACTCCTGGCCGAGCACTTCGCGGAGGGCCTCGCGCCGATCGGCCGCGACCGCCTTTGCCTCGCCCCGCTCGATCGCCGTGGCCGCCTTGACGAAGAGATCGCGCACGAGCGCCGCCTTCGAGGGGTTCCACGCGGCCGGACCGGTTGCCTTCGAGTCGCCGATGGTCAGCAGGTACAAGAGGCGCAGCCGCTCCGCGTCCGCGGCGCACGCGGCCGCGATGTTGTCCGCGACCGTGGCGTCCGAGAGATCGCGTCGCGTCGCCACCTCGGCCATCAAGAGGTGGTTCCGCACGAGCCACGGCAGGATTTCACGCGCTTCGCTGTCGAAACCCATCCGGCGAACTACCCGTTCGGCGGTCGCTTCCCCGGCTTCGGAATGGTCGCCGGGCATTCCCTTGGCGATGTCGTGAAGCAACGCCCCGAGGAGGAGCAGCTCCGGGCGGCGACACGCACGAGCCACCACCGCGTCAACCTCGGGCTCCCGACCCGGCGCGAGTCGTTCCTCGCCCGCATCGAGCAGGAGCGCGCACTGCGCGACGGCTTCGAGCAGGTGCCGGTCCACTGTGAAGCGGTGGTACGCGTTGCGCTGTGGTCGCGACCTGACGTGCTCCCATTCGGGCAGGAGGAGAGTGAGGACTCCCTCGTGGTCGAGCGCCTCGAATACGGGAACCGCGTCGGCGCCGGCGCGGAGCAGGCGGACGAACCCGGCGCGCTGCCACACGTCCCAGGTGGGCACCGTCGTCGCGCCCAGCTCGGCGAGCGACGCTCGATCGAAGGCGAGCGCGTGCTCGGCCGCGGCACACGCCGCCTCGATCGTGCGCAGCGGCGGTACCGAGCCGTCGGGCTCGGCGTCGATGTGGATGCGACCGTGCCGGATCCAGACGCCCGCGGCCACCGCAATGTCATCCGCCGCCAACGAGTCCGATCCGTCGATCGTCTCCAGCACCCGCGATCGAACATCGCCCGCGATCCAGGCGATGTCGCGCGCCGCGGTCGCGAGCTCGTGGACGAGCAGGTCCGCATCCGCGAAGCCCAGTTGCGCGGCGACCGCGTCCTGTTCCTGCAACGCCAGGCGGTCGGAGCGCGAGTTCGTGACGCGCTGGAGAGCGACGCGAACATCGAGCAGGAGCTCCCGTCCCGCTCCGACCCGCGCCAGATCCGCGGGCGCGAGGAGGCCGCGCTCGATGAGGGCGCGGGCACCTCCGGGCGCGCCGATCGCCCAGCCGGTCCATTCGAGCGACTGCACATCCCGCAAGCCCCCGGCACCTTCTTTGACATCCGGCTCGAGCCGCTGCGCGATCGCGCCGGGCCGCTCCCGGCGGAGTTCACCGGCAGCTACGAGGGATCGGAGCACCTTCGACCGCCGGCGGTGCGCGAGCTCGCGCGCCTTCGCCTCCAGCTCTCGCCCGAGCGCGGCGTCACCCGCGAGCGCCCGCACGTCGAGTAGGGCGGTGAGCGCGTCGAGATCGTTGTCGGCGAGTGCGAGGGACTCCTTGATCGTGCGCGCGCCGTGACCGGTGACGAAGCCGGCGTCCCACAGCGGATACCACAGCTGCTCGGTCATGGCCCGCACCGCATCGGCACTGCCTCGACCGCGCAATCGGTGAACGAGAAGAACATCGATGTCGGACCCCGGACACAGCTCGCGCCGCGCGTACGAGCCGAGCGCGACCAGGGCGACGTCGCCGGACTGGTCGAGCTCGGCGAACGCGTCGACGAGCGCCCCGTCGACGGCATCACTGAGCGCGCCACCGAACGCGCGACCTTGCAGGTTCAGGTCGGTGAACAGCGATGCGCGCGCGTCACGCAGTCGTTGAGAGATGAGGCCGGCTGCAGGGCTAGAGCGCGTCAGAGCCGGCTTCCCCGGTCCGGATTCGGGTCACGCCCTCGACAGGCAGGGTCCACACCTTGCCGTCGCCGATCTTCCCGGTGCGCGCCGCCCCGACGATCACCTCCGCGACTCGCGGCGCGTCGTCGTCCTCGACCAGGATCTCGAGCTTGACCTTGGGCACGAAGTCGATCGTGTACTCGGCACCGCGGTACACCTCGGTGTGGCCCCGCTGACGCCCGAACCCCTGGACCTCGGTGACCGTGAGGCCCTGTACGCCGAAGTCCTGCAGCGCGGTTTTCACGTCATCGAGTTTGAACGGCTTGACGATTCCCACCACGAGCTTCACGCGGTGCTCCTTTCCCAGCCGGCGGGAACGCGGAAGCCCTCGGCCGAATAATCCTGACAGGAAGCTGTTTCCCGGTGGAGGCTCGATTGTTACAGCTCCGTTTCACGCCGGCCGCGACCCTCCGCCCTCGCCTCGAGGATCTTCGCCTTGCCCAGACCCCAGGCGAGCAACGCGCCGCCGAGCTCGTCATCGCCCAGCTCGGTCGGAGAACGCAACACGATGCCATACACGTCGTCGGGAAAGGCACGCTCGTCGAACGGATCCCGCACCACGCCGGGGACCCCGGCCCCCCGGAGCACTTCGGTGGGCTCGCGCCGCAGCGATCGCATGATCTCGAGGGGGGTCGACCGTTGCGCCGCGGGATCGAGCGCGAAGAGCTCGCGCAGCTCGCCGAGGACCCGAGCTGCGCCACGCTCGGCTGCGGCGGCGGCCGCCTCGTCGAGGGTGGCGCGGGCCGACCGGTCGAGCCCTCCCCACGCATCCGCGACGCGCGCCACCGCGGCCGTGATCCACGCTCCGCCGAGGCGTGCGACGCCGTCGGTCAGCATCTCGGCGCCTTCGGCGAGCAGCCGGCTCCCGTTCGCCTCGGCCCGAACACGGTCGTCGTCGTCGGCGGTCGTCATCGGCGGTCGTCATCGGCCAACATCGTCGCGTGCGGCTCCGTGCTCTGTCCGTCTTCGAGCGCATCGTCTACCACTGCGCATGCATCGACGCCTCGGACCCGGCTCATCCGGTCCTCGAGGTCGACGCGATACTCCGCGACGGCGACGCCGACGGCCCGTTGCTCGTCGCGGTCGCCGAGTTCAAGCGCATGATCGGGTTCGACGCGACGAACGCCTGTCTCGGCGAACTCCGGCGCGCCGGTCGCACCGAGAGCCACGACGGCGTCGAGTACGTGAGCTTCACCATGTGGGAGCTGGTCGGGCCGTGACACGCCGCAGTCACCGGGCACCGCCGCCGGCGCGCGCGGCACCGATCAACCGGCGACGACGTCGCCCTCCATCCGGTTCACGGTGCATCCGAGATCCTCGAGATACGCGACCGCGCTGTCGCGCGCGGCCTGAGATCCCGACATCTCCAGGATCACCCACGCCGAGTGCGCCTCGACGTTGGCACGGCGGATGCTCGGGATCACATCGAAGCGCTTGATCACTTCGTAGATGATGGGCCGTTCGACGAGTGACTCGGGGATCGAGACGAACAGCCGGATCGCTTCCGCGGACGCGGTCATCGCGCATCACCGTCGGCACCGAGCCCGATGCGCGCGCACGCGTCGGCGGGATCGAGCACGAGCCCGGTATAGAACGGACCGAACTCCGCGTAACGCGCGGACACGGGGTCGAATCGCATCTCGTAAACGATCTCCTTGAGCGCGGCCGCGTCGTCGGCGAGCAGTGTGACGCCCCACTCCCAATCGTCGATGCCGGTCGAGCCGGTGATGAGCTGCAGCACGCGGCCGGCATACGTGCGGCCCACGCGCGCGTGGCCGGCCATGAAGGTCTTGCGCTCCTCGAACGGCAGCTCGTACCAGTTCGCACCCGGCGCGCGCCGCTTCGACATCGGGTAGAAGCAACAGCACTGCTTCATCGGCAGGTTCGGATGAACGCGCTGTTCGCGATAGTGCTCGATGCGGTCGCGCCATACGGCGAGGCGCGCGTCGAGCTCCGCGCCCGACAGGCCTTCCTCGCGGGCGAGACGGGCGCGTTCGTCGTCCTCGGTCGCGCCGTATTCGGACTGCTCGGTCAGCGAGAGGTACGAGTACACCGGTTCGAGCGGCGCCGCGAGCAGGTCGTTCTGGAACTGTTGCAACCGGGCGAGGTCGGGTCCGAGGGCGACGACACCGAAGTCGGCCTTGTGGCCGAGCATCGCCAGCGCGAGCGCCTGGTGCCCGGCGGCCGCGAGCGCGGCGAATGCGTCCTGGATGCGCTTTCCCGCGCGCCCGTCGCGTTCCTCACGCGCCCGATCGACGCGGTAGTAGAGATGCAGCACACCCCAACCGACCGACGGAATCACACGCTCCACGGTGCGAGCGTACCCGCGTCGATCGGATCGTCGAGCAGAGCCGACCGCGCCAAAAGCGCGTCGTTACCAGCTCGAATCGAGGCCCGAGACCGTGTCGTCGCTCACGCTCGCCGGGCAGCCCGCCTTGCCGTAGTAGGTGCCCGCGCTGGGCCCACCGGCGACGTCCGCGATCGCATACGTCATGCCCGACTCCGACCTCTCGGAGAGGCACACGACCTGGAACGGCCCGCTCATCGACGTTCCGACGGCGACGGTGAGCTTCCCGCCCCAGTCGAGCGAGGGCTCGATCTGCCTCAGCGTCGTCAGATCCTCGCTGTACAACTGCTGATCCGTGTACAACACCTTCTCGGCCGTCAACGCGTTGCGCAGATCCGACTCGACCGCCCGATCCTGCGCACTGGTCGCGTTCGGTGGGGCCTGCACGTCGATCTGCACGCCGTAGTCGTACAACTCCATCGTCTCGACGATCTTGGGATCGATACCGGGCGGTGCGCCGAGCTGCTTCGCCACGGCCGCGAGATCCAGCGAGAGTTGCAGCTTGCGGAGACGGCCCGAGTCGTCGACCCAGACGGTCGCCGGCATCTTGAGGTCGCCGACCAACGCGATCGCGTGCAGCAGCGACGCGCGACGCGCCGGGTCCTGCGTAGCCGCGAGCGCGCGTTCGAGGTCGATCGTCGCCCCGTAGCGTGTCGTGTCGTCGCCCCCGATCACCTCGTGACCTTCGACCCGCACGTCCCCGGCGACGCCCTGCAGGTAGTTCAAGTAGCCGCCCGGATCCGGCGTGTCCGACTTCGTCGCGGTGTACGGCTCGCTCTCCCAGCCGTCATCGTCGGTGTGGACGTACATGACACCGCCGACGAGGCGCATCTCGAACATGACCGTGTCGCCGTCGCCCTCCTCGTCGAACGTCATCATCATCTCTTGCTTGGTCAGATCGAGGACGCCCGTACCGGTCACCGTCGTTTGGCGGCCGCTGGTGAATCCGGTCGAGTAGCCGGAGATCGTCATGCCCAGCGAGAAACGCGCGGACCGCGACGCGTCCGTGAGCCGCACCGCCGAGAGCAGGCGCGTCCGCGGGCTCGCGTTCGCGGCGGGGGGTACATGGGTCGCGGGTGGACCGTTCGGAGCCTGCGTCCGGGCCGTCGGGAAGTTCTGGCCGCCGCACGCGGCGGCGAGCGCGACGACGAGGACGGTCAGGACGAGGGCGCGCTTGGTCATCACATCCCGGGGTATCGGAAAGCCGGCGGTCCGTCCTGAGCCCGGCCCGGTCCGTCAGCCGGCCGGCGCCACGTTCCGGGAATCCCGGTAGGAGCGCACGATGCCGCGGGGCGGTGCGACAACGCCGACACGAACCCCGAACGCGTAGAAATCGCCCTGGATACGCAGGGTCGGATCCGTGCCGAGGGTGGCGCGACCCGCCGACCCCGGTCGGGTCTCGAGCGGGATCGAGACGACGACCCGCCGCGCCCGACCCCTGCCGTCGAGCCAGGCCTCGAGGACGACGGCGCGCGCGGTCACACCGGGTCCGAGCGGCGCGAGAGCCGCCGCAAGGGCGGCGGGCGCGCCCTTGGGCCCCTTGCCGCGGGGCGTGCCGGTGACGTCGACGGTCGAGGCGTAGTGCGTCGTGAGCCATCCGCGAACGGGATCGGTTCCGACCCGCCGCACGTGGGCCGAGATCGCGGCGAGGAACTCGAGCGGACCCGTCGGATCGACCTGGGGTTGCACGAGCGCCGAGGGGGCGTCCGCCGCTCGCCGGGGATCGAAGCTGAGCCATCGCACGGACGGCGGGAACCCACCGGCCCGCAGCACGCCGACCGGAACGCGCGTGTAGACGACTCCATGGACCGAGCGCTGTTCGATACGTCCCCCGTCCGCGGCCCGATCGAAGACGGGCGCGCTCAACTGGAGGCTGGCGTCACCGGTCGCGAAGTCGACGACGCCGACGGCGGCGACGTCGTACACCCCGATCGCGATCCGCCGGTCACCGGCGCCCGTGACGGTCACCGAGACAGAGACCCGCGCGGTACCCGCACCGGTCGTGACCGCCGCGGCCCGCTGCACGCGCCACTGCAGTGCCGGGTTCCGCGCGATCGTGGTCGGCGCCACGGTGCTCGCGCTCGGAGCCGGGACGTGCTGCGCGCGAGGCGTGACATACCGGGACCCACCACATCCCGTGAGGCCGGACACACACACGCCTGCAACGAGCAGGAAAAACGCGTTGCGCGCACGCCGCGACCGCACCATGCCCGCCCCTCCGTGGCCCCCGATACCCGGCGAATCGTAGCCCTGCCGCGCCGATCTCTCTCACTGAGCGTGACAATTGTCCGGATCGGGCATCCGCCGGTATCGAGCGGAACGCGCCAGGGGCGCCCCGAAGGGCGCCCCTGTACGAGAATGCGTGAGGACGGACTAGAAGTCCATGTCGCCCATGCCGCCGCCCGGCATTCCTGCCGGTGCTGCGGTCTTCTCCTCGGGCTTGTCGGAGACGACCGCCTCGGTGGTGAGGAAGAGGGCCGCGATCGAGGCTGCGTTCTGCAGCGCCGAGCGGGTGACCTTGGCGGCGTCGATGACGCCCGCCTTGACCAGGTCCTCGTACTCGCCGGTGGCGGCGTTCAGGCCGTGCGCGCCCTTCAGGTTCTTCACCTTCTCGACGATCACACCGCCCTCCATGCCGGCGTTGACCGCAATCTGCTTCAACGGCTCTTCGAGCGCACGGGCGACGATCCTGGCGCCGGTCGCGGTGTCACCTTCGAGCGTCGAGGCGAGATCGAGGACCTTCGCCTGGGCACGGAGCAGTGCAACACCGCCGCCCGGCACGACTCCCTCTTCGACGGCCGCCTTCGTGGTCTGCACCGCGTCTTCGATGCGGTGCTTCTTCTCCTTGAGCTCGACCTCGGTGGCCGCGCCGACCTTGATGATCGCGACGCCACCCGACAGCTTGGCGAGACGCTCCTGGAGCTTCTCGCGGTCGTAGTCGGAGTCGGTGTTGTCGATCTCGTTGCGGATCTGCTGAATGCGACCCTGCACGTCGGTCTTCGCACCGGAGCCCTCGACGATCGTCGTCTCGTCCTTGGTGACGACGACCTTGCGGGCCTTGCCCAGCAGCTCGAGCCCGATGTTCTCGAGCTTCAGGCCGATCTCCTCGGAGACGACCTGGCCGCCGGTGAGGATCGCCATGTCTTGCAGCATCGCCTTGCGCCGCTCGCCGAAGCCGGGAGCCTTGATGGCGACCGACTTGAACGTGCCGCGGATCTTGTTGACGACGAGCGTGGCGAGCGCCTCGCCTTCGACGTCCTCGGAGATGATCGCGAGCGGGCGGCCCGACTGCATGACCTTCTCGAGCACGGGCAGCAGGTCCTTGACCGCGCTGATCTTGCTCGAGACGAACAGGAGCAGTGCGTCGTCGAGAACGGCTTCCATGCGCTCGGGGTCGGTGACGAAGTAGGGCGAGATGTAACCCTTGTCGAACCGCATACCTTCGACGAGGTCGAGCTCCATCCCGAAGGTCTGGCTCTCCTCGACGGTGATCACGCCGTCCTTACCGACCTTCTCGAGCGCCTCGGCGATCATCGAGCCGATCTCCTTGTCGGCCGCGGAGATCGCGGCGACGTTGGCGATGGCGGCCGGGTCGGTGTCGACCTTCTTCGACTGCTTCCTCAGGTCTTCGACGGCGGCCGCGACTGCGTCCTGGATGCCGCCCTTGAGCACCATCGGGTTCGCACCGGCCGCGACGTTGCGAAGACCTTCGCGGACCATGGCCCACGCGAGCACGGTCGCGGTCGTCGTGCCGTCGCCGGCGACGTCGTCGGTCTTCTTGGCGACTTCCTTGACCAGCTCGGCACCGATCTTCTCGAAGGGATCTTCGAGGTCGATCTCCTTGGCAATGGACACGCCGTCGTTGGTGATCGTGGGTGCGCCCCACTTCTTTTCGAGGACGACGTTGCGGCCGCGCGGGCCGAGTGTGACGCGGACGGCGTCGGCGAGCTTGTTCATTCCCGCCTCGAGCGCACGGCGGGCATGCTCGTCATAGGCGATCTGCTTGGGCATTTGCGAAACCCCCTGGAGCAGCCGGCGTTGGCTGCATGGAACGGGTGGATGATTGGCACTCACGATAGCCGAGTGCTAACCCATGTTGGCACTCGACGGTCGCGAGTGCAAGCCGAGGAAACGACCCCGACCTGTGCCCTTTGCCCGTAACGTGGGCCTGTGGCCGAGCTGCACGACACGACCGAGGAGTACCTCGAGACGATCCTCTCCCTCGAAGAAGAGGGCATCGTCCCGATGCGGGCCCGGCTGGTCGAGCGCCTCGGGCTGTCGGCCGCCTCCGTCTCGGAGACGGTCGGCCGGCTCGTCGACGGAGGCTGGGTCGAGCTCGAGGGCGACCGGCGCCTGCGCCTCACCACGAAGGGAAGGGGGCTGGCAACGTCGATCGTCCGGCGCCACCGGCTGGCCGAGCGCCTGCTCGTCGACGTGATCGGGCTGGAATGGGAAAAGGTGCACGCCGAAGCGGCGCGCTGGGAGCACGCCATCTCGGCCGACGTCGAAGAGAAGCTCGTGAAGCTGCTCGGCGATCCCGCGACCTGCCCGCACGGCAACCCGATACCGGGTTCGCACCGCAAGCCGCCCGTCGCGCCGACCGTCGCACTCGCCGACGCGCACGTCGGCCCGATCACCATCGCGAGGGTGAGCGAGCGCCTGGAGATGTCCGACGACGCGCTGGTGCTCATTGCCGGCGCGCACCTCATGCCCGGTTGCGACGCCACCGTCGTCGACGCCGACGCCGAAGGTGTCACGGTGAAGACGCAGACCGGCGAGCATCGCGTGCCCGCGAGAGTGGCCGAGTCGCTCTACGTCTCCACGCGCTGACGCTCGCGACGCGAGAAGTCGGCGCGGTGCAGCGTCCAAAAGACGTGTGGCATGTCGGGGAAGTGCGACAGCACGCGTTCCTCGCCGGGCGCGAATCCGAGACGGCGGGCAACCGCCTGTGACGCGGTGTTCTCGTGCAGGATCACGCTGTACAGCGTGTCGACGTCGTGATGCGCGAACGCGTACTCCACCGACGCTCTGCCCGCCTCGGTCGCATACCCCTTGCCCCAGTGGTCGGGATGCAGCGCCCAGCCGATCTCGATTCCCGGCCATTCGGGACGCTCGGGAAAGTGCATACCGGCCCGGCCGACGAACGCGCCCGACGACTTCAACTCGAGTGCCCACTGGCCGGTGCCGCGCAACTCCCACTGCCCGAGCCACTGCGCCATCCCCAACCATGCCTGCTCGCGGCCGATGTCGTCGGGCAGGTGCAGTGCGGCACGCACCTGCGGCGCCTGTAGCACCGCGGTGTACGCGTCGACGTCGTTCTCATGGAACGGGCGCAGGATCAGGCGCTCCGTCTCGAGCGTCGGCGTCACCCGCCGGCGACCGCGGGCACGATGCTGACCGTCTGACCGTCGGCTACCGGCGAGTCGACGCCCTGCAGGAAACGGATGTCCTCGTCGGCCAAGAAGACGTTCACGAAGCGGCGCAGGCTCCCGGACTCGTCGAACAAGCGCTCCGCGAAACCGGGATGCGCGGCCTCGAGCGCCTTCAACGCGCCCCCGACCGTCGTCGCCTCGACCTTCACCTCCGCGGCGTTGTTCGAGAGACTTCGCAGCTGTGTGGGGATCCGCACGATGACACTCATGGTGTTTACGACTCCTCGATGTCGAACGCCGCGTGGAAAGCGTCGAGCGTCGGCGCGATCGTCGCGGTAGGACCGGTCGTCGCCGAGATCGCCTCGAGCGTCTTGAGCCCGTGCCCGGTCACGTACACGACAACGCGCTCGTCGCGCCGGATGACGCCCGCTTCGGCGAGCTTCTTCAACGTCGCAACGGTGACGCCGCCCGCGGTCTCGGCGAAGATTCCTTCCGTGCGCGCGAGGAGACGCATCCCTTCCACGATCTCGTCGTCGGTGACCGCGGCGAAGCCGCCACCCGTCGAGCGCACGACGTCGAGCGCGAAGTAGCCGTCGGCCGGATTGCCGATCGCCAGCGACTTGGCAATGGTCGACGGCTTCACCGGACGGATCGTGTCGGACCGTTCGAGGAAGGCCGCGGCGACCGGCGAGCAACCCAGCGCTTGCGCGCCCGACACGCGGACGTTCGGCTCCTCGTCGAGGAGGCCGACCTTGTAGAGCTCCTCGAAGCCCTTGCGAATCTTCGTGAGGAGCGACCCGCTGGCGACCGGTACGACGACGTGGTCGGGCGTGGTCCAGCCGAGTTGCTCGGCAGTCTCGAACGCGAGGGTCTTGGAACCCTCGGCGTAGAACGGTCGCATGTTGACGTTCACGAACGCCCATTGGTAGATCCCGGCGAGCTCGGCGCAGAGGCGGTTGACGTCGTCGTAGTTGCCGTTGATCGCGACGAGGTTGCCGCCGTACACGGCGGTCGTGACGATCTTTCCCTGCTCGAGGTCGGCGGGGACGAACACATAGCTGCGCAAGCCCGCGCGCGCCGAGTGCGCGGCGACCGAGTTCGCGAGGTTGCCCGTCGACGCGCACGCCGCGACCTTGAAGCCGAACTCGAGGGCTTTGCTGAGCGCCACCGAAACGACGCGGTCCTTGAACGAGTTCGTCGGGTTGCGGGTGTCGTTCTTCACCCAGACCTCGCCGAGTCCGAGCTCGGCTGCCAGCCGGTCGGCCCGCACCAACGGCGTGTATCCCGTGCCGAGATCGACGGCGGAATCGGCCTCGACCGGAAGCAGGTCGGCGTACCGCCAGAGGCTCAACGGGCCCGCCGCGATCTTCTCCCGCGAAACCGAAGCGGCGATGGCCTCGTAGTCGTACATGACCTCGAGCGGGCCGAAGCACCACTCGCAGGTGAATATCGGTGCGGCTTCGTATTCGCGGCCGCACTCCCGGCAGCGCAGACCTTGCAGGTGAACCATCGGAGCGTCTCCCTATTGTCTCGACGCGCTCCGAGCACCTCGAGCGACTTCCATTCGGAGACCGCTCTTTGGCTGCTCATCGGTCAGGCATTGGCACCTGGCCCGAAACTTCGGACACGTGGCCCGGAGGTTCGAGCTGGTTGCCGCGGCGTCAAAGGGCCTGTCCCTCGGCCGCTCTCGATGAGCGCGTTGACCGGGAGAATACCACCTTCCCGTAGCCTGCCGGCATGGTCGCACGCGAGCCCGAGGAGTCGCCGCGGCCGAGCGCCTCGGTGTCTGTGTGCCTTCCCGCTCGCAACGAGGCGTCCACCATCGCGGCGATCGTTCGGGAGGCGGTCCGGCTCCAGATCGTCGCGGAGGTCGTCGTCCTCGACGACGGCTCGACGGACGACACCGCGGCCGTGGCCCGGTCGGCCGGTGCACGGGTCGTGAGCGAGTCGTCGGTGCTTCCCCACACGGGGCCGGGCTCCGGCAAGGGCAACGCCATGTGGAAGTCGCTGTACGCGTGCACGGCCGACGTCATCTGCTGGATCGATGCCGACCTGCGCAACTTCCGCGGCGAGTACGTAGAACGGCTGTGCGCGCCGCTGCTCGCCGACCCCGACATCATGTTCGTGAAGGGCTACTACACCCGTTCGTTCGAAGGCGCTCCCACCGGCGGCGGGCGTGTCACCGAGCTCGTCGCGCGACCGTTGCTCTCGTTGCTGTTCCCGAAGCTCGCCGACATCGTGCAACCGCTCGGCGGCGAATACGCGGCGCGGCGGCGCGCACTCGAGGTGCTGCCGTTCGTCGAGGGCTGGGGCGTGGAGCTCGGGTTGCTCGTCGACGTCGTCGAGCGATTCGGGCGGGATGCCGTCGCGCAGGCAGATCTCGACGCGCGCGAGCACCGCAACCGTCCGCTCGAGGAGCTCGGGTTGCAGGCACTCGCGGTGATGACGACGGCGATGCGGCGCGCAGAGCTGCTACCGGAGGTGACGGCGCCGTTCGTCGAGCTGCTGCGGGCCGCGCCGGACGGCTCCGTGACGGCGCAACCCGTCGAGGTGCGCGAGCGGCCGCCGATCGTCACGGTGCCCGAGTATCGAGCGCGGTTCGGCCGGCCTCGATAGCGGCCTCCTCGATGAGGAGCGCGGCGCGCTCGTACGCCTCGCTCGGCTGCCATACGCGCTCGGTGAGCGTGAGCACCTGCACCCGATCGCGCCCGGCGAGCTGCTCGGCGACGTCGGCGCTCGCCTGGCCGGCGATGACCGCGACGTGCGCGACGCCGAGCTCGTCGGACCAGTCGAGGACGCCACCGACAACCTTCCCGGCGAGACTCGAGGCATCGAGCTTGCCTTCGCCCGTGATCGCGAGATCCGCGTCCTCCAGCGCGGCCTCGAGGCCGACCGCGTCGGCGACGACGTCGAATCCCGGCGCGAGCTCGGCGCCGATCGCGGCGAGACCGCCGGCGAGTCCACCCGCCGCGCCGGCGCCCGTCAGCTCCGAGACGTTGACACCCGTCCGCGTCCGGTACTGATCGGCAAGCGCCTGCAACCGGCGCGTCAGCAACGAGACTTGCGCGCCGCTCGCGCCCTTCTGCGGCCCGAAGACTTCCGCGGCCTCACCGAACGAAGTCTCCACGTCGCACGCAACCGTGACTTGCATGCCCTTCAACGACCAACCGAGCGCCTCGACGGCTGCCAGCCCTCCGTCGGTCGTCGCGCTGCCGCCGACCGCGACGATCACGCGCGTGAAGCCCTGCGCGCGCACGGCCGCGATCAGCTCGCCCGTGCCGCGCGTACTCGCGCGCAGCGGATCGTTTCGGCCGCGCACGAGCTCGAGGCCGCTGGCCTCGGCCATCTCGACGATCGCGATGCCGCCCGTCAACACACCCCAGTGCGCGTCGACGGCGTCGCCGAGCGGTCCGGTGACGCGCGCGGTGCGACGAGACCCTCCGCATGCGGCGAGCAACGTCTCGAGCGTCCCCTCGCCGCCGTCGGCAAGGGGCAACTCGATGACGTCGTCGAAACCCGCCCGGGCCACGCCGGACGCCATCGCGCTCGCGACCTGGTCGGCTCGGAGGGTTCCTCGAAACTTGTCGGGACAAACGACGGCTCGGGGCACAACGAATAGATTGTCGCCTGTCCGCCGTCCGCGTCGCCCCCGGAGCTCGAATTGCTCGAACGCGTGCCGTTGCTCGACAAGCATCTTGACGACTACGCCGACGTCGTCGAGCCCGGGACCCTCGAGCGCATCCGTGCGCTGGCCGAGCCGCTGCGAGGAGCCCGCGTCCTCCACCTGAACGCCACCGCCTACGGCGGGGGCGTCGCCGAGTTGCTCGCAACCCATGTCGCGCTCCTCCGCGATGTGGGAATAGACGCGGAATGGCACGTGATGCACGGAAGCGATGAATTCTTCGCGGTCACGAAGGCCGTCCACAATGCGCTCCAGGGAGCCGACATCGAGTGGACGTCGAACATGGAGCACGTCTACCTCGAAAGGGTTCTCGACAACGCGCTGCAGCTCGAAGGCGAATGGGACTTCGTCGTCATCCACGATCCGCAGCCCGCGGCGATCCGCGACTACGCACGCGGGCACGGTGTTGCGCCCGAGAGCACGAAGTGGATCTGGCGCTGCCACATCGATCTCACCGACGCGAATCCGGCAGTGTTCGAATTCTTCCGCCCGTTCGTCGAGCACTACGACGCGTCGGTTTGGACGATGCCTCAGTTCGTTCCCAACTCCATGAGCAAGGAGCACGTCGTCATCGCGCCACCGTGCATCGATCCGCTCTCGGTGAAGAACCTCGACCTGCCCGAGCCGTTCATGACCGAGATCGTGAAGCAGTACGGGGTGCGGCCGAACGATCCGTTGATCGTCCAGGTGAGCCGGTTCGATCCCTGGAAGGATCCGATCGGTGTCATCGAGGTATGGAGGATCGTCCGTGAGGAATTCCCGAACGTGCAGCTCGTGCTCGCGGGATCGATGGCGACCGACGATCCGGAAGGCTTCCACTTCTGGGAGCTGGCCGACACGGCGCGCGGCGGCGATCCGAATGTCCACCTGCTCTCGAACATTCAGCAGGTGGGTAACGTCCAGATCAACGCGTTCCAACGCCGGGCCGACGTCGTCATGCAGAAGTCGCTGCGAGAAGGATTCGGGCTGACCGTGAGCGAAGGACTGTGGAAAGGGCGCCCCGTCATCGGCGGTCGATGCGGCGGCATCACGCTGCAGATCCAGGACGGCGTGAACGGCTTCTTGGTCGACGGCGTCGAGACCGCCGCGAAGCGCACTGCCGATCTCCTCCGCTCACCGGAGCGCGCGAACGAGATGGGCGAAGCCGGCCGTGAGTACGTCCGGGCCAACTTCTTGTCGACCCGCGAGCTCGAGGACTGGCTGCGGTTGTACACCGAGCTGCCGTGACGGAACCCGTCCGGTGATCGTCGTCTCGCACAGAGGCCCGTACCAGTTCGGCCGATCCGAGCAGGGCGAGTTGCAGGCCCAACAAGGTGCCGGCGGAATCGTCAGCGCCCTTTCGCCCTTGCTCACGAGGCGACCCGACGCGACCTGGATAGCAGCCGCGATGTCGAACGACGACCGCGAGGCCGGACGGGCCGGGACCATCAGTGGTCTCGACATCAACGTCCGCCTGCTCGACCTCGACCGCGAGCAGCACCGTATGCACTACGAGGTCATCGCGAACAACCTGTTGTGGTTCCTGCACCACGGTATGTTCGACCGCGCGCGCCGGCCGCGGTTCGACCTGCGCTTCCGCACGGCCTGGGAAGCCTTCGTGGCCGTCAACCGGCACTTTGCCAACGAAGTCGCCCAGAGCGCGGCCGCGGACGAGATCGTGCTCGTCCAGGACTACCAGCTGACGCTCGTGCCCGGGCTGCTCCGCGCGCAGCGGCCCGATCTCCGCGTCGTGCATTTCACGCACACGCCTTTCGCGGGCCCGGACGACTTCTCGCTGCTCCCGACCGACGTCGGCGCGCAGGTTTGCGCGGCATTGGCGTCGGGCCCGACCGGGTTCCATATCAAGCGCTGGGCGGACGCGTACCGGCAATCGGCGCGAGCTGCGCTCGGGCGCCGGGAGTCGATCGCGCCGTCCTTTACCGCCACACTCGGTCCCGACGTCGCTGCGCTCGAGGCCGTCGCCGGCTCGCACGATGCACGCGCCGCCGCGGCCGCACTTTCCGAAGCTGTCGGCGACCGGCTCGTGATCGCGCGCAGCGACCGCATCGAACCGTCGAAGAACATCGTCCGAGGGTTCCTCGCGTACGACCGGCTGCTGGAAGCGCGTCCCGGCCTGCGCGGGCGCGTCGTGTTCGTCGCGATGGTCTATCCGAGCCGCCAAGGACTGGCCGAGTACCTCGCGTACGAGAACGAGGTGGAACAGGCCGTCGCTCGGGTCAACGATCGTTGGTCCACGCGCGATTGGGTACCCATACTGCTCGACGACCGGGACGACTACGCCCGCTCCGTCGCCGGTTTGCAGCGTTACGACGTACTCCTCGTGAACGCGTTGCGCGACGGCCTCAATCTCGTCGCCAAGGAGGGACCGGTCGTCAATCGCCGCGACGGTGTGTTGTGCCTGTCGCCCGAGGCCGGCGCGTACGACGAGCTGCGAGGTGCGGTCATCGCCGTGCACCCCTACGACATCGAGCAGTGCGCGGCGGCCCTCGACGACGGGCTCTCGATGCCTCTCGACGAGCGGGCGACGATGGCGAAGAAGCTGCGCGGCCTCGCGGCCGCGCGCTCACCGGCCGACTGGCTCTCCGATCTCATCCGCCACGCGGGATAGCAGCGCGATCAGCCCGGCGGCGCCGTCGACCACGATGTCGACCATGCCCTCGAGCTCGGCCGGCGCTTCGGGCGACCTCACTCCGATCCGCACGGCCCGCCGTAACCGCCCGGCGTTCACGGCGGAGGCGAGCGCCGCGAACGCGGGAAAGTCGCCGATGTCGTCGCCCGCGAACGCCCCGGTGTCGAAGCCTTCGACAAATGCATCGGTCGGATCGGACTTGTCGATCTCGACGGGCGGGCGGAGCTCGACGGCCATGCGGGTCCGTAGCTCACTGAGCCCGTGCCGCCCGGCGACGTCGCGCGCGACCTCGAGGATCTCCTCGGCCAGTTCGGGTGCGGGCCGCCAGTGAAGCGTCACGCTCAGACCGGCTTTGGGTTCGACGACCTCCGGGGGAAAGTACGTCTCGAGCTCGGCCGTCGCCGCCGCCACCGCGACGAGATACGGCCGAACGCGCGGATCGACGGAGTACCGGCCGTCGATCGAGCGTTCCATCCCGTACAGCCCGGCCAGGGCGAGCCCGTCGACCGAGAGATGCTCGGCGAGGAATGCGACGGGACGACCACTCACGATCGCGACCCGACCGAGCCGGGGCACCAGCCGGGCGAGCACGCTTACCGCCTCCGGAAGCGGACGCGCGTCGCTCGCAAGCTCGACGAACGGCGCCAACGATCCGTCGAAGTCGAGCAGCAACGCGACCCGCTCCGGCCGTTCGGCCAGCGCGGCAACCGTTGCGTCGGCGTCGATCACAGTGGGACGCTAGCGGCATGGATGCGATGGACGCGGCTCGATCGACCATCGAGACCCACCGGGAAGACCTGGTCGCGCTCAGCCATCGGATCCACGCGCACCCGGAGCTGAAATTCGAAGAGGTACGCGCGAGCGCGTGGACGGCGGCCGTGCTGTCCGACGGTGGCTTCCCGATCGACGCCGGAATTTGCGACCTACCGACGGCATTCAGCGCTCGCGTCGGCGACGGGCCTTTGCACATCGCCATCTGTGCCGAGTACGACGCGCTCCCCGCGATCGGTCATGCGTGCGGTCACAACATCATCGCCGCGATGGCAGTCGGCGCCGGCCTCGCACTCGCACCAATCGTCGACGACCTCGGGATCACACTCTCGGTGCTCGGAACACCGGCCGAGGAGGGCGGCGGCGGCAAGGTCTTCATGCTCGAGCGGGGCGCATTCTCCGGCATTCACGCGGCGATGATGGTGCACCCCGCGTCGGTTGAGGACCTCTACCCGCGTGTCAGCGCAGTGGCGCACATGCGGGTTGAGTACACCGGACGCGAGTCGCATGCGGCGAGCGCGCCCGAGCTCGGCATCAACGCCGCCGACGCGTGCACCGTCGCCCAGGTCGCGATCGGACTCCTGCGCCAGCACTTGCGGCGCTTCGACCAGGTCCACGGCTTCATCGAGCACGGTGGCGACGCCGCCAATGTCGTGCCTGCGCACACGAGCGGCACGTGGATGGCACGGTCGCGCACGCTCGCCGACCTCGACCAACTCATGCCTCGAGTCCTGCACTGCTTCGAGGCGGGCGCGCTGGCCACCGGCGCCGAGCTCGCCGTATCCGACGTCTCCCCGCCGTACGGCCAGATGGAGCACGACCACGAGCTCGCCGAGCTCTACCGGACGAACGCGGAGACGATCGGTCGACCGCCGTCCGACGACGGGGCGGCGACGTTCTCGACCGACATGGGCAACGTGTCCCTGGCGATGCCAGCCATCCATCCGTGCATCGCGATCGAGTCAGGCGGCGCGGTGATCCACCAGCCCGCATTCGCGGACGCGGCCGTCAACGCGTCGGCCGATCGCGCAGTCGCGGAAGGCGCGCTCGCGATGGCGTGGACCGTGATCGACGCCGCGACGGGAAAGGCGCGCGATCGCCTCCTCGACGCGAACGCGCCGAACTGACTACTTCGCGCCGACGACGACAACACAGTCGGCGTCGGAGCTGAACGGCGGCGCCGGCGACGCGAAGTCGACCACTTTGGCACCCTGCAGCGCGGTCTGCTGCGACAGCGCGACCTTCTCGCGGTCGAGCCCGGTCTTGCACATGATGCTGTTGCCGTTCTGCTGGTGTCCCGTCCACGTGTTCGCCTGGGGTTGGTTCGTGTAACCGACCTGCTCCAACTGCGATCGCAGCGCCGCGGCCGCGCCCGAGGCCGCACCGCCGTTGAGCACGAGGACGCGCAGCTGATCGGGCGGCTTGGGTGGCGTCGAGGGAAGGGTCGACGACGTCGACGTCGAGGAGGGCGGGCGCGTGGTGGTCGTCGTCTTCGCGCTCGTCAACGGCGTCGTCGAGGAACCGGCGTTGCTCGTGTCGACATGCTGCAGCAGGAACACGCCCACGATCACCGCGAGACCGATCAGTACCGCGCCCTTCGCAGCCGCGGTGCTCGCGCCCCGCGCGAAATCGCCGCTCGCCCCCGATTGACGACTCATGTCCTCATTCTGCCCGTTCGCCGGTCCGCGCGCGCTCACCGGGTGCCGGGATCGGCGCGCCGACCCTCGATGCGGTCCCTTCGTAGCTGATCGCGGCGTTTGCGCAAGCGCAGAACCGTCATGGCGTCGTAGTCCATCGCCTCGTCGCGGTCGAGGAGCGCGTGCAGTGCCCGCCGGTAGCTGCTCGGCGACAGCGCAAAGCGATCGCGGATCCCGGCGTCCTTGCGGGATCCCAGCTGCCACCACTCGCGCTCGAAATCGATGAGCGCGCGTTCGTGTGCGGTCAGCGCGGTTGGCTTCATTGGGCCGCGATCCTGCTCCGTCCCCGGACCAAATACAAGCATTTCGAATCCCGCGTCCTGCCGAGAAGGAGTGGTAGAAGCGCTAGCGCTTGGGGTGCGTCGCGCGTGCCGTTCGCTTGGCAAACTCGCCTGCATCGCCCGGCTCGTGACGCTTCGCGCTGAAACTGCCGTCGCGAGAGATGCGGACGATCGCCTCGGCGCGCGAGGTCACCGACGTCTTCTGAAAGATCGACTTGAGGTGGGTCTTCACCGTGTTCTCGCTCACCCACAACGCGTTCGCGATATCGCGGTTCCGCAGTCCTTGCGCAAGGAACAGCGCGACCTCGCTCTCGCGTACGGTCAGCCCCCAGTCGTGACCGGGCCAGGGCTGGTGTACAGACCGTCCGAAGTGCGCGCTCACGAACTCACCGTCGTGAACTATCTGCTCGATCGCGGCGACGAGCGCCTCGGCGGGCATCGACTTCGCCAGCACACCGCGCGCGCCCGCGGCCCGCGCCGCCTCGAATCGCTCGGGCGTCAGCGACCACGTGTAGACCGCGACGGCTCGAACATTCGAGTCGCTCGCGAGGCTCGATATCCGGTCGAGCCCGAGACGCGGGTGCCCGTACGTGTCGAACAGCGCCACGTCGACGACTTGCCCGGGATTGCGTTCGACGTCGATCTCGACGACTTCGATCCGATCACCGAACGGGGACAGCATCGAGTCGAGCCCGCGCAGCACGATCTCGTAGTCGTTGACGAGAGCGACGCGCGTCCGCTCATCGAAGCCCGTTTCCGCCTGACTCATGACGTTCCCCGCGACGGGTGGACCATTCCATCCTCGCCCGTCGGGGACAGCGGCGACCAACCCGTATCTGCAGATTTCCCCAACGGGCAGCTCCGGAAACCGGCCCGACTCCCTTTAGGAGGACACCATGAGCACGGCCGCACCTGTGAGCCGGTCGTGAGCCAGGTCGCGCAACGCTTCGTTGGCCTGCTCGAGCGGGTACGGGGTCGCCTGGACGTGCATCCCGATTCGCGCCGCGGTGTCGAGCAGGGCGCGACCGTCGTCACGGGTGTTGGCAGTGACGCTGCGCAGGGTGCGCTCTTCGAACAGATGGCGCTCGTATTGGAGCGGAGGGATGTCACTGAGGTAGATGCCCGCGATCGCGAGCGTGCCGCCACGGTCGAGTGCTGTCAACGCGGTGGGCACGAGCGTTCCCACTGGCGCGAACAGCACCGCGGCGTCGAGCTGTTCGGGCGGCGCATCGTCGGCGGCACCGGCGCTGAGCGCGCCGAGCCGGATCGCGAGCTCGCGCGCCGCTGCGGCGCGGGTCAGCACGTGCACGCGAAGCCCCTCGGCGACCGCGACCTGGGCGACGAGATGGGCCGAGCCACCGAATCCGTAGATGCCGAGGCGGCCGCCGGGAGGACACTCTGCTCGGCGCAGCGCGCGGTAGCCGATGATTCCCGCACACAAGAGCGGTGCGGCGGTGACGTCATCGAAGACTGCGGGTAGTTCGTACACGTACGCCTCGTCTGCGACGAGGTATTCGGCGTAACCGCCGTCGACATCCCACCCCGTGAACGCGGGCGCGACGCAGAGATTCTCGCGACCACTCGTGCAGAATCGGCAAACGCCGCACGTGTGCGCGAGCCACGGCACACCGACACGGCTGCCGGTACGAAAGCGGCCGGCGCCCTCGCCGTGCGCGTCGACAACACCCACGACTTCATGACCGGGTGTCGTTCGCGTCCGGCGGGGCGACAGATCGCCCTCGGCGAGATGAAGATCGGTACGGCACACTCCGCAGGTGTGCACGCGTACGCGGATCTGCCCCGGGCGCGGATCCGGGATGGGCCGCTCTACCAACTCGAGGGGATGGTCGTCGATCGGGCCCGGTTCGGCGACGACCCACGCTCGCATGGTGCCGGTCATGACTCGACCTCCACGTCGCCCGCGCGACCTTCCGCCCTACTGGTGCGGCCCGGCCCACATGTCCCGGAGCCGCATGTCCCAGACCCGCGTGTCCGGACCTACGTGGCGTCGGGCCCCGTGTTCGGATGCGGTTCCGACGTGTTCCTGCGACGCCGAAACGGCCAGCGCTCTCGCAGTTTCTTGCGCACGTGCACCGGCGCGCGCCGAGCCCGGTTCACGCCTGCGAGACCAAGACCGATCCATTGCGCCATAGAAGCTCCCGGTCGCCTGGGTGTATTTTGCCCGCTCCCGAGCACGTCGAGCGAGTGACCGGGTGGGAGTACGCGCGAGGGTCGGAGATCGTCGTGTTCGACAAGCACCGGCAGAAGAAGGAGCACGCCGCCCAGGAGAAGGCGCGGGCGGAGTGGCAAGAGGAGCGCGACTCGGCCACGGAGCTACTCGACTATGTGCGGACCTTCGCGGGCGAACCGACATCGGAGCTGGTGCTCAAGAAGGGCGAGGCGCTCTACGCCAAGATCGACGACGTCAGCCTGATCGAGGACCGGCGCGGCCCCGGGGAATGGAAGGGTCGCAGTCAAGGCTTCTCGATACCTGTCGGGTCGATCGGCGGCCGCAGCGTCCGCTACCGCGTCGGCGCGAGCCGCGGGCACTACGTATCGGGATCGCCGGTCGCGACGGCCGTCGACACGGGCGCCGTCTTCGTGACGAATCGTCGGGTGGTTTTTCGCGGCAAGAGGCAGACACGAGAGTGCGCGTACGACAAGCTCATCAGTTGCGAGCACGGCGACGGCGAGACGACCTTCTCGGTGTCGAACCGGCAGAAGACCACGACGATCCACTACGGATCCAAGCTGAACGACTGGTTCCAGTTCCGCTACGAGGTCGCGTTCGCGAGTTACCAAGGCACGACGGACGCTCTCGTGCGCGAGCTGGAAGAGCACCTCGCGAAACTCGACGCGGCACGCCCACAGGTCGACGAGCCGCCGGAGCCCTCGGCGCTCTGACACCGGCAACCGTTTCGCCGCTCAAGGCGTCTCGCTGGCTCGCGCGTCGCGCGACCCGGTTTCGGCAAGGCGACGGTCGATTTCGGTTCCCATGATCTTGCAGTCGGTCGCGGGATGGTCATAGCGGCAAAAGAGTGCGCCGGCGAGGTATTCGCGAGCGCGGCCGAGACGAGCGATCTCGTCGTCGAGGTGCTCCAACCGGCGCGCCGCGATGGCCTTCCATTCTTTGACACCGGCCGCGCCCAGAATGCCGTGAATCTCGTCGAGGGCGAGTCCCGCGTCTTGGAGCATCCCGATGAACACGAGACGCCGGAGCGTCTCGTTCCGGTAGCGACGCTGTCCCGACGTGCGCGCGTCGGCGGCGAGCAAGCCTCGTCGTTCGTAATAGCGGATCGTCGAGGTCGAGACGTGGGCGCGGCGGCCGACCTCGCCGATCGTGAGCAACCGTTCGGGCATGCACACACACTTGACTTGAACCCGGATTCAACTGTCAAGGTGTAAGCATGACCGAGACGGGCGCCGTCCCCAACCATCACGCGCACCATCAAAGCTTCTCTGGTCCGGCCGGGCTGATCGCTGCGCTCAGCATGGCCGTCGGCCGGGAGAGCGACGCTCGCTTGGCCGCACGACTCGGCCATCTCGGTCCCGGTGACGCCGTGGTGGACATCGGTTGCGGGCCGGGCGTCGCGGCACGGCACGCGGCACACCTCGGTGCCAGCGTGACCGGCGTCGATCCCGCGCCCATCATGTTGCGGGTCGCACGTCTCCTTTCGCGACGCGTGCCCGACCTGCATTACCTCCAGGGGACCGCCGAGGCCTTGCCGCTCGCGGACGCCTCCGCGACGATTGCGTGGTCGATCGCGACGGTGCACCACTGGATCGACGTAGACATCGGGCTCGAAGAGGCACGCCGCGTGCTCGAGCCGTCCGGTCGCCTCGTTGCCATCGAACGGCAGGCACAGCCCGGCGCTCGCGGCCACGCGAGTCACGGCTGGACCGATGCCCAGGCCGAGGCTTTCGCCGACCGCTGCCGCGAACACGGGTTCCTCGACCCACAGGTCGATCACGACACGACCGGGCGCCGATCAACGGTCAGCGTCACCGCGACCAAGCCCTGAACACCCCGCGACCACGCACGCACACGGGGATCCCGGCGACTGTCGGACGGTCGAGTCGATCGCGCGAGGCTTGCGACCAGATGGCGAAGGACGCAGCGCACGGTCCGGTCGAGGGCGAGGGTTCGGCGACGGCGGCGCGAGCGAGCGACGGCGCGTCACCGCGCGAGATCGGCGTCAAGACCCGGACCGGTGCTCCGCGCAAGTCACTGCGAGCGGGGATCGGGAGGCTCGTGCGAGCCATCCGCGACGGCGACGAGGCGATGGTGGAGAGCGCGGTTGTCTCGTTGAGTCAGTCGCGGCGGCTGTTCGCTCCCCTCGCGTTCCTCGTCGGAGCGTTCATCATGTTGTTCGACGGATTGAAGCTGCTCGTCCTGAACTGGCGGCTCACCCTCGTGCAGGTCCTGCCCGCGATGTGGATCTGGCTAGCGACGTTCGACCTGAAAGCGCACATCCTCCATGGGCGAGGGTTCCACCACCTCAACGGAGGCGTGCTCGTTGCCGCAGTCGTGCTGATCATGGTGATCACCGCCGCGAGCTTCTACCTCAACGCTGTCTTCGCGTTCGCGATCGCGGCGCCGCCACCACCGAGAATCCGCCCGGCCTTCGGCCAAGTGCGTGACCACACGTCGATCGTGATCGGCTCGGGTGTGTTCGTCGGCCTCGCACTCGGAGTCTCCACAATGGTGCTCAGCCGCTGGGGAACCCGCTGGTTCGGCCTCGCGACCGGCATCGTGATCGGCATCATGATGTTCTGTTATGTCGCGGTTCCGACCCGTATTCTCGGGATCAAGAAGACTTCCGACTATTCGCGCCGCGACAAGCTCGCCGCGAGCGCGATGGGTGGGACGGTCGGCGCGATCATCTGCACCCCTCCCTATGTCATCGCCCGGATCGGGATCCTGATGCTCGGCTCTAAGGCCCTGTTCGTCCCGGGCCTGTTCGTCCTGACCTTCGGCGTCACGGTGCAGGCCGGTGCAACCGGCTCCGTCAAGGCACTCAAGATGAGCTCCAAGATCATTGCCGCGCGCCGCGCCGAACCTCAACGATCTGACGCCGACCGGCCCAACCCCTAGCCATGAATTCCTTCGACCGAGGGTTGCGCACGGGTGCGTGCGTCAGGTCGTGAGTTGTTCGAGGTTGTGGATCGCCGGACCCATGTTGGTGACGAGCGAGCTGAAGGCTTTCTGGACTTGCGGGTCGTCGAGGTGGTCAGCGGCGCCGCGTGCAGGGTTGAGGCGACACTTGTCGGTCCATGCTCCGATGTCGGGTTCGGCGCCGCGGGCCATCAGGCCGGTCATGCCCGCGAAAGCGATTTGAAGGATGTCTGATGCTTCACCAGTGAACGTGACCGGAGGGCAGAGTTCGTTCTTGCGGTTCACGCCTCGGTCGGAGGCTTCGACGGCCGCGATCGTCGCGGCGCTCCAGGGTACGATGCCGATCGTGACGTATTGCATTGTGATGCGGTCGTGGTCGAACACCGGACGGGGTTCGACGGGCCGTACGCCGGCGGCGGTGCAATCGACGTAGACCTGGTCGGGATCGGCGGGCAATTCGGTGTTGTCGAACGCGATCCGTTGTGTGCCGATCCGGCGGACGCGGCCGAGCCTGACGATGTTGTCGATCTGCCGCAAGGAGTCCAGTTCGAGCCGGCTGAGCGTGGCGCCGCGGAACACTTCGGGCTGCACGCTCGGATCAATCCGGAGCATGATGCCGTCGGCTTCGAGTCTTTCGGTGAAGTTGCGTGGCCCGTCGCAGTTGGCGGCGTGTTCGACGAATCCGGCTTGGAGTTGCATGTAGGACGCGACGAGGTCGAGTGGTTGCATGTATGTGCGGCTGAAGAACCATCCGTCTCGGGGGCGTATCCACCGGATCCGGTTTGCATCGACGCCCGCGTCGAGCAGCCAGTTACAAGTGTCCATCGCAGTCTTTCCTGCGCCGATGATGGTGAATCCGCTCGCGGGTTCACCCATATCGACCAGGTCGTTCGGGGGCAGCATCCGGACGTCGGGATCGATCACGAACCCGGGCGTGTGCCGCGACGGTATCGACGACTCGACGTAGGTCGCGTCGACGACTCTGCGACGTACGCGCACCGTTGTCGGGACACCGGTGAGCAGCGACACGAATCGGTGGCCGTCCGTGTCCGCGCCGCGGTAGTCGCACATGGCAAAGAACCGGACGCGGCCCGACGCAGCCAAGTCCTCTTCCAGAACCCGGTTGAAGTACTCGACGATCTCCGCCGCGGTAGCGCGCTCGTAGAAGCCCGCATTCGGTCCCTGGTCGTCGACACGGTTCTGCCCCAACACACGGGAGTTGACCCCGTAGTAGGCCGACGGCTGGTGTAACCGCACGAATGGATAGGCATCCAACCAGTGACCGCCCGGACGGTGACGACGATCGACCAGCACCACATCGGCGTCCGACTCGGCGACCAACGCGTCCGCGAAGGCCATCCCCGTCGCTCCTGCGCCTATGACGAGGTAGTCGGTCTCGATCTCGCGCACGACACCCACCTTCAGCAACCGCGGCCTCAGCGGTCCCCACAATCCCAGGCGAAAAGGGGACGCGCAAACGCCAAGCCGTAATTGTGTGCCGGCGCAGGTCTGGACCGTCGAACCTCGCGAAATCGGCGGTTCTGGCTAGATCAATCTCCGCCCTTGCCGCTGTTCAGCCAGCTCACCATCGCGGGATCTCGGTGGTCGAAGAAGTGCGACGCTCCGGTATCCATAGTTGCAATCCTGGCCATGTCGTCGTCGGTAGCGCGAAGTCGAACACGTCGAGGTTCCGTTCCATGCGCTCACGACGCACGGACTTCGGGATCGTCACGACACCGCGCCGGATGAGCCACAGCAGCACTATCTGGGCGACCGACTTGCGATGCGCGGTACCGATCTCGGTCAGAAGCGGATCGGCGAACAGGTTGTTCTTGCCCTCGGCGAACCCGCCCCACACTTCGATCTGAACGCCGTGCGTGCGCTCGAGGTCCTCACCCGCCTGGCGCTGAAAGAACGGATTGACTTCGACCTGATTGACCGCGGGTGTGACCTGTGCGCAACGAGGTCAACGAGCCGATCCGGGTGGAAGTTCGCCACGCCGATTGAGCGCGCGAGACCCTCGACATGAAACCTCTCCATCGCGGTGGCGACGGCCTGCTCGGTCTCGTTTGGAGGAACCTGGTACCGCCGAAACCGAGCATCGGCATCTCGACGCCGTTGTTCGGCGCAACCGACGGAACGTTGGGCACGCGATGACCTCCGAGACGGTCCTCAGACGTTGTACCCAGCCGACCGAAGCGGTCCCAGCGAGCCCAGCCGATCCCGCATCTTCGGGCGAGCGCAGGGCGGCATCAGGTCTCTGGCCTGCCGACCTCTCGGGCACGCGCCCGCGGCTCAGCCGGTCAGTGCGGGTGATGCGACGACCGGCGTCGCGGCCACGGCGACCGGCGGCACCGTCGTGGTGGTCGTGGTCGTGGTGCTCGCCTGAGCCTTGACCGTTGTCGTGGTCGTGGTGGTAATGGTGGTCGGGGTGACCGTGCCATTCACCGTGACGCCGACCACGTTGCTCAGGTACGCGCCGTCGTCGCAGGATGCCTGCACGTCAGCGGTGTGGCCCGTGAAGCTTGTCGGTGCAGCATCCGCAGGGATCGTCACTGGTCCGGAAATGTTGCCGTCGCCGTCGGAAGTGCCCAGCGTGGTGTGAGACGTCTTCTGCGCTTTCGCGAGCGTGTAGTACGTGACGCTCACATCGATGGGGGTGCTGTCGCAGTTGTCGCCGCTGAAAGGCTCCGTGTAGTACTGGCCATCGCCAGTAGTCGTCACCGCCTTTCCTGCATCCTGCGATGTCGGCGCCACGTCGATGCGATAGGCGTTTTCGCTGCCCGACACCGCCCAAGATGACATGCCGGGTAGCCCGCATGCGGCTGCCAGCACGACGGAAAAGACCAGCCCACCCCTAATTTTTCTCACCACGCCCCTCCAAAGTCGTCACGATCGTAACAGCGGGGCTTTCGCCGCACCACAGCGGGATACCACACCACGCAATCGCGGGCGGACCGCGACGATCACAAAGTCCTCGCCTGAGACATGACGCGTCCCCACTCGTAACGACACGACACCGGGCAACACATGAAGTGGCACCGACCGCGGGTCTTCGGCGAATGCCGAACGGTGCGCGCGGTTCGCGGTATGGCAGGCGACAAGGTCGGACAGGTGCTGCAGCGAATTGTCTAGGACGTTTCCACTCCCAGCCGGCCCAGTGCCTGGCGTCCTGCATGTAGGTGGGCTCGAGTGAGTCCGATTTAGGTGATCTTGTAGACGATGTGGGTCGCCAGCGGCGATGTAGCTGCCTCGACGGCCTCCGCGTGGAACTCGGGCACATCGCCGAAGATCCGTTCGCCATCTCTCAGTACCACCGGGACGATATCGAGAACGAGTTCATTCAGGCAGCGGGCCTGCAACGCTTGGCGGACGGCGCTTGCCCCACCTGCGATGTCGATTGGACGGTCGTCGGCGTGCTTGGTTGCTTCGGCAAGGGCGGTCTCGAAGCCGCCGACGAAGTAAAAGGTCGTCCCAGCTTCCATGTTGATCGGGTCGTGCGGGTGATGGGTCAACACGAACACGGGAGCGTGGTACGGCGGCTCAGGACCCCACCAGCCGCGCCAATCGGAGTCGCCCCACTCGCCGCGAACCGGGCCGAACATGTTGCGGCCCATGATGTACGCGCCACGGGGCCCGAGTAGCCGTTGAGTGAAAGCTTCGTCGACCGGGTGCTTCGGATCGTTGAGGTGCCAATCGTGAAGCTTTCGTCCGTCGATGCCGAGTGGGTTGTCCGCGCTTTGGTGCGGCCCCGCTACGAACCCGTCGAGGGAGATCGACATGTGACAGGTGACGAAGGGCATACCTTCGACGACCTCCTCGCTCGCGAGCACGCATCATGCCCGATCTCGCGCCGGTGCGGCGAGTGCCGAGCGGCAGTTCGGTATCGCCAGGGACTTGCGCCTCTACTCGGTCACCCGAGGGAGGGCGTACGGTTTCGGCAGGGTGTGCGCGTGCATCTCGCGGTCCTCCCGAAATGGAAGTGGGGAGAAAACGCTCCGCGCACACCCCCACTCGCGCGGCCCGGCGCCGTACGCGATCACCGGATAGGTGCGCGAACGCATCGGTGGGTCGGGAGTCGAGCCGGCGTGCGATGGACTCCCGCTTTGGCGACGCCGTCATATTGGGCATTCGCCTAGCGATTCGCGCGGGTACTCCATAGTGTCGCGAAGGGCTGTGCTGTCATCTCCGCCGTGATGTCCCATACCGACGGCCCACGGCAATGCAGTCCTGGACTGCGCAGAACAATCC
>Ga0335083_10001652_pt1 | contig 30447 bp, 26 predicted proteins | sample Lox_Sample_42_FD_206716 | JGI IMG/M metagenome (GOLD analysis project Ga0335083, IMG submission 206716) | Soil microbial communities from Loxahatchee National Wildlife Refuge, Florida, United States - Lox_Sample_4.2 | ecosystem: Environmental > Terrestrial > Soil > Wetlands | place: USA...
TTCCGGGAGCCTCGTAGACCTGCAGGCGCTTGGACATGGTTCGATGAGGAGGGGTTACCAGGGGTCGTAGCAGTCGTAGTTCCGTTGAGCGGCGATCTTGCCGTTCTTGAACTCGAAGAAGGCGGCGAAGCGCGCCCGCATCACGGTGCCGGCGGCGATGTCCTTGACCGCGGTGGCCAGGGTGCCGCTCCACTGCGCCTCGACCACCACCTTGTCTCCGCTGGCGATCGCGTCCAGCAGATGAAACTGTTGGCCGGTGATGGCGCTCCGGCCCCGTTCCGCCGCTTCCAGCATCGCCTGGAGGTCCCGCCGGACGCCGTTGATCAGGAAACGATTGGGAAACTCTTCCTGGATCACGTCCGGCGTGAAGAAGGCCGCCATGGTGCGCCCGCCGGCACCGGCGGCCAGCGCCTCGAAATAACGGCGGACCGTGGCCAGGTTCTTTCGCTCGCGAGGGGTGGCAGGCACCGGGGTGGGGCTCCTCATCACGGCGGAAGCCGTCCGCATGCGGCCGGACGGCCTCGGCACCCCACTAACCTATGCGGCCCGCCCCCCTCGGGTGAAGCGGGTGGGACCTCAGGTCTGGATCTGGCGCACCTCCGTGATCACCCCCGCCAGCGGCCGCCAGTTCTGGGAACCGACCTCCGCCAGCATGACCTTGTCGTCGATGGTCCCCGCGGAACGGAGTCGATGGATTTCGTCGAGACTCACCGGTCCCTGGGGTACGCCCCCCGGCGTCATGTAGAAGTAGTTGGTGGTCGAGGCTTCCTTCACCTTGTTGGCGATCATCTTGCCGGCGTGCTCGGCTCCCGCCGCCAGGTTCTTGGCCGCGCCGGCCAGGGCGCCGATCCCGCCCGCCATCAGCTGCTGCAGCCGCTCACCGTCGTCGGTCTTGAACTCCTTGAGCTTGGTCATCTCCCCCGAGCCGGAGACGTCGAACTCGAGGAAGGGAGCGCTGCCGAAGCCCAGGAACCGGGCCACGAACACGGTCGGGATGGATAGGCACTCCGAGTTATAGGTCTTGACCGCGGAGTTCACGCTCAGCCGCATCCGCTGGATGTTGGCCTCACACTCCTGGATGCTGTCGATCAACCGGTGGTACTGCTCACTGGCCTTGAGGTCCGGGGACCGGTTGGCCAGCGACTGCACGGTGGCCAGGATGTTGTTGGTCTTCTGGTAGGCCATGATCATGGCGGCCTGGTTCATGTCCGAGGAGATCTTGAGCTGAACCAGCTGCTCGCCCTCCTGGTAGTTCTGGACCGCAGAGATCACCTGGTTGATCAGGTTGACCTTGGTCGAGATCGCGACCCCGACGTTGGAGGTCTTTTCCTTTACCTCCTGGGCCAGTCGCTGGAGCTTGTTGTAGGTGAAGAAGGCCAGGACCCCCAGGATGACCACCACCCAGAAGACGAGCCAGAAGAGACCGGAAATGAAGGCCATAGGACTGCCCTTTCGCTGACGGGAAATCGCCCGGCCGCAGGCCGGGGGTGGGATCGGGGCCGGATAACGTACCGGCCGAAGGCGGCACCCGCAATTCCAGCGGGGCCGGCCTGTGCCTTTCCGGCCCCCGATTGAAACGTCTCCGGCCGAGCCTCAGAACCGCTTGAGGTCGGTGTACTGCTTCATATAGAAGGCGAAGATCGCCACACAGGCCGCGACCCAGAGAATGGGGTGGATCGCCGCCAGGACCCCGGCCACCATGCAGTAGAGAATGCTCTTGAGGATCCCCATCATCAGGATCGAGTCGATCTTGTAGGTCTTCCCGTTGTTCTCCACCGCCGCGACGAAGGGACGGGTAATCAGTCCCCTGGAGAGTCCCTCTCCGACCAGGACCCGGACGTGCTGGCCCGGCGTGAGGTAGTTGGACAGGTAGTCGGGGAGCACGACTCGCTTGAGGTGGGTATCTCCGATTTCCAGGACCGAAAGCAGGGTCTTCCCGCCACCCCCGCCGTCGCTCCAGGTCCCGGCGCCGACCACGCCGACGTCTCCCTCTACGACTCGCATGTCGCCTCCTTGTCCCGTCAGGGTACGGTGAAGTGCGGCAGTCTCTTGCTGATCCAGGCCGGCTGCCGGGGTCCGCAGGCCCGGGGCGGGGGCGTTTGCCACACCGCCTCTTCGCGTGATAGCCTTATGCCTGGCAGCTGACCTTCCCCTTCGGCCACCCGGGCTGGCCGCCCCGGAATCGCCGGAGGGTCTTGCATCCCATTGCGCATCAAGGCGGGGAAAACCGTCATCCCCCTAGGGAGCCGGCGTGAAGAACCAGGAGATCGGTTCAGGAAACGGGTCCGACCGGAGGGCGCTGGACGAGCTGTTCAGCGTCACCTATGAGGAGTTGCGCCGGTTGGCCGCCAGCGTCCGGCGGGACGACCCCAGCGCCACGCTCAGCCCGACCGCGCTGGTCAACGAGGCCTGGCTCAAGCTGGCCGGGACGCCGCAGGTGGCCGCCACCTCTCGCCTTCACTTCAAGCGGATCGCCGCGCGGGCCATGCGCCAGGTGCTGGTGGAGGCCGCTCGCCGCCGCCACGCCGGGAAGCGGGGCGGGGGGCAGGTGGCCGTGACGCTGGATGAGTCGTTGGACGGAGCGCCGACCTCGGGAGGCGAGCTGCTCGCGCTGGACGAGGCACTCGAGGCGCTGAGTCGGCTGGAGCCTCGGCAGGCCCTGATGGTCGAGAGCCGGTTCTTCGGCGGACTCGACGTGGCGGAGACGGCGCAGATGCTGGGCGTCTCCGAGGCGACGGTGCTCCGCGATTGGCGGGCCGCCAAGGCGTGGCTGGCGCGCGAGCTGCGTCACCCTTCCTAGTTCGCCGGACTCCTCACCATGGATGCCGCGCGCTGGCAACGGATCCAGGCGCTGTTTCATGCCGCCGCCGATCTCCCCGCGGCGGAGCGTCACGCCTTTCTCGAGGACCGCTGCGCCGATGACCCGAGCTTAGTCGGAGAGGTCGTCGCCCTCATCGAGGAGGACGCGGCCGGCGACTCGGTTCTCGACCGCGGCCTGGCCCACGCCGCCCGGCAGGTCCTGGATGGGGCACCCGCCGGTCCTCAGACCGAGCTGGGGCCCTACCGCATCAAGCGAATCCTGGGCGAGGGCGGAATGGGTGTCGTCTACCTCGCCGAGCGAAAAGACCTGGGCAGCCTGGCCGCGATCAAGATCCTGCGGGATGCCTGGCTCTCTCCCGCCCGCCGGGACCGCTTCGCCAGCGAACAGCGGACCCTCGCCCAGCTCAACCACCCATCCATCGCCCGGCTCTACGACGCGGACTCGCTCCCCGATGGGACTCCCTGGTTCGTCATGGAGTACGTCGAGGGGCAGACGCTGACCGACTACTGTGCGGCCCGGGTCCGCACCATTCCCGGCCGCCTGGCGCTCTTCCGCGCCGTGTGCGAAGCGGTGCTCCATGCGCACCAGCATGCGGTGATTCATCGCGACCTCAAGCCGTCCAACATCCTGGTCAAGCACGACGGCACCGTGAAGCTGCTCGACTTCGGAATCGCCAAGCAGCTCGAGAGCCTGGACATGACCGCCGATCAGACCCGGACCGGGCTCCGGCTGATGACGCCGGCCTACGCCTCGCCCGAGCAGATCCTGGGCGGTCGGGTCGGGGTCCATACCGACATCTATTCGCTGGGGGTGATTCTCTATGAACTGCTGACCGGCCGGCTTCCCTTCGATCTCTCCAGCCGCACGCCGGGCGAGGTCGAGAGCATCGTGGCCAGGCTGGAGCCCGAGCGGCCCTCGGCCGTGGCGCGGCGACTGGCGGCGTCACCCGAGGGCGGCTCGGTGGTCCACACCGGAAGCCGGACCTCCTGGGCCGATCTCGACGTGCTCTGTCTCACCGCCATGCACAAGGATCCCGACCGCCGCTACCGCACGGTAGAAGCACTGATCCGGGACGTGGATCATTTCCTCCAGGGAGAACCGCTCGAGGCCCGGCCCGACACGGTGGGGTATCGGCTGGGCAAGTTCGTCCGGCGGAACAGCCGTCAGGTCGCCGCGGCGGGGCTGGCCCTCGCGGTGATCATCGGAGTGGTGGTGTTCTACACCGTGCGCCTCACCAACGCGCGGAATGCCGCGCTGGCGCAGGCCGCCAGGACCCAGCGGATCCAGGGCTTCATGACCAGCCTCTTCGAGGGCGGGGACGAGACGGCCGGTCCGGCGGAGAGTCTCCGGGTCGTGACCCTGCTCGACCGCGGCGTCCAGGAGGCACGTACCCTGAGCGGAGATCCCGCGGTCCAGGCCGAGCTGTATCAGACGCTTGGAAGTATTTACGAGAAGCTGGGCAACCTGGGCCGCGCCGATTCGCTGCTCCAGGCGGCCCTGGAGCAACGGCGCACCCTGTTCGGTGCCGAACATCCCGAAGTGGCGCGAAGCCTCGTGGCCCTGGGCCTTCTCCGCTCCGACCAGGCCGACTACGACGAAGCCGAGCGACTGGCTCGCGAAGGACTGGCGATGAGCCGGCGCGCGGTGCCGTCCGATCCCGCTGCGGTCGCTCGAGCGGCGACTGCCTTGGGCGTGGTGCTGGAGAACCGGGGCAGCTACGAGCAGGCGATCGAGGTGCTCACCGAGGCGGCGCGCCTGGATGCCTCAGCCGGCCTTCCGCAGACCGACCTGGTCGCCACGCTGACCGAGTTGGCCAACGTCCAGTTCTACGCCGGCCACTATGCGGTGAGCGACACGCTGAATCGCCAGGTGATGGCGATGGACCGGGAGCTCTACGGCGACCACCACCCGCACGTGGCTTCCGACCTGATCAACCTGGGGGCGATCCAGTCCGAAGGCGGTCACTACCCCGAGGCCGAGGGGTTCTATCGGCAGGCGCTGGAGATCTACCAGGGATGGTATGGCAAGACTCACTACGAGGTGGCCTCGACCATGACCATGCTCGGCCGGGTGCTGATCCCGCAGGGGCGGCTGGACGAGGCCAGCGATCTGCTCCACCAGGCGCTGGCGATCCGGGAGAGCGTCTTCGGCAAGGTGCATCCCAGCGTGGCTTCCACCCTCAATGAATTGGGACGGGTGGCACAGCAGCAGGGGAGACTGGACGAAGCGGAGGCCGATTTCCGCCGGATGGCCGACATCTATCGCGCCGTCTATCACGACAAGCACTATCTGATCGGGGTGGCCCTCTCCAACCTGGGCAGCGTCTACATGGATCGGAAGGACCACGTGCAGGCGGAGCGTTTCTTCCGCGAGGCAGTTCGGCGCTACGGAGAAACCCTCTCGGAAGACCACCTGTACCTGGGCATCGTCCGGATCAAGCTGGGCCGTTCGCTGCTTCGGCAGCGGCGCTTCGCCGACGGCGCCCAGGAGAGTCTGGCCGGGTACCAGATCGTGGCCAAGCAATCCGATCCGGCCGTCAATTGGCTCCAGAATGCGCGCAAAGACCTGGTCGAAGAGTATGAGTCACTCGGTCAGACGGAGCAGGCAGCGAAGTTCAGGGCCGAGTTGGGGGACTCGGGGAGGTAGAACGGGAGAACGGGAGAACGGGAGAACAGGAGAACGGGGGAACGGGAGAACGGGAGAAGAGGGATTGCTGGCACCTGGTCCCCGGTCCCGGTGGGGAGGAGGCGGGGGGAGGAGATTGACAAACCCGGTTCGGGATGGGATTTCGGTAGCGTGCGCTCGATCCTTCCACGATCCCCTCCAGCGGCACTGCTCGGTTGCGGCCTCCTGGTCGCGATCGCAATCCCTTCTCGCGTCACTGCACAGGATACCTTGCCGCCCTGGCAAGGCGGACTCACCGCATCTCTCGGTCAGCCTTCGCGCACCAGTCTGTACGCCGGGGCCGGCGCGGGAATCGATTGGCGGGAGGACTCTCGCGTCCAACCCCTGGCCCAGGCCGTATTCGGCGTCTCCCACTTTCTCGGTAATCCGGTTGTAGGACGACTGGCAGTTGCGGCCGAGGGATACGCTGGTTCCCGGGCCGACCACGTGGATGGTGGGGCCCGCTTCCTGCTCCAGATCCCCGTCCTCAGGATCTCGGTGGGCGGCGACTACAACATCCGCGACGCCCGTCTCGGCTTCACCATGGGGCTCACGTTGCCCATCCGCCGGGGAGGGGTGCTGAGAGGCGGCAGTCTGCTCCGAGTCGACTGGAGCCCGCAGCCTCTGGCCGGCGCACGGGTATCAGTGCTGGTCCCCGTCCGTCAACCGAGGGCGGGGCGAACCCGTCCCCGGAGCGATCGGGTGAATGTCACGGTCGGTGCCGGCGCCACGGCGGCCCCCGCGGTGGATATTCCCGGACTGAGCGAGGCGCTGGGCAACGTCGACATCGCCGCGCAGCGCATCGAACGGCTGGTCGTCCCCGACCTCGACCGAGCAGGGGCCGATCCCCGGGCCGGACTCGCCCCGCTGTTCGCCGAGCTGCATGCCCTGCCGCCGCTACCCGGCACCCCCGGTCCGGGGCTCGATGTTGACGGCGTAGTTCGGATCTATCACGCCGAACTGATCCGGGCCTTCTCGATCGCCGCCAGCGGCCAGGCGTTGGAGCTGGGCGCCACCACCCCTGAAGGCGAGTTGGCGGCGGCCAAGGCCCGTCAGAGCCTGCTCGATCATCTCCTCTATCCCTACAATCGTCTGCTTGGTCAGTGGAAGACCAGGACCACGGTAACGGGCTTGGCGGCCTATGCCCGGGGCGATTATGCCCGCGAGGTGGTCTCTCTCACCTCGCTGCCGGCGGAACGGGAAGCGGCCCTCTTGTACGTCTTCGAGCGGCTGCTGCAGACCGTGGTTGGGGTCGAGCACGATGCGCTGGAACGCTGGGGCGACAGCCGCCTGATCTGGTTGCCGCTCCAGTTTGCGTTCCGGCCGGAGGAGCACGCGACCCAGGCCCAGCTCGACCGCATCGTGCAGGACGCGGTGGGGGTGAACTTCACCGATGGCAACCGGGTCTGGTACATCATCAACGAGCAGTTCCAGGCCGAAGTGGTGCGCTCGATCGAGAAGGCGGAGGAGTATCACGTCCTCTGGATCCATGATTTCGCCGGCCGTAACGATGCCGGTCTCCCCGACCCGCTGACGCTGCAGTACGTGGTGGACGCCTACCTCCAGGCGCTGATTCAGCGGCTCCGCCAGTACGACACACGGAGGCGCCTCCCGGTCTACATGGTCTTCATCGATCAGCACTACTACGAGGACCACGACTGCCGGCTCTGGCTCGACGTCCTGGATCACCCCCTCGACGCGACCCCGCGGCTTCCGCGCGGCTCCGAAGCGATGGCCGCCAGGATCCGGGCGGCTCAGGAGGACCTGCGGGAGGCGGTGGCCGGTTCCCGCCTGCTGCAGGCCGAGGTCCGCCAGTACGGGAACAAGTGGCTCCGCAACCTGGTCAAGGTGCAGGTCAACGTCACCAATCCGGCCGACCAGTCCTTCTGGAGTCGCCAGATCATTCCCTTGTTGGGCGTGCCGGACAACATCATGCGCGACCATCGGAAGATCGTGTTCTACGACGTGACCGAAGAGGACCCCTATCGGGGCATGGCGATCTACACCGGGATGGGCATTGGGGAGCACTATACGGGGCAGACCTGGGAGGACCGCGCCATCATGGTGCAGGGGCCGGCGCTGCTCTCGCTCAAGGCACAGGCTCGGCGGCTGCTCGAGAGCCAAGGCATCGCGCCGGATCGGATCCCGTTCGCTCTGCGGCCCCGGGCATTGGCCGCGGGCTACCGTGCCGCGATCGATTCGGAGATCGCCGCGCTGCGCAATGCCGGCGAACGGGACCAGCGCGCCATGGAACTCCACAACGAGACCGGGTTCCTGGCCAAACAGGTCACCGTGGCCCGCGCCGTCCTCTACAGCCTGATGCCGCCCGGGTCGCTGATCAAGGTTCCCGATTCGCTCTGGGGCAATGGACTGAGTGCGGCCCTTCTCACCGGGAGCGCCTTCCGCGGCTGCCGGGTGCTCTTCGTCGCCCCCTCTCTCGCTGCGGCGCCGTCCGCGGGCTGGCCCCAGATGGCGCTCACGCATCACCTGTTTGGCCGATTGATCGTGCTGCAGCAGGAGTTCGGCCCCGAGCTGGAAGCCGCCGGCGGGATGCTCAAGACCGGGATCTACAACCCCGGGATCGGCGTGCAGAAGGTGAGTGCCCGTTTCGCCGCGGCCTATCTGAACGCGCGCCGGACCCCGTTCCTGCGCCGGCTGCTCCCGGTGGACGAGAGGGTGGATACACTGCTGGCCCATGCTCGGGAGATCATGGGCGCCGAAGCCGATTCGGCGCCGGGCGTGCATCCGGCTCCGGTGATGCCCAAGTTGCATCTCAAGGCCACCTTCTTCGCTTCTCGCGAGGGGTGGGACCGCCTGGTGGCTCAGCCGGAGATCACTGAGGTGGTCGCGGCCTATATGGGACAACTGCTCCGGAGGGACTCGACGCAATCCGACGTGCGGCAGGCGGCCGCCGCGCTGGCCGCCGCCAGCTACCGCCTCGAGACGGCCTTTCAGGCCAGTCTGACCCCCGAAGAGCGGGACCGGGTCATGTACTACCTGTTGATCGGATCGGCCAACCAGGACTATCGCTCGATGGTCATGGACGGCGAGGCGTCGGTCCTGCTCTCCGGCTGGTCCGGCGTGGTGGGCCTGATCGACTTCAGCCTGATCATTTCACTGAGCGTCTGGATCGACGATCTCGAGATGCTGGATGCCCTGCTCCCGCCACCCAGCGGCATGCAGCGTTCCGTGGCGCGTATGATTCGGCCGATGCTGTAGCCCGCTCAGAACGCCGGCGTGAAGCTCAGGCTCCAGCGGAATCCGTAGGTCCCCGAAGGCGTACCGTCCTGAGCCAGGGCGGGCCGGCTCACCCAGAGCGGGAAGTCCATTCGGGTCTGAAACGCCGTCTGCCCCAGGCGCTGATCCAGCCGGATCCCGACCCCGGCATCTCCCACCCCCTCCAGACCACCTCCGGGATTGAGATCGCCATCCGCCAGCGCGCCGTCAGCGAAGACCGCGATGGCGATCCGGCTGATCAGGCTGCCGGGTGAGCCGCGCACCGGCGCAGCCTCGACTTCCAGCGAGCCTCCCAGCGCATGCGGGGCGCTCAGCTCCGGATCGAGGCCCCGAACACTGGCGCCGCCCGGCGCGTGATAGTACACATCCTGGCCGACCAGGATCGAGCCACGAGAGCGCAGGAACGGGCTGTTGAAGCGTTGATAGGGGTCGGCACCCGCGAGATAGATCCGGCGTTGCCGCGGGACCGAGTCGGCGGCGAGTACCGCGCCACCGTACACTCGCGCGCCCACGGTCAGCGGCCCTCCCGTCGGCCCTCGCAGGGTGGCCGCGAGGGTGAACCGGCCGTAGCCGCCTCCCGCGATCGCGGTCCCATCGTTGGGATAGGCGTAGCCCCCGGCGACCGTAGCGTCGATGCCGACTGGCCACCGCCCTCGACCCTGGACTTCGCCCCCGACCACTAGTTCCGCCGTTCCCGCGTCGTCGTAGTACCCCCGCGTCAGGTAGGCCGGCTGAGCGACCGTCAGCCAGTGGAGCCCCACGCGAAGTTGGCGCAGCGTCGAATCGGCAATCCGATCGCGGAACTGTTTGGCGACCTCGAGATCAGCGGCGGCCCGGCCTTCGACCCACGCCAGTCGGAGACTTTGGGACCACCCGGGGGCCCGCAGCCAGACGGGATTCCGGAGCCGGAGCTGGGCATTGAAATCGGTACGTCCGCCTTCGGTGCCAAGCCCGGTGCTCAAGGAGGTCCAGAACTCGTTGAGCTCGAAACGGCTCAGGTAGTCTTCACGGAGCCGGATGCCGAAGGTCCAGCCCCCTGCGTCGTTGTACCACACGGTTGGAGCCCAGCCCTGGGTGAGGCCGTGGCGGGCGGAGCGGCGAGAGAAGTAGGTGTCCAGGTAGGTCTCCACTCTCCGTCCCGGCGCCAGAGGGAACCACCCGATGTGGGCGCCGAACCCTCGTTCGTTGTTCAGCATGAGCCAATCGTGGCTCTCCACCAGAGGATCCAGGATCACGCGCCGGGGCTGCGACCGGGTCACCACCGTCAAGGTCTCGCTCTTTGCCAGAGACGCTGCCCGCGCGACTGCGGTGTCCCTGGCTGCTATGACCCACACGGTCTGCGGAAAGAGTCCCGGCGCCCGCCGGTTGACCACGACCGTCGTGTGCCAGCCACCGTCCTCCGTCGCGCGGCGCCGTAGTCCGCCAATGGCGTCGTCGTAGAGGGTACCGCGCGGAATCTGCTGATAGAGCGGATCCGGGCTCGGGGCCATCACCCTCCGAGCGACCCCCTGAAAGGTGCCCGGCGGGGTGACCTTGAGCAGGTAGTGCTGGTAAAGCGTACGGTAGAGCTTGCGCATCGCCTCGTCGGTGCCCCCCCAGCGCCGAAGCTGATACGACATGAACTCGGCGCGGCGGCAGATGGTCGTGGCACAGGGCGAGGTCGGCGTGGTCGGCAAGGGCTCGAATCCCAGGCCCAGCCGATCCAGATCCCAGTCGAGCACCTCGCGCTCTACCCGCTGGTAGTCTCCCCGGCGACCCAGCACCTCGAAGAACCAGGAGGCCTGGTAGGCGGCGGTACCGACCGTGAAGACGCGGGTCCCTCCCAGGAGCATATGCTCCGCGATCAGCAGCCCCATGAGATTCAGCACTACCGCCTGGCTGGGGGCCCCGGCGAACAGCATCATGGGGCGGGCAACCCCGTTCTGGTCGATCGCCTCGACGATGGTGAGATGCGGCCAGGGATAGCGGTCGCCCAACTCGAGCGTCCAGGCCATCGCGGTCTCGGTGCGCCGGGTGGCCAGGCCGGCTCCCCAGACCCGCTCGCCGCCCCGCTGGTAGAGCGCTCGGACCGGCCGCCCCTGAAAATCCCCCTCCTCATACCGGAAGTCGGGGCTCAGCGCCATGGCGAATTCGGTCACCCCCTCCGCATACCAGGTGACCCGCTTTCGTCCCGGCGAGGACCCGCTACAACTCGCCACCCGGGCGCTCGGGTCTCGAGGCGACGGATAGAAGTCCGGTTGCCTGGTCACAGTGGGATGCGGGGAGGCGGCCGCGCCGGTCCAGCCCGGATCGCCACAGAGCAGCACGCCCGTGCCGCCCAGAACCTGGTCGTCGGCGACATCGACCTGGACCAGAAAGGTGCCCTGCGCGGGGAAGGCGACGGCCGCGCCCGAGGCATCATCAATCACCTGCGGATACCAGTCGATGAGATCGAGCCTGCGACCCAGGTGTTGTGAGCGCCATGGCAGGGTGGGGGGCCTGGACTCCCAGCGGAAAGAGAGCGTGGCAGAATCGCCGGCTCCGATGGGCTCGGGGAGCACCAGGAGCGCCGCGCTGCTGTCGGGGGCGTCAGGCCAGGCCAACGCGACCGGGACGTCGTTGAGTCGTACCTCACCCAGGGTGAGATACCCGGAGGTCCCCTGGGGCTTCTGGTCGGTCTTGGGCCAGGCGCGCGAGCCCGGCCGGTAATGGTTCAGCCCCAGGGCGATGGTCAGCGAGCGGATGGTGTCGGGGGTGATGTGCCGGAAGCGGACGTCGGCAACACCTCGGACCAGGCCGGCCGTATCGAGCACGGTGGCTTCGATCCGATAGTGGACCTCGGCGCTTTGTAGGCCACGCGCGGCCACCACGGGGGCGAGGTGGGCCAGCACCGCCGCGGCGAGGACCAGCTGCCTCCTCGTCGGCCGATGACCCCGACGAGGAGGAGAGAGACCCGGAACTGGCATAGGATCGGGCGAGACGGAGGCCTCGCCGGACTCCAGCTTACCGCGCCAACCTCGCCTTCGCTACCAGTGTGCGCTGGGTCTCGTCCCGGGGCTCAGTGAGCCCCGATCACTCCCTGGGCGGCTTTTCGCAGTTGGGCCATCTCCTGCGAAACCTCGGCCGCGGGCCAGGCGGCATTGACCACCTGCACCGCTGCGCTATCCTGACCGCAGGTGAGCTGCTGGAGCGCGATAGTGGTGACGGCCACCCGGGTCTCTTCGACGTCGTAGTCCGGCTTGCTGGCCTGGCGAGACGCGGCCAACCGCTCTGGTGTGATCTCCTCCCACTCAGGCCCGAGGTCGAGAATGGTCCGGGGGGCGGCCGTCCTGCCCAGGATCTTGGCGCACCGCTCCTGGGTGATGTCCACCAGCCTGCCCTGACGGAACTGATGAACCAGGATGATGGTTGGTGAGCTGGCCATATCGGGCCCCAGGTCGTAGAACGGCACCACCTGCTGGATCAGCACCCGTCCCGTTTCGTCATAGGCGAAGAAGGGGAAGAAGTCGATCCGGGCCAGGACGCCGAAGGCGGGGGAGAACCGGATCAGCGCGAACCCCCAGCAGCAGCGGTTGCCGCCACCGGTGTCCACCCCGATAACCGCGTCCGGCCCCCCATCCCCATCCAGGTCCTTGCCGGTCCATTCGTCCTGCTGGGTCCGGAATCCGGAGTCCTTCCAGACGATCGAATCCGCCGGGTTTCTCACCGTCGCCGAACAGATGAACTCGACGTCCAGCGTGTCCGTGGTACGCTCGAGCTCCAGCCGGTAACCACTGGGGAGCTGGAACTGGATGCGGGCGCCCGGAGCCGAGGTTTCATCACACTCGGGTGGCGGATCCTGGGCTCGCAGCGTGCTCGCCGTCAGAGCGAGGGGCAGGAACAGCATCGCGACCAGGCGTGCGACGGCGCCCCGGGGTCGCCTGGCCTCGTGGTAGGCCTCGCGCATCAAGGCCACAATCTTCCGATCGATCTGTTTCGGCTCCGTGAGTCGGAAATGGACGCCATAGCCGAGTCTCCCGAAATCCTCGATGCGATGGACCCGCCGGTGGGAGGCTCGGCGCTTGAGCCAGAGCGTGGCATCGAGCCATCGCGACTGGACGACGGCGCCCGCGAAGCGGACCCGGGATTGGATTACGATCCTGCTCTTCTGGGCGTAGACCGTCACCGGGCCACAGCGTCGAGCGGCGGCCACCCACCGGCGGAAGGTGGCTCGAAGACTGGGCGGCTTGCCTTTGAAGTGATCGGCCAGGCGATACCGCCCGCAGGAATGCCAGAGGTTCCGGGTGACGAAGCGGTGCCCGCACCTGGGACAGCGCCAGAGGGCCCGACGGCGGTCGCCTGCTGCGGTCACGGGTCGGCCCCGGTCGCCTGGTAGTAGTCCACCACCCGTTGATGCCACCCCGCCCTGGTGTAGACGTCCGGCCGGGGCCGTTCGATCACATCGGCCATCACCGCCGCCACTTCTTCGGCGCTCTGGGAGTTGGGCAACTGGCGCGAGTCGGGTCCGCCGTGGAGCGCATTCAGTCCGAAGTCGGTGCGCACCACTCCGGGTGAGACCAGGGTGACCATGATGTTGGGATGAGTGGAGGACAGCTCCTCGCGGAGATTGGCGGTGATGGCGTTGAGGAAGTGCTTGGCGCCATTGTACGCCGAGCGAGTCGCCACGTAGGGAATCCGCCCCAGCATCGAGGACACGTTGACGATCTGCCCGCCTCCGCGCGACTTGAAGTGGGGCAGCACCTCCTGCATGCCATAGAGGGCCGATTTGACGTTGACTGTCATCATCTGGTCGATGTCTTCGCCGGTGAGCTCCGAGACCGGCCGGGTGATCCCCTGGCCGGCGTTGTTGACCCAGACGTCAATGCGTCCCACCCGCTTGATGGTTTCGTTCACCACACGTTTGACCTGATCTCGATGGGTGACGTCGGCCACGATGACCTGCGCACGTGGTCCACATCGCTGCGCTACGGTACGCAGCGCCTCCTCCCGTCGGGCCACGAGCACCACTGTGGCTCCCCGCCGAGCCAACTCCTCGGCGACGACGGCGCCGATCCCGCTGCTGGCGCCGGTGATGACGACAATCCTGTCTGACATACTGATTTCCCGCGTTGGGTGAACGGCCCGCCGTCACGCCGGCATTCGAGGCGATGGGGTGGGATCTTTAGGGAATCTCTGGAGTTCCTACCAAGATACTCCAGCTTCCGGATTCGCCCCAAAGCCACCGCCGCCGGTCGGGATTCGCTCTACGTTCACATCCTTTTCAGCCGGCATTCACCACCGATTCAAGCGCCTGGTGACATAGTGTGGGGCGGTCGCCAAGGCCGCTCAGCAAGGAGGGACGGTATGGGTCCTGGATGGCGAATGGGCGCCTGGGCGCCCCTGATCGCGATGGGGCTGGCGTGCGGCGGAGGTGACAGCGCTGGGCCGACACCCACTGATCTGGCCGGCATCTGGACGGCAAGCTCTGATGCGTTCATCAGCAAGGACACGCCGCCGTACCCCACGGTGGATCTCGTGGTGGACAACGTGGTGACCCTGACGCTCAATGCCGACCAGACGTTTGAGTACCGGATCACCCCGCGGACCGGCGGCGGAGCTCCTCAGGTCCTGACCGGAACCTACCAGGTCGATGGGATCGATCTCATGCGGATCACGCCGGGTGGGGGTGGCTGGTATTGGGCTTGGAACTTCTCCCTGTCGGGGAACTCGCTCCACATCTGGTGCTCTGACGCGTTTGACATCAGCGTGATGCACTGGGGGTACGACTTCAACCACGATGGCTTGCAGGAGCCGGCCAGCTGGGATCTGGTGTTTAGCCGGTAGTGGAAGTCGGGAGGCTCGGCGGTTCATGGATCTGGAGAGCCTGGCTGTCGGGGCCGAGTCCTTCCTCAGGCGATGCTATCGGGTGTCCGGCTCCGATTTCTTGTATGCCTTGGCCAGTTGCCCGGTGTAGGAAGTGTCGAGGCGGTGGTAGACGTAGGTCCGCTCGGGGACGCTGGCGCTCTTGAGCCCGTGGGCCCGGGCCGTCTCCAGGAAGTTGTCGGGGTAGTGCTTATGGTGATCGGTGCTGAACCCACCCGCGGCGATCGCCTTTTTCGTATTCACGACCGAGGTTCCCGCGTGGAAGATCTGCGGGTCCTCCACGTGCAGGAACTGGCCGTGGTTGAGCAGGTCGGGCACGTACTCGGAACCGATGGTCTGGAACCCGTTGTAGAGCAGGTCGAGATCGGGAAAGGCGCGCAGCGTCCCGTAGCGCGCTTCCAGATGTTCGGGCTTGAACTCGTCATCGTCGTCCAGAAAAGCGGAGAAGGTTCCCCGCGCCTGATGGAGTCCGAAGTCCCTGGAGCCGCCGATGCCGGTGTCGGGGATCCGGAAGTAGCGGGGCATGGTGAGATGGCCCTCGGCGACGACTCGAGTGTCGGGGCTGGTCCCGCCATCCACCACGATGGTTTCGAAATCCCGGAAGGTCTGGGCCTGGACCGAGTCCAGCGCGCGGCGGACGAGCTGGTCGCGGTTGAAGGTGCAGACGATGACGGAGAAGAAGGGCGGGGAAGGCATGGGGTAAAGTATAGCGAGCAGTCGCTGTTCCGGGTCGGGCGATGCGCGGACTAAGTACTACCGGCCTCGGTTCCAGACGGATTCTTCAACGTGGCGCTACCAGCCTTTATCTGGCCGCGGACGATCAAGTACCAAGGAAAGGCGACTATCCACAAGAGTACGATTCCCGCGAAGAGGGCGGGCGGACTGAGGGAGATACCCGACTTGTATCGCTGGAGGCCGATCCCTTTCGAGTCGTAGGCGGCCCACGCTGCGGTACCAAGGATCATCAGGATCATGACAATGATCGGTCCTTGCATCCCCACAATGAACAGACCGAGTGTCACAAGAATGGCAATTGGCCAAGGCATATGTCTCCTTTCCGGATGCGGTTCCCTCGCGCGGTTCGACTCATGGCGACTTGTTGCTCCAGATCTCTACGCATCCTGCCAATAGACCCATGAACCTGTCGGCCTCTTGGCCATCAGGTCGCTGAAGAGCGGATGGCCCTCCACCAGGTCAACGAATCGGTCGAACGACCCGGAGTCGAAGGACCAGAATTCGCACTCTGCCTTGCTCTCGATCGCCTGGTCAAAGCTGAACTCCATGATGACTCCGCCTACCGGGACCAGCTCATCCTCTTCGGGCTCGAGGACCTGGCGGAGGAGAATGAGGTGAACGGTATCTTCATCGGCACTGGTAATCTGCACGCTGACGCCAGGGTCCGGCACCTCCGCCACCATGCGCGCGAACTGCTTGAAGACGACCCAACCGCGCCATGGGTCGAGCGCTTCAGCCGCGAGCCCCCTGGAGCCGAGGAGGCTCAGTAAGAGGGGCAGGAGATAGTTGCTGCGAGCCATGAGGCTACGGGGAGAAGCTCCCAAACTCTGCGCGGATCGGCTTGGACATCAACCGATAGATGAGCCACCCACTCACGAGCGCCACTCCCGTCGAAGAGATGGCCATGAAGATCCTCATCATGCGGAACATCTCGTCCATTTGCTCGCCGCTCGGAAATCCGGGGGGAGGAGTCGAAAAGCGAGGGTTGCTGCTCAGGCCGCTGCCTAACAGGCCAAAGAACGACCAGAAAATGTTCAAAGCCAGAAATCCAATGATTATCAGTCGCGCCCAATTCCGGCGACCAAGAAGTCCAATGGATGCGGCCAAGCCGATGCCCGAATAGAGAAGGAAGCCCACGAACATGTATTGCATGATCTCAACAGGCGGTTTCACCGTACCGGGTGTAGTGCCTTGAGCCAACGAGTCAATGGCAGCTGTCCACATGCCACCAGCCTCAAGGAAGGGCCGAAAGACCAGCGCATCGGCGCCGATCAGCGCGACTGACGAGCCAAAAAGAATGATCCCAAGCCATGCGATGACGGTGACAAAGGGCGATTGGATGGGGGCCGGTGCTGGGGGTGTAGTGGGATCTGCCATGGAGTCTCCTGTACCGTGTGGCCTAATGCCTCGCGCTCATTGCGGCCCCTTCATTGGTAGCCCGGCGACGCGATCACGAAAGCTGCCACAGCCAGCTTATCCCGAGAACCACGCCCTCGCCATCCTATTCAGGGGATCCCCGATCGTTTTCGGCCACCGAATCGATCCGGGTGGTGCGGACCCTTACCCCAACTCCACCTCGATCCCGCCCACCCAACCCGCGACCAGGTTGTACACGGCACACCCGATGGCGGTGGCGATGAAGCCGATGCAGCCGTAGATGATCGGTACCGCGATGGCGACCCCAGGGCCATACGGGTAGGCCTCGGGAGCCAGCCTGGTCGCGAGAAAAAAGAACGGGGCGATGAAGAGCCCCATGATGGCGTAGAGAACGCCCATGACCTTGGCCGCCTGGCCAACCGAGAATCGCTTGATGCGCTGTGCCATGGGACCTCCGACGTTGGGGTGAGGAGTGTAGAGGAGAGAGAGCTACCGTTGGGACGGCCGGGCGCAAGGTCTGGGTAACCGGGCCGCGCCGCCGCCCAATCGGTCGCGCACCCACGCGTTTGACGGCGCCGGGACCCCGCCGCATACTTGCCGTCGCATGGACTCCGATGACCGCCTGGAGCGGCTCGAGCAACGAGTCGCCGCGCTCGAAGAGTTGATCCGTCAGCTACTGGCGGGGCAGAAGATCGAACCGCCCGCCTTGCCGCCCAAGCCGAGCGCGCCTACGCCCCGCGAGCCGGCGGCTACCGCGCCGCACGCTCCCCGACCGTCCCACTCTCCCTTCTGGCCCGAGCACGGGGTCCAGAACCCGCTTCACCGTGCCCCGCCCCCTCGCCCGGCGCCCCAGCCACCCCCTCGCATGCCGCCAGCGCCCAGCTTCACGATCGCGAAGCCGCCTCGCGACACCGAGCAGTGGCTGGGCCAGCGCGGGCTACTTGCGATCGGGGTGCTGTTCGTCATCCTCGCAGCCGGCTACCTGCTCAAGTACTCGATCGACCAGGGCTGGATCTCGCCGCTGGTGCGTTGCATCGGTGGCGCCCTGTTCGGCTTCATCATCGGTGGCATCGGATGGCGACTGCACGACAAGGGGCTTCGGGTCTACGGCGCCGCGCTGGTGGGCTGTGGGGCCGCGGTGGTCTACATCGCGGTCTGGGCCGCCTGCTATCTCTACCAGTTCTTCCCGCCCCCGCAGGGGATCGCGGGACTCGCGCTGGTCTCCTTGGGACTCGCGGCGATCGCCTTTGCCATCGACGTGCAGGCCCTCTGTGCCACCGCGGTCCTCGGAGCGTACTTCGCCCCGATCCTGCTGGGTCAGAACCAGTCCAATGCCGACGCGCTCCTCCTGTACCTCGGCTTCATGGCGCTCGCCCTCGGGTGGGTCGCGGCCTACAAGCGGTGGCGGCTCACGCTTGCCTTCATCGCCGCCGCGTTCTTCATCCTCGGTGTCGGTACCGATGCCGCCGAGCAGGCGCGCCCCTGGCTCGCGTTGGCATTCGGGGTCTTGGGCGGGAGTTGCGGCCTCTTCGTAGGGCTCCGGGAGAAGTGGTGGGAGACGCGATTCCTGGCCTTCACCGGCGGCTGGACCGTTGTCGCGATCGCCAGCGACCGGGCCCCACCCTGGGGTGTGCTCGTGGCCGGCGTGATCCTCGCCGTTCCGGTCTGGCAGCACGCGTTGACCGCGCTGTCGCACTGGCCCATTCGTCGCGCCGAAGGCGAGCAAGCCACTCCCTGGTCGGTCGGCGAGACCCTGTACTTCTACGCCACCCCGATCCTCCTCGGGTGGGCGGTACACGGGCTCAACCCGGAACTCTTCGATCGTCAGGCCGGGCTGGCCCCATTGATCGTCGCGGTGCCCTACCTCCTCGCCGGTTATGCCAAGGTCCGTCCCGAGTTTGCGCTGGTGGGGACCACGGCCGTCTCGATCGCGGCGCTGGTCCAGTGGAGCGGCCTCCAGGCCGTCTGGGCCCTGCTGGCCCTTTCGCTCTTCTGGACCCTGCTCGATCACGTGCTGGACCGCGACGACGGCCGCTGGTTCGGGCTGCTCGCGCTGGCCATGGGGCTGTCTCACCTGGTGCTGCGGGACCTGGCCGCTCGCTCGGACGTCACCCCGGCCTTCATCGACCGGTGGGCCCTGACCCTCTGGTTGGCGATCGCCTGCATCGTGGTCATGGCCCGGGGACTCTGGAAAACCGGTCCAGAGAGTCGAGGGGTAGTCGGCGCGCTCTGGACGCTGGCGGGAATCCTCTTGTTCGGCGGCGTGACTCAGGAACTGCCCAGGTTCTTTGGCGCCCAGGGCTACTCCACGGAGACCACCCGCTTGCTGCAGAACGAGTCGCAAGTGATCTGGTGGCTCTTCTTCTTCGCGACCCTGCTGGTGTTGGGGGTGCTGCGGACGCTTCCGCCCCTCCGGTTTCTGGCGGGGATGGGTCTCTTCCTCGCCGCGCTCTACCTGGCGGACGTGGCCGTCTTCTGGCGCGGGCATGAGGACCCGGCGTTCTGGGGACTCTGGGCCTGGGCGCTCTGGCTCTTCATCGCCACGCTGGCCGGGCTGGGGACGTGGGTGGCCCGCCGCGAACAGGAAGACGAAGGGCTGATCGTGGTTGCCTTATGGGTCGGCGCCGGAGCCTTACTGCTCTTCGGCGTGACCGGCGAGCTGTTTCGTTTCTTCACCCACCGGAATCTCGAGGGAGACACCGCGGCCCTCTGGACCGGGCTCTCGATCAGCGTCTGGTGGATTCTCTTCGCCTTCGGTCTGGTGCTGATCGGCTTCCGCCGGGGGATTCGGATCGTGCGGCAGGCCGGGCTCCTGGTGGCCGCGATGGCCGCGCTCAAGATCCTGCTTTACGATCTCTCCTCGCTCAACGCCCTTTATCGGGTAGGGTCGGTGTTCATGGCCGGCCTGGTCTCGCTGCTCCTGGCCTACCTCTACAACCGAAAGGCGAAAGAGGCCTAGGCTTCCAGCGCTTCGGGGAAGACATCTCCCCGGGCCACCAGGGTTACCCCTCCGGTGAGACGCACGTCGAGCTCCGGGGTCAACTTGACCTGGGCGACGCCGCCCGGCATTTCCACCGCGATCTCCAGGTCACACCGTCCCAGGCGGAAGGCGACTGCGGCCGCAGCGCAGCTGCTGCTCCCCGAGGCCAGGGTGTAGCCCGACCCGCGCTCCCAGATCTCCAGCTTGAGCCGATCCCGTCCCAGGATCTGGACGAACTGAACGTTGGTATGGCGGGGAAAGAGGTCGTGGCGTTCGATCAAGGGCCCCAGTCGCCGGGCCTCATCGGCCGAGACCCGGTCCCGGAAGATCACGCAATGCGGGTTGCCGATGGTGGCCGCCGAGTACTCCAGCTTCTCTCCCCCCACCCAGAGCGTCTCCTGAATGACTTCACGCGGCGGTCCGGCCACTGGAATCGCTTCGCTGTCGAAGCGGACGCGACCCATGTCCACGGAAACCTCGTGCCCCGCTTCCAGGACCCGGCAGGCCACCACACCGCCGGCGGTCATGACCGGGAAGGGCTCGCTCCCCACCGCTCCCTGATCCCAGAGGTAGCGCGCGAAGATCCGGAGGCCGTTCCCGCTCTTCTCCGCCTCGCTGCCGTCGGCGTTGAAGATCCGGAGCCGGTGTCCCGACGGATCGACTTCACGGAGCAGGACCCCGTCGGCGCCTACGCCCCGGTGGCGATCGCAGAGCCGCCGAATGACCTCCGGCGACGGGGGACCGTTCAGGTTCTCCCCGTCCAGCACCAGATAGTCGTTTCCCAGGGCGTGGTATTTCCAGAACTGCATGGGGAGGTGCCGAAGTCCGAGGGCCGATTGTTGATTGAAGAAAATGGGGGAGTGAAGGAATGGGGGAATTGGGGATTGGAGACCTCAAGCCGTCATTCCGAGCGAAGCGAGGAATCTCAAGGGTCGAGTGCAGATGGAGCCTTGAGATCCCTCGCTGCGCTCGGGATGACAGTCAATGCCGCACTCCCTCACTCCTCGCCCCCGGTCCCTGGTCCCCGGTCCCAGTCTTTCCCCCGTTCCCCCGTTCTCCCGTTCTCCTGCTACTTGGCCGGCTTCGCCGATTTCAGCTCCGCCACCGCCAGGGCGCGCACCGGTCCCCCCTCGCCGGTGACGATCCGGCGGTGGTAGTCGATCTGCCCCAGATGATAGGTGAAGTGGGCGGCCAGGTGGATCAGGAAGTCGCCGGTGGTGAGCTCGACCGAGCCGACCGGCTGGCGGTACGGGCGGCTCAGGTCCTTGTCGCTCATCTTGGCCAGAGTCCGCTCCACGGCCGCGCTCGCGGCCTCGATCTGCTCCAGGATCTCCTTCCGTGGCACGTCCTTGCGGCTGAATTCCGCGTCCCGGTCCCGGACATACCCGGTGCCGCCCAATTGAGCCCCGATGAAGTACAGGAGGTTGCCCGCCAGGTGCATGGCGAGGTTGCCGGCGGAGTTGACGATCCCGGGCGGCACCTGCCACATGTCCCGCTCGTTCTGGTAGGCCTCGAGCTCGTTTCGGAGGGTCCGCAGGTCCCGGGTGAGGATGCCACTGATGTAGTCGAGCACCATGGGCCGGCCTCCGTCTGGTGTGCGCTATCAACATACCTTGCGCGAAACCGCGGGGCGACCGGTCACTCCGCTGCTTGGGATGGGAAGCCGGGCTCGGCGGCCCCTGACCTCAGGGCCGTGTAGCGCTCTGTTGGTACACCGCGTTCACCCAGTGACCCGCTCGCCGGAGGTAGAGGGATCCGGCCCAGGCCGGGCTGGGGACAGCCTGGCCACCGCACCTGGTGTTCTGGGCTGCGTGATAGGTCAGCAGGGCAGTCGTGGGGCTCAGTCGAGTGAGTTTGAAATGGTCCACCTCGTAGTGTTCCACCACGCAGGCCGGACTCCTGACCCCGGCCACCACCGTGGGCTTGTCGCCGACCCCCGACGCTCCGATCTCCACGTGGTCGTCGGACAGGAAGGACTCGAAGAAGGCCCCGTCGCGTTTCTGCCAGGCGACCCATGACCGTTTCTCGAGGTCTACCAGGGTGTCCATGAGCGCGTCGTTCTGGATCGCGGAGGTCGGGTCCTGCCCTCGTGGCTGAAATGAGGCGACCAGGGCGAGGGCAGGGACGGCGAGGAGCACCAGGAATCGGGTCATATTCAGGCCTCATCAACAAGCGCGGCTGGTGCCGGTTGTCCCAGAAGCCGGGCAATTGTGCCTACCGGCTGCGGGATGAAACGGCGCTGTGGCTGGGGAGCGTCGTCATTACGGGGGGCGCTTCCCGGCGGTGTCCGGCCAGGTAACGACTCCGCAACGGGCGAGGACTGCCCGCCCCCTTTTCCGTAGTCTTTTTGCGGTCATCGGACCGGTCTGGCGACACCGGCGTTTGGCCGTATATTGGCGGAGAACCCCTCACAAGTGACTGTTGAACGCCGCCTTACACCGCCCCAGTGGTGAGGCACGGACGCCGGATCCATCTCGCCAGCCGCTGCGGCGAGCGCCATATATTGTCGAAGTTCGCTCCCCGGGGGGGAGCGTCCCAGAATGTTTGGCACGGGGGAACGAGTGGCGGAGCTGCTTGAACGCGTCGGGTCGGCGCTAGCCAACCGGTACCAGATCCAGCGCGAGCTGGGTCAGGGCGGTATGGCCAAGGTCTTTCTGGCTCGTGACCTCAAGTACCAGCGCGAAGTCGCGGTCAAGGTGCTCCGCCCCGACCTGACAGCCGACGTCGGGGCCGTACGGTTCCTCCAGGAAATCCAGATCGCCGCCCGTCTTCATCACCCCCACATCCTGCCGCTCTACGACTCCGATCAGGCCGAAGGGCTGCTCTATTACGTCATGCCCTTCGTCAAGGGCGAATCGCTCCGGCAGCGGCTGGCGCGGGAGAAGCAGCTCCCCGTAGACGTAGCGATCCAGATCGCCCGCGAGGTGGCGGACGCCTTGAGCTACGCCCACAGCGTCAACGTGGTGCATCGGGATATCAAGCCGGGCAACATCCTGCTGGACGCCGGACACGCCGTGGTGGCCGACTTCGGGATCGCGCGGGCGATCGGCGAGGCGCAATCGGTGACCACCAAGGGGACCGTGATCGGCACCCCGACCTACATGAGCCCCGAGCAGATCGAGGGGGCCGATCAGCTCGATGGCCGGAGCGACATCTACAGCCTCGGCGCCGTGCTCTTCGAAATGCTTGTGGGCCAACCTCCGTTCAGGGGATCCACGGTCACCGCGATCATCGCCAATCGGTTGAGCGGGCCCGCGCCTTCTCCCCGGGCCTATCGCGACCTGGTCCCCGAGGCGGTCGACGCGGCGGTGCGCAAGGCCATGGCCACCTTGCCGGCCGACCGGTACCAGACCGCCGCCCAGTTCGCCGAGGCGCTGGGCACTTCGGCTACGGTGGCGATCGCGGTGGGGGCGGCCCAGGCGATGGTCCAGGAAGTCACCACCGCCAAGTCGGTCGCGGTGCTCCCCTTCGAGAACATGAGCACCGACCCGGAGAACGAATATTTCAGCGATGGTATCACCGACGATATCATCGCCCAGCTTTCCAAGGTGTCGGCCCTCAAGGTCATCTCGCGTACTTCGTCCATGCAGTACAAGAAGACCACCAAGAAGATCAATGCCATCGCGGATGAGTTGGGTGTGGGCGCGGTGCTGGAAGGGAGCGTTCGAAAAGCCGGCTCGCGAGTCCGGATCGTGGTGCACCTGGTGGAGCCCAGGTCCGAAAAACACCTCTGGGGCGAGACCTTCGACCGCCAGTTGACCGACGTCTTTGAAGTCCAGAGCGAAGTGGCCCAACAGATCACCGGCGCCCTCTCGGTCGCCCTGTCCCCTGAAGAGAAGGAGCGGGTCGAGAAGAAGGCGACCGGGGACGCGGAAGCCTACAACCTCTACCTGCTGGGCCGATTCCACGCCAACAAGTGGTCCGAGGCGAACGTCCAGAAGGGGATCGAGTACTTCCAGGAGGCCATCAAGAAGGATCGCAACTACGCGGTCGCCTACGCCGGCCTGGCCGACGCTTACGAGCTCCTGAGTATCGGCTTCGGCTCCAAGCCTCCGGTCGAGTACTTGGCTCAGGCCAAGGCCATGGCCCTCAAGGCCCTGGAGATGGACGACACGCTCGCCGAAGCTCACACCTCGCTGGCCTATGCCCGCTGGCTGGGGGACCTCGACTGGTCCGGTGCCGAAAAGGAGTTCAAGCGCGCCCTCGAGCTCAAGACCAGTTACGTCATGGCTCACGAATGGTACGCCGAGTATCTCGCGGCCCTGGGCCGCCAGGACGAGGCGATCACCGCGATCAAGCGAGCGCAGCAGCTCGATCCCCTGTCCGTGCCGGTCACTCGTGCGGTGGGTTGGGTCCTCTACTTCGGCCGCCGATGGGACCAGGCGATCGAAGAGCTGCAAAAGGCGCTGGCGATGGACCCCGGATTTGTGGGTGCCCGCCTGGTGCTCTGGTGGGTCTACGTGGCCAAGGGCGACTACGACGCGGCGATCTCCGACATCCGTCGGGAGTTGGAGCGCCCCGGGCTGAAGACAGTGAAGAAGCTCACCCTGGCCTATGCCTTGGCCGCCTCCGGCAACAAGGACGAGGCCAACGGGATCCTCTGGGAGCTGGAACCCAAGCTGGCCGAGGAGAGCCGGCTGGCCCTGCTTTCATCGCTCCTGTTCACCGCCCTCGACATGAAGGATCGGGCCTTCCAGCAGCTGCATAAGGCGTTCGAGCTACGAGAGCCCGGCCTCATGTTCCTCAAGGTCGCTCCCTGGCTCGACCCGCTGCGGTCGGACCCCCGATACGGCGCCCTGGTGGAGAAGCTGGGCCTCGGTTGATCTTGCTCCTGGGCTCCGTCTCCCGACGTGGCCCCCGTTTTCCTTCGCCTCACCCCCGGTCCTGCTCATGTCCATGCGACGCGTTCCCCCAACGTGCCGGACTAGTCGTTGACGGCTGAAGCGGAGCAACTGGCCCGGGCTCTCGGCAGCCGCTACACCGTCGAGCGCGAAGTCGCGCAAGGCGGGATGGCCACCGTGTACCTCGCCCGCGACAACCAGCAGGGCCGCCCGGTGGCGGTCAAGGTGATGCACCCGAAGGTGGCCGATGCACTGGGCGCCGAGCGCTTCCTCCGCGAGATGGAAATCGCCCGGACCATGATCCATCCGCTGATCGTCCCGCTGACCGATTCCGGCAACACCGACGGACTTCTCTACTACATCATGCCGTTCGTCGAAGGGGAATCGCTGTTCCAGCGGATGCAGCGGGAGATTCGTATCCCGTGGCAGGACGCGGTCAAGATCACTCGCGACGTAGCCGAGGCCCTCGGATACGCCCACGCTCGAGGGGTGCTGCACCGTGATGTGAAACCCGAGAACATCCTGTTGGGTGGGGATCGGGCGCTGGTGGCGGACTTTGGCCTGGCCCGGGCCATCGGGGCCGCGGACTATCAGAAGCTGACCCAGACCGGTGTCATCGTGGGCACCATCTTCTACATGAGCCCGGAACAGTTGCGGGAGGACAAAGACATCGACGGGCGGGCGGACATCTACAGTCTGGGGTGCATTCTCTTCGAGATGCTGACCGGGACGCCCCCATACACCGGATCCTCCCTAAAGGATGTCGTGAGCAAGATTCTTCGCGCCGAAATCCCCTCGGCCCAGGAAAAGGTGCCCGGGCTGCCTGACGCGCTCGATCAGGCGCTCACCCGCGCGCTGGCCAAAGGCCCGTCATCGAGGTTTGCCAGTATGGAGGAATTCGCGGCGGCGCTGCCAGAGTAGGACGGACAAGACGGACAGGTCGGTAGAAGGCGGTGAGGGCGGGCGTGCCGGCAGATCGGGATGTCATTCCGAGCGAAGCGAGGAATCTCAAGGGTCAAATGCAGACGGGCCTTGAGATCCCTCGGTCGCTCCGCTCCCTCGGGATGACATCCTCGCTGAATCGCCTCGTCTACTCCACTCAGGACTCAGGACCCAGGACTCAGGACCCAGAACTGGCCTATCCCGCCCCCGCCGGCTGCCGCAGTCTCTCGAGATAGTACTTCCGGAGTTTCGCCACCTTGGGCGCGATCACGGCCCGGCAATAGCCCTGGTTCGGGTTCCGCCGGTAATACTCCCGATGGTACTCCTCGGCGGGATAGAAAGCGTCGAGCTGGGTCACCTCGGTCACGATCGGATCGTCGAAGACTGCCTTTGCCGTCAAATCGGCGATCACTTCACGCGCGATCTTCTCCTGCTCGGCATCGTGATAGAAGATGGCTGACCGGTACTGGGTGCCGTGATCGGGACCCTGACTGTTCAGGGTCGTGGGATCGTGAAAGGCGAAGAAGATCTCCAGCAGCTCGCGATAGCTGATCATGGACGAATCGAAGGTCACCTGGATGACTTCGGCGTGGCCGGTGGCGCCGGTGCAGACCTGCTGGTAGGTCGGATTGGCCACCTGTCCGCCGGTATATCCCGATTGCACCCGCTCGATACCGCGGAGCTGCTCGAAGACCGCCTCGAGGCACCAGAAGCAGCCGCCGGCGAGGGTCGCCGTCGAAGAAGGCATGTTGTACTCCAGTCCTGTGTCCCGAGAATTGGTTCTGGGTTCGGAGTTCTGGGTTCTGAGTTGTTCCACCCGATGCCTGATGCCCGATGCCCAGCCTTAACCGAGTGCCTAGTGCCGAGTGCCGAGTGCCGAGTGCCGAGTAGTACGTCGTCAGTCGACCGGCGGATCTGCCCCTACCGAAACCTACTCCGAAGGGGAAGGGGAGACTCTAGCGAGTGAGAATGGGGAGGTACTCGCGCCACGGGCCCACGTCCCCCGAGTAGCGCTTGGCCATCACCCGGGCGATCTGGCTCAGGTGGTTGAGGTCGTGCACCACCCAGGTAGAGAGATGCTGGCCCAGCGTGACGCCACCCAGGGCAGGGTGCCGGCCGGGTCGGGCGAGGTCTTGAGCGGTGAGCCTCCGGTCCCGGAGCCACTCGAGGTTCTGCTTCCGCAGGCGCTCGAACTCGTCCAGCAGCTGCCCTACCGACTTGCCCTGGTTGCGCTGAAAGTGTCGGAACATGTCGAAGGGCTCGAAAGCCTTGGTGTCACCGTGCTCCAGCATGATCCGGGTCCGGGCGATCCAGTCGGTCTCCTCGCCATCGATCAGGTGGCCCAGGACGTCGAAGGGGGCCCAGGTCTCGCCACCTTCGTTCCGGCGGAGCCAGGGGTCGGGGAGATCGGCCAGGAGTGCGCGGAGGGCGGCCGGGGTCCGGGACAGGATCCCGATGGCGTCATCGATCTGGTATTCCATGGGGAAGGCTCCTCGTTGCCAGTCACTACGCGGTGGCCGACGAGTGGGTTACGGGTCCACAGATTACACAGATTTCGCCGCAGATTTCACAGACTAAGCAAGGTTCCTTACGGCCGACGCACTAGCCCCTGAGGATTCTGTGAAATCTGTGGACCAATCCGCGAAATCCGCGGACGGCCTTTCCAGCTCCACCACTTGAGCAATCTCTTTTGCGGCTTCGGCGTTCGCGCGTAGTAGGCCGCGCAACGGAACGCATAGAGTACACAGGGATCCTGACGCACGCCGCGGAGCTGGTTCAGGCGGGCGTAGAGCCGCTCGGGGTCGCGCCGCTTGAGGTCGGCGACCTTCCGGACGCCGAGGGAGCGGAGGTCGGCCGCAAGGCTGGGGCCGATGCCGGGAATGGTTTGCAGGTCGTGCTGGTGATTGGTGCGGGTGGTAGCCATCGGTATCCTCTCGAGGGGTGCGGGAGTCAACTTGCCTGGTACGCCTCTGGGTCGCCAGGGGTTCCGCAGGGGAACGGCCCTCTAGGTACGAGCCCAGCAGGCAGGTAGATTCTTGCCCCAATTGTCGGCCGTAGTTGCTGATCCCTGGTCCCCGGTCCCAATAACCTCTTGCCCCATGCCTCTTGCCCGTCGTCTGACTCTCCTGGCGCCGCTGATTCCAGCCGTTCTCCTCAGCCAGCAGGCTAAACCCTTCGACCTCTCCATCCCCTCGATCATGCGGGGATATGAGATCGTGGGGCATCCTCCCGAGGACCTCCGCTGGAGTGCGGACAGCAAGTGGCTCGCCTTCACCTGGTCGCCGCCGGGCACCCCAAGTCGAGAGCCCTCTCGACCCTATCGCATCAAGGCGGAGGCCGGGGCCAGGCCCGAGTCGCTCAGCGTGGCCCAGGCCGACTCGGTGGGTCCCTACTTCGCCCAAGGTGACTGGTCGCCTGACCGGAAAAGCCGAGTGGTCGAGTATCGGGGAGACATCTACCTGGTTCCGCTCAAGGCCGCTCCCGCTCGGCGCCTGACCGCCACCGTTGGGGCGGAGACCAAGCCCGTCTTCTCCACCGACGGCAAACGGGTCTACTTCCTCCGGGACGACAATGTCTTTGTGACGGACCTGACCGACGGTGGGGTCAGGCAGCTCACCGATATTCGAGCCGGCCCGGCCCCCAAGGAGGACTCCGCCGCCTCGCCTCAGCGCAAATGGGTGGAACAGGAACAACGGAGCCTGATCGAGGCCATCCGGGACCAGATCCACGGCGATAGCCTCACCAAGCAGGACAAGGCCGCGCGCGAGGCGCTGCATCCCAAGACTCTCTACCTCGGCAAGGATGAGCGGATCGCCGACCTGAGCGTCTCACCGGCGGGGCAGGCGGTGCTGATTCTCACCGCGATCAAGGCCGACTCGCTCGCTACCAAGGTCCCCAACTACGTCACCAAGACCGGCTATACCGAGGACATCCCCGGCCGCAGCAACGCGGGCGATGCGCAGGAACAGGGACGAGTCGGGCTTATGCACCTCCCATCCGGCCGGGTGGACTGGATCCGTCCCATCGCGGAGGACAGCGCCGCCAAAATCTCGGACACCGAGCTGACCGGTTGGAGTACCGATGGCAAGGCGGGGCTGGTCTGGTTTCTCACCGCCGACTACAAGGCGCGCTACCTGCTCCGGGTCGGGCCCGATTCAGGCCAGACCAATCCGGTGGACGTCCTGAGAGACACCGCCTGGGTGGATGGCCCCTGCGTGGACTGCGCCGGGTGGCTGCCTGACGGTCGGGTCTGGTTCGTCTCCGAGGCAACCGGCTACGCCCACATCTACTCGATCCTGCCCGATGGCAACGATCGCCGCCAGCTGACCAGCGGGAAGTGGGAAGTGCTGGACGCTCAGCTCTCGCCCGACAAGAAGTGGTTCTGGTTCCATTCCTCGGAAGTCTCGCCCTACGAACGCCACTTCTATCGCATGACCGTCACCGGCGGCGCCCGCGAGAAGTTGACCACTCGGCCTGGCGGACACGGCGTGGTGATCTCTCCCGACGGGAAGTGGCTGGCGGACACCTTCTCGACCGCCGACCGGCCACCCGAGATCTTCCTCGAGGCCAACAAGCCGGGTGCCGACCTGGTCCAGCTCACGACCTCATCCACGGCCGAATGGCTGGCCGGGCCCTGGATCAACCCCGAGATCGTCATGATTCCGGCCTCGGACGGGGTTCAGGTCCCCGCGCATATCTACCGTCCCAAGGACCTGGGTGCCGAGCCCAACGGCGCGGCGGTGATCTTCGTGCACGGCGCGGGCTATCTCCACAACGTGGCCAACTACTGGTCCTATTATTTCCGCGAATACATGTTCCACCATCTGCTCGCGTCCAAGGGCTACGTGGTGCTGGACGTCGACTACCGCGGCTCCGCCGGCTACGGGCGCGATTGGCGGGTCGCGATTTACCGTCACATGGGCGGCCGCGACCTTCAGGACCAGGTGGACGCCTCGCGCTATCTCCAGAAGGAGTTCGGGATCCCCCCGGAGCGAGTGGGGATCTATGGCGGGAGCTACGGCGGGTTCATCACACTGATGGCGCTGTTCACCGAGGGCCAGCACTTCGGGGCCGGCGCCGGCATCCGGAGCGTGACCGACTGGTCGCACTACAACCACGGCTACACCGTCCGCATCCTCAACGCTCCGCCGACCGACTCGGTCGCCTACCGGCAGTCCTCGCCGATCTACTTCGCCGAGGGTCTCAATCGCCCGCTGCTCATCCTGCATGGGATGGTGGACACCAACGTGGAGTTCCAGGACGTGGTCCGGCTGGCTCAGCGGCTGATCGAGCTGGGCAAGACCGATTGGGAGATGGCGATCTTCCCGGTCGAGGACCACGGCTTCGTGCGCCCCAGCTCATGGACCGACGAGTACCGGAGGATCCTGAAGCTGTTCGATCGCGTGCTGGTACCGCAGCCGGCGGGCCAGACCGCCGCGCCGTCAGACAATCACTAACGCAGATGACCACCAAGCCCTTCTACTACCGGCTGACCAACGACATCCGGGTCACCGTGCGGCCGGCCTTCCTGCCGGACCGCTCGAGGCCCGAAGGCGAGCAGTTCGTCTTCGCCTACTTCGTCCGGATCGAAAACGTGGGCGAGCAGGCGGCCCGGCTCCTCTCGCGCCGCTGGCTGATCCACGACTCGATGGGTGAGGACACCGTGGTTGAGGGGGACGGAGTGGTGGGAGAACAGCCCCTGCTCGCTCCGGGCCAGATCCACGAGTACCAGAGCTTCTGCGTGCTGAAGTCGCCGTCAGGGCATATGGAAGGGGAGTACTTCTTCCGTCGGGAGGACGGGTCGCGGTTTTCGGCGGAGGTGCCGAGGTTCTTGCTGGAGATTGAATAGGGGAACGGGAAGGCTAATTGCCGATTGCCGAGTGCCGATTGCCGATTGGGGATGGGGGAATGACGGAATGGGGGATTGACGCAGCGCCACGAAGGCGGTTCCCGTTCTCCCGTTCTCCCGTTCTCCCGTTCTCCCGTTCTCCCGTTCTCCCGTTCCCCCG
>Ga0335083_10001654_pt1 | contig 30444 bp, 25 predicted proteins | sample Lox_Sample_42_FD_206716 | JGI IMG/M metagenome (GOLD analysis project Ga0335083, IMG submission 206716) | Soil microbial communities from Loxahatchee National Wildlife Refuge, Florida, United States - Lox_Sample_4.2 | ecosystem: Environmental > Terrestrial > Soil > Wetlands | place: USA...
TTTCGGAAGTCGCCTCCTGTCAGGCGAGCGTCATCGCCGCGATCCGCGAATCCCTGCCGCATGCCATATTGGTCCCAGCCCATCCGGTCGCCGGCACCGAGAATAGCGGGCCGGAAGCGGGCTTCTCGACGCTGTTCAAGGGCCGCTGGTGCATATTGACGCCGCCCGAGGGCACCGATCCCGCCGCCGTCGCGCGCATGGCCGAGTTCTGGAAGCGCCTCGGCTCGGATGTCGATCAGATGACGCCGGAGCATCATGATCTCGTGCTCGCCGTCACCAGCCACCTGCCGCACCTCATCGCCTACACCATCGTCGGCACGGCGAGCGATCTCGAGAATGTGACGCAGAGCGAGGTCATCAAATACTCCGCTGGCGGCTTTCGCGATTTCACGCGCATCGCCGCGTCCGATCCCACCATGTGGCGCGACGTCTTCCTCGCCAACAGGGAAGCGGTGCTGGAGATGCTGCAGCGCTTCAGCGAGGATATCAGCCAGCTCCAGCGCGCGATCCGCTGGGGCGACGGCGAGGCGCTGTTCGAGCATTTCACCAAGACCCGCGCCATCCGCCGCTCGATCATCGAGCAGGGCCAGGACGACGCCGCACCCGACTTCGGCCGTCATCACGAGTGAAATCTGCGACGAACGGCTTTCGCCTAAACCGCGTTAAGCCTGTCGCGTCATTCCTCGTTCAGTAAGCCGGGCGCAGTCTCCGCATCGGGCATGAAGCGCGAAAGACGGCCGGGGAATCGGGAACCTCCCATGTCGCCGCGGCGTTTTCAGGACGCATCAGGAGACCATGATGAGACCAGGGCTGCTTTGCGGGCTCGCTTGTTGCGCGGGCCTCCTTGTAACCGTGCCCGCCGGGGCGAAAGAGGACCCGAAGGCGAAACGGGCCGTGCCGGACAAGGCGACGGCGAAAGCGCCCAAGCTGACGGCGGTGCCCGGCTTCAAGGCCGGTATCGCGGCGATCGTCTCGGACAAGTCGTCGGCGCCGAGCTACGCCTGGTCGGACGTCGACCGTTCTCATCTTGTCGATCAGTTCCGCCTCCCCGCCGCTAACCAGGATGAGCAGCAGTCTTCCGAACCGCTTCCGTCCAGGATTGTCGATCTGGTTCGGCGCCATGATACGATGCGCAGCACATCCTTCGGCTTCGACGGTGGCAGCCAGAATCTGGGGCCGCCGGTCGATGCGGCCGCGCGGCTGCCTGAAGTGGTCGCCTACCATATGTCGGAGGTCGGTGCCTGCTACGGCCTCATGCCGAACGTCAGCTGCAACACGATCGGCGGCGACGATCTCAATGTCCGGCTGGCCCTCGCCTACGATTTCTAACGCCTTTTGACCGGCCCGCGCTTGCTCGACGAGTGACGGATGTTGGGCGGGCGGCCCTGCCGCCGGATCGGGCGCGGCGCGTTCGGGCGGCGGCGGTCGCTTCCGGTCATGGCCATGTGGCTCGCGCCCACCGGAATCTCGAAACGCAGCGCGCCCGAGACCGGATCGGCCTCGACCAGCCGCAGGTCGAGCTTGTCGCCCAGCGCATAGCGCTCACCCGACTGCTCGCCCTCCAGCGCCTGATGCACCTCGTCATAGAAGAAGCGCTCGGAGCCCAGCGTCGAGACCGGGACAAGGCCGTCGCCGCCCAGCTCCTCGACCGTCGCGAAGAAGCCGAAGCTCTGCACGCCGGTGATGCGGCAGGCGAGGATCTGCCCGACCCGCTCGGCCAGGAACGCCGCGACATAGCGGTCGATCGTCTCGCGCTCGGCCTCCATCGCGCGGCGCTCGAAGCGGCTGATCAGCTCGCCGATCGGCGCGAGATCGGTCATGTCCTCACCGGAAAGCCGCGTCTCCCTGGGGATCGTCTTATCCTTGGGCGGCGGCAGTTCGAGGCTGTAGGCGCCCACAAGGGCCCGGTGCACGAGCAGGTCGGCATAGCGGCGGATCGGCGAGGTGAAATGCGCATAGCTGCCGAGCGCGAGACCGAAATGGCCGGCATTGCGCGAGCCATAATAAGCCTGGGTCTGGGAGCGTAAGATCTGCTCCATGATCTGTTGCCGGGCCGGATGGTCCGCCGGAATCTGCTCGATGATGCGGTTGAAGGTCTTCGTGGTGATGACCTGGCCGAGCGAAAGCGTGATATCGAACGTGTCGAGATAGTCCTTGAGCGCCGTCAGCTTCTCGCGGCTCGGCGGCTCGTGGATGCGGTACATGACCGGCGCCTTCTTCGCTTCCAGCGCCTTGGCCGCCGCGACATTGGCCGCGATCATATAGTCCTCGATCAGGCGATGGGCGTCGAGCCGCTCCCGGATCGCGATGCTGACGATGCGGCCGGTCTCATCGATGACGACGCGGCGCTCGGGCAGGTCGAGTTCGAGCGGATTGCGCGCATCGCGCGCCTTGGCGAGCACGCGCCAGCAGGCCCAGAGCGGTTTGAGAATTTCCCTTAGCCCCTCCCCTTTAGGGGAGGGGTTGGGGTGGGGTGGTTCCACAAGCGCAGTGTCATCCAGCGAGACCCCACCCCCGTCCCCTCCCCTAAAGGGGAGGGGCTTTTGATCGATAAGGGCCTGCGCCTGCTCATAGGGAATGTTGGCCGCCACGCGGATGACGGCGCGGGTGAAGCGCCAGTCCCTGACCTTGCCGGCCCGGTCGATGGTCATATGGCAAGCCATCGCGGCCCGATCCTCGCCGGCGCGCAGCGAGCACATGTCGGACGAGAGCGCATGCGGCAGCATCGGCACGACCCGGTCGGGGAAATAGACACTGTTGCCGCGCTTGCGCGCCTGCCGGTCGAGCGTCGAGCCGGGGCGGACATAATAGCTGACATCGGCAATCGCGACGATCGCCTTGAAGCCGCCTTCGTTCGCCGGATCGTCGTCGGGCGTCGCCCAGACCGCATCGTCGAAATCGCGCGCGTCGACCGGATCGATCGCGACGATGGGCAAATGCCGCAGGTCCTCGCGGCTGTCTGGATAGAGCGGGAGATCGTGAACCTTGGCCGCCTCGTCCTCGGCTTCCTCGGGAAACTCGTTGGGGATGCCATATTTGTGGATCGCGATGAGGCTGAAGCTGCGCGGCTGGAAGGGATCGCCGAGGATTTGCGTGACGCGCGCGGTGATGCGCGGCGGGCGGCCGGTCTTTTCGGCAAGCACGAGATCGCCGGGCACGGCGTCGCCATGTTCGCTGATCGGCGTCTCACGGCGGATGCGCTTGTCGACCGGGCGCAGGATCAGCCTTCCGCGCTCGTCCTTCGCCACGACGCCGAGCATCTCTTCGGACGCACCGGCGAGCTTCTTCATCGGGTGCGCGACCCAGCCATGACCGGCCTGTTCGGTGCGCGCGAGGATGCGGTCGCCGACGCCGAGCGCGCCGCGCTTGCCGCGCTCAATCACACGCAGCCTGGGGACCGGATGGCCCTCCGCTTCCCAGCGCTCCGGTACCGCGATCACCTGCGCGCCCTCGACATCGATCACGCGCAGCACCGTCACCTTTGGCACCCCCCCCATCAGGTGAAAGGCGCGCGCCTTGCCGATGTCGAGCAGGCCCTCGTCGGCCATGTCCTTGAGCAGCGTCTTGAGCGCGATCTTCTCGTTGCCGTGCAAGCCGAAGGCGCGCGCGATCTCGCGCTTGCCGGCGGGCTGATCGCTGTTCTGAATGAAATCGAGCACCTGCTCGCGCGTGGGCATGCCGGCGGGCCGGGGCTTTTTGGGGGAGGACATGGAAGGGATATAGGGGGCGGAGCGGAGGAGGGGAAATCCAAAACATCCGTCATCCCAGCGAAAGCTGGGATCTCAGGCGTTAGAGAATGACCTCGAACAAATCGCACCAGTCGGGATTTTCACGTTCGACCAGTTCGATTTTCCAGTCACGTTTCCAAGCTTTCAGCGCTTTTTCGCGAGCGATGGCGAGATTAATGTCGTCGTGGCGCTCGACATGGACGAGCCGCGTCAGATTATACCGACGGCAGAATGACGACCCTGAGCCTTCGCGATGCTGCACGACGCGGGCAGATAGATCGGCCGTGACGCCTACATAGAGAACGCCGCGCGGTTTGTTCGTCATGATGTAAGTCCAGCCACCTCGCTCCATTCGGTGAAGTTACATCATTCCGCCCGAGATCCCAGCTTTCGCTGGGATGACGAGAGTGGGCTTGCTCCGCCCTCAATCCCGCAGCAGGTCGTTGATCCCCGTCTTCGCCCGCGTCTGCTCGTCCACCGTCTTGACGATCACCGCGCAATAGAGGCTCGGGCCGGGCGTGCCGTCGGGGAGCGGTTTGCCGGGCATGGAGCCGGGCACGACCACCGAATAGGGCGGGACATGGCCCATGAAGACCTGGCCGGTGGCGCGGTCGACGATCCTGGTCGACTGGCCGATGAACACGCCCATCGACAGCACGGCGCCCTTGCCGATGCGCACGCCCTCGACCACTTCCGAGCGCGCGCCGATGAAGCAATCGTCCTCGATGATGACCGGGTCGGCCTGCAGCGGCTCCAGCACGCCGCCGATGCCGACGCCGCCGGAAAGATGCACATTCTTGCCGATCTGCGCGCAGCTGCCGACCGTCACCCAGGTGTCGACCATCGTCCCTTCGCCGACATGGGCACCGATATTGACGAAGCTCGGCATCAGGATGACGTTCCTGGCAACGAAGCTGCCGCCGCGCACCACGCTGCCCGGCACGGCGCGGAAGCCCGCCTTGCGGAAGTCGCTCTCGGTCCAGCTCGAGAATTTGCTCGGCACCTTGTCGAACCAGTGACCGGCGCCCGGACCGTTGTCGATCAGCGCATTGTCGTTGAGGCGGAAGCTCAGCAGCACCGCCTTCTTCAGCCACTGATTGACCTGCCAGCCGTTCCCGGTCGGTTCGGCGACCCGCGCCTCGCCCGAATCGAGCATTGCCAGCGCCTTGTTCACCGCGACACGGACATCGCCCATCGTGGCGAGGCCGATATGGGCGCGGTCCTCCCATGCGGCGTCGATCGTGGCAATGAGAGCATTGTCGGTCATGCGGGGTCCCTGTCCTTGTGTTCGGAGCCGCCCATAGTCGCATTTGTCACGCCATGCACCCCCTTCTCAGGCGCAATAAGATTGCGCGCCGGGGCGCCGAGTTCTACGCCATTCCAGCGGGCATAGCGGCAGGAGACGAGTCATGAGCCGGATCAATCTTGCGCAGGCCAATGCCATCATCGCCGGGGCTCTTGCCAAGGGGGCGGAGGCCGGCATGAAGCCACTCAGCGTCGTCGTGCTGGACGCGGGCGGCCATGCCATCGCCTTCCAGCGCGCGGACGGCGCCTCCTTCGGGCGGTTCCAGGTCGCGAGCGGCAAGGCGGCGGGCGCACTCGCGCTCGGGGTCTCCTCGCGCAAGGTCGGCGAGATGGCGCAGGACCGGCCGTGGTTCATCGGCGCCTTTGCCAGCGGCGCGCCGCATCCGGTGATTCCCGCAGCGGGGGCCGTGATCGTGGTCGGCGCGGATGGCCAGCCCATCGGCGCGGTCGGCGTTACCGGCGACACGTCCGACAATGACGAGCTGGCCGCGCTTGCGGGCGTCGCGGCGGCGGGCCTCAAGGCGCAGGGCTAGCCATGAGCGAGCGTGTCGAGCGCGCGGGCCTGTCGGTCGCGGCCGAGCTGGCACTGTTCATCGAGAATGACGTGCTGCCCGATCTCGGCATCGACTGGGCCGATTTCTGGCAGGGCGTCGCCGGGATTTTCGCGGCCTTCGCGCCGCGCAACCGGGCGCTGCTCGACAAGCGTGACGCGATGCAGGACGCGATCGACGCCTGGCATGTCCAGCGCGCGGGCCAGCCCTTCGATGCCGCCGCCTATCAGGCTTTCCTGCGCGAGATAGGATATCTGGTGCCGGAGCCGGCACCGTTCGCGGTGACCACGGCCAATGTCGATCCCGAGTTGGCGACCATGGCCGGGCCGCAGCTCGTCGTCCCCGCGCTCAATGCCCGCTTCGTGCTCAATGCCGCCAATGCGCGCTGGGGCAGCCTCTATGACGCGCTTTACGGGACGGACGCGCTGGGATCGGCTCCGGAAGGCAACGGCTATGACGCGACGCGCGGCGCGCAGGTCATCGCCTGGGCCAAGGAATTCCTCGACAAGTCGGTGCCGCTGGAGCGCGGGACATGGGCGGAGCTCGGCGATCCGAGCATCCACGGCATCGCACTGCGCGATCCCAGCCAATATGTCGGCCGCAGCGAGAAGGGCCGGCTGTTCCGCCACCACGGGCTGCACATCGAAGTGGTGTTCGATGCGACGCATCCGATCGGCCGGAGCGATCCGTCCGGCATATCGGACATCATCCTCGAATCCGCGCTGACCACCATCGTCGACCTCGAGGATTCGATCGCGGCAGTGGACGCGCAGGACAAGGTCGCCGCCTATGGCAACTGGCTGGGCCTGATGCGCGGCGACCTCGAAGCGCGCTTCGAGAAGGGCGGGAAGACACTGACGCGCCGGCTTGAGCCCGACCGTTTCTACGAGGGGCGCGACGGCGAGGAACTGGCCCTCAAGGGCCGGAGCCTGCTCTTCGTGCGCAATGTCGGCCATCTCATGACCACGCCGGCGATCCTGTTGCCCGATGGCAGCGAGGCGCCCGAGGGAATCCTCGATGGCATCGTCACCAGCCTGATCGGTCTCTATGATCTGCGCGGCCTCGACACCTACCGCAACAGCGCGGCGGGCAGCATCTATATCGTCAAGCCCAAGATGCACGGGTCGGAGGAATGCGCCTTCACCAGCGACCTGTTCGACGCGATCGAGGACCTGCTCGGCCTTGCGCGCCACACGATCAAGGTCGGCGTCATGGACGAGGAGCGGCGCACCTCCGCCAATCTCGCCGCCTGCATCCATGCGGTGAAGGATCGCATCGTCTTCATCAACACTGGCTTCCTCGACCGCACCGGCGACGAGATGCACACGTCGATGCGGGCCGGACCGATGATCCGCAAGGGCGACATGAAGACCTCGGCCTGGATTGCTGCCTACGAGAATCGCAACGTCCAGATTGGCCTCGCTTGTGGCCTTTCGGGCAAGGCGCAGATCGGCAAGGGCATGTGGGCGGCGCCCGACCGGATGGCGGACATGCTCGCGCAGAAGATCGGCCATCCGATGTCCGGCGCCAACACCGCCTGGGTGCCTTCGCCGACCGCCGCGACGCTGCACGCGACGCATTATCATGCCGTCGATGTGTTCGCGCGGCAGGCGGAGCGGGCCATGGAGCCGGTCGCGCCGCTCGAGGCGCTGTTGACGATTCCGGTCGCGCATGGGGTCAACTGGTCGGAACAGGATGTCCGCGACGAGCTGGACAATAATGCGCAGGGCATCCTCGGTTATGTCGTGCGCTGGGTCGATCAGGGCATTGGCTGCTCCAAGGTGCCGGACATTCACGACATCGGCCTGATGGAGGACCGCGCGACGCTGCGGATCAGCTCGCAGCATATGGCCAACTGGCTGCTGCATGGCGTGTGCAGTGAGGCACAGGTCGAGACCGCCTTCGCCGCCATGGCCGCCAAGGTCGACGCGCAAAATGCGGGCGATCCTTTCTACACGCCGATGAGCAGCAATCCGGACAGCCTGGCATTGCAGGCCGCGCGGGCGCTGGTCTTCGAGGGCGTGACCCAGCCGAACGGCTATACCGAGCCGCTGCTTCATGCCTATCGGGCGCGAGTGAAGGCGCGGGCGTGACGGTTGCGCTGCTGTACGGCGCGCCGCCGGTAGCCCTTGTCGACATCCCCGGGAACGCCATCCAGACCTCGCCGCTGGTGCCGGGCGCGACGTTGTTGGAGGATGTCGCGCCGGGCAGTGCGTCCGCCATGACGATGGTCGCGCCGCCGGGCACTGTCGAGCGCCGGTACGCCCTGGCGCTGGCCTTGCGCGCGCTGGCGCCTGGCGGATCGCTGGTCGCACTTGCGCCCAGGGACAAAGGGGGTTCGCGCATCCGCAAGGAACTGGAGAGCTTCGGCTGTGCAGTCGCGGAAGACTCGAAGAGCCACTGGCGCATCTGCCGCTCCGCGCGCCCCGACCATCCCATCGGCCTCGACGAGGCGATTGCGGAAGGTGCACCCCGCTTCGACGAAACACTGGGCCTGTGGACCCAGCCAGGCATTTTCAGCTGGGACCGGATCGACGAGGGCAGCGCCCTTCTGCTCGATGCACTGGGGCCGCCCTCTGGGCAGCTAGATGGTTGGGGCGCGGACCTCGGCTGCGGCCTCGGCCTGCTGAGCAAGGCTGTGCTGGAGCGCAATGCCGCAGTCACCGCAATCGAGGCCGTCGAACTGGACGCCCGCGCGCTCGCTGCCGCCCGACGCAACATCGCCGATCCGCGCGCCCGGTTTCACTGGTGCGATGTGCGCGATGGCCTGCCGCTCGCCGGCCTCGATTTCGTCGTCATGAACCCGCCCTTCCATAGCGGCGGCGCCGATGATGTCGGGCTGGGCCGGGCCTTCCTGCAGCAGGCGCGCAAGGCTTTGCGGTCGGGCGGGACACTCTGGATGGTCGCCAATCGGCACCTGCCCTATGAGGCCGAACTGGCCACATTGTTCGCGAAGATCGAGCCGGTGACGGAAAGCACCCGCTTCAAGGTCATGCGGGCGTTGGCTTGAACACTTCTCTAAAAAAGACACCGTTCGCCCTGAGCTTGTCGAAGGGCGGTCTCTTATCTTCGGAAAAACGAAGAGAACGTGCTTCGACAGGCTCAGCACGAACGGGTTTTGGTAATTCGGAGACCCGTCAGTCCGCGTCGATCATGAACAGCGTGTTGCCGCGATATTTGACGTCCATGCGGTCGAACAGCGGATGCACCTCGAACTTGTCCTGCAAGACGGTGAGGTCCGAGAGTCCGGCGAGATTGTAGCTGCCAACCTTCGGTTCGCGCGGCTCGGCGCCGTTGCGCAAAATGGTGATGGCGTCGATGAAATAGCTGTCGTTGCGCTTGTAGAGGACATGAGGCGCGAGGATGAGGTCGAGCTTGTTGTAGCGCGCCCCCAGATGCTGCCGCAGCGCAATCGCCTCAAGTATCCGGCTGTTGTCCATTGGCGGCCACTTGGCGGCTTTGCGCCCCTTTTTCAAGGAAAATGCAGCACATGAGGGCACCTCGTGCGGCAAGGGGCGCCTTGGGTGGCGCACAAAATTTGTTTGTGGGGCCAGGCCGCGCTACGTGGCATGGAGGCGCCCGGCCGCGAGTCCCGCTTTCCGGGACGGACCTGTGACGCGGAATGACGAAGGGCAATTCGCGGCATGGATTGGGCGCACGGACTGTCGGGATTGCTGGTGGGGCTGCTCGTCGGCCTGACCGGCGTCGGCGGCGGATCGCTGATGGCACCGATCCTCATCCTCATTCTCGGAGTCTCGCCAACCACGGCGGTCGGCACCGACCTCTGGTTTGCCGCGATCACAAAGTCGGTCGGCAGCGCCGTCCACCAGTCGCTGGGCGAGCCGGACTGGCAGGTGGTGAAGCGCCTCGCCATCGGCAGCATCCCGGCCAGCATCGTCACCACGCTCATCCTCTCCCAGGTCGACATGGACCCCATCAGGCGCGGCGTGATCGTCAACGCGCTCGGCGTGCTGCTTATCGTGACCGCCTTCGCGACGCTGGGCTGGGCCCGCATCCAGCGTTTTGTACTGAGCTTCGATTCCAGCCTCGTCGCGACTTACGCCAGGCGGCAGCCCGTCATGACGGTAGCTGCCGGCGCCGTGCTCGGCGTCCTCGTCACGCTGACATCGATCGGCGCAGGCGCGCTCGGCGCGGCCATGCTCATCGCGCTCTATCCGCTGCGCATGACGGCCAAGCGCCTCGTCGGCACCGACATCGTCCACGCCGTGCCACTGACCGTGGTCGCCGGTCTCGGCCATCTCTGGATGGGCAATGTCGACGTCCAGCTGCTGGGATCGCTGCTGATCGGCTCGATCCCCGGCATCATTGTCGGCTCGCTGCTCGCCACGCAGCTCTCCGGCGGCTGGATCCGCCCGATCCTCGCGATCGTGCTGGCCGCCAGCGGCGTCAAGATGCTCACGAGCTGATCGCCGACATCGCCCTCAGGCGGCGCGAGTCGTTACCGTCCGTTTACCATGTCCTGATAGCCATGATGCCCGACCAGGACATATGGGGACGCCGGATATGGCAGGAATGCAGGCAAGATCATGGCTCGAGCGATTCGGCGCCCGCCGTCGAAGCGCGGCCCTGCGCACGCCGATCCTGGCGAGCCGCGACCTGCCGCCGCTCGATCCCGTGACGCAGCTTGCCCTGCCGCGCTCGCCCGAGCCCCTGCCCGATGAAGCGCTGATCTTCGCCCGCGAAGCGGCGCTGCGCGTCAGGGAGGCGACCGTGGGTACGCCCGACGAGGCCCTGTCCATAGCCGAGGGTGCCGATCTCCGCGCCATGCTCGAGCGGATCGAACAGGCCGGGAAGCGCCGCGAAGCACTGGATCAGGCCGCGCAGGCCCGCGCCCGCATCGTCGAGCGCCTGTCGGCCGGGAAGGCCGCGATCGCCGAAGCACCGCCGCTGCGTCTGGTCGAGAGCCAGAAGATGGCGCCGGCCGAGCCCGATCTCGACAAGGCGATGGAAGAGGCGCTCACCAGCGCGCTCGGCACACTGCGCCAGATCAGCGCGCTGACCAGGCGCTGAACGCCCGACCTTACCCGCTCACCAATCCTCGATGGTGAGCACGGCCAGATCGACCAGCAGCCCGCCCCTGCCATCGTCGCGGATCGCGTCGATGACAATGTCCGCGACGATATGGCCAGGGAGATCCAGATCGGCCTCGGGCAGCAACGCGGCGAGCCGGTCGGCACAGGCCGCTACATCCTCGCCATCGATCCGCAAAGTCAGCCGATGCTGCGCGCCGAGGAAGGTGGCGCTGCACCAGGGACGGAAGCCGGCATCGACGAGGCCCAGCTGATCGCCACCGAACGCGAGCAATGCGGCGATCAGCCGGCCGTGGCAATCGCGGCGCTGGGCACGCGGCGACGAAGGGCGGATGGGTTCGGTCGGGCGGCGCAGGATGCGCAGGCGCCGGCGTGAGGTCTGCATGAGTGCGCCGCCGGTCATGCCGCGGATTTCCCGTCGAAAATGTTCATGAAATGTTCCAGCCGACGTTTCATGCGGTCGGTGAGTTCGCGGCCACTGCGCAGGTCGAAGACCAGCCGGGGATCACGGGCGGCCTGACGGCCAAAGGCGGTCGGCGCCATGCCTGTTCTTTTCAGAAAGCGTTCGATCGTGCGCAATGTGGACATGATTGGGCTGGCTCCTTGGTCCGGCTCGGTGGATGATTCGCTGGTAGGATTTTTCCTATTTTCTATGCGAAGTCCTACATGTCGAGGAGAAGTCCTATCACTTCGGAGTCCGATATGGATGCAGCGGATGCGCGCGCGAATCTGGACCGGCTGATCCGCGAACGGGGCGACAATTACGGCGCGCTCTCGCGGCTGATCGGGCGCAATGCCGCCTATATCCAGCAGTTCGTGAAGCGTGGCACGCCGCGCAAGCTGGACGAGAGGGATCGGCAATTGCTGGCGCGCTATTTCGGTGTGGACGAGCGCCTGCTCGGCGCGCCGGAAGGGGCCGGACCCACCGCGTCGCGCGTGTACGAAGCTGGCGCCGGCCATGCGTTCAGCTCCCGACTGACTGTGGTGCCGCGCCTCGCCCTGGGCGCGTCGGCGGGGCCGGGCGCGCTCGACCAGAGCGAGGCGGCGGCCGGTGCCCTCGCCTTCGACTCGCGCTGGCTCCGCGCGCTCGGCGGTCGGCCGGACATGCTGTCGATGATCCGGGTCGACGGCGAATCCATGTCACCCACGCTCAGCGACGGCGACGACATCATGGTCGACCGCAGTGACGGCGTGGCGCGGCTGCGCGACGGCATCTATGTGCTGCGCATGGACGATGCGCTGATGGTGAAGCGCCTGGCGCTCACGCCGCGCAAGGGACGCATTTCGATCCGCAGCGACAACAGCCTCTATCCTGCATTCGAGGATGTCGATCCGCGCGCGGTCGCCATCGTCGGCCGTGTCATCTGGGCCGGCCGGCGGGTGACCTGAACCGTTTTGCTGCGGCAAATGCTGCATGCATGCTGCGGCTTCATTCGTCCTTCTTGGTCTGCGGCACCGGCTCGACACCGCCATTGCGCTTGAGGCGGCAGGCGACGATCCGGCCCGGATCGACCGGCTTGGACGCACCCTGGATGAAGCGCGCGAGATAGCCGCCCGACGACGGGCGCGGCGCGCTGTCCACCTCGACGAAGCCGACCGCCGCGAATTCGCAGCGCAGCAATTCCGGCGGCGTGCCATGGTTTTCGGTCGGGCGGTTGCTTTCCAGCACGATCACTTCGCCCTTCGGTTTCAGCGCAGGATAGAGATTCCACAGGAACGCATAGGGCTCGGCGATCTCATGATACATGTGGACCATGAACACCCGGTCGAAGCTCGCCTCGGGCAGCTTGGGATTTTCCGGCGTGCCGAGCTTGACGCTCACATTGGTCCAATTCTCGCGGGTGACCCGGCGCCCCAGCGCCTCGATCACCTCGCCGACAATGTCCTCCGCGAGCACACGCCCGTCCGGTCCCACGCGACGCGCCAACCGCACCGTATAATAGCCCTCGCCGGCGCCGATATCGGCGACGGTCATGCCGGGCTGGACCCTCGCCCAGTTCATCACCTCCTGCGCCTCGTGCAGCCGGTCGCGCTGCTCCTCCGTGGCCCAGTGGGTCGATATGATCGGCGCGACGGGCCGGTCGGCGCGCGGGAAGTCGCGCGCGTCCGCCGGCCGATTGCCCTCGCCGCCGGCCAGCCTGTTGCAGCCGGACAGGCCAAGGGCTGCGAGGGATGCCAGCAACAGGACCGCCCCCGCTCGCTTCATCAGTCGACATCCTCCACATCGACCTTCTCGCCGGTCACGCGCTGGCTGAGCGCCGCCGCCATGAACGGATCGAGCGCGCCGTCGAGCACATCGTCCGGCGCCGTCGAGGTGACCCCGGTGCGCAGGTCCTTCACCAGCTGATAGGGCTGGAGGACATAGGAGCGGATCTGGTGCCCCCAGCCGATCTCGGTCTTGGCCTGATAGTCGGTCGAGGCCTTTTCCTCGCGCTCGCGCAGCTCGGCCTCGTAGAGCCGGGCCTTGAGCATGTTCATCGCCGTCGCGCGGTTCTTGTGCTGCGAGCGGTCGTTCTGGCTGGCGACGATGATGCCCGAGGGGACATGGGTGATGCGCACGGCGGAGTCGGTCGTATTGACATGCTGCCCGCCCGCGCCGGAGGCGCGATAGGTGTCGATCTTGAGGTCGGCGGGGTTGATCTCGATCTCGATATTGTCGTCGATCACCGGATAGACCCAGACCGAGCTGAACGAGGTGTGTCGCCGCGCGGATGAGTCATAGGGCGAGATGCGCACGAGCCGGTGCACGCCGCTCTCGGTCTTGGCATAGCCATAGGCGTTCTGGCCCTTGACGAGCAGAGTCGCCGACTTGATGCCGGCCTGCTCGCCGGCCTGATATTCGATCATCTCGACCTTGTAGCCATGCTGCTCGGCCCAGCGCTGGTACATGCGCAGCAGCATCTCCGCCCAGTCCTGGCTCTCGGTGCCGCCTGCGCCGGCATGGATTTCGAGATAGGTGTCGTTGCCGTCCGCTTCGCCCGACAGGAGCGCGGCCACCTTGTCGGTGTCTGCCTTCTCGGCCAGCGCGGCGAGGCTGGCAATGCCCTCGCTGACCAGATCGTCATCGCCCTCGGCCTCCGCCATCTCGATCAGCTCGACGGTCTCGTTCATGTCCTTCTCGATCGCCCGGGTCGCGCCGATGGCGGTGTCGAGCCGCGTGCGCTCGCGCATGACCTCCTGCGCCTGGCGCTGATCGTTCCACAGCGTCGGATCCTCGACACGGGCATTGAGCTCGTCGAGCCGGCGCACCGCCCGGTCCCAGTCGAGGAAGCGGCGCAGCAGCGCGAGCGCCGCCTGGATATGCTCGACATGGGCTTGCGCTTCGGCGCGCATGAACAAACTCCGTCTGATGCTCCGGCCCGATATAGGGTCAAGCGCCGCCGGATGCGATGCTCTGCCGCGAACGTCAAGGGGGCGGCCCATCGCCCATCGCCACAACATGACAAGGTCGGGCAAACGCCCTAGAGGTCGTTCGCCGCCAACGGCTTGGGGAATCACGGCGCATGCGGCTCAAGTTCGGCCTCAAGACTGTCGCTTTGCCGCTGGCCTTGCTGTGCATGGCCGTGCCGGTGCTGACCGCCATCTATCTCGTCCATCGCCAGGCCGAGCAGGCCGAGAATCGGCTCATCCTGCAATATGCCCGCGAGACGCTGTCATGGGCGGAGCAGACCGGCGACCAGTTGTCGAACGTCTCCACGGCGCTCAAGGCCATCCCGCCCGACCAGCGCTGCACCGAAAAGGGTCTGGCAATCATGCGGCAGCTGGACCTCGAGTCCACGCTGCTGCAGGCTGTCGGCTATATGGACGGCAACGTCGTTCGCTGCTCGTCCTTCGCCGGAACGCAGCCGATTGCACTGGGCCGCCCCTATCTCAAGACGAACCGGAACGTGACCGTCTGGATCGACGTGCCATTGCCGCAGACGAGGCCCGACTTTCTGGTTTTCTCGTTCGACGGGCCGGCCGGGATCGTCCATCGCGATCTGGCACTCAGCTTCATCGGCAAGGCGCCCGGGCTGACCATCGGCTCGTTTAACTGGTCGCATCGCGTGGCTCTGATTACGCGCGGACGTTATGATCTCGGCTGGATCAGGCGGCCTTTGCCGAGCCAGTCGGTGTTCCGCGACAAGGGATGGCTGGTGGCCGTGGTCCAGTCGCACCGCTATGATATCGGATCGGTCGCCGCGATCCCGCTCGCACGGACAGCGACATTCGAAAAGGAAGCGGCGCTCGTGCTGCTGCCGATCGGGCTCGTGACCGGCATCGTCTTCGCGCTGCTCATCGTCCATGTCGTTCGCAGCCGCCTGTCGCTGCCGTCGCTCATCCAGATCGGCCTGCGCCGCAAGGAATTCAGCCTGGTGTTCCAGCCTGGCGTCAGCCTGACGACCGGACAGATCGTCGCGGCGGAAGCGCTGATGCGCTGGCAGCGGCCGGACGGCGAATCCGTGCCGCCCGACGTGTTCATCGCCGCCGCCGAGGATGCCGGGATGATCCGCCTGCTGACGGAGCGGGTGCTTGAGCTGCTTGGTGAGATGGAGGAGCTGAGGGCGTTGCCCGCCGACTTCCCCTTCGCCATCAATCTCGCCGCCGCCGATCTGCACACGCCGGCCACCGTCGAAGCATTGCGACGGTTCATCGCTCGTCCGGGGCCCGGTCCTCACAATCTGATCGCCGAAACGACCGAACGCAGCCTCGTCGATGCCGAGCAGGCGCGCAGCGTCATCCAGCAGATTCGCGCGCTCGGCATCCGGGTCGCGATCGACGATTTCGGCACCGGCTATTGCAGTCTTGGCTATCTCGCGACGCTCAACGTCGATTTCATCAAGATCGACAAGTTGTTCGTGAAGGCGCTGGGCACGGATTCGCCGACCAGCTCGGTCGCCGCCCACATCATCGAACTGGCCCAGGATCTCAATCTGCGCACGGTCGCGGAAGGCATCGAAACCGAAGAGCAGGCGACGCTGCTGCGCGGCCTCGGCGTCAATACCGGGCAAGGCTGGCTGTTTGGCCGACCGATGAGCGCGGCCGAACTGGTCGAGCGCGTCCTTGCCGATCGCATGGCGCGCGAGCATGAAGACCTGGCGGCAGACGCCTCGGCCGCCTAGTATATCCCGCCCTGCTCTCCGGCGAAGTCCTTGGACTGCTGCTCGGCCCGTTGTGTCCTTTCGGCATTGATCCGGGCGGTTTCCTCATCGGGCTTCACTTCCTCGGAGCGGACCGTGCGGCGCGGCTCGGTCTCCGGCTTGAACGCTTCCCAGATGATCGCGGAGAGCGGATCGTCGGACGGCCAGTCGCCGCCGAAGATGCGCTTGCCGGTCTGGCGTTCGATCCGCACCATGCGGATGCCGGCCGGCGCGGTGAAGGGCGTCTTCGGCGCGTCCTTGAGGATCGGCTCCATCGCCTCGCGCCAGATCGGCACGGCGATGGTGGCGCCCTGCGCATAGCCGCCGAGCGGGCGCGGCTGGTCGTAGCCGACATAGAGGCCGCCGACGATGTCGGGCGAGCCGCCGACGAACCAGACATTGGTCGGGCCGGACGTCGTCCCGGTCTTGCCGAACAGCGGCCGGTTCATGTCGCGCAGGCGCACCGCCGTGCCGCGCGTGATGACGCCCTCGGCGATGTGTACGACCTGATAGGCGGTCATCGGGTTCATGAGCTGCTGCCCGGTCTGGGCGAAGCGGGGCATCGGCTTGCCGTCCCAGTCGCCCATGTTGCAGCCCTGGCACGGGCGCCAGTCGGCGGGCCAGACAACCTTGCCGTTGCGATCCTGCACATAGTCCATGAGCTTCGGCGTCAGGGCGCGGCCATGATTGGCGAGCACCGCATAGGCATTGACCATGCGCTCGACCGTGGTCTCGCCCGCGCCCAACGAATAGGACAGATAGGGCTGGTAGTTGCCGATGCCCATATTGGCGATGGTCCTGACGACGCGGGGCATGCCGATCTGCGCCGCGGTCCGCACTGTCATGAGATTGCGCGATTGCTCGATGCCCCAGCGCATGGTGTGCGGCCCGGCTCCGCCTTCATTCTCGAAATTCTTGAAGCATTTCTGGCCGAGATTGGCGTTCTGATAGACGCAGAAAGGACCGTCGATGATGATCGAGGCGGGCGTCATCCCATCGTCGAGCGCGGCGGCATAGACGAAGGGCTTGATCGTGGAGCCCGGCTGGCGCTCGGCCTGCGTCACGCGATTATAGGAGGAGAGACTGGAATCGAAGCCGCCCTGCATCGCATAGATGCGGCCATTGTGCGTGCCCTCGATCATCATGCCGCCGGAGACGGCGGGAATGCTGCGCAGCGAATAGCCGCCGGCATCGGGCTTGACGACGATGACGTCACCCGGCTGCAGCATCTCGAAGGCGGGCGTCGCGGTGCCCCGGCGCGGCATCTGCGCGGCGCTCGCGGGCAGCGTCGCGCGCGTGCCGTTGACGAAGCCGATCGTTGCGCCGGTCGTCGACTTGTCGAGTACGGCGGCGATCGCCCACTGGTCGAAATCGATGTCGAGATTGGCGGCAGCCAGCTCGGCCTGCCAGTTCTGCAGATGGATGCGCCGGATCGGGCCGTTCCAGCCCCGTCCGCTTTCATAGCGGAGCAGGCCGTCGCGCAGCGCCTTGGTGGCGAGTTGCTGCATATTGGGATCGATGGGCGAGCGCACCCACAGGCCCCCCGCATAAACGCTGTTGGGTCCTGCGTCGGCATTCTCACCGAACTGCCTGATCAGCTGCCGCCGGATTTCCTCGAGATAATATCCGCCGATGCGCTGGTAGCTGGTGCCGCGCATGGCGACCGTGCCGAGCGGCTGGGCCAGTGCAGCCTCATATTGCGTCCGGTTGATGAACCGGTTCTGCAGCATTTCCTTCAGCACCCAGTTCCGGCGCTCCATCGCGCGGTCCATATGGGTTTCGGGCTGATAGTTGCTCGGCCCCTTGGGCAGGATGGCGAGATAGGCCATTTGCGGCAGGTTGAGCTGGCCGACATCCTTGTCGAAATAGGCGCGCGCCGCCGCCTGCACGCCATAGGCGTTGCGGCCGAGGAAGATCTGGTTGAGGTACAGCTCCAGGATCTGCTGCTTGCTGAGGACATTCTCCATGCGCCAGGCGAGGATCATCTCCTTGATCTTGCGCTTGGGGCTGTATTCGTCGCCGATGAGAAGGTTCTTGGCGACCTGCTGGGTGATGGTCGATCCGCCCTTGGCGCGCTGGCCACTGCCGAACTTGGTGACATAATCGACCACGGCGCCGGCGAAGCCCGGGAAATCGACGCCATGATGGCTGAAGAAGGTCTTGTCCTCGGCCGAGAGATAGGCGTTCACCAGCATCGGCGGAAAGTCGCTATACTGGAGCTGCACGCGCCGTTCGCGGGCGAAGCTGTACACCGGCTCGCCGTTGACGTCGCGCACCACGGTCGGCAGTGGCGGCTGGTAATCGAGCAGCGTGCGCGCATCGGGCAGGCCGCGCGCGAACATGAACCAGAAGACGAGGTAGAAGACCAGCAGCACACCCAGGGCGATGAGCGTCCAGCGCCCGCGCCTGCGGCTCCACAGGATGCGGAAACGATTCCGCGCCGACGCGATCAGGTCATGACGGCGGAGAGTCATCCGCGTCGGTTCGCTGGTCGGCTCGGTCATGGCGCGGCCCTAGCCCACTCTCGCGAGGGAGTAATCCGCTTTTGCGGTGAACGCCGCAGTCATCATGGGCTCAGTGCGACCCGGTCTGCGGTCCGGGTTTCGCCAGCGTCGCCGCATAGATGGCAATGGCGTTGGCGACGCCCTTCGCGATCTGGGCGCGGCCCTCCGCGCTGCCGAGGCGCGCGGCCTCGTCGTCATTGCTGACATAGCCCGTCTCGAACAGCACCGAAGGCGTGTCGGGCGCCCGTAGAACGACCAGCGCCGCGCGGCGATGCCATGGCTCGCGAAAACCCAGCGCGGGCGCCGCTTCGCGATGCAGCAGTTCGGCGAAGCGCGCCGAGGCGGTCATCGTCTCGCGTTGCATGAGGTCGATGAGGATGGATGAAACGGCGGAGCTCTTGCCGGAGAGGTCGACGCCGCCCAGGACGTTGGCGCGATTCTCGCGCGCCGCCAGCCGTTCGGCCTCGGCGTCGGAGGCGACGTCGGACAGGGTATAGACCGTGGCGCCATGGGCGCCCGGCTCCTCCGAGGCATCGGCATGGATTGAAATGAACAGGGCCGCGCCCATATCCCGGGCGAGGCCGTACCGCTCTTCCAGCGCGAGGAAGCTGTCGTCCTCCCGGGTGAGCGCGACGCGCAGGCGGCCGCTCTTCAGCATTTCGTCGCGCAGGCTCCTGGCGAAGGCCAGCGTCAGGTCCTTTTCCATCGCGCCGGTCCTGGCATTGCGGGCGCCGGGATCGTGGCCGCCATGACCGGGGTCGATTACGATCAGCGGACGGCTCGGATCGGCCGGTCCGTAAATTTTCGGGATGGCCGGGCCGTCGGTAATCGGCGGCAACCGGACATGAAGGCCGATATTGCGGGGCGGTGCCTTCGCCATCCGCGCCGCCGCGATGGCCAGCGTCGGAAGACCGGCCGGCGACGGAGATGAAGGAGCGGACAAGGCGAGGGCCGCGGCCAGGATGAGCATGGCGCAATCTACTGCCGTGAGCCGGGCCTTTCCGTCCAGTGCTATTGCTTGCGCATTGGCGGTGTCTGGCGATTTGTCCCAACTTTTCGCCGTTGCCCTTCGGGTAAAGCCCTGCTAGCGCTAACCAATCCGGACCGCCTGCCGCAACGACAGGCCGAGCGCCGGATCATTCATCGCCCGCAAGCACCTTTGCCCTGGGCGATAGACAGGTTGATGTTGATGGAGCAGAGCTTGATCCGGCCATGGCGCGCTGAAGCGAACGCGGCGCCTTGGATGATCGGCAGGCTTGCCGGCCGGGGTGGCGGACTTGCTCCCGCAGCAGACACGCAGCTTAAATCTGAAACCTGGGACCTGCGAAGGCCGCTCCGCAAGACGGCGCGCCTGATCGCCCGTCCCTCAATTGCACCGGTGCGTCGTCCTTCCCGAAGGGAATGGCTCGTATCCGGTTGGAGAAATTTGAATGACAATGCGTATGTTGATCGATGCGCGCCACCGGGAGGAAACCCGGGTCGCGGTCGTGACGGGGAACCGGATCGAGGAGTTTGATTTCGAGTCTGCCGAGCACAAGCAGCTCAAGGGGAATATCTATCTCGCCAAGGTGACCAGGGTCGAGCCGTCCTTGCAGGCGGCGTTTGTCGACTATGGCGGCAACCGCCACGGCTTCCTCGCCTTTTCGGAAATCCACCCGGACTATTACCAGATCCCGAGGGAAGATCGCGACGCCCTGCTCGCCGAGGAAGCGCAGCACGCGGCGGAGGAAGCAGCCCTGCGCGCCGACGACGATGACGACGACGACGACAATGAAGTCGTCGATCATGCCGGCACGATCGAGGAAGTCGATCGCCCCAATCTCGACGATGACGAGGATGAGGACGACGGCGAAGGCCATACCGAGAGCGACGAGGCGGCGTCCGGCAATGGCGGCGGCCGCGGCCGGAACGGCAGCGCGGAGCATGCCGCGGACGAGATTCGCCGCAAGCGCATGGCGCTGCGCCGGCGCTACAAGATCCAGGACGTCATCAAGCGCCGCCAGGTGCTGCTCGTCCAGGTCGTCAAGGAAGAGCGTGGCAACAAGGGTGCGGCGCTCACCACCTATCTGAGCCTGGCTGGCCGTTATTGCGTGCTCATGCCCAATACCAGCCATGGCGGCGGCATCTCGCGCAAGATCAGCAATGCGGCCGACCGCAAGCGGCTGAAGTCGATCATCGCCGATATGAAATTGCCCTCGACCATGGGCTGCATCGTCCGCACCGCCGGCCTGTCGCGCACCAAGACCGAGATTCGCCGCGACTTCGACTATCTCGCGCGCCTCTGGGACGAGATTCGCGAGACCACGCTGCGCTCCGGCGCGCCGGCGCTCATCCATAATGACAGCGATCTCATCAAGCGCGCCATCCGCGACATCTATCATCGCGACATCGATGAGGTGATCGTCGAGGGCGAGGAGGGCTATCGCCAGGCCAAGGACTTCATGAAGCTCCTGATGCCGAGCCATGCCCGGCGCGTGAAGCCCTATGCGGACCCGGTCTCGCTGTTCCAGCGCTTCGGCGTCGAGGACCAGCTCGCAGCGATGTACAACCCGGTCGTGCAGCTCAAGTCCGGCGGCTATCTGGTCATCAACCCGACCGAGGCGCTGGTGTCGATCGACATCAACTCCGGCCGCTCGACCCGCGAGCACAATATCGAGCAGACCGCGACCGCGACCAATCTGGAAGCTGCGCGCGAGATCGCGCGGCAGCTCAGGCTGCGCGACATGGCGGGGCTGGTTGTCATCGACTTCATCGACATGGAGCACAACTCCAACATCCGCAAAGTCGAGAAAGCGATGAAGGAAGCGCTCAAGGATGATCGCGCGCGCATCCAGGTCGGCCGCATCTCCGGCTTCGGCCTTATGGAGATGAGCCGCCAGCGGCTGCGCACCGGCGTGCTCGAGGCCTCGACCCGCGCCTGCCCGCATTGCGAGGGCACTGGCCTGGTTCGCACCGCCTCGTCGGCGGGCCTCTCGGCGCTGCGTCTGCTCGAGGAAGAGGCGGCGCGTGGGCGCGGCAGCATCGTCACGCTGCGCGCGAGCCAGGAGGCGGCATTCTTCGTGCTCAACACCAAGCGCCGCGAACTGGACGAGATCGAGAAGCGCTATGGCGTCACCATCGTCATCCTGCCCGATGGCGAAGTCGAGGGCGCGCGCATGTCGGTCGAGGCGAGCGGGCCCCGGCCGACCATGCAGGTAAGCTACGCCCCGATCGTCGAGGAGGCCGATTCCGAGGACTATCCGGAAGAGGACGAGATCGACGAGGACGAGGACGAGGAGGAAGAAGCCGAAGAGCCGCGTTCGCAGCAGCAACGCCGCGGCGAGGATCGCGGTGACGGCGATGGCGGCCGCAAGCGCAAGCGCCGCCGTCGCGGCCGACGCGGCCGTCGCGATGAGGAGGGCCGCGAGCCCAATGGCGAAGCCACCGAGGGCGACGAAGCCGAGGAAGGCGAGGAGGCTCCCGTCGATGGCGCGGAAATCCACGCCGAGGGTCAGCAGCGCCGGAGCCGCCGCGGCCGCCGTGGCGGACGTCGCCGCCGGGGTGGTGGCAATGGTGCCGTCCAGGGTGAGGTCATCGCCGACGAGGTCTCCGGACATGACAGCGAGAGCGAGGCCGATGTCGTCGAGCCGGACGAGCCGGCGCCCGAACCGGCCGCTGAGGAGGAAGCGCCGCGCAAGAGCCGTCGCCGTCCGCGCGCGCGCAAGGATACCAACGAGCCCGTGGTCGAAGCGGAAGCGGTCAGCGTGCCGGTCGAAGTCTCGCCCGAGCTGACCGAAGCGCCGACGGAGGAAGAGCCCGCGCCGGCCAAGCGCCCGTCGCGCCGGAAGACCGCCAAGGCCGAGGCTGAGGTCGAGCCGTCCGTCGCCGAGGCGAAGCCCGCCCGGACCTCGCGCCGGAAGTCTCCCAAGGCGGACACCGACGAGACGGTCGCCAGGCCGAATGGCGACGCGGGCCCGGCGATCGGCGCGGACGAAACGGCTTTAGCATCCGCCGAGCTCGATGACGACGCTGATGGAGAGCCGCGCCGCGGCTGGTGGCAGCGCACGTTCGGGAATTGAGGCGATGCGCGGGGCCAGCGCGCGCAAAGCCTCGTCGCCGTCAGGCGGCGTTCAGGCGGGTTCGCGCATAGCCCCGGCCATGCCGAGTTCCGTTCCCGACGCCCCGCGCCGTCGCCGTTCGCCGTTCGTGAAGGCGTTGGCGGCTGTGGTGCTGGGCGCCGTTCTGATCGGACAGCCGGCCATGGCGCAGCAGGTGCTGCGCGATGCGGAGACCGAGGCCTTCCTTCGTGAGGCGACCGGGCCGCTCGTCAAGGCCGCCGGTCTCAACAACAATGTCGAGATCTATGTGCTGAACGATCCCAGCATCAACGCCATGACCGCCGGCGGCCAATATGTCTGGATCAACAGCGGCCTGATCGCGGCCGCCGACAACATCAACCAGGTGCAGGGCGTCGTCGCGCACGAACTGGGCCATATCGAGGGCGGCCATGCCATCCGCGCCGGCGAAGGCATGAGGGAAGCGACCGGCGTCCAGATCATCTCGATGATCCTGGGCGCGGCCGCCATCGCGGCCGGCGGCGGCGAGGCGGGTTCGGCCATCATCGCGGGCGGCCAGCAGGCGGCGATCGGCAAATATCTGGCCTTCAGCCGCGTGCAGGAATCGAGCGCCGACGCCGCCGCGACCCGCTACATGCACACCGCCCAGATCAGCTGCAAAGGCTTCCTCGATTTCTTCAAGAAACTCGAGAACATGGAGTATCGTCTCTATCTGAACGCGGACAGTTTCGGCAACGACCACCCGGTGAGCGCGGACCGCATCGCGACGCTGCAGCAGACCTGCGAGTCTGATCCGGCGTGGAACGCCAAGACCGATCCCGCGCTCCAGGCGCAGTTCCTCCGGATCAAGGCCAAGCTCGTCGGCTTCGTCAGCGACCCGCCGCGCACACTCCAGCTCTATCCGGTGAGCGACCAGTCGATCCCGGCGCATTATGCCCGCGCCTTCGCCTATCACAAGGGCGCCTATCCCGAGCAGGCGATGGCCGAGGTCAACACACTGCTCAAGGCCGAGCCGGAAGACCCCTATTTCCTCGAGCTCAAGGGCCAGATCCTGCTCGAATCGGGCAAGCCGCTGGACGCCATTCCGCCCTTGCGGGAGGCCGTCGCCCGATCCGGCAATCATCCGCTCATCGCGACCCTGCTCGGTCACGCGCTGGTCGCGACCGAGGACGACAAATATCTCGACGAAGCCGAGCAGGTGCTCCACGCCGCGCTGACCCGCGACAACGAAAATCCGTTCGGCTGGTATGTGCTGGGCACCGTCTATGCGCGCAAGGGCGACACGGCCCGCGCGGCGCTGGCCAGTGCGGAACAGTTCCAGCTGAACGGCGAGGATGGACAGGCGCTGCGCTATGCGCAGATGGCGCTGTCCGGCATCCAGCCCGGCACATCCGACTATCTGCGCGCGCAGGACATCGCCATGACATCGCGCTCGGCCATGGAAAAGACCAAGAAGCGATGAGCGGCGAACAGATGCCGTCGCGCGGCTCGCTGCTTCGGGCGGGCGGTGCCTTGCTGTCAGTCCTGGTCACGCCGAGCGGCGCGCGCTGGGCAAGGCCACGGCGAGGGATCGCGGGGCGCCTTGCCCTGATCGCGCTTCTGGCCATTGCCGTCGGAGCGGCCTTTGCGATCGGTCGATCCGGGCGCTTCCCGATCGGGACTCCGGGACTCCGCGAAGGCGAGATCGTCGACTATCTGGTCGATCACCCGGATACCGTGCGCGAGGCGGCGAACCGCATCGAGGACCGGCGCATCGCGGCGCTGGTCGACAGGAATCGCGCCCAGCTGGAAACGCCCTATGCCAATGCCTGGGAGGGCGCGGCCCGGCCGGATGTCACACTCGTGGCGTTCATGGACTATGCCTGCGGCTATTGCCGCGCGACCGTGCCGGCCATCTCCCGGCTGCTCAGGGAGGAGCGGGGCCTTCGCGTCGTCTATCGCGAGCTGCCGGTCATCACCGAAGCCAGCGTGCCTGCCGCCCGGGTCAGCCTCTATGCGGCGGAAAAGGGACGATTCCAGGCGTTTCACAGCGCCATGTATGCCGAGCCGGGCGTCGACGAGGCAACCATCCTCGATGCCGCCAGCAAGGCGGGGCTCGACCTGGCGCAGGTGAAGACCGAGCTGGGCAACAAGGCCCGCGATCCGGCTCTGGTCGGGAACATACGGCTCGCGCGCACGCTGGAGGCGCAGGGCACGCCCCTGCTGATCGTCGGCGATCAGGTCTTCTACGGTGCGGTCGGCTATGAGCGGCTCAAGGACGCCATCGCCAAGGCGCGTGGCCGGGCGGGTTAAGGCCATAAGGTCATTCGCAGGAAGGTGGAGGTCCCCTCTGCTGCCAAGAGGGGACCTCCCTTTGCGCTGCCTTGATGACCCGGACGGCGAGTCAGACGATGCGCAAAGTTTTCTCAGCTTTTGTCCCGATGGTCGGTGGCCAATGCAAAGACGGCGACATGGCCGCAAATCCTCAGCGGGTTGGCGCTTTTCTCTCCTGCCGTTCTTCCAGGGCGTCGAGGAGGAGATTAGGCGCGGAGTCGTCCGCGCGCCTTGACGGAAATCAAACTGCCCGGTCAGTTCTGCAGGCGCAGCGCGTAGATCAACGGCCAGTTCTTGCCGGTGACGTATAGCAGGCCGGCCTTGGCATCCCAGGCGATGCCGTTGAGGACCATGTCGGGGTTGCGCGTGTTGTGGGAAACGAGCGCCGCCAGGTTGATCCAGTCCGTCACGGTCCCGGTCTTGGGGTCGATGCGGGCGATCAGCGGCGAGTACCAGACATTGGCGTAGATGACGCCTTTCACCCATTCGAGCTCATTGAGGTTGCGGACCGGCTGGCCCTGCCAGGTGACGGCGAGCGTGCCGGTTGCCTTGAGCGTTTCGGGATCGAGGAAGCGCAGGTTCGCGCTCCCGTCGCTCATGATGAGCTGCTTGCCGTCGGTGGTGAAGCCCCAACCTTCGCCGTCATAGTTGAAGGTGGAGAGCTTCTTGAACGTGCCGCGCTGCCAGACGAAGCCCTCGCCATTCTGCCAGGTGAGGCTGATCAGCTTGTCCTTCCAGGGGACAATGCCCTCGCCGAAATAGCGGGGATCGAGCGCGACCTTGCGGACGGTCTTGCCGGTCGCAAGGTTGATCGCGCGGATGTCGGACTGGCCGTTAAGGCCGGTGCTTTCGTAGAGCAGCCCGTCGGCGATGAAGAGCCCTTCGGTGAACGCCTTGGGATCGTGCGGGATCGTCTTCACGACTTCGAATTTGATGTCGGCATGCGCCGTCGCGCCGCAGACAAGCAGCAACAGGGCGAGAATCGGACCGGACAGGCGTGCGGTCATGATGCGGGCGCGTCCTCGATCGCGCCGGCGAGCCAGTCGGGCAGGTCGATCCCGTCAAGCGAATCGACAGGACGATGATCCAGCGCGAGGCCAAGCTCGGGCCAGATGCAGCGCTGCCGCGCGGGATCGGACCGGTCGACGGGCAACACGACCAGCCGCCGGTTCACCTTGTTGCGATAGTGCATGCGCGCCGTGTTCTCCTGCCCGACATAGCAGCCCTTGGCATAGTCGACGCCGCCCAGCTCCTGCGCGTTGCATTCGAGCCAGAGCGTCTTGTCCTCGCCCAGCTCAAGGGCGCCCTCGGTCACGCCGAGATTGAGCCGGTGCGCGCGCCATGCCGCGCTCGCGTCGCCTTCTTCCGCCGGCGCCAGCCAGCGATTGCCGAGCGCCATCAGCCGCGGATCGGGCACGCCCGGTGCACCGCCTTCGCCGGACCAGTGGACCGCAAGCCCATCCTCGCGCGCGATCGTCACCGGGCGGCGCAGGCGGTACATCATGAGCCGCTTCATGAGCGCTTCGGCGCTGTCGGCCTCGCAGTCGATCAGCACATCCGCGCCATTGTCCGGCGCGGCCCAGAGGATCATGTCGAAGAGCGCCTTGCCCTGCGGCGTCAGCAATCCGGCCCAGCGCGGGTCGCCGGGCGACAGGGTCAGCACGTCCTGCGTCAGCAGCCCCTGCAGGAAGGCGCGTGCCTCGTCTCCGCCGACGCGGATCACGGCACGATCAGACAGGGTGGTGGGATGCATGCGAGTTCGATAGGGGAGCAGAAGCAATCAGCCAAGAGAGGCTTCATCATGGCGCGGACCTATGACCTCATCCTGAACGGCGGCACGGTCCACCTGCCCGGCGGCCCGGCGGCGGCCGATGTCGGCGTGATCGGCGGCAGGATCGCGGCGATCGGCGCGAATCTCGGCGATGCCGGCGAGACGATCGACTGCACCGGCCTCGATGTGCTTCCCGGCGTGATCGACAGCCAGGTCCATTTCCGCGAGCCGGGCCTGGAGCATAAGGAAGATCTCGAATCGGGCAGCCGCAGCGCCGTGCTGGGCGGCGTCACGGCGGTGTTCGAGATGCCGAACACCAATCCCAATACCGACACCGCCGAGCGCGTGCACGACAAGCTCGCCCGCGCCCATCATCGCATGTGGTGCGACCATGCCTTCTATGTCGGCGCGACCGGCGACAATGCGGAGCAGCTCGGTGAGCTGGAAAAAATCCCCGGCACGGCGGGCGTCAAGATCTTCATGGGCGCCTCGACCGGTAGCCTGCTCGTCGCCGATGACGAGGCGCTGGCGCGCTGTCTTGCCCATGGCCGTCGCCGCGTCGCCATCCATGCCGAGGACGAGGAGCGGATGAATGCGCGCAAGGACAAGCGCGTCGAAGGCGATCCGTCGAGCCATCCGGTCTGGCGCGACGACGAGAGCGCGATGCTGGCGACCCGGCGCATCGTGGCGCTGGCGCGGGCGGCGAAGCGCCGCATCCATGTGCTGCATATCACCACGCCCGCCGAGCTGGAGTATCTGAGCCAGAACAAGGATGTGGCGACCTGCGAGGTGACGCCCCAGCATCTGACGCTGGCCGGCGAGGAGGCCTATCCGCGCCTCGGCACCTATGCGCAGATGAACCCGCCGATCCGCAGCGGTGCGCATCGCGAGGGCATCTGGCACTGGCTCAATCAGGGCGTACCCGATGTGCTCGGCTCCGATCATGCCCCGCACACGAAGGAGGAGAAGGCCAAGCCCTATCCCGCCTCGCCCAGCGGCATGCCGGGCGTGCAGACGCTGGTGCCCCTGCTGCTCGATCATGTCGCCAATGGCCGGCTCACCTTGCGCCGTTTCATCGATCTCACCAGCGCGGGGCCGCAGCGCATCTTCGGCCTGGTCGGCAAGGGGCGGATCGCGGTCGGCTATGATGCCGACTTCACCGTGGTGGACCTCAAGTCCCGCTGGACGATCAACGGCGCCTGGCTCGCCTCGCGCTGCGGCTGGTCTCCATTCGAAGGGATGAGTCTCACCGGCCGGCCCATCGGCACGATCATTCGCGGCCACAAGGTCATGTGGGAAAGCCAGCTCGCCAATCAGGCGATGGGCGAACCGGTCCGCTTCGAGGCGACCGAATTTCCGGGCCACTGAGCGCCATGGCGACTGTTACCGCGCCGAATTCCCGGCCTCGCCGGATCAAGGGCAGGATCACTGTCCGTCGGGTCCTCATGTGGATCGTCAAGGGCGTGCTGATCTTCTTCGCGATCACTCTGCTTCAGGTCTGCATCTATCGCTTCGTGCCAGTGCCCTTCACCCTGACGATGCTGTTCGATCCCAATGGCATGAACAAGCACTGGACGCCGCTGTCGGACATCGACGCCAACATGCCGCGCGCCGTCATCGCCGGTGAGGATGCCAAATTCTGCAGCCATCACGGCTTCGACGTGAATGCCATGGAAAAGGCCTATAAGCGCAACGAGAAGGGCGGCCGCATCCGTGGCGGCTCGACGATCAGCCAGCAGACCGCCAAGAATGTCTTCCTCTGGCAGGGCGGCGGCTATGCGCGCAAGGCGCTCGAGGCCTGGTACACGGTGCTGATCGAGACGATCTGGGGCAAGCGCCGGATCATGGAGGTCTATCTCAACGTCGCCGAGACCGGCATCGGCACCTATGGCGTCGAGGCGGGCTCGGAGCGCTATTTCGGCCATGGCGCCGACGAGATGAGCCCAGGCGAAGCGGCGCGCATGGCAGCAGCCCTGCCGCTGCCCAAGAAGCGCTCGGTGGTCGCGCCGAGCGGCTTCACCCGCCGCCACGGCAATGCCATCGCGCGCAACGCCTCGGCAGTGCGGGTCCGCGGCCTCGACGATTGTCTGGACTGACAAGCTGAAAAAAAGGCGCGGGCATCTCTGCCCGCGCCCCCTTTGCCGAATCTGGTCCCTCAGTACTGGAAGTGCAGCGAGACGGAGAAGGCCCGCGGCGCGCCGATCTGGGCGAAGCCCGGGCTGCCATAGGCTGTGATCGCATGGGCCGCATCCACGGCGGCGCGATTGATCGTCACGGTCTGCGCCAGGCTGGTCGTGTAGCTGCCGACATAGAGCTCGTCGAACAGGTTGGTGGCGTTGAACTGCACCCAGCTCTTGTTCAGGCCGATGCCCTTCAGGTCATAGCGGATATCGAGGTCGAACAGCGTGTAGCCCGGTGCGACCGCGCCGTAGATCTGGGTCAGGACATTGCCCGGATCGAGGCGGAAGGTCGGCATGTTGTTGTCATAGATATAACGCTTGCCGGTCCGCTTGCCCTGGAAGCCGATCTCCAGATTGTCGAAGTTGAGTTCGATGCGGCCGCCCAGCTGGTAGACCGGAGCACCCGATTCACGCTTGCCCGCGGTCGGCGCGTAGATGACCGTGCCGTTCGTCAGGTCGCCGATGGCGATATTGTCCTTGATCTTCGAGTTCAGATAGGAACCGAAGCCATAGAGCGTGACCTGCTTGATCGGCTTGTAGGCGACGCTGCCGTCGATACCCCATTTGTCGACCTTGCCCAGGTTCCGGTAAACGGTCTGATCCAGGTCGGGATCGTAGGCGGAAGCCAGGCGGTTGTTGTACTTGGTGTACCAGAGCGTGCCCTGTGCCTGCAGCTTGCTCGTCGTGTAGCGACCGCCGAAGTCGAAGCTGTCGGTCGTCTCCGGCGCGGGGAACGCACCGGCCGTGCCGAGCGGGAAGTAGAAGGCATTGTACAGTGAATCCGTGCCCGGGACCTGCAGGCCCTTGGAATAGTTGGTAAAGATCGAGAATGCCGTCGTGAACTTGTAGCTCAGGCCGACATTGGGCAGCACCTTGTTGTAATCGAACACGCGATGCGCGGCCGGCGCATAGGTCGGCTCGAGAGCGTTCGCATTGGCCGGGATCGTCACGCCATTGCCCCAGCATTCGACGAAGCCGCCGGCGCTGCTGGTGAGGCAGTTGTTGGTAAGGTCGCGCCGGAAGAAGGGCGCGCGCACGCCGAGCGACACCTGGAACTTGTCGTCGAGGAACTTGCCGCGATATTCGCCCGACACCTGGTTGAGGATGGCGAGCGAGACGCGGTCGCGCTTCTCGAGGATATTACCGTTCACGTCCTTGGCGGGATTGTCGGCGGGAAAATATTGCGAGCCGAGGCCATTGGCCAGCAGGGTCGTGACTTCGCCGGTCTGCCGGTGATGGCCATAGTCCAGCGTGTAGGCGATGCGGATCGTGTTCTGCGGATTGATCTCGTAGCGCAGCGACGAGATCACGCCGTAGCGATCGGTCTGCGTTTCGCTCGGCGCCAGGACCAGGACCTTGTCCAGCGTGTCACCGTCACCGTTCAGATCCTTGCCGAAATAGGCCTGGCCAGCGAAATAACCGGCGACGCAGTCGATGCCGGCGCCGCTCGGCGTCGTGTTGCAGTTGGCATGGCCACCGGTCGCATCCCAGTCATAGAGGCCTTCATTGGCGGTCGCGGTGCCACCGCCATTGGCCTTCACATATTGGTAGCTGGGGTCGATGGTCAGGACCAGGCCCTGCGCCAGCGTGAACTTCGACTGGATGCGGATATTGCCGGTGTTCGACGGATTGTAGCGGAAGTCGAAGACCGAACCGCAAGAGGTGACCGCCGTGTCGGCGATGCCGGGACGAACCGTGACGCCCTGCGAGGTGTTGCAGCCCGCCACGGAGTAGAAGCGCTCGGCATCCGTGACCGGGAAGCGGTTGTTACTGTTCGGGCCGGCCACGCGGATGCTGCCGTCGGCATTGGTGAGGTCGGTGCGTAGCGGCAGCGAGCCGAAGAAGTTGTTGCGGTTCACATTGTAG
>Ga0335083_10001655_pt1 | contig 30429 bp, 27 predicted proteins | sample Lox_Sample_42_FD_206716 | JGI IMG/M metagenome (GOLD analysis project Ga0335083, IMG submission 206716) | Soil microbial communities from Loxahatchee National Wildlife Refuge, Florida, United States - Lox_Sample_4.2 | ecosystem: Environmental > Terrestrial > Soil > Wetlands | place: USA...
CAGCGTGTACCTCAAGCGCGAGGACCTCAACCACACCGGCTCGCACAAGCTCAACAACGCCCTCGGCCAGGTGCTGCTCGCCCGGCGCATGGGCAAGCGGCGGATCATCGCCGAGACCGGGGCCGGACAGCACGGCGTTGCCACCGCGACCGTGTGTGCGCTGCTGGGCATCGAATGCGTCGTGTACATGGGTCTCGAGGACACCGTTCGCCAGCGCCCCAACGTCCAGCGCATGCAGCTCCTCGGGGCTCGAGTGGAACCGGTGGAGGCCGGCTCGAGCACGCTCAAGGAGGCCACCTCGGCGGCGATCCGCGATTGGGTGGCGAACGTCGAGAGCACCCACTACGTGATCGGCTCGGTCGTCGGCCCCGCTCCGTATCCGGCGATCGTCCGCGAGCTGCAAAGGGTGATCGGCGACGAGGCCCGGGCGCAGCTGTTCGAGCGCGAGGGGCGGCTGCCGGCGCGGGTCGTGGCGTGTGTGGGCGGCGGCTCCAACGCGATCGGGACGTTCGCAGCCTTCATCGAGGAGCCGCAGGTCGAGCTCGTGGGTGTCGAGGGCGCGGGCGACGGGATCGACACGCCCAGGCACGGCGCGCCCCTCACGGTCGGGGGGCGGCCCGGCGTTCTGCACGGCTCCCGCTCCGCGGTGATGCAGGACGAGGAGGGCCAGATCCTGCAGGCCCACTCGATCTCGGCCGGGCTCGACTATCCCGGCGCCGGGCCCCAGCACGCCCAGCTGCGCGACAGCGGCCGGGCCCGCTACGTGGCCGTGACCGACAGCCAGGCGCTGGCCGCCTTCCGCGAGCTCGCGCGGCTCGAGGGGATCATCCCCGCGCTCGAGACCGCCCACGCGCTGGCCTGGGTGCTCGAGCAGCGCGACGGGGAGCTGGACCTCGTGTGCCTGTCGGGCCGCGGCGACAAGGACCTCGCGACGGTGCTCGGCGAAGGCGACGGATGAGCACCACGGTGGAGGCCGGGCACGAGCGCATCGCGCGCGCCTTCGCGCAGGCCAGGGGCAGCGCCGCGCTGATGCCATACATGATGGGCGGCTTCCCGACCCCCGAGCAGTCGCTGCAGGTCGGCGAGGCGTACATCGCCGCCGGCGCCGACATCATCGAGCTGGGCTTCCCGTACTCGGACCCGCTCGCCGACGGCCCCGTGATCCAGGCGGCCGGCACCCGCGCGCTCGAGGCGGGCACCAACGTGGCGGCCGTGCTGGAGATCGCCGCGCGCCTGTCGCGCAGCATCCCAGTCGTGGCCATGTGCTACGCGAACATGGTCTTCGCACCGGGCGCGGACGCGTTCGTCGAGCGCCTGGTGCGCAGCGGGGCGTCGGGTCTGATCGTCCCGGACCTCCCGTACGGCGCCTCGCCCGAGATCGCCGATGCGTGCCAGCGCCACGGCGTCGCCCTCGTGCCGCTCGTCGCACCCACGACGCCGCCCGCGCGCCTGCGCGAGATCGTCTCCTCTGCACGGGGGTTCGTGTATGCGGTGTCGGTGGTCGGCACCACCGGCGAGCGCGAGCACGTGGAGGACGCCGCCACCCGTCTGATCGAGGCCGCCAAGGCGTCCGCGAGCGCACCGGTTGCCCTCGGCTTCGGGATCTCCACCCCCGAGCACGCCGCACGTGCGGCCGCCGCGGGCGCCGACGGCGTAATCGTCGGCACGCGCCTGGTCCGCGCCGCCGCCGAGGATCCCGACCCGGCGGCCGCCGTGGGTGAGATCGTCGCGGAACTCGCCGCGGGGCTCGGACAGGCTCGCTAGGATCCGCGCCGATGGGGTTGATACTCACAGTCACTGCGGGACTGCTCGTCTGGATCGTGCTGTGGTCCATCAGCGACAAAGGCCTCGACGCGTTCCTGCTGACCGCCGCCATTGCGCTGGTGGGGGCGTCGCTGAAGATCCTCGCGGGCTACCTTCCCGGCCGCCGCAGCTAGTCCGCCATGCTCGCCCGACGGCTGGGTCTCTTGGCCGTGCTCGCGGCCCTCCCCGCCCTGTCGGGCTGTGCGGCCGGCACCTCGCCCGACGCAGCCGAAGCGACGGGCGGGTCGCTCACCGTCTACTCGAGCCTGCCGCTGCAGGGACCTGACGGGCCGAGCTCGGAACAGATCGTGGGGGGCGAGAAGCTCGCGCTCGCGCAGGCGGGCGCCCACGCGGGGCCGTACAAGATCGGCTACGTCTCGCTCGACGACTCCGACCCGAAGACGGGCGCGTGGAATCCGGGGATCACCGCCAGCAACGCCAAGCGGGCCGCCCAGGACCCGAGCACGATCGCCTATCTCGGCGACTTCAACTCGGCCGCCACCGCCATCTCGCTGCCGCTGATCAACGGCGCCGGCGTGCTGCAGGTGAGCCCCTCGAGCCCCTACGTGGGTCTCACCTCGATGCTCGACGCCGGCCAGGACGAGCCCGCGCGCTTCTATCCGAGCGGGCGCCGTACGTTCGGGCGGGTGATCCCGGGGGATCCCGGTGAGGCCGAGGCCCAGCTGGAGCTGATGCGCTCGCTCGGGGTCCACAGCGTGTACGTGCTCGACGACATGGACCCGTTCTCGGGCGCGCTGGCGACGATCGTGGCCGGCAAGGCGCAGGCCGCGGGGATCGAGGTTCCGGCCCACGAAAGCATCTCCACCGTGCGCGGCGCCGGGTTCGGGAAGATCGTCGAAGACATCTCCGCGAGCGGGGCCGACGCCGTGTTCATCGCGGGAGAAGGCAACTCCACGACCGCCCGCCTGTGGCGCGAACTGCACCACGCCGACCCCCAGCTGAAGCTGCTGGCCGACAGCTCGATGGCCAACGGGCCGTTCGCCTCGCACCTCGGCGCCGCGGCGGCCGCGACCTACCTGACCACGCCCCTGCTGTCGAGCGCCTACTACCCGCGCCAGGCGCAACGCGTGCTGGCCGCCTACCGGCGCGCCTTCGGCACGCCGGCCGGCCCGTGGGCGCTGTACGGGTACGCCGCCATGCGGATGGTGCTCGACGCGATCGACTCCGCCGGTCACGACGCCACCGATCGCCGCACGGTGATCTCTCGCCTGCTGGGGGCAGCTCCGCAGGAATCGGTGCTCGGCCCGATCGCGATCCGCCCGGACGGCGAAAGCACGCTCGACCGCTACGGCATCGACACCGTCAGCGGCGGCAAGCCGACGTTCTTGCGGGCCGTGACGCTGCCCGCCGAAACCGAAGCCACGGGTTGACGGCGATCGCCGGCGGGCGGCGGCTCAGCCGCCGGAGCTGCCGGAGCCGCTGAGGCCGACGACGAGCTTGACGCGCTCGACGCCCCCGTTGAGCTCGCGTGCGCCGCCGCTGACCATCGTCGTGGCACGGACGTAGCTCATCAGGCCCGAGCTGCTCGATTCGGTCAGCCCGAGCCCTTCCAGCAGCGCGAGCAGCGTCGGAACCTCGAGGATCAGCGAGGGCTTGATCCCTTCGCCGAGCGCACCGGCCGCGGCGGTCTCCCGCTCGCTTCCCTGCAGCGTCGAGCTGGGGTTGAGCACGGCGGCAACGGAGCTCTCGCCGAGCGCCATCACGAAGCTCGGCCGGCCGGCGGCGTTCTGCCCCGCGGCGAGCACGATCGGCAGCGGCAGCCCCTGCAGGCTGACCGACGTGGCCGCTTCGGTTCCGGGGATCGTGGTCGGCTGGACCGACGCGCCCTCATGCTGGAGTTCGGCGGCCAGCTTGCCGACCGCGGCCTTCGAGGCGGCGGCGTCGGTCGATTCGATCACCACGCCCGCCCGCAGTTCGAGGATCCCCGCCCCCGCGGCGAACACGCCCGTCGGGCCCATCCAGCTCTGGTAGTCGGCCCGCGCCTTCGGCGTATCGGCGGCGAGCGCCTGGAGCGGCGTCAGCAGGGCCTTCAGGAGCGATCCGAGCCCGCCCGAGACGAGCCCCGATCCAGAGCTCTGCGAGGAGCCTTCGCTCGACAGCGAGCCGAGCAGCGAGCCGAGGTGCCCGAGGTTGGCGCTGAGCGCAGCCTGGGTGTTGCCGATGCCGAGGGCAAGCCACGATTCGGAGGGCAGCTCGGACAGCGCCTGCGCGCCGGCGGGAGCGGCGCTCAGCAGCCCGGCCGAGCCCGGCTGGGTGAGCACGTCGAGGTCGACGGTGACGGCGCTCTTGTCGGGTGTCAGCGAGGCGAGCGTGGGGCCCGAGCCCGTGAGCGCCCCGAGCGCTTCGCCGGCGGCGCCCGCGGCCGGGCCGGCGGCGGCACCGGACATGTACAGGTGGGCGAGCGCCTGCGAGGGCGCCTGGCGGACCAGTTTCTCGTACGCGCTCGAGGAGCGCAGCGAAGCGCCGCCGAGCGAGGTGTCGACGACCGACCTCACCGCGGCCAGGGTGCCGAGCACGACGAACTGCTTGACGATCGCGAACGCCTCCCCGCTGCTCGTCGCCATCACCGTCACGCCCCGGTAGTCGCTCGGGGCGGCTCCGGCGCGGGTCGCGGCGCCGCTCACGAAGCTCCGCGCGGCGGCGATGTCGTCCGTGTCCAGCACGATCGCTCCCTGCGCTCCGCCGGGCGAGAACGGGAACGACACGTGCTGCCCGCCGGTCTGCAGGATCTGCCCGAGCGCCCCGGTGCCGTGCAGCGAGCTGAGGAAGATCGCCCCGTGGTGCCCGAGCCACGGTTCGACGTCGTGGCCGTAGTCGAGCGGCGGCGAGCCGGGGGTCTGGAGGGCGCCCAGCAGGCCCGCGAACGGTTCGCTGCGACCGGTCAGCGCGCGCCCGGCGCTGAGCGCGTCTTCTTCCAGTGAGGCGGGGGGGCGAACCTCGGCTCCCAGGTACACCGGTGTCGAGGCGGGCACCACGCTGGCGGGATCCGCCGCCGTGCCCGTGCTCTTGCTCGACCCGCACGCCGCCACCACCAGCACGATTGCGGCGAGCACCAGCGCGCCGGCGGCCCGCAGAACGCCACCGCGTAGATCGCGCTCTGGCGTGTCGGTACCGGTGGGCGTCAAACCTCGGGCTCGCTTTCTGGCTCGCCGGCACCGGGGGCGCAGTGAGCTCCGAGCGGATGGTACGCGTTGGCCGGCGCAGGAGGCGCAAGTGGGGGGCGTCACGGGCGTCCCGGGGATCACCCGGGAGCCGCGGAGAGGGTCCCCGCGGGTGCCTCGCGGTGGCGGGGGCTGAGCACTAGGTGGGAAGAAATGTTGCAGAAGGGTTGCAAAGTGGGAGAGAGTGGGATATTTTCCGCGCCAGCGAGCCCGGGTGGAGGAGCTCCTCCCACTCCTCCACCCCGGCTCCCTATCGAGCCTGGAGCCCCAATTGGTCCTCTTCCGCGGCACCTTCGACCACACCCTCGATGCGAAGAGCCGCCTCACCGTTCCCGCCCGCTACCGCGCGACGCTGGCAGACGGCGTGGTGCTCGCCATGCCGCTCGACCTCAAGCCCTGCGTCGGCGTGTGGCGGCCGGCCGACTACGACGCCTACACGCGCCGGCGCATCGAGTCCCTGGATCCGCTCTCGCCCCGCCTGCCGGAGCTCGAGCGCTTCTTCTTCGGCAGCTCCCACGAAACGGAGCTCGACGGAGCCGGGCGCGTGATGATCCCGGCGTTCCTCGCCGAGCATGCCACGCTGCAGAAGGAGGTCGTCGTGGTCGGCGCAGGAGAGAGGATGGAGCTGTGGAACAAGGCTGCCTGGAGCGGATACCGCCCGGAGATGCTGAGCAGCGTCGCGGAGGTCACCGCGCGTGTCGATGCCGGTTCTTGAGATGAGCAAGCCAGGAGGGCGCCACGGACGCGCCAGGGGTGCCGAGCGGCGAGGCGCCGCGCGGCCGCGACGGGAGCGACCGGGACGCACGACCGGCCCGCTGGTGGAGCACGAGCCGCACACGCCGGTGCTCGCCCGCGAGGCGGTCGAGCTGATCGACCCGCGGCCCGGGCAGCGCATCGTTGACTGCACGTTCGGCTGGGGCGGCCACGCCCGCCTGCTCGCCGAAGGCCTCGGCGCGACCGGCGAGCTGGTCGCGATCGACCGTGACCCGGTATCGGAGGAGCGCTTCGCCCAGCTCAGCCGCGAGGTGTCCTGCCACATGCGCTTCATCCGCTCGGGCTACGCCGAGGCGCTCGAGACGCTCGACGCGGAGGGGTTCCGCGCCGACGCGGTGCTGTTCGACCTCGGTACCTCCTCCATGCAGCTCGACACCCGCGAGCGGGGCTTCTCCTACTCATACGACGCTCCCCTGGACATGCGCATGGACCCCGGCTCGGAGCCCAGCGCACGCACCCTTCTGGCCGAGATAGACGAGCGGCGCCTGGCCGGGATCCTGCGTGACTACGGCGAGGAGCGCTATGCCTCGGCGATCGCCCGTGCGATCGTGAGGCGCCGGGAGCTGGCGCCGCTGAGCAGCACGCAGCAGCTCGTCGAGACGATCTCCGAGGCGATCCCCGCGCCCGCACGCTTCGCCGGCGGGCACCCCGCCAAGCGCACCTTCCAGGCGCTGCGCATCGCGGTCAACGACGAGCTCGACCAGCTCGACCGCGCCCTGCCCCGCGCGTGGGAGCTGCTGCGCACCGGCGGTGTGCTCGCGGCGATCGCGTTCCACTCGCTGGAGGACCGTCGCGTCAAGCGCTTCCTAGCCGAGCGAGCACGCGGATGCATCTGCCCGCCCGACCTGCCCGTGTGCGCGTGCGGTCGCGAGGCCGAGGCCGCCCTGCTGAGCCGCCGCGCGATCGCGCCCTCCGCAGAGGAGATCGCCGACAACCCGCGCGCCTCCTCGGCGCACCTGCGCGCCGCCCGCAAGCTCGGCGCGGGAGGGGAGACGTGAGCCCCGCGCCCGCCGCCGCGCGGTCCAAGCGCGCCCCCGCGCCGCCTCGACCCCGCCGTCTCTCGAGCGTTCGCCCGCCGCGGCGCGTCTCGGGTCCGGCCGCCGCCCGCAAGCCGCCTCCTGGGACGTCCGCGCACATGCCGCTGCTCGTGCGCCCGGTCCGTGCGCTCGCCCGCGCCGCCGCGCGTCTGGTCCGCCACCCGGTCGTCGACCGCGCGATCGGCGGCCGCTGGTCGATCGTGGTGATCGCCTTTGCCCTGATCGGGATCGTGACCCTCCAACTCGGGCTGCTGAAGCTCAACGTCGGCGTCGGGCGGTCGCTGGAACGCGAGCGCACGCTCGAGCGCGAGAACGCCACGCTCGGGATCGAAAACGCCGAGCTCGGCTCCCCCGAACGGATCCGCGACCTCGCCGCGCGCCTCGGGATGACTCCGGTGGCCCTCACCGAGCTGCGCTTCCTGCGAGCCAAGCATGGCTTCGGAGGCTCCGCGGGGGCGGCCTCGCGTCTGCGCGCCCCGGTGCACCCCGCGGGCGAAACCGAAACGCGCTCCAGCACCGGCACGGGCGCCGAAACGGAACACTCCGAAGCCGCCAGCTCCGAAGCGGGAAGCTCGGAAGCGGGCAGCTCCGAAGCGGGCAGCTCCGAAGCCACCGGCACCGAAGCCACCGGCACCGAAACGGCCGGCTCGGAAGCCGCGAGCTCCGGCACGAATGGGGCCGAAGCTCCGTCGTCGGGGGCTGAAGCCTCGTCTTCGGCCGGCGAAGCCGCCACCGCGGAAGCGGTTACGTCCACCACCGCCGGATCCGAAGCGGGGGAAGGCGGATAACGCGCCGGTGGACTTCGTCCAGCACCGCGCCGGGCCGATCTTCGCGCTGTTCTTCCTGTTGCTCGCGCTCGCGTGCACCCGCACGATGTACCTCGACGTGTTCCGCGGCGCCCACCTGCGCAAAGCCGGTAGCGCCGAGCACCTGACCGAAGAGGTCGTGAGCCCGCGACGGGGGTCCATCACCGACCGTAGCGGCGAGGCGCTGGCGGTGTCCGAGCCCGCCCAGGACCTGTCGGCCGACCCCTATCTCGTCCACAGCCCGCTCGCGCTCTCACGGCGGCTCGCACCGCTGCTCGGGCAGAGCAGCTCGAGCGTGCTCGAAAAGCTCAGCGAGCACCGCGGCTTCGTATACCTGGCCCGCTCGCTGCCGGAGGCCCAGGCGGAAGCCGTGCTGGCCCTCAAGGTGCCCGGGATCAGCGGCACGCCCGTCATGCGCCGTGTCTATCCGCGGGGCACGCTCGCGGCCCAGCTGCTCGGTTTCGTCGGGACCGAAGGGCAGGGCCTGTCGGGGCTGGAGTACGCGCACAACTCGCTGCTCGCGGGCAGCGCGGGCAAGCGCCGTGTCGTCAGCGACGCCCTCGGCCAGCCGCTGTCGATCAGCGAAAGCCACCCCGAGCAGCCGGGCACGAACGTCTCCCTGACGCTCGACTCGAACATCCAGCAGCGCACCGAACAGGTGCTGGCGGCCGTCGGCAGCGTTTTCGAACCGAAAGACGCCACCGCGATCGTGATGGACCCCCGCAGCGGCAGCCTGCTCGCGGTCGCCAACTGGCCCCAGGTCAACGCCAACGACCCCGGCTCCGCATCGCCGAGCGCGATCGAGGACCGGGCCGTCGCCTTCGACTACGAACCGGGGTCCACGTTCAAGGTGATCACCGTGGCCGGCGCCCTGCAGCAGGGACTGATCACGCCGGACAGCGGGTTCGCGGTGCCCGACCAGATCCAGGTCGCCGACCGGGTCATCCACGACGACACCGAACACGCCGAGGAAACGCTGTCGGTGAGCGAAATCCTGGCCCGCTCGAGCAACGTCGGCGCGATCGAGATCGGGAAAGTCGAGGGCGCCTCGAACTTCAACAACTGGGTCCACCGGTTCGGCTTCGGGACGCCCGCCGGCGCCGGCCTCGCGGGCGAAGAACAGGGGCTCGTCCTGCCGCTGCAGAAGTACTCGGGCTCCTCGATGGGCAACCTGCCGATCGGCCAGGGCGAGCTCGTCACCCCGATGCAGATGGTCGCCGCCTACTCGGCGGTCGCCAACGGTGGAATCCTGCGGCCTCCACACATCGTCAGCTCGGTCGGTGGTCGGCCCGTCCCGCAACCACGGGGCCGGCGGATCATCTCGGGCGCGACCGCGGCCGCCATCCGCCGCATGCTCCAGGGCGTGCTCGGACCCGGGGGAACCGCCAGCGAGGTATCGATCCCCGGCTACCAGCTCGCCGGCAAGACCGGCACGGCGAGCAAGATCGACCCCGCGACGGGGGAATACTCGCACAGCGCCTATGTGGCCTCGTTCATCGGCTTCGCGCCTGCCACCGACCCGAAGCTGCTGTGCGCGTTGGTGGTCGACGAACCCCGGAGCGGGTCGATCTTCGGCGGGACCGTGGCCGCCCCCGCCTTCGGCCAGATCATGAGCTTCGCATTGCCCTACATGGACGTTCCGCCGGGCTAGGCGCCCGCCTGCTCCGGCGGGACCGGAAACTAGACTCAGCAACCGATGTCCAGCCGGGCGCCGAGATGAGGCTCGAGCAGCTGCTCGAGGGAGCGCGGGCGATCGGCGCGAGCGCTCCCGGCGACGCGGCCGGTCTCGAGCTGACGGGCCTCGCCTACGACAGCCGCCGGGTGCACGGCGGCGAGCTGTTCTTCTGCGTCAGCGGGTTCCGCCGGGACGGGCACGAGTTCGCCCCCGCGGCGGTCGCCGCCGGGGCCCACGCGCTGGTCGTGGAGCGGCCGCTGGAGCTCGGCGTCCCGGAGGTGCTGGTGCCGTCGGTACGCGCCGCGATGGCGCCGCTCGCCGCACGCTTCTTCGGCGACCCCTCGCGCGAGCTGAAGCTGGTGGGGGTGACGGGCACCAACGGCAAGACCACCACCACCTACCTGCTGCGCCGCCTGCTCGAAGGCGCCGGGGGCTACCCGTGCGGGCTGCTGGGCACCGTGAAGTCGGTGATCGCGGGCCGGGAGCTCCCGGTCGAGCGCACCACGCCCGAGGCGATCGACCTGCAGGCCGATCTGCGGGCGATGCTCGACGGCGGGGACCGGGCGTGCGCGATGGAGGTCTCCTCGCACGCACTGGAGCTGCGTCGCGCCGACGCGATCGAGTTCGCCGCGGCGGTGTTTACCAACCTCACCCAGGACCACCTCGACTTCCACCCGACGATGGACGACTACTTCCGGGCCAAGCGGCTGCTGTTCCGCCCCGCCGCCGGCCCGCCCCCGGCGGGCAGCATCGTCAACGTCGGCGACCCCTACGGACGGCGTCTGGCGCAGGAGCTCGGGGATGCGGTCACGTTCGCGATCGACACGCAGGCCGACTACTGCGCCGAGGGGATCCGCTGCGAGCCCGCCCGCTCGATCTTCACGCTCGTCGCCGAGGGGCGCCGCGTCGGGGTCGAGCTTCCGCTGCCGGGGCGCTTCAACGTCGCCAACGCGCTGGGGGCGCTGGCGGCGGCGCGCTCGCTCGGGATCGAGCTGGAGCCGCTGCTGGCGGCGCTCCAGCAGGGGGTAAGCGTTCCCGGGAGGCTCGAGCCGGTCGACGAGGGCCAGCGCTTCGCCGTGCTCGTCGACTACGCCCACACCCCCGACTCGCTCGCCAACGTGCTGGCGGCTGCGCGGGAGATGACAGCTACGGGCACGGGCGGGTCCGGCCGCGTGCTGTGCGTGTTCGGGGCGGGCGGCGACCGCGACCGCGCCAAGCGGCCGCTGATGGGCGAGATCGCCGCACGCCTGGCGGACCTCGTGATCGTGACCTCCGACAACCCGCGCTCGGAGGACCCCGAGCGGATCATCGCCGAGATCATGGCGGGGATCCCGGCAGGGGCAACGGCCGGGGGCGCGCTCGGCAGCGTCAGCACCGAGGTCGACCGCCGTGCGGCGATCGGGCGGGCGCTGGCGGCGGCCGCACCCGGTGATGTCGTGATCATCGCCGGCAAGGGCCACGAGCAGGGGCAGGAGCTGGCGGACGGGCGCAAGCTCCCGTTCGACGACGTGACCGTCGCCAGGGAGGCCTTGCGCGCGCCGGCGCGGGCGCTCGAGGGAGTGCGCTCGGGATGACGGGCTGGGACGCCGAGCGCGTGGCCCGTGCCGCGGGGGCCAGGCTGCTGAGAGCGCCCTCCGGGCACGAGCCCCCGGGACCATCGGGGGCCGCCATCGATTCGCGCAGCATCACGGGAGGCGAGCTGTTCGTGGGCCTGCGGGGAGCCCGCTCCGAAGGCGGCGCGCACGCGCCCGCGGCGCTCGAGGCGGGGGCGTGGGGGGCACTGCTCGAGCCGCAGCACGCCCGCGCCGCGGCCGCCGCCGGCACGCGCGGGGCGGTCCTCCAGCACCCCGACCCGCTCGCCGGCATGCAGGCCCTGGCCGGCGCCTGGCGCGAGCACCTGGCCTCCGGTGGGACCCGGATCGTGGCGATCACCGGCTCGACCGGCAAGACCTCGACCAAGGACATCCTCGCCGCGCTGCTCTCGGCCGACGCGCGGACAGCCGCCAGCCCTGCCAACCACAACACCGAGATCGGCCTGCCGCTGGCGATCCTCGCGACCGCCGAGGACGCGGAGGTGCTGGTGCTGGAGATGGCGATGCGCGGGACGGGCCAGATCGCGCAGCTGACCGAGATCGCACGGCCCGACGTGGGCGTGATCGTGAACGTGGGCGCCGCCCACCTCGAGCTGCTCGGCTCGCTCGAGGCGATCGCCGCCGCCAAGGCCGAGCTGGTCGCGGGGCTGGAACCCGGGGCGACCGCCGTGCTGCCGTACGCGGAGCCCCTGCTCGAGCCGTACCTGCGCGAGGACCTCGAGACCGTCACCTTCGGGGGCGCGGGCGCGGACGTCAGCCTGCTCGAGCAGCGGGCGGACGGGTCGGTCCTGCTCGGCGACCGCGGACGCACGATCGAGCTGCGCCCGTCGTTCGGCCAGGCGCACAACCTGCGCAACCTGCTCGCCGCCGTCGCGGCGGCGCGGGCGCTCGGGTACACGCCCGCCGGCGAAGTCCAGGTCGAGTTCTCCGAGATGCGCGGCCAGCGCCACCCGCTGGCGGGCGGCGGGGTGCTGATCGAGGACTGCTACAACGCCAACCCGATGTCGATGGCCGCGGCGCTCGAGGACCTCGCGGCGAGCGCCCCGGGCCGGCGCGTGGCGGTGCTCGGCGACATGCTCGAGCTGGGGCCGCAGGCGCCGGGGCTGCACCGCGAGGCGGGGGTGCGGGCGCGCGAGGCCGGCGTCGAGCTGCTCGTCGCCGTGGGCGAGCTGGGGGGCGAGATCGCGGCAGGCTTCGCGGGCGAGGCGCTCACCATTCCGGATGCCGCCGCGGCGGCACGGCTCGTGCCCGAGCTGCTGGCGCCCGGCGACACGGTGCTCGTGAAGGGCTCGCGCGGCGTCGGCCTCGAGGTCGTGTGCGCCGCCGTTCGCGACGCCGGCGCGCACGTGGGTCGCCCGGGCACGGGTCGCCCACCGGAGGCGACCCTCCACGCGCACGGCGCCGCTTCGGGGCCGCGCTGAATGGGACGCATCCTCTTCGGCGGCATGGCCGCCCTGCTGATCTGCATCTTCCTGAGCCCCAAGTTCATCGAGTTCCTGCGCCAGCGCGAGTTCGGACAGCAGATCCGCGAGGACGGTCCGCAGGGCCACCACGTGAAGGCGGGCACACCCACGATGGGCGGCCTGATCCTGTTCCTGGCGGTGTCCGTCTCGTTCCTGATTCTGACCGACTACGAATGGCGCTCGATGGGCGTGTTCGGTGCGGCCATCGCCTGCGCGATGCTGGGGTTCGCCGACGACTACACGAAGCTCGTCAAGCGCCGCTCGCTGGGCCTGCGTGCCCGCACCAAGCTGCTCGTCACGATCGCGATCTCGTTGGGGCTGTGGTTCATCGCCCAGCACGAGGCGGGGCTGGCGCCGACGCTGATGCTGCGGGTCGTGGACTACCACGTCGACCTCGGCCCGCTGTACCCGCTGCTGATCTACCTCGTCGTCGCGGGCACCACCAGCGCCGTCAACCTCACCGACGGGCTCGACGGGCTCGCCGCCGGCTGCGCTGCGATCGTGCTGCTCGCCTACATCGGCATAACGTTCCTGGCCGGCGACTTCGACATGGCGATGCTCGCGGGCTGTCTGGTGGGCGGGTGCATCGGGTTCCTGTGGTTCAACGCGTTCCCGGCGACGATCTTCATGGGCGACACCGGCTCGCTGGGGCTCGGCGGTGCGATCGCGGGGCTGGCGGTGATGACCAAGACCGAGGTCCTGCTGATCCTGATCGGCGGCATCTTCGTGATCGAGGCGCTGTCGGTCGTGATCCAGGTGCTGTCGTTCCAGACCACCCGCCGGCGCGTGTTCCTGATGGCGCCCATCCACCACCACTTCGAGCTGAAGGCCTGGTCGGAGACGAAGATCATCCTTCGCTTCTGGATCGTGGCCTCGATCTTTGCCGCGATCGGGTTCACGATCTACCGCCAGAGCCGCGGCGTATAGGGTCGCCGGGAGGCTTCCGGGTGGACGCGTCGAAGGACCGTCTCGATGCCAAGGGCCGCAGCAGCCGGACCCGTCGCCCCCGCGCGCCGTCGGCGCCGTCGGCGGCGCCGCGCTGCGGCGCGGGACAGCACGCTCGAGCAGCGCATGCTGTTGACCGCGACCATGTGCCTGCTGGCGTTCGGCGCCGTGATGGTCTACAGCGCCGCCTCGGCGCGGACGCTCCTGCACGGCGGCGGATACGGGAGCACCTACCTGCTGAAGTTCTTCGTGTTCGGCGGGGTGGGGCTGGTCCTGATGCACGTGCTGGCGCGCGACGGGGTCGCGAAAGTCCACGCCATCACGGCACCCCTGCTGGCGGTCTCGTTCGTGCTCGTGGCGGCGGTGCACATCCCGCACGTGGGCGTCAGCGTCAACGGCGCGCGGCGCTGGATCGGGCCCGGCCAGCTGCAGTTCCAGCCCTCCGAGCTGCTGAAGATCGCGCTCGTGCTGTACTCGGCCACGCTGCTGGCCAAGCGCCCCGGCTGCGTGCACGACCTGCGGGAGCTGATGCGCCCGCTGCTGACGGTGGTGGCGTGCGCGTGCCTGCTGGTGTTCACCCAGCCGGATCTCGGCACCGCCATGGTGATCGCGTTCACGGTCGCGATGATGCTGATCGCGTGCGGGATCCCGCTCGCCACCCTGGGGAAGATCGGCGCGTGCGTGTGCGCGCTCGTGGTCGTGTACGCGCTCGTGCGCCCCTACGCGCGGGCGCGGCTGACCTCGTTCCTGGACCCGTGGGCGCACGCGTCCTCGAGCGGCTTCCAGGCGGTGCAGGGCCAGATCGCGATCGGCTCCGGGGGGCTGCTCGGCGTGGGCCCGGGGCAGTCCGTGCAGAAGATGTTCTACCTCCCGGAGGCGCCGACGGACTTCATCCTGGCGGTGATCGGGGAGGAGCTGGGAGCCGTCGGGGTGCTCGCGCTGATGTTCCTGTACGGCCTCATCGCCTGGGCCGGGCTGCGCGCCGCGAAGGGCGCCCGCAGCCTCTACAGCGCCCTGATCGCGGTCGGCGTGACCTCGCTGATCGTCTCGCAGGCGGTGCTGAACACGTTTGCGGTGCTCGGCCTCGCGCCGCTGACAGGGGTGCCGCTCCCGTTCGTCTCCTACGGGTCCACGAGCCTGATCGTGATGCTCGCCGCGATGGGGCTGCTGCTGAACGTGGCCGGCGGTGCCAGCGGCCACGTGCGCGCGCTGCGGCCACCGCGACGGACGGCCGTCGCGGGTGTGTCCGGGTCCGGCCGCGGGGCGGAGCGGTGGAGCGGTGAGCCCGGCGAAGAGGATCGTGATCGCCGCCGGCGGGACGGCGGGTCACGTCGTGCCGGCGCTCGCGGTGGCCGACGCGCTGCGGGCTGACGGCGCCGAGGTCACCTTCATCGGGGGCGAACGCGCCGAGGCCACGCTGGTGCCGGCGGCCGGCTTCGAGCTGCACCGGATCTCCGTCGAAGGACTCAGCCGGTCGCACCCCCTGAAGGCGCTGCGGGCGCTCGCGCGCGCGGCCCTGGCGCTGCCACGCTCGCGTTCGCTGCTGCGCTCGCTGCGGGCCGACGCCGTGCTGGGCGGCGGCGGCTACGTGTCGGCGCCCGTCGGGCTGGCGGCGCTGTCGCTGCGGGTGCCGCTCGTGCTGAGCGAGGCGGACAGCCACCTCGGCCTCAGCAACCGCGTGCTCGCCCCCTTCGCCCGCCGCGTGTGCCTGGCCTTCCCCATCGCCGGGCGGGACGGCCCGCGCTATCGCGTCACCGGCCGCCCTGTGCCGGCGGCGGACGCCGGTCGCGAGGCCGCGCGGCGTCGGTTCGGGGTCCCCGCCGATGCCCCCTGCGTGCTCGTGTTCGGCGGCTCGCTCGGGGCGCGCTCGATCAACCTCGCGGCCGCGGAGGCGTTCGCCCGGGCCCCCTTCGAGGTGATCCACATCAGCGGCCGGCGCGACTACGCCGAGCTGGCCGCCCTCGAGACGGCGCCCGGCTACCACCTGTTCGAGTACCTGGACGTCGAGCAGTTCGGGGAGGCGCTCGACGCGGCCGACCTCGCCGTGGCCCGCGCCGGCGGCTCCGTGTTCGAGCTCGCCGCCCACGGCCTGCCCGCGATCCTCGTTCCCTACCCCCACGCGTCGGCCGACCACCAGAGCACCAATGCGCGCTGGATGGCCGAGGCGGGGGCGGCCGTCACGGTGGCCGACGCCCAGCTCGACGCACCGCTCCTGTCCCGAGAGGTGGAACAGCTGCTCGGCGACCGCCCCCGGCTGGCCGAGATGGCGCGCGCGGCGCGCTCGCTGGCGCGGCCCGACGCCGCCGCGAGCGTCGCGGGAGAGCTGCTCGCGGCGGCCGGTCGATGAGCACGCCCGCCGAGCCGTGGCGCGGGCGCAGCATCCACCTCGTCGGCGTGGGCGGCGCCGGGATGAGCGCCTACGCGCGGGCTGCACACGCGCTCGGTGCGACCGTAACGGGCTCCGACGCCCACGATGGCCCATACCTGCAGGCGCTGCGGTCCGACGGCGTGCTCGACGCGAGCGTCGGCCACACGGCCGCGAACCTCCCACGCGGGGATCGGGTCGAGCTGTACCACTCCAGCGCGGTGCCCGCCGGGAACCCCGAGCGCGTGGCCGCCCGCGAGCGCGGCGTACCCGAGTGGCCCCGTGCGCGCCTGCTGGGAGAGCTGTCGGCGATGCGGCGCACGATCGCGGTGGCCGGGACGCACGGCAAGACCACGACCGCGGCGATGGTCGTCCACGCGCTGCGCGGGGCGGGGCTGCAGCCGGGGTGGCTGATCGGCGCCACGATCGGGGACGGGCTCGCCAACGGGCACTGGAGCGAGGGCGAGTGGCTGGTGATCGAGGCCGACGAGTCCGACCGTTCGCTGCTCGAGCTCGAGGTGGAGCTCGCGCTGCTGACCAACGTCGAGCTGGACCACCACTCCAGCTTCAACTCGCTGAGCGAGCTGCGCGAGCTGTTCCGCGCCTTCCTGGCGTGCGCAGCGACAGCCGTGATCTGGAACCGGCCGGAGCTGCTCGAGCTGCGCGAGGGCCCGGTCGTCGCCTACGACGTGCCCCACCCGGCGCTCGAGCCGGGGGGATCGCGCTTCGAGTGGCACGGCCGCGAGGTGCGCCTCTCGGTCCCGGGGGCCCACAACGCGCTGAACGCGGCGGGCGCACTCGAGCTGGCTCGTCTCGCGGGCGCCGACGAGGACGCCGCGATCGCCGCCCTTGCCGCCTTCCCGGGCGCCGCGCGCCGCTTCCAGCGGGTCGGCGAGAGCCTGCGGGGGGCGCTCGTGTACGACGACTACGCCCACCACCCGAGCGAGATCGCCGCCACCCTGCAGGGCGCCGCGACGCTCGAGCACCGGCGCCTGGTCGCGGTCTTCCAGCCCCACCTGTACTCGCGCACGCGAGCCCTCGCCGGGGAGCTCGGCCGCGCCCTGTCGGCGGCCGACGTGGTCGCGGTGCTCGACGTGTACCCGGCCCGCGAGCGGGCCGAGGACTTCCCGGGGGTGAGCGGGCTGCTGGTCGCCGAGGCGGCCGCCGACGCCGCCGGCGGCAGGCCCGTCTACTGGCTCGCGGACGTCGACACGGCGGAGCGCGTGCTGCGGGACCTTCTCAGGGAGGGGGACGTGTGCGTCGTGATGGGCGCCGGCGACGCCGACCACCTCGCCGCCGGGCTGGTGCGGCGGTGAGCGGCGACGCGTCCGAGCTGCTGCGGCCCGAGGAGCCGCTCGCGCCGATGACCACGATCGGCACCGGCGGCCCGGCGCGCTGGTTCGCCCGCGTCGGCAGCCGCCGGGACCTGCCCGCGCTGCTGGCCTGGGCCGCGCGCGAGGGGGAGCCGGTGTCGGTGCTGGGGTCGGGCTCGAACCTGCTCGTGGCCGACGAGGGCGTGGAGGGCCTCGTGATCAAGCTCGACCGCGGGCTCGCGGCGATCACGATCGAGTCCCCGCGATTGCTGTGCGGAGGTGGCGCCCGCCTGCCGGCGGTGGCGGCCCGCTCCGCCCGCGAGGGCCTCTCGGGCATCGAGTTCGGCGTCAACATCCCCGGCACCGTGGGCGGCGCGGTGCGCATGAACGCCAACGCGTACGGCGGCGAGCTGGCGCGCGTGCTCGAGTGGGTCGAGCTCGCGGGTCCGGACGGCTTCGAGCGTCGCGTTCCGGAGCAGCTCGGCTTCGGCTATCGCAGCTCGGCGCTCCGCGAGGGAGAGGTCGTGGCCGGAGCGTCGCTGCTGCTGCAGCCTGCCGCGGTCGAAGACGTGAAGGCCACGCTGCAGGACATGCGCCGCCGCCGCCACGAGGCCCAGCCGCAGGGGATCAGGACATTCGGGTCCACCTTCAAGAACCCGCAGGACCCGCTCGCGGCCGAGCGCACGGCCGGGATGCTGCTCGAGCAGGCGGGCTGCGCGGGGCTGTCGCTCGGAGGCGCCCGCTTCGCGCCCAAGCATGCGAACTTCATCGAGAACACCGGCTCGGCGCGCACCGACGAGGTCGTGGCGCTGATGGCCGAGGGTCGCCGGCGCGTGGCCGAGCGCTTCGGCGTGGAGCTGGAGCCCGAGGTGCACACCCTCGGGCCCGTGCGCTTCCCCTGGAGGGAGCGGGGGGCGTAGCGGTAGGGGATGCGCCGGCGGGGTCGAAAGACCCTGCATATGGACCGTTCCCTGCACGTGCGCCCGCCGATCGCCCTGCCGTGGCGTGGCCGCCGCGCGCCGGCCGCGCTGCTGCGCCTGCGCGCCCCCGCGAGCAGCCTGCTCGTGCGCCGCTGGATACGGGTCTCGCTGGTGTGCGTGGTCGTGGCCGTGCCCCTGCTGGGCGGCGGCTGGCTGTGGTTTCGCAACTCGGGGTTCGTGGCCGTGCGCACGGTGAACGTCGAGGGGGTGAGCGGCCCCCAGGCGCACGCCATCGAAGCCGCGCTCCGCTCGGCCGGCCGCGGGATGAGCACGCTCGACGTGAACACCTCGGCGCTGCGCGCGGCGGTCGCCCAGTTCGCCGTCGTGCGAGGGCTGCACGCGAGCCCCCACTTTCCCCACGGGCTGACGATCTCGGTCACCGAGCAGTCGCCCGTCGCCGCGCTGGTCGTCGGAAGCGTTCGCACGGCCGTCACCGCCGACGGGTTCGTGCTGGGTCCGGCGGTCGTGTCGGCGGCGCTGCCCAGCGTGAGCGCCCACTGGCAGCCGCTCGCCGGCCAGAGCGTCCACGAAGGGGGCGTGCTGGCAGAGCTCGCCGTGCTGGGCGCCGCACCGAGGGCGCTCGCGGCGCGGGTGTCGAGTGTGTACACGGGCGCGCACGGGCTGACGGTGTCGATGCGCAACGGCCTGCTCGTGTACTTCGGCGACGCCGCACGCGCCCGTGCGAAGTGGCGGGCGCTCGAGCGCGTGCTGCTGGACGAAGGCTCCGCCGGCGCGGCCTACGTGGACGTGCGCACCCCCGAACGTCCCGCGGCCGGTGGCTTCCCCGAAGGCGTCCCGCCCCCGGTCAGCTCCGCCGCCGGCGAAGAAGGCGTATCCAGCTCCGACCCCGCCACCGAAGCATCGGTCGCGGCGCTCGCCGAAGGCCTGCGCCAGAGCTCCCCGTCCACCGCCTCCGGGGCTCCCGTGGGCGCGAACGAACCCGCCGGTGGCGCCTCTCCCACGTCGACGCCGAGCGAACCGCAGAGCGCGGCCGGCGGACAGGAAGCGAGCTCGGCCGCACCCGCGGGCGGCAGTGAAGCCGGCGGCGAAGAAGCCGCCGCCCCCTCCGCCACGACCGAAGCCTCCCCGTCGGGCGGGGCTACCGCGGCGCCCGGAGGCTGACGCGCCGCGCCCAGAGGCTGACGCGCCGCGACCCGCCGGGAGGTCGCGCCGCGACCCGCCGGGAGGTCGCGCCGGCGCCGGCCCGGCTCCGCGCCCCCACATCAGTCTCGGGCGTCAGTCTCAACCACAGATCGAGGGTCTGCAGGGGGCAAACCCTCAACTCCTGGTCGAGTGTGCGGAGATGCAACGCACGTTGCGAAGCTTTGGGGATTCGTTGACAGGGCGAAGTTCCCTGCATAACGTGGAAACGCGGGGCCGCTCGCGTCCGCTATCGTGCCAAACCCTCTATTTCCCCTGAAGGCTTCCTAGGAACGGCTTACAAATGGAGAGCGGGTCCAGCTACCTCGCAGTGATCAAGGTCGTCGGCGTCGGCGGCGGGGGCACCAACGCCGTCAGCCGCATGGTCGACGCCGGCCTGCGTGGGGTCGAGTTCATCTCCGCCAACACCGACGCCCAAGCGCTCGCGATGAGCGACGCCGACGTCAAGCTCAACATCGGGCACGACTCCACCAAGGGGCTCGGCGCGGGCGCCGACCCCGACGTCGGCCTCGCCGCCGCATCCGAGTCGCGCGATGAGATCAAGGAGGCCCTCAAGGGCGCCGACATGGTGTTCGTCACCGCCGGCGAGGGCGGCGGCACCGGCACCGGCGCGGCGCCCGTGATCGCCGAGATCGCCAAGAACGAGATCGGAGCCCTCACGGTCGGCGTGGTCACCAGGCCGTTCGACTTCGAGGGCACCCAGCGCGGGCGCCAGGCGACCGAGGGCATCGAACGGCTGCGCGAGGTCGTGGACACGCTGATCGTGATCCCCAACGAGAAGCTGCTGGCGGTCGTCGAGCGTCGCACCTCGATGCTCGATGCGTTCCGCGAGGCCGACAACGTCCTGCGCCAGGGGATCCAGGGCATCACCGACCTGATCACGATCCCCGGCCTGATCAACCTCGACTTCGCCGATGTCCGCACGATCATGCAGGACGCCGGCTCGGCGTTGATGGGCATCGGCACGGCCAGCGGCGAGAGCCGCTGCGCGGACGCCGCCCGTGCCGCGATCTCCTCGCCGTTGCTGGAAGAGTCGATCGACGGAGCCACCGGGATCCTGCTGAACATCACCGGCGGCCGCGAGCTCGGCCTGTTCGAGGTCAACGACGCCGCGGAGATCATCCACAACGCGGCCGACTCGAACGCCAACATCATCTTCGGAGCGGTCATCGACGAGGCCATGGGCGACGAGGTGAGGGTCACCGTGATCGGCACCGGCTTCGACCACCGCCCCGGCGTCGGCGCCCGCCGTGCGGCACGCGCCGCGCGTCCCGACAGGGGCCCGCGGATCAGCGACCGCCAGCGCTCCACGCTCGAGATCTCCGACGACGAGATCGACGTTCCGCCCTTCCTGCGCTGACGGATCCCTCCGCTAGCCTGGGCGGCCGATGCCCACGGCACCCTCGCTGTTGCAGCGGACGCCGCTGTACGACCGTCACGTGGCGGCGGGGGGCAGGCTCGTGGAGTTTGCCGGCTGGGAGATGCCCGTCCAGTACACGGGCGTGACCGCCGAGCACCTGGCGGTGCGGGAGTCGTGCGGGGTGTTCGACGTCTCCCACATGGGCGAGATCGAGACCAGCGGGCCGCAGGCGGCGCAGCTGCTGCAGCGGCTGCTGTCCAACGACGTGTCGGCGATCGGGTTCGACGAGCGCACGGGGGAGGGGGTCGCCCAGTACGCGCTGCTGTGCCGGGACGACGGGGGCGTGATCGACGACCTGATCACCTATCGCCTCGGCCACGAGCGCTTCCTCACGGTCACCAACGCCGCCAACCACCGGCGCGACCTCGAGTGGTTCCAGGAGCAGGCCCGGGCCTACCCCGACGCGCGGGTCAGCGACGCGGCCGCGAGCTTCGCGATGCTGGCCGTCCAGGGGCCGGCCGCCCGTGGGATCGTCGAGCGGCTTGGCAGCGAGCCGCTGCCGGCGCGCATGCGGGCCGGGGAGCGCACGCTCGCCGGGGTGCACTCGCTGGTGTGCGGGACCGGCTACACGGGCGAGGACGGGGTCGAGCTGATGTGCGCGCCCCAGGACGCCGGCGCGCTGTGGGACGGGCTGCTCGAGCGCGGCGCGGTCCCGGCGGGGCTCGGCGCGCGCGACACGCTGCGGATCGAGGCGTGCCTGCCGTTGTACGGAAACGAGCTGACGCTGGAGCGGGAGCCGATCGAGGCCGGGCTCGGATGGGCCTGCAAGGAGCACACGGGCTTCATCGGCGCGGACGCCGTCGAGCGCGCCCGCCGCGACCCTCCAGCCGAGCAGCTGGTGGCGTTCGTGGTCGACGGCCAGGGCATCGCGCGCGCCGGCAACCCCGTGGAGGGCGGGGGAGAGGTCACCAGCGGCACCCACTCCCCGAGCCTGGGCGGCGCGATCGGGATGGCCTACGTCCCCCGCGCGCGCGCCGGCGACGGCTCGCGGTTGCAGATCGACGTCCGTGGCAAGATGCGCGCTGCCGTGGTCAGGCCCAAGCCGCTCTACAGAAAGGGTTGATAACCGCAATGGCGCAGGACAGCTACCCAGAGGAGCTCCTCTACCACCCCGAGCACGACTGGGCGAGGATCGACGACGAGCAGGGACACGCGACCCTCGGCATCACCTGGTTCGCGCAGGACGCCCTCGGCGAGGTCGTGTTCTTCGACCCGCCCGCGATCGGCACGACGCTCACCAAGGACTCCTCCTACGCCGAGATCGAGTCGGTCAAGGCCGTCTCGGACGTCATCGCGCCGCTTTCGGGCGAGATCGTCGAGGTCAACGGGGGTCTCAGCGAGAACCCGGAGCTCGTCAACGAGGACCCCTACGGCGAGGGCTGGCTGGTGAAGGTGCGCATGTCGGACGCCTCCGAGCGCGGGCAGCTGCTCGATGCCGCCGCCTACCGCGCCACCCTGGCTGGCTAGGCTGGTCGGGAGAGCTTGAGCCGCTACACAGCCATCACACCCTCGGACCTCGACGCGATGCTGGCCGCGATCGGGGTCGGCTCCCTGGAGGAGCTGTTCGAGCGCCAGATCCCGTCCGAGCTGCGCCTGCGCGAGGCGCTGGACCTGCCGCCGGGCAAGCCGGAGCAGGAGGTGTTCGAGCACCTGCGCGCGCTCGCCGGGCGCAACCGCTCCGCCGAAGAGCAGGTGAGCTTCCTCGGCGCCGGGATGTACGACCACTACGTACCGGCGGTCGTCGACATGCTGACCGAGCGCTCGGAGTTCCTGACGCCGTACACGCCCTACCAGCCGGAGGTCGCCCAGGGCGGGCTGCAGGTGATGTTCGAGTACCAGACCGCGATCTCCGAGCTGACGGCGCTGCCGGTGTCGAACGCCTCCGTATATGAGGGCGCGTCCGCGGTGGCGGCGGCCGCCTACATGGCCAAGCTCCACAACGGGCGCTCCGCGATCGTCGTCAGCGAAGCGCTGCACCCGCACTCGATCGAGACGCTGCGCACCTACGCCCGCGGCTATGGCATGGAGGTCCGCGAGGTGCCCACCCGCGAGGGCGTCACCGACGCGCAGGCGTGGTCCCGCGCGATCGACGCCGACACGAGCGCCGCGATCTTCGCCCAGCCGAACTTCCTCGGCGCGGTCGAGGACGCGGCCGCGCTCAGCGAGGCCGCCGGGTCGGCGGGCGGGAAGGACGGCCCGGTGGTCGTCGCGCAGGTCGACCCGATCACGCTCGGCGTGCTCGCTCCGCCCGGCGCGTGCGGGGTCGACGTGGCGGTCGGGGAGGGACAGCCGCTGGGCAACCGGCTCGACTTCGGGGGCCCGTCGTTCGGCCTCTTGGCCGCGCGCGAGGAGTACCTGCGGCGCATGCCGGGGCGCATAGCCGGCGCCACCACGGACCTCGACGGGCGCCGTGGCTTCGTGCTCACGCTGCAGACCCGCGAGCAGCACATACGGCGCGAGCGGGCCACGTCGAACATCTGCACGGCGCAGGCGCTGAACGCGCTCGCCGGCGTCGTGTACCTCGGCTGGCTGGGACGCCGGGGGATCGTCGAGCTGGGCGAGCTGCTGCTGGCGCGCACTCACTACGCGCGCGAGCTGCTGGCCGCGATCGACGGCGTCGAGAAGCTCCATGAGCAGCCGGTGGTGCGCGAGTTCGCGCTGCGCCTGGACGCCGACGTGGACGCCGTGCGGCGCCGCTGCCTGCACGCCGGCATCAACCCGGGCCTGGACATGCACGCGTTCAGCGGCCGTGAGCGCGATCGCGGGGGCCTCTTGGTGGCGCTCACCGAGCGGCGCACCCGCGCCGAGATAGACCGCTTCGCTGAGGTGCTGGCGGCGGCGATCGAGGCCGAGCGCCCGGCCGGGGCGCCGGCGGAGAAGGCGCTGGCGTGAGCGTCGCCCCGCCCGAGCGGCCCGGCAGCGAGTCCGGCCGCACGATCTTCCAGAAGGGCGCCCCGGGCCGCCGCGCGTTCGTGTGCCCCGCCGCCGAAGTGCCCGAGGTCGATCCCCGCGAGCTGCTGCCCGACCGCCTGCGCCGCACCGACCCGCCGGCGCTGCCGGAGGTGTCCGAGCCCGAGCTCGTGCGCCACTACGTGGGGCTCTCGAAGCGCAACTACGACCTCGACTCCGGCTTCTACCCGCTCGGCTCGTGCACGATGAAGCACAACCCGCGCCTACACGAGCGCGCTGCCGCGCTGCCCGGGCACGCCCGCCTGCACCCCCTCCAGGACGCCGAGCACGCGCAGGGCGCGCTCGAGCTGATGTGGCGCCTGCAGGGAGCGCTCGCCGAGATCTCCGGCCTGCCACACGTCTCGCTGCAGCCCTGCGCCGGGTCCCAGGGGGAGCTCGCCGGGGTGCTGCTGACGCGCGCCTACCACGACGACCGCGGCGAGCAGCGCCACAAGGTGCTCACGCCCGACACCGCCCACGGGACCAACCCCGCGACGGTGACGATGGCCGGCCTGGAGGTCGTCAAGCTCGAGACCAACGAGGCCGGCGGGGTCGACCTCGAGGACCTCCGCCGCAAGGCGGACCGCGACATCGCGTGCCTGATGCTGACCAACCCCAACACGCTCGGGATCTTCGACCAGAACATTGCCGAGATCGCCGAGATCGTGCACGGTGTCGGGGCCACGCTGTACTACGACGGCGCCAACCTGAACGCGATCATGGGCCTCACGCGGCCGGGTGACATGGGCTTCGACATCGTGCACTTCAACCTGCACAAGTCCTTCACCCAGCCCCACGGCGGCGGCGGCCCCGGCTCCGGCCCGATCGCCGTGTCGGAGCGGATCTCGCCGTTCCTGCCCGTGCCCGTCGTGTCGCGCGCGGCGGACGGGTCCTTCGCGCTCGACTCCGACCGCCCCAAGTCGATCGGCCGCCTGCGTGCCTTCCACGGCAACTACGGGACCTTCGTGCGCGCCTACGCCTACATCTGCTCGCTCGGCGCCGACGGACTCAGGGACGCCTCCGAGACGGCCGTGCTGAACGCCAACTACCTGCTCGCGCGGATGCAGGAGCACGGCCTCGCCGAGTACCTGCCGCTGGCCTTCGGCGAGCTCTGCATGCACGAGTTCGTGCTGTCCGGAGGCCCCATGAAGCGGCGCCTGCAGATCAAGACGCTCGACCTCGCCAAGCGCCTGCTGGACTTCGGCTTCCACCCGCCGACGGTGTACTTTCCGCTGCTCGTGGAGGAGGCCCTGATGGTCGAGCCGACCGAGACCGAGACGAAGGAGACCCTCGACGCGTTCGCGGCGGCGGTCGCGACGATCGTGGCCGAGGCACGCGAGGACCCCGAGGTCGCCGCCGGGGCGCCCTACACCACGCCGGTGCGACGCCTCGACGAGGCGAGCGCCGCCAAGCGCCCGGTCGTGCGCGAGGCCCTGTAGCCCGGAAGCGGTCCGCGGCACGTGCGCAGCTTCTCCGGGATCCAGCCGACGGGGCGCAAGCACCTCGGCAACCAGATCGGCGCGATCTCCCAGTACGTCACCGCCCAGGACAGCGGCGAGGGGATCTTCTGCATCGTCGACCTGCACGCCATCACCGTCTCCTACGACCCGCTCGAGCTGCGCGAGCGCACGCACGACACGGCCGCGATCCTGCTGGCCGCCGGGCTGGACCCGGCCCGCTGCATCCTGTTCCGCCAGAGCGACGTGCCCGAGCACACCGAACTGACATGGCTGCTGTGTGCGCTGGCCGAACTCGGGCGCCTGCAGCGGATGCACCAGTTCCGCGAAAAGAGCCCGGCCCAGCGCGAGCTCGTGTCGGCCGGGCTGCTGCTGTACCCGGTGCTGCAGGCCGCCGACGTGCTCGCCTACCGCGCCGACGAGGTCCCGGTCGGGGAGGACCAGCGCGAGCACCTCGAGCTGATGCGGGACCTCGCCCGGCGCTTCAACGCCCGCTTCGCCGGCGGCGAGGAAGTCCTGAAGGTGCCCGAGCACCGCATCCCCGAGGTCGGCGCGCGGATCATGGACCTGCAGGAGCCGACGCGCAAGATGTCCACCACGCTGTCGAGCGGGCAGGGCATCGTGTACGTGCTCGACGAGCCCGACGCGATCCTCAAGAAGCTGCGCAGCGCCGTCACCGACTCCGGCAGCGAGATCGTCCGCAGCCCCGACAAGCCGGGCGTGTCGAACCTGATCGAAATCCTCGCTGCGGTGCGTGGCCAGGACCCGGGAGCGGTCGAAGCCGAGTTCGCCGAGGCCCGCTACGGGGAATTCAAGACGGCCGTCGCCGAGGCGGTGGTGGAGTACCTGGCGCCGATCCGCGAGCGCTACGGCGAGCTGCGCGCCGACGAGGGGCGGCTCGAGGCGATCCTCGCCGACGGGGCCGCGCAGGCGCACGCGATCGCGCGCGGGACCCTCGCCGACGTGCGCGAGCTGATGGGCGTGGGCGCGCCCGCCGGGGCCGCCGGTGCAGGGGCGTCGCCGGCGCCCGGTACGGTGGGCCGATGAGCGTGGGCTCTCCTGTCGCAGTCGGGACGCTGGACCTCGACCTCGAGATCTTCAGCGGGCCGTTCGACCTGCTGCTGACGCTGATCCTGCGCGAAGAGGTGGACCTGCTGGAGCTCGAGCTGGCGGACGTCGTGCTCGCCTACCTCGACCACCTCGAGCGCTGCGGCGAGCTCGACCTCGAGAGCGCCACCGAATTCATCGTGCTGATTGCCGCCCTGCTGGAGCTCAAGTCGCGCCTGATGCTCACCGGCGAGGACGAGCAGCTGCTGGACATCGAGCCGGGCGAAGCCGCCGAGGAGCTGCTCGCGCGGATGCTCGAGGCGCGCCGCTACCGCGCCGCCGGAGAGCACCTGTCGGGGCTGCTGGCCGCCGAGCACGGGGTCCGCTTCCGCGCCGCCCCGCTGCCGGCCCAGCTGCGCAGCACGCTGCTCCCGGCGCCGGACGGCTCGCAGGACCCGGACGTCCTCGGCGCCGCGATCGGGCGCCTGCTGGCGATGCCCGCGGCGATCGACGTGCGCCACATCGCCGTGCCGCGGGTGAGCATCGGCGAGCGCCTCACGCACCTGCGTGAGCTGCTGCGTCGCGGGCGCTTCAGCTTCGAGGACGCGGTCCGCGGCGCCGACCGCATGACCGTGGCCGTGACCCTGTTCGCGTTGCTCGAGCTCTACAAACGCGGCGAGGCGTCCTGGCAGCAGAGCGAGTGCTTCGGGGAGATCGAGGTGTCGGCGACGGTTCTCCGCGAGCCCGAGTTGCGGGTCGCCCGGGTCACGCGCGGCGGAACCCCGCCGGCGACGCCCGGACGGGACGCCGACGGGACCGGGTCAGGGGCCGGTGCCGGGTCCGGAAGCGGAACCATCGAGGCGGCCGGGGACGGGACCGTCGAGGTGGCCGGGGAGGAGGTGCCCGCGTGAGCGCCCACCCAGGGGCCCCCGGGCCCGAGGACCACGGCGAGAGCCCGCTGCGAGCCCTTCCGGGGGGCCAGGGCCGGGTGTCACCGGCGCTCGCGCGCACGATCGAGGCGCTGCTGTTCCTGTCCTCGGATCCGCTCACCGCACGCGAGCTGGCCGAGGCCACCGGCGCCGAGCCGTCGGCGGTGCAGGACGCGCTGGCGGAGCTCGGCCAGCAGTACGCCCCAGGTCTGCGGGGGCTGCGCCTGCGCGAGCTGGGGGGCGGCTGGACGTTCGCCAGCGACCCCGCCACCGAGGACGCCGCGCGGCGCCTGTTCAGCCGCCCGCGTGTGGCCACGCTGAGCCCCGCCCAGGCCGAGACGCTCGCGATCGTCGCCTACCTGCAGCCGGTCTCGAGGCCGGAGATCGCCCGCATCCGCGGTGTCAGCGCCGACTCCGCCACGGCCTCGCTGCTGGACCGGGGTCTGATCGAGGAGGCCGGCAGCTCCCAGTTCGGGGCGGTGCTGTACCGCACCACGGTGCAGTTCCTGAAGCTGTTCGGCCTGCGCAGCCTCGAGGAGCTGCCCGACGTCGCCCGCTGGGACCCCACCCCGGAGGAGCAGGCCGAGCTGCGCGAGCGGCTGCTACGCGCGGGCGAGGCCCGCGCCGGCGGCGGCGGCGCCTGACTCGCCGCGCTCGGCGGCCAGTTGGCCGCAGGCGGCCGCGATCTCGCGACCCCGGGTGAGGCGCACCGTGACCGGGATGCCGGCGCTGTCGAGCGCCTCGCGGAAGGCCGCGATCGCGCCGCGCCCGGAGCCCTCGTAGGGCGACCCGGTCGGGTTGTAGGGGATCAGGTTGACCTTGAAGGGGCACGTCCGCTCGGCGGGCGTGCGCAGCGCGCGGGCCAGCGCGAGCGCCTGCTCGTAGCGGTCGTTGACCCCCGCCAGCATCACGTACTCGACGAACACGCGGCGCCGCCGGCGGGCATAGAACTCGCGGCAGGCGCCGAGCGCCTCCGCCAGCGGGTAGCGCTCGTTGACGGGCATCAGCTGTGAGCGCAGCGCTTCTTCGGGGGCGTGCAGCGACAGCGCCAGGCGCACGGGCATCTCGCACTCGGCGAGCCGGCGGATCCCCGGCACCCAGCCGACGGTCGAGATCGTCGTGCGCCGGTGGGTGACGCCGAGGTCCGGCAGCCGCCTGCACGCCTCCAGCACCGCGTCGAGGTTGAGCATGGGCTCGCCCATGCCCATGAACACGCAGTGGTCGATCGGGCCGAGGCGGCGGAAGTGCAGGGCCTGGTCGAGGATCTCCGAGGCCGACAGGTTGCGGGCGAAGCGCATCGAGCCGGTGGCGCAGAACGTGCATGTCAGCGGGCACCCCGACTGCGAGGACAGGCACACCGAGCGCCGCCCGTCGCGGAAGCGCATCAGCACAGCCTCCAGCGGATGTCCCTCGTGGGTGGCGAACAGGGCCTTGATCGTGCCGTCGCCGGCGCGGGCCTCGTCGCGCAGTTGCAGGCTCGAGAACGGCACCTCGCCCGCCAGGCGCTCGCGCAGCTGCGCCGGCAGGTCGGTCATCTCCCCGTAGCCGCCGGCCCCGCGCGCGACCCACCCCCACACCTGGCGGGAGCGGAAGCCTCGCTCGCCCTCTGCGGCGAGCGTCCTGTCGAGCAGCTCGAGGTCCATGGTCGGCGGCGGGCTGATGGCGCCCGGGCTCCTATGGTGGCAGCCGATGGATCGCGATCGCGGACCGCGGGGATGCGCCTAGCGAAGTACCTCGCCCACGCCGGCGTGGCCTCGCGGCGCGCGTCCGAGGAGATCGTCGCCGCCGGGCGCGTGACGGTTGAGGGCACGACCGTGACCGACCCGGCGCGCGAGGTGTCTGATTCGAGCCTCGTGTGCGTCGACGGACGCCCGCTCGACGGCCCCGAGACACGGGTCGCGTACATGCTCAACAAGCCCCTGGGGGTGCTCTCCACCGCCAGCGACGAGCGCGGCCGGCCGACCGTCGTCGAGCTTCTCGGGCATGACGGTGCACGCCTGTATCCCGTCGGGCGCCTGGATGGGCAGACCAGCGGGCTGATCCTGCTCACCAACGACGGCGAGCTCGCGAACCGCCTCACCCATCCCCGCTTCGAGGTCCCCAAGACCTACCGTGCGCGCGTGGGGGGTGGCCCCGTCGGAGCGGCCGCGCTGCAGGCGCTGCGCGAGGGGGTGGAGCTCGAGGACGGGCCCACCTCGCCGGCCCGCGTGCGCCGGTTGGGACCGCAGGAGCTCGAGATCACGATCCGGGAAGGCCGCAACCGCCAGGTGCGGCGCATGTGCGAGCACGTGGGGCACCCGGTGAGGGACCTCGTGCGCACCCGCTTCGGGCCCTTGCGCCTGCAGGGGCTCGCGCCCGGCGAGCACCGCCGCCTGACCCCGGCAGAGCTCGGGAGCCTGCGCGCCCTCTGACACAATCGCCGGAATGCGACTGTTCGCCCTGCGCGGGGCCATCAGCGTCGAACGCAACGACGGCCCCGAGATCCTCGAGCGCACCACCGAGCTGATGCGCGCGATCATGGCGCGCAACGCCCTGTCCCCCGAGGACGTGGTGAGCTGCATCTTCACGGTCACCGAGGACCTCGACGCCGAGTTCCCGGCCGTCGCCGCCCGCGCCGTCGGCTTCGAGCGGGTGCCGCTGCTCTGTGCCCGCGAGATCCCCGTCCCCGGGTCGCTGCCGCGTGTGATCAGGGTGATGATCCACTACTACGGTCCCGACGACCACGAGCCCGCACACGTGTACATGGGCGAGGCGCAGTCGTTGCGCGCCGACCTGGCGGCCGCCCAGTAGGCGGGGCGAGGACGCCCGTCCGCGCGATCGCGGCACAATAGGCGCATGGCGATCGAGTTCGCGGACCGCATCAGGCGTATCCCGGTGTACCCGGTGGCAGGCGGCTACGCGACCGACGAGCCACTCGTGCTGCTCGCCAGCAACGAGTCCCCGTACCCGCCGCTGCGCTCGGTGCGGGAGGCGATCGACCACGAGCTGGCCCGCCTGAACCGCTACCCGGATCCGTCCTCGGCTCGGCTGCGGCGGGCGCTCGCCGACCGCTACGACGTGCCCGTGGAACGGATCGCGGTCGGCAACGGCTCCTGCGACATCCTGCTCGCGGCCGCCGAGGCGCTGCTCGAGCCCGGCGCGGAGATCGTGTACGCGTGGCCGTCGTTCTCCGTTTACCCGCAGCTCGCCGCCTCCTCCGGCGCCCGGGCGATCACCGTGGGGCTCGACGCCGAGGACCGCCACGACCTGCCCGGGATGCTCGGCGAGATCACCGTCGCCACCCGCCTGGCGATCGTGTGCAACCCCAACAACCCGACCAGCACGGCCCTGCCGCTGGCCGAGATCGCGTCGTTCGTGGACGAGGTCCCGCCCCACGTGTGCGTGATCGTCGACGAGGCCTACTGCGAGTTCAACCTGCTCGACGACCCCGACGCCTCGATCGATCTGCTCGCCCGTCACCCCAACCTGGTGCTGCTGCGGACGTTCTCGAAGGTCCACGGCCTCGCCGGCCTGCGGGTCGGCTTCGCGCTG
>Ga0335083_10001657_pt1 | contig 30421 bp, 31 predicted proteins | sample Lox_Sample_42_FD_206716 | JGI IMG/M metagenome (GOLD analysis project Ga0335083, IMG submission 206716) | Soil microbial communities from Loxahatchee National Wildlife Refuge, Florida, United States - Lox_Sample_4.2 | ecosystem: Environmental > Terrestrial > Soil > Wetlands | place: USA...
ATCCTGCACGTGATCCCGGACTCCGACGACCCGCACGCGCTCGTGGCCAGGCTGATGGACGCCCTCCCGCCGGGCAGCTACCTCGCTCTGTCGCACCTCGGGGCGGAACTCCTCGACCAGGAAAAGGCGGAGGGCTTTCAAGGCGTCGTGCGCCGCCAGGCACAGCAGCAGTACATCGGCCGCACCCGCGAAGAGATCGACCGGTTCTTCGACGGCATGGACCTGATAGAGCCCGGGGTCGTCCGTGTCGAGGAATGGCGCCCCGACCATGAGGCAGAGGCCAAGTCCGCTCTGTGGTGCGCGGTGGGTCGCAAGCCCCAGGAGGGCAGTCATGAGGTTCTATGAAAGTCAGGTCCTGCCGCGGGCACTTAACCTCGCGTGCGGCGGCAGGATGGCCGAGCCGCTGCGCCGCCGGGTCCGTGCCGGCCTGGCGGGGGAGGTGGTCGAGATCGGCTTCGGCGCGGAACCCTGCACTTCCTCGAGCACGGACTGGCCCCCGACGAGAATGTGCGCCGCTGGCAACGACGCCTCAACCCACTGCACCAGCGCTTGGTCGGGGGCTGCAACCTCAACAGGCCCATCGCTGACTTGCTGACCGCCGCGGGCTGCACCATCAGCGAACTCGACGTCTTCTACCAGCAGGGCGCGCCGAAATTCAGCGGAGCCGACTCCCTCGGCACCGCCGTATCCCCTTAGCTCGAGGGTTTCGCTGGTGCGAGCGCGTCAGCGCGGATAGCAGCCGCGGCGGCGCGGGCTAGGGCCGCGACCGACAGGGACGTGCTGTGGGCGGGCCACGCGAGCAGCAGGACAACTGGAGAAAGGTCCTCCACCGGAACGGTGACGAGGTCGTCGCGCAACGGCCTGGTCAGTACCCGGGGCAGCACGGCGACCTTGCGTCCCAGGGCGATCAGGTGCATCAGTTCGGCGAGGCTCCTCATCGCGCCGGGATCGGCGGGCTTCTGGTGCAGATTTTCGCCAGCCAGGTCTGCCATCTCCAGGCTCGCCCGGTGCGCCAGTGGGTGGGACGCGGGCAGCACCGCGACCGGCGCTTCGGTCAGCAGCGCTTCTGTGTCCAGGCCGTCAATCTCGTCGGGCGGCGCGTAAAGCAGCGCGGCATCCGCCTGCCCTTCGCGCAGCATTCGAGAGGGGCCGGGCCCGAAGACCACCTCAAGCGGCAGTACCTCCGGCTCGCGTTCGTATGCGGCGAGGATGGCCGGCAGCAGGCCCGCGTCGCCGCCTGGCTTCATGGCCAGGATCAGGCGCGGCTCGCGGGTGCCGGCCCGCTGCGTTCGCAATGCCGCGGCGGAGACCGCCTCAAGCGCTACGCGCGCCTCGCGACGCAGTACCCGCCCGGCCTCGGTCAGCGCGACCGCGCGGCTGGTCCGCTCGAAGAGGGTGACGCCCAGCCTGCGTTCCAGCTGCCGGACTGCCTTGGACAGTGACGGCTGCGCGATGCCCAGCCGGGCCGCGGCGCGACCGAAGTGAAGCTCGTCGGCCACCGCCAGGAAGTACGCCAGTTCGCGAGTCTCGAGCCGGTCCATTCCTCCAGGCTATCGGTCGCAGGCCGACAGGTCTTGGACGTACCGGTCCCAGCGGTGATGAGCTGAGGCCATCCCACCCGCACGAACCTCGTCCAAGGAGATCACCATGCCCGCAATCGCGCTCGTGGCCGCCGGGACCCGCCTCGGCTTGTCCCTCGGCAAGATCTTCGGCGGTCACGGCTTCGATGTCGCCCTGATCGCCCGCTCGAACGAGCGACTCGCTGAGCTCACCGGGAAGCTCGCGGCCGAGGGGGTCACCGCGGCCGGCTTTCCCGCCGACGTCACCAACCGCCCCGCACTGACTGCCGCCCTGGGCAGTGCCGCGGAACGGTTCGGCGGAATCGACGTACTGCACTACTCCAGCCCAGGCACCGGAAGCGCCGAGACCCTGCGCGGCACCGGACCGCTTGACGTCACCGTGGACAACCTCCAGCCGCAGCTGGAAAGCATCTGCTACGGCGCGATCACCGCGACACAGGCGGTGCTCCCAGCCATGCTGGCCGCAGGCACCGGAACACTGCTCTACACCACCGGCGGATCCTCGGTCACCCCCGCGCCGGTGTTCGTCAGCGCCGGCATGGCGGGCGCCGCCCTGCGCAAATGGGTTCTCACCCTCAACGGCACATTGGCCGGCAGCGGCATCTACGCCGGCCATGTCGCGATCGGCACCTGGATCGCCGGCACGCCGGGTGCTCCAGAAGGCACCCCGCTCAAGGAGCCCGACGACATCGCACGCCTCTACTGGGACCTCCACACCCGCCGCGAGCCCGCGGAACAGCTTGTCTCTGCCTGAGCAAAGACACCTGGTGGGGGCAGATCATCTCGCCGCAGCCTTGAGTAGGTCCTCGCCGGGGAGAAGGTGATATCACCAATGGGTAATATCACCAAACACTGATAGGCGAGTATTATTGGTCTATGGTGATACGACGCGATGAGTACCTGGTGACCACGGCACGGGACTTGGGTGCCGCACTGAAGCACTTCAGGACGTCGGCTGGGGTGACTCAGGCAGACGCGGCCGAGGCGACGGGTGTCGGGCAGTCCTATCTGTCATCGTTGGAGGGCGGCAAGTTCGGCAGCTCGCTGACTCATGCGCTACGGCTGTTCCGTTTCGTCGGCTGCGAAGTCATAGTCAGGCCGAGGGTGTCTCGTGGCTGACCGGCTCGTGGCGTGGCTGCACGGGACGCCGGTCGCTGTGCTGACGCCCGCACCTGAGTTCCGTATCCGGATGGAGTGGCACGCGGAGGGGATCAACCGGTGGGGGCTGGGCAGCCCGGCCCTGTCCGTTGGGCTGCCGATTGGGACACCGACCGGCCCGCGGGACCTGCGCGGCCTGGATTTCTTCGAGAACATGCTGCCCGAGGGGCCCGCGCTCGTCCGGATGGCTGCCCTGGCCGGGGTTCGCCCAGTGGACACCTACGGCATTCTCGCGGCATTCGGCCGCGACTGCGCGGGCGCGGTCATGCTGCTTCCGGAAGGGGAACAGCCTGACACTGCGGGCCGCGCCGGATACACGCCAGTAACCGAAGCCGGCCTCAGGCACGTGATCGATGACCTCGACGTCGCCCCCTTGGGCGCCGCGCCCGAGCGCGGCTTCCGTCCGTCACTGCCTGGGTTCCAGCGCAAGGCACTCCTTGGCCGTGCCGCCGACGGGACTTGGGAGCTTCCTTTCGGTGACGCGCCTTCAACATGGATACTCAAGCCCGACGGGCCGTATCCGATGGCTGCTAACGAGGCCACCTGCCTGCGGCTCGCCGCAGCATGCGCTCTCGACGCGGCACAGGCCGAACTGCTCGACGTGGCAGGGCTGCCCGTGCTCGCGGTCAGACGCTACGACAGACTCGAGACTCCAGGTGAAACGATCCCTTCGCGGTTGCATCAGGAGGACGGCTGCCAGGCGACCGCAACGCCGCCCGGGACGAAGTACGAGGAACAGGGCGGCCCGGCGCTGCGCGACCTCGCCGGCCTGCTCCGAAACTATGGCGACCCGGCCGACGTGACTCAGCTGCTGCGCCGCACCACGTTCAACATGGCCGTCGGCAACGCCGACGCGCACGCGAAGAACTTCTCCGTACTGCACGATACGGACAACCCGGCGATCAGCCTCGCACCGCTCTATGACGTGCTCTCCACCATCGCCCTTGAACTGACGGACACCGCCGGGCGGCCAATGCAGGCAGATCCCCACATGGGCCAGCGTGTCGGCGGGCAGGCCGATATCCGAAAGGTGACCGCAGCCAGCCTCATCGACGAGGCAGTGTCCTGGGGCATCAGGCGGCGAATGGCCTCATCGGTCGTTGCTGAGACACTCGACCGCGTACTCGCCGCCATCCCGGAAACGCTCGGCGACCAGCGCGTTCTTACCATCATCCGCAAGCAAGCCGAGCAACTCAGACAGAACCGGCGCTGATACGCCGGGGACGGCGGAGAAATCCTTGAGGGCAAGTCGGCCCTGTGGTGCGCGGTGGGCCGCAAGTGGTGTAGGGCACCAGGGTGCCGCTGCTACCGCCGGGCGCGGTGACTTCCACACTCGCAACTATACAGTTTCGGCCATAGATACTAGACAATTTCGACCTGCCCTACTGGACAGTTTCGAGCCTAGCCGCCAGTCAGCCCGGTCCCGCGCGAGCGCTGCAGTTCATCGTCGGAGAGGTCGAGGGTGGTGAATGGGCGAAGCAGGCAGGCCCAACCTGTAACTCTCCGCCTCTGGGCGGATACGCATAGTACTAGACTAAACGCCGACTTCGCCCATTACTAGAAGCGCGCCTTTACCACAACAAGCTCAAGATCAAGACCAAAGACATGATCCCGAACGGTTGCGGCATACTCTCATCCCTGCCCCAGATTCCGACCGGGACGGTCGCTGTCGCGCAGGTTTACCCGAGGTCAGACAGGTCGATCTTGACCGGGAACGGCACGGTGGCCTTGACGAACCCAGTGAATACATCACCATCGCGATACCGCCTGCTTGCAGAGTCGAGCAGGTAGGAATAGACCATCGGGATGCCCGCCGGGGTCAGTTCCACGCGCCAGTAGAAGGCAATACCCGAACGCGCATACTGGTCGAGCTTTACGACTCGGTCGGTAGTTTCTGAGCCCGGCGAGACGATCTCCGCAACCAGGAGCACGTGTTCCGGCCGCGTCGGCGTTATGTCGATGGTGTCTGCCCGGTACACGACCACATCCGGGCGTCGGTTGGTCAGCGGAACGTCCTGCAGCCGGACATCGAAGTCGGTGTCGGCGTTCCAGTCCGGCCCGGCCGCGGCGTCGAGGGCGTTCGCGAGGATCCGGGCGAGGCGGTTGTGCCCCTTCGATGCCCTTGGGCTCATGACGACCATCCCGTCCACGATCTCGATGCCTGCGCACTGCTCCTCGGACCACGACTCGTACTCCGCCGCGGTGATCTGCGAGTGCATCCACTCCGGAGCGATCATGTCCCCGCTCATGCGATGCCCCCTGAGCCTTCGATAGGTCGCGCAAGCAAGCATCGTTACCGTACCGTGCCGGTCCCAGGCCGCGCTTCTCCTTGCAGGTGCCCGCCTAACTCGCACGCGTCCCGTACCTCAACCCCTTGCAACCCGGCACCCGGAGACCGTGGCGGGTGCGGGACCACGGTAAAGTGCCTCCGAGCCCCGGCCGAAGTCGATCGCGCTGAGCCGGGTAACAACGTGCGATGGCACCAGCCCGATGAGTGCGTCAAGATCGGTGAAACTGCGCAAGGAACCCCCTAACCAACCTGCTAAACGACCTAATTTCAGCATTGACTAGTATGTTTAGCGGGTTGGTTTAGCGCGTTTCGCCATCATGCCGCGGATGCGTGGGGTCTTGAGGCCGCGCTCGATCAGCCCGAACGGTTGCGGCGTACTCTTCCCGCCCCCAGCTTCTGCCTGGGCCGCCAACGTCGGACGTTAGCCGTACCCGCGGAAGCTGGCGGTGCGATGCCAGCTGAAGTAGGGTTCCGGGGGATCCATCCGGCTTCGTACAAGGCGTCGCAGCCGAAGGTGCAGACGAGCATCGCGACATTGCGCAGATCCCGGCGCTCGGCGTCAGTGCAGATGGAGCGCTTCTTTATGTGCGCCGCGACCAGGAACCTGAGGGGGTACTGGTGGCCGCAGAGCGCACAGTCGGCCAGTTCGCGATCGCCGGCGAGCATGCTCCGCAACAGCGCCTGTTCCCTCGGCCTTTCACGCTCGCGGTGCTGTCCAGGACGGCGAACTCGCGATCACTGCTGGTCAGCGTGACAGCGGCACTAACGGTCACCGCTGCTGGACTGGCGATGGCTTGCACGCCAGGCAGGGTGGCCAGCACAGCTCCGACAAAGGTGCTGCGGTGCCCTAGTTCCTCGACCGAGACACGGACCATGCCGTGTGCCCTGAGCTTGTCCATGCCGTGCTGGACATCGCTGATTTCTACCGGCTGACCCTGCGGCGACCGGTCGGTGCCGACCAGTGCAGTGCGCCCGTGGACCGCTAGCACGAGGTTGGGAATTCCGGTGGCGACGGTACGGATTTCTTCCCCGATCAGCGAGTTGAGCACCTCATCAGCTGACGGCCATCCGCGCGGGCCTCGCGTTGCAGGAACGGCCAGGTCGGCGGCGAGCCTCTCCGCTTCGCCTGGACCGTACCCTGGGACCTCAAGATGCAGCCGGATCCGCTTTGTGGAGTTTCCCGATTGCGTAGCATCCGGGGACTGTCCGACTTTGGATTGGCCGGTACCCATGTGGCGCCTACACCGCAGCCCAACCCAGCCGTACCCGCTTCCGAATTGGAACGCGAGTGTCCCTCATCGGAGGGCGTCTGTGATGCTCCGTTATGGCAATGTGGGCTCCCGTCGCCGAGCTATCCAGTAGCCGAACTCAGCGGGAAGAACACCCATGGAAGAAGACGAGCGCAGCGTCGCGGAGATCGTCGCGGAAAGGCTCGGCGCGGATAATGTGCCGGGGCCGGTAGCCAGCCTGATCCGCGATGCGATGGCCGCGTGCGCACCCGGGGAGGCTAACGGGGGAGGCGGCCAGTCCGCTGGGTCGAATCGGGTCTACCTGAAGTCGATCGGCGTCGAGGGATTCCGGGGCATTGGGCCCAAGTCGACGCTCTATCTCACGCCAGGTCCGGGCCTGACCGTCATCACCGGGCGGAACGGGTCTGGCAAGTCCAGCTTCGCCGAGGCGGCCGAACTGGCGCTGACCGGGGCGAACATGCGCTGGGCGAACCGGAGCGCGGTGTGGAAGGAAGGCTGGCGGAACCTGCACCAGCCCGACCCGGCGGCCATCGCCGTGCAGCTTACCGAGGACGGCGAGACCGGTACCACCACAGTCACCAGGGACTGGGCGGCTAGCGCCGTACTCGAGAGCGCGAACGAAAGCGTGTGGACGGGCGCAACGGAGCAGCCGCTCGCCGAGAAGGGCTGGGCCAGGCCGCTCGAGCTTTACCGCCCATTCCTCTCCTACGCGGAACTCGGGGCGCTGGTCGGCGGGACCCCTTCGAGCATGCACGACGCGCTCCAGGCGATCTTGGGGCTCGACCTGCTCACGAGTGCAGAGAAGAAGCTAAGTGACGAGCGGCGGTCCGCGGAGTCCGACGTGAAGGCGGCCAAGACCGAACTTCCCGGGCTGCTCGCGAAGCTAGCGGCGCATCCCGACGAGCGTGCCAGGGCGGCGGAGAAGGCGATCGGGGGGCGGAACAAGGACCTGGCCGCGCTCGACCCGCTCATCGCGGGCGATGAAGTGGCAGGTGACGGGCTCGCTGGACTGCTCAGGCAGGTCGTCGCCATCACGCTGCCGTCGTCCGATAGCCTGTCGGCGGCCGTGACTCGGCTCGCGGACGCCCGCGGCGCCGTGGCGGCGCTCGCCGGGACCCGAGCCGCTGACGCACGCCGGCTGGCCGGGCTGCTGACCGCTGCCCTGGAGCACCAGCGGTCGCACGTCGGCGAGCCATGCCCGGTCTGCGGCGGGCGGGTCCTCGACGAGGCATGGGCGGAGGCCGCGAGCCACTCGATCGGGGAACTGACGGCACAGTCGGCAGAGGCGGAAGCCGCCTCTGCCGAGGAGGCCGCCGCGACCGCCGCGCTAGGGCGGCTCGTCACGGGTAAGCCTGATGTGCTCCAGGCGGACCTCGGGACGGGACTGGACCCGTCGGCTGCCAGCACCTCGTGGGACCAGTGGGCAGCGGAGATCGCTGTGTTGACGGACGCCAGTGCGGTGCCACCCGCACCGGCCGGCCCCGACGGCGTCGTGGCCGCGTTCGAGTCGCTGGTCGCGGCCGTCACCGCGCTGCGTTCCGCGGCCGAACGGGTGCTGCTTGACCGGTCGGCGGCGTGGCAGCCGCTCGCGCGTGATCTTGCCGCCTGGAGTGAGCTGGCCAGGAAGGGGGACGCCGCAACCGTTCGGGCGAATGACCTTAGAAGGGCGATCGAATGGCTGCGCGCCACTGGTAAAGAGGTGCGCAATGCCCGCCTCGCGCCATTCGCGCGGACCTCGGCCGAGGTCTGGGAGACGCTGCGGCAGGAGAGCAATGTCGAGCTCGGCCCGATTACGCTGGCGGGTGCTGGGCCGCAGCGGAAGGTGGCGCTCGATGTGACCATCGACGGCGTGCCCGGGGCGGCGTTGTCGGTGATGAGCCAGGGGGAACTGCACGCGCTCGGGCTGGCGCTGTTCCTGCCGCGCGCGACGGCGGCGGACTCGCCGTTCGGGTTCGTGGTTATCGACGACCCGGTGCAGGCGATGGACCCGGCCAAGGTGGACGGCCTGGCGCGGGTGCTGTCCAAGGTGGCTGCGACCCGGCAGGTGGTGGTGTTCACCCACGATGACCGGCTTCCCGCGGCCTTGCGGCAGCTGCAACTCCCCGCGACGGTGCTCGCGGTGACGCGGCACGAGCGTTCGGTGGTTACCGTGCGGTCCGTGAGCGATCCGGTGAAGCGCTACCTGGATGACGCACGGGCACTCGCGAAGACTTTGGCGTTGCCGGAGGGAGTGCGCGCGGCGGCGGTCGCGGGGCTCTGCCGGGGAGCGATCGAGGCAGCCTGCGTGGACGTGGTTCGATCGCGTGACCTCGGCGCCGGCGTGGCGCATGTTGTCGTGGAGGAATCCCTGGAACGTGCGTCGCACTCGCTGCAAGATATGGTGGCGCTCGCATTGCTTGGGAGCGCGTCCCGCGCGGGTGAGGTGCCCGCGGGTCTGCGGTCGCTTGGTCCGGGTTGCGCGAACGCCTTCTGGGACGCCAAATCAGGTGTGCACGATCCTAAGCACGGCGACTTGAAGCGGTTTATCGACGACACCGAGCGGCTCACCAAGGCGCTGCGCAAGTGAGCGCTCCCGTACCTGGTACGCGCGCCGCCTTGGTGGCGCCCGAGGAGCTGCTGGCGGCGGCGGATCAGCTGCTCACCTCGCCGGTGCCCGGTGTCGGCGCGCAGTGGCCGCGAGCGTGCGCGCTGCTGATCCGGCTGGCGTTGGAGATGACACTGGACAGATTCTGGGCGCGGGTGCTCCCCGAGGCGGTCGAGTGCGGCATGCGGCAGCAGCTGCTTCTGCTGCCGCGGTACACGCAGGATGTACCGACGGCGGCCGGACTGGCGCGGGAGGCGTGGCTGGGGCTGGCGGGGGCGGCGCATCATCATGCCTACGAGCTGGCGCCGACGGCGGGGGAGCTGCGGGGGTGGCACACCGACGTGACTGAGCTGACGGCCCTGTTGTAGCCGGGGTGTCTCTATTGGCTTGCCTCTCCCTCCGCGAACGGCGCATGTATTACTGGGCATAGCGGCATTGTCAGTTGCCTCAGGATTCGAGAAAGATCAGGATTCGCCATGACTCGGCAGATGAAAGACGAGGCTTACCGGAATGACCAGTGGGCGCGCCGCTACACAGGCCGGGTCGCGGCCATCAACCGGTTCATTGACGAACTGGGGGCGCAAGATGAGAACGGCCACCCTCCGTACGTTCCTCCGATCTGCGGAGGAGTCGCCGCGCTGGCGTTGAGTATCTCGAGGGATCCGGGCCCGAAAGCCGGCGGTATCAAGGGCAGCGGCTTCCTGTCCATCGAAAACAACGATGCGAGCGCCGAGCGGATGGGTCAGTTCCTCGACGAGGCCGGAATCGACTACGGGCAAGTCGTCCCGTGGAACGCCTACCCGTGGTACATCAACAGCGACCCGACCTCCGAGCAGCTGATCGCGGGAGTGGAGCCTCTTCGCGGCCTGATAAGCCTGATGCCCTGCCTGCGTGTAGTTACCCTTCACGGAGGCGCGGCAGCCAAAGGATGGAAGCTCTTTCTGCGCGAGCATCATGACATGGTCAAACGCGCGGGCATTGTCTGGCTGGAGACATATCACACGAGTCGGCAGGCGCTTCAGACGCCTGACCGGGTTGAGCGTGAACTTCGTGAAGCAAACATCCGCAATGCCTTCGCGCTGGCCGCATCGGTCATGCATTCTTCGACCTGGCCGACTGTGAGCCGCGATCGGTAAGTCATCGGATCTCATACCCCATACCGGGTCTTGGCCGCCAGCCGTACGCCTCCAGGCGAGCGAGTGCCTGCTCGCGATCGGCGTCGCTGAAAAGCGATGCGAACTCGGAGCGAAGGACATGATCTTCCACTGTGATGTCGAGCCGATGGCGTTCCCATAGCGTCGTGAAGCCATCAGAGGGAGTGTCGCTCCAGAGGAGCTGCCGAGCCGTCACAAGACCGCCCTGGTCGCTCACCATTTGCAGGAACCGGGTGGCGTTGTAACTGAGGTCGCGCTTTGCGGTCTCATAGATTGCGATCATTGCTCGGTGGAAGCGGCGCTCAATTTCGTCCAAGGCACGCTGCCTTTCGTCCGTCAGGCCTGATTGCCCAGCTACGCCGGCCGGGCGCGATAAGTGACAGGCTCCACAGCTAGCTGTATGTCGAGGTTTCCGTCGAGCGTATAGAACTCGGGGGCATCGCTATTGACATCGAAGACGCGGTAGATCGCGTATTCCCCCTGATGCCGGCGAGCGAAGTCGAGCTCAGCGGAGGTGATGTAGAACGGGGTCTGCGCACCGAGTTTGGTTGCCTTCACCTCGATGTACCGAGGCGCACCGTCGAGAGTGAACGACTTGATGTCATATCCGGCTCCGTCCCCAACGTCCCTGGCGACCCACAGGACGTCCGCAGCCAGGTCACCCCGGCCTTGCCTCTCAAGGGCCGTCTTTTCGAAGTGAAAGACGAACTCCTCGCCCCTGTCTCCAACTCGCTTGCTCTCTTCCTGGAGCAGCCCATAGTCCACCTTTCTGCCGCGCGGCTCAGGCGACATCTCAGGCACAGCGACCCGGCGGAGGGCCGCACTGAACCGAGCTTCGGCGGGCGACTCCGGCTGTGGCTGCAGCTCGGCGAGCAAGTCTGGCTTGGTCTCCAGCCGGCGCATGACCTCATTGAGCAAAGCCTCCTGGATGTTGGACAGCGGCTTGTAGCCCTTGATGTATGGCAGGCCGAGCTGGAGCATGACGGCGCTGATGTTCTGATGCTTCCTCTCGATGGACCCAGGACTCCGGGTACCGCCCATTGCCTCGATAAGTGCGTTGCGGTGGTCGGTCTTGCTGTAGGGCTGGCCCGCGGACTCCAGTGCGAGCATCGCAAGGTAATCATCGACGATGGCCCGGTTCTCAGCCCCGGTCCAGTCTCGGCATCTCCCTCAACATGGAAGCCAAGCCTGCCTAGGAGCTGCCCGACGCTTGCCTTGCCACCGCTGAATTCACTGGCGCCCAGTGCTTCCTGCCCTGGCAGGAAGCGGTGCGCGACGCCGACGATTGCTTTCGAGTCGTAGCGCTTGCCGTTGTGGACCAGGACGTACATGCGGGCATGTTGGAAGCCGTAGTTGTGCAGGAACGCTTCCTGGCCGAGCCGGTCGTACTCGTCGATCGCCGCGAGGACTGCCTCGCGGGTAATCTCCTGGAGTCCCACAGCTAGTCGCCCAGGGACGCGTATATCGCAATTGGCATATGGCGATGGTAAACAGTTGCGTTTGGCAAAGTTGCCAAACGCCACACACACCTAGATCACGAGGGGCCTTGTTCCTCCATGCGCAGGCGTTTGCGCTCAAGCTCGATGATGCGGCGCTCACTCTCGGCCTGCGCGGCTACATCTTTGGTAGTCGCCAGATCGGAGATATCCACGGCGTCAGGCGTCATGTCCTTCAGATCGCTGCGGCGAGCGTACGCGTCGAATTCGGCGCGCTTGACGCCGAGTATCTCGAGGATTCGCTGATCGACACTGTCCTCGGCGAGGAGTCGATGCACATCGACGCGGCGCACTTGGCCCATGCGATGAGCGCGGGCGATCGCCTGCTCCTCGATCGCCGGGTTCCACTGGGGTTCGGTGATGATGACAACCGACGCGGCCTGAATGTTGAGGCCGACGCCGCCGGCCTGGATCTGGGCGACGAGGACCGAGGGAGAGAGACGCGCGGTGAACTCATCGATCAGGGCTTGCCGCTTCTCTTGAGCGCGGCGCCGAAGGGCAGCGTCATCCGCTCGACTCCCGAGCTCGGCAGAGCGCGTTCACTAGCGACATCTGCCGCGGCGTATTGCAGGACGCCTGAGCAAGCTGCGGGCTGGTCACGATGATCGCCATCGCCCTGGCCTGTGACGTCGCGACGTTCAGCCGCCGCGGGTCATAGAGAAACTCAAGCCCTCGCGACGCGTCCTGCGGCGAAGACGTCGCCATCGAGTAAATGGCCACCGCCGCCTCGCGCCCCTGGAACTTGTCCACCGTCCCGACCTGGACATCGCCCGGACAGCCCGCCGCGGTCAGCGCCTCGCGAATCGCCCTGATCTGCGCGTTGTAAGGCGTGATCACGAGGACGTCCGCCGGGCCGATCGCGTTCTCCACCCCGTCCTTGTCCCGCCAACGGGAGCCGAGCAGATCCCGCACCAGCGAGGCCACCCGGCTGGCCTCCTCCGGTGAGGAGTTGGTGTTCCCCTCGTGCGGCACCTCGACGACCCGCAGGCCGGCACCACTCAGCAGGCCGTCCCCGAGAATCTCCTGGCGTTCCAGGCCCGCGACCGCCGTCAGCCTGCCGTCGTAGAAGACGTCAGACGAGTACTGACACAGTTGCGGATGCATGCGCCAGGTCTGGTCAAGGAGCAGCCCGGCGCCAGGGGGCATGGTCGCATGATCGCCGAGGACATGCTCGAGCGCCGATGCGCCCGCCCCGGGCGGATGCGCGACGTCGCTTGGCTGCGCGAGCTGCTGCGGGTCGCCGAGCAGCACAAGCGTCCCCGCCGCGTGCGCCACGGCGAGCACGTCGGCCAGTGACAGCTGGCAGGCTCGATCTCGCCGCGCGCATCATCGACAGCCATCACCGTCCAGCCCCTGCCGACCTCTTCCTCGCACGGGTTCAGCGGGCTGGTCACCGGGTTCGTATTCGCCGCGCTGAGCTTCGTCGGCTTCGAGTGCCTCCGTCAGGTCGCGAGGGACATCGACCTGACCGCGAACGCGGTGCGGGAGTGGGTGAAGCGCCCAGACAGGTAATGAACTACACCCGATGCTATGTTCTAGCGGTTACAGTGATCTTGATCTGGAAGAGGAGGTGTCGTCATGCTGACCGGACTTCGATTGAGGAACTTCAAGAGCTGGGACGACACCGGCCAAGTTCGGCTCGCTCCGCTGACCATCTTCTTCGGCCGCAACAGTTCCGGTAAGTCCACCCTCATCCAGTCCCTGCTTCTCATGAAGCAGACGGCCGAATCGCTAGATCCGCGCCAGGTTTTGCAGCTCGGGGGGCGGGAGTCATATGTGGATCTGGGCACCTATCTAGACCTCGTCAAGGATCACGATGACCACCGCGCAGTGGGGCTGACCTTCAACTGGCGGACCGCAGAAGCAGTGAGGCTGCGCCGCGCGAACTCGGCCGGCGGCGACGTCCTTGACGCCGATGTCTTCGGATTCTCGACAGACATCGGTCAGGAAAGCGGTGTACTTGGTGAGATCATCGTTCAGCGCCTGGAGTATGCGATTGGCCCGGGCGGCGAGAGAACTGTCGGAATGCGTCGCCACGGGGACGATTTCTACGAGATCACGTCCAAGGGGCTGAGTCTTCGCCGCCGAGCGAGGGTTCCCGACCTTCTGCCTGAGCCCATCAAGTGCTACGGCTTTCCTGACGCTGCTCCCGCTGCGTTTCAGAACGCCGACTTCCTGGCCGAGCTGTCACATCAGTTTGACGAGCTCATGTCCGGCATCGCATACGTTGGGCCGCTACGCGATCGGCCCCGGCGGCGGTACCAATGGCAGGACAGCAGCCCGACATTCATCGGCCCACGCGGAGAGAATACGGTTGCTGCGATTCTCGCCGCGCGTCGTCAGAAGCGGAAAATCAAGACACGCGGGTTCGAGGAAAACCTGGGCTACTGGCTAAAGCATATGGGCTTGATTGACCAGTTCTCGGTGGTGGAGATCGGCAGTGGAACCAACCTGTACGAGCTTCGAGTCTCCGTAGCTGGAAGCTCCACGAGCGTGTCAATCACAGATGTAGGTTTCGGTGTCTCTCAGGTCCTGCCGGTGCTGGTGCAGATCTTCTTCTCGCCACCAGGCACTCCCGTCACCTTGGAACAGCCAGAGATTCACCTGCATCCCGCCGCACAGTCTGCGCTAGGTGACGTGTTGCTCGGTGCGGTACAAGACAACGGCACCCAGCTGATTGTGGAAACTCACAGCGAGCACTTGCTGCATCGCATCCAGCGACGGATCGCCGAAGAGCGGATCGCTAAAGACGATGTGGCTCTCTACTTCATAGAAACCAGCAAGGGCGGATCCGAGCTCCACGAGTTGAAGGTTGACGAGTACGGCAACATCGCGAACTGGCCGCAAGACTTTTTCGGTGATGAGATGGGCGACCTCGCCGCCATGACAGAGGCGGCAGCAGAACGTCGTAACCGCCGCGGATGAGCGATCCCTGGGTAGTGGACACGAATGTTGGTGTCGTCGCAAACAACAGGATTGAAGACCAGCCCAACCCGCCCCATCTCCCGCAGTCGATCAGCGCTTGCACCGCCTTCCTGCGGGATGTGATGCGGGCAGGCGGCATCGCGGTCGACGACACATGGGAGGTCATCCGCGAATACCAGGCAAGGATGCGATCATCTGGGCAGCCGGGCCCTGGCGATGCATTCCTCAAATGGGTGCTTGTCAACCAGGCCAACCCCGCTCGCTGCCACCGCGTGGACATATCAGGGATCGCGGTGCCTGATCGGCTCATTGGCTTTGACCCTGCCGACCAGAAGTTCATCCGCACCGCGCTCGGATGTGCGCTACCGCGCATCGCCGAGGCAGTCGATGGCCTCTGGTGGAAGCGCCGCGCCGACTTCGAGGCTGCTGGCATCACGGTCAACTTCCTCTGTCCGGAAGAGATCAAGGCGAACAGCGACCGCAAGCACGGCGCGGACGCACCTTAGCTGCTGGCGTTCAGGTCATGGCGCTAGCCGATTCGGCCGCCCGCACGGTGCGGCTCATGAAGGCGCTCAGATCCTCGGCCGAGGGCAGAGCCCGGCGGACCTCCGCAGGCAGGCGCCGCCACTCAGTCACGGCGAGCGGCGTCCTAACACCACGCAGCGCCACCTTCACCGTCACATCGTCCCGCCCAACAACCAGCAGCATCCCCAGCGTCGCCTCATCGCGATCCCGGTCCCGAAGGTGATCATCGACAAGCTGCACGTAGAAGTTGAGCTTGCCGACGTACTCCGGCTCCAACCGCCCCAGCTTCAACTCGAACACCACATACCGATGCAGCCGGCAGTGGTAGAAGAGCAAGTCAAGAAAGAACTCCCGCCCGCCGCACTGCACCGGCACCTCGGCCCCCACGAACGCGAACCCCGTCCCAAGCTCACGCAGGAACCGAGCAAGGTTGTCGGTAAGCGCCTTAGACAGGTCCCGCTCCCGCACCGCGTCCGCTGCGAGGAAGTCCAGGACGAACGGGTCCTTGACGATCTCCCGCACCGCCGCCAGTTCTGCCTCGGGGACCGCCCGGTCAAAGGTCGTGAGCACCGGCCGCGATCGCTCGTGGAGTCGACTGGCGATCATCGACTGGAGACCGGCGCGTGTCCACCCCTCAGCAACGGCGCGCTGAGCGTAAAACTCGGCGGTCTCCCGATCCGGGCAGCTGTCGAGTAGCGTCGCCACCAGCCCCCAGGGCAATTGGGCAACGCCGCGTTGCCCAACTCCATATGGCCACCGTGAAGCCAGCGTCGCCATGTAACGCAAGTTGCGGGCCAACAGCCCGCGCATGCCGGGATGCGCCGCCCGCAGGTCAACCGACAGGCGCTCCGTTACCCTGGCGCCCCACCCCTGCTCCTGTTGCCGGTCGACGATCTCCCGGCCGATCTGCCAGTACGTCTCGACGAGCACGTTGTTGACGGCCCGCGCCGCCCGCAACTGCCCAGCTGCCAACGTCCGCTTAATCGACTCAAGCAACTCGTCATACTCAGCCGCCGCAACGATGGACTCGCCCATGCATCTCCGCCCGCTCACCCTGGCATTGAACAAACGCTAAGCCACGGCGCGGTAATTTCTCCCGCAGCTCGTCTTACGGTTCCCTATCGCCCCCGAACGGCTTGAGCTGCTTTAACACGCGCCACCGGCGCCTACCCAGAATGCTGGCGAAGGCGCCCGGCGCGAACGAAAGAAAGGATTAATTACTGCGCGGCGCGCACCCCGGACTGCGCCACGTCCATCGCGTGATCGAACTCGTCCGGGCTGAAGACGCTGAGGAAGGCCAGCGCCGTCTTCATCTGCTCGAACGTTGCCGACGCGAGCCTGTCCCAGCGCGAGCGCGCGGTCTCGGCGACAATAGTCCCCATGGTCATCCTCCAGGTTGAGTCTGGTTGAGGTGATCTAGGGTCGCCGTCGGTGTTCCAGCACCGCGGCGACCCGCCCGCATTTGCGGGCTGTCCAGTTAATATTAGGCGAATGTCAGTTCGGGACAATAACGACACGCCAAAGCGTGACCTAATCAGTCGGGAACCCGGAGGACACTCGGGCCAATGGCAGGAACACGTCGTCGACGATCTGGGTGATGGTCTCCGGGGCGGCAGGCTCCAGCGTCATCAGCAGCTCGTGCCTGAGCAGGTCGACCGGCAGCGAGACGACCAGGGCGGGCGGCGTCTTGGGGCCGAGCTCGCCGCGGGCGATGGCCCGGGCCACGATGACGTCCATCGACGATTCGCCGTCGCCGACTACCTCCCGGCGCAGTTCGGCGGGGGACAGGCCGAGGTCCTCGAACAGGGAGCCGAGCCGCATGGACATGAGCGCGGCGAGGGTGCCGCGCCTTTGGTTGACGCGGGTCAGCAGGGCGACGGTGTCTCCCCGGAGGCTGCCGGTGTCGGGCGCCTCGCGCGGCAGGATCTCGCCCTGGCGGCGCAGCGTGGCCCGCAATAGCTCCTCCCGGGTGTGCCAGCGCCGGTAGAGCACGGGCTTGCTCGAGTGCGCCCGCTCGGCCACCCCGGCGAAGGTGAAGCCGTTCCACCCGTCGGTCTCAAGCACGTCCCAGGCGGCGTCCAGGATGGCCGCCTCGAGGGTGCCCCCGCGCCGCCGGGTGGCCTTCCCGTCCGGCACTGCCTGCTCTGGCTGCTCGCTCATCTGGTCGCCTCACACCATTAAGAAACTACTTGCGTATCTTATCAGGCCGGACTATCGTAATAAGAAACTAGATAGTTTCTTAAGGGGAAGCGATGAGCAGAACCAAGACGGCGCCGGCGGCGCTGCCGCCGGAGACCAAGCGGGCGCTGGTGGCACTCATCATCGGCGGCATGGCCGCCGTGCTCGACACCACGATCGTCTCCATCGCTCTGCACACCCTGGTCGGCGCGTTGCACTCGACGGTCAGCCAGATCCAGTGGGTGAGCACCGGCTACCTGCTCGCCCTGGGCGTGGTCATCCCGGTTGTCGGCTGGGCCCAGGCCCGGTTCGGCGGCAAGCGGCTCTGGATGGCCGCGCTGGTCATCTTCGTGACTGGCTCGGCGCTGTGCTCGGTGTCCTGGAACGCCGATAGCCTGATCGCTTTCCGCGTGCTGCAAGGCGCCGGCGCGGGAATGATCTTCCCGTTGATGATGACCCTGGCCATGCGGGCGGCACGTTCGGTGCCGGGCGGTGGCAGCTCGCTAGGCCGGGTGACGGCCACCGTCAGCCTGCCGATCGCGGTCGGCCCGATCCTCGGCCCGGTCCTCGGCGGCGTCATCCTCAACTGGTTCAGCTGGCGCTGGCTGTTCCTGATCAACGTGCCGGTCTGCGCGGTAGGCCTTTACCTGGCCTGGCGGGCGCTGCCGGCCGACGCCCCCGTGTCAGCCAGCACTGTGTCAGTGGCCCGGCCCCGGTTCGACCTGGTCGGCCTGCTGCTGGTGGCGCCCGGGATGGTCGGCGTGCTGCTCGGCCTGTCCAACGTCAGCACCCACGGCGGCTTCGGCCACCGCGATGTCCTGCTGCCGCTGATCATCGGGCTGGTTCTGCTGGCCGCGTTCGCGGTATGGGCGGTCCGCCGGACGTCGGCAGGCCAGGTGGTCGGCTCGGCCCTGGTCAATGTGCGGCTGCTGCGCGTCCGCTCGGTTGGCGCGTCTTCGGCCGCTCTGTTCCTCGCCGGTGCCTGCATGTACGGCGCGATGTTCCTGCTCCCGCTGTACTACCAAGGGCTGCGCGGGTTCGGCGTGCTCGGTGCCGCGCTGGTGCTGATCCCGCAGGGCGTGGGCTCGCTGGTGACCAGGACGCTGACCGGGCGGCTGACCGACCGGATCGGGGGCCGGGCCGTCGCGGTGGCCGGGTTCGCGCTGGTTACGCTGGCCACGGTGCCGTTCGCCCTCGCCGGCCCGGGGACCAGCGAGTGGTGGCTTGGCGCGGTCCTGCTAGTTCGCGGCCTAGGCCTCGGCATCGTGCTGATCCCGGTGATGACCGTCGCCTTCGCCGACATCGACTCGGCCGACATTCCGGACGCCTCCATGATCACCCGGATCAGTCAGCAGGTCGGCGGCTCGTTCGGCGTCGCCATCGCGGCCGTCGTGCTGCAGACGGCGGTCACCAGCGGCCGTACCCTCGGCCAGGCGTTTGACCAGGCGTTCTGGTGGACAACCGGGCTTACCGCGCTTGCCGTGGCGGCCTCGTTCTTCCTCCCGGGCCGCCGCACCGCGGCCGCCGCCCAGCCGGACACCGCAGGCCAGCGCGAGATGGCGGACGGCGCGGGAGTAACACGCACCCGTTCCTTATCTCATTAAGGGCACTCGGCGGCGAGCGCGGCGGCCGGCCGGTTCCGCGGGCTGGCTACACCGTAGGTCAGATCCCCGCGACTGCGGCGCTGGCAGCCGCCAGGTCGAAGCGGGACGGGTCGTACTCGCCACCCGCCCATTCCAGCATCTCCTCCCGTTCCGTGCCGGGCGGTCCCGCGAGGAGTTCCTTGAGTTCCGCGAAACCGGGGCTGCCGCCGCAGTCCTCGGGCGGGCACGCGCCCTCGCCCGCGACGCATACCGGGTAGAGCACCCCGTCCGCGGCGGTCGTGCGTTCCTCGATGACGAGCTCGTGCTCCCAGCTGTCGCCGAAGTCGTACTCATACGAGATCCGGTCCGCTGCCAGGTCACCGAGCCGGAACTTCCTCTCGTCCAGGTAGCCCAGTTCATCGTCCGGGCTCGGCGGCGCGTAGCTCACGTCGCCGACCCGGAACGCATGCATGTGATAGTCCTGCCAGCCCATTGCGGCCTGGATCACCGCGTGCAGCCGGTCCAGCGAGTAGGCCGCAGGAACGATCACCCGCCGCCACACGGGCGGATCAGCCACGTCCATGAGCGTTATCCGCACCTGGAGCAGCGGATCGCCGGCCTGTGCCATGCCGCGGAGGCGGCGGATCGCGTACCGGCCGAGGTCGGTGAGCTCTGCGCTGTCCTCGTCTGGGTCACCGTCCGCACCGCGATCGAGTACGACAATGCCGAGGACGTGCAGTGCGGACATGGCGATCGTGACGTCGACGGCAATCGTCCGCCGCAGCGAATCGCGCTGCTGCCGGGTGAGTCCGCTGAGCACGTACCTGGCCTCGATCATGTCGTGAGCGATGCCGCTGAGTGTCGAAAGCCGGCTGGCGCCCGAGCTCGCGAGCAGGGCAGTCAGCAGTTGCTGGCCAACGTCGGCGAACTCGTCTCCGACCAGCGAGTTCCGCCAGGTGTTCCTGGGGAACAGCGCCTTCCCGAGTTTCGGGTAGGCCGCGAGCATCGCCAGCACCAGGTCAAGTGGCCTGTCCGCCAGCGCGGCGTTCTTCTTCACTGGGACCAGCTTGGTCCCGGTCACCCGGACGAGCCGGGCGGCCTTGGCCCACTCCGCAACCCGCGTCAGGTTCGCTAGCTCTTCGCTGGACTGGGTCTTGAACACCCGGTCGCCGATCTCGGGGTCGATCTGGTCGCCGGTGCCGAGAAACTCGACCAGGTACCTGGCATCAGCCAGCCCGATACGGCCAGTCTGGGTCAGCTTACGGCCCTCGCCGAGCCAGGCGAGGAACGAACGGACTTGCCTGTTCAGCGGCGCGTTCGCTGCGGCGATCTCGAGATCAGTCACGAGGACAAGTCAAGCATCGCGGATGCCACGGGCGCAGAAGTTACGGCTTCTTGGAAGCCAACGGCCGGGCTGGCCTGGCCGGGGTCGGTTCGGGCGCATCGCACCAGTCCAAGCAAATTCGGGTTAAGCGATTGCCTGGAGGCGGTGGGTGAGGGCGGTGTGGCGGCGGCCGGTGCCTGCGGTGCGGACGGCGGCGGCCAGCGCGCGGCGGGAGCCGGCCAGGACGACCAGTTTCTTCGCGCGGGTGATGCCGGTGTAGAGCAGGTTGCGCTGCAGCATCATCCAGGCGCTGGTGGTCAGGGGGATGACAACGGCCGGGTATTCCGACCCCTGGGAACGGTGGATGGTGACGGCGTAGGCGTGGGCGAGTTCGTCGAGCTCATCGAAGTTGTAGGAGATTTCCTCGTCCTCGTCGGTCCTGACCGTGAGGGCGTGGTCTTCCAGCGACAAACCGGTGACGACGCCGGTGGTGCCGTTGAAGACACCGGCGGCTCCCTTGTCGTAGTTGTTACGCAGCTGGGTCACCTTGTCGCCGATGCGGAAGACCCGGCCACCGTAGCGGCGCTCGAGGGCGTCGTCCCGGTAGGGGGTGAGAGCCTCCTGCAGCAGCAGGTTCAGGTTCCCTGCCCCGGCCGGCCCGCGGTGCATCGGGCACAGGACCTGGACGTCGCGGCGGGGGTCGAGGCCGAACCTGGCCGGGATGCGGCGGGCAACGATGTCGGCCACTAGGGTGGCGGTGGCCTCGGTCTCATCGGAGTTGAACCAGAAGAAGTCGGGGTAACCGGCCAGGGCGGGCTGGTGCCCGGCGTTGACCTTGTGGGCGTTGATGACGATGCCGGACTGCTGCGCCTGGCGGAAGATCTTCGTCAGCCGGACCACCGGGAGGGTTTGCGCGCCGATCAGGTCACGCAGGACCTCTCCCGCGCCGACCGACGGAAGCTGGTCGACATCGCCCACCAGGAGCAGGTGCGCGCCCGGCGGGACTGCCTTGGCCAGCTTGCTGGCGAGGATCACGTCGACCATCGAGGTCTCGTCGATCACCACCAGGTCCGCCTCCAAGGGGTGGTCGGCGTCGTACTCGGGATCGCCGCCGGGCTGGAGCTTGAGCAGCCGGTGGATGGTGGCGGCCTCGTGGCCGGTCAGCTCGGCGAGCCGCTTGGCGGCGCGTCCGGTCGGGGCGGCAAGGACGACCTTGGCGTTGCGGGCCCGGGCGAGTTCCACGACGGAACGGACGGTGAAGCTCTTGCCGCAGCCGGGGCCGCCGGTCAGCACCGCGACTTTCCTGGTCAGCGCGAGCTTGACCGCCTCGGCCTGCTCGGGGGCGAGGTCGGTGCCGGTACGCGCCTTCAGCCAGGTGAATGCCTTGTCCCAGTCCACCGCCTGGAACGCCTTGAGCCGGTCGGGGCTGCACGAGTGCAGGCGGGTGAGGGCGGAGGCCAGGGACCGTTCTGAGTGAAAGAAGGGCGGCAGGTAAACGGCATGCACCGGGCCAGCCCCCTCGGCCCCGGGGACGGGGACCTCGTCGCGGACGGCGAGGCCGTCTTCGGCGAGGCCAGGGATGAGGGGGGCGATCTGGCCGGCGGGGACGCCCAGGATCTTGACGGCCTCGGCGACCAGCAGGTGCTCGGGGAGATAGCAGTGGCCGTCGTCGGCGGCCTCGGACAGGGTGTAGGCCAGGCCGGCTTTGATCCGCTCGGGGCTGTCGCGGGCGATCCCGACGGAGGCCGCGATCGTGTCGGCGGTCTTGAAGCCGATGCCCCAGATCTCCGCCGCCAGCCGGTACGGCTGCTGTTTGACGGTGTCGATCGAGTCGTCGCCGTACTTCTTGTAGATCTTCACCGCCAGCGACGTCGACACGCCGCTGCCCTGCAGGAAGATCATGACTTCCTTGATGGCCTTCTGCTCGGCCCATGCGTCGCTGATCCGGACGCTGCGCTTCGGGCCCAGGCCGGGAACCTCGACAAGCCGGTGCGGCTCGTCGTCGATCACGTGCATGATGTCCACCCCGAAGTGAGCGACCATCCGCTCGGCCATCACCGGGCCGATGCCCCTGATCAGGCCGGAGCCCAGGTACCGGCGAATGCCCTGCTCGGTCGCTGGCAGCACGGTCGTGTAGGAGAAGATCTCGAACTGGCGCCCGTACTTCGGGTGGGAGGCCCACCGCCCTCGAAGCCGCAGGGATTCACCGACCTGCGCGCCGAGGAGAGAGCCGACCACGGTGACAAGCTCGGTGTCGGCGCTGACCGGCCCGCGGCCCGTTCCCCGGTCCGGGGCGACCCGCGCGATCGTGTATCCCGTCTCCGGGTTGCAGAACGTAACCCGCTCCAGCACGCCGTCCAGCACCGCGACGTGCGGCTGCTGGGACTGCGGCGCCGGCTGGGGAACGGAGGAAGGCGGCATGCCCCATATTCTGCAACGCCCGAACGTGGCACCCGTTCCTTATCTCAGTGCGGGCCGTCACCCAGGATCGCGGCGCGCTCGGAGAGCAGCCGGCGGGCGTGCGGAGGCAGGTCCGCGCCAACCTCCACGGCGAATTCCAGGTAACCCTGATGGCCCGGCAGCTCCTTGAGGCACTCGGCTACTAGCGTGGCGGCCTGAGCGACGTCACCGCGGCGCGCCGCGAGTTGCGCGCGCAGGAACGTGAGTTCCGCGCCGGCAAGCGCCGGGCTCGCGCTGAGCCGGTCGAGCAGCTCATCCTCCGGGGTCCCCGCGAACCGGTCGAGGAGCATCTCATGCCAGGCGGCGAGGTCCTTGGCGCGATCGCGACGCCGGTAGCGCGTCTCGTCAAAACCGGAGGAACTCGCGTAGATCGTGCGCTGCCGCTTCGGGTCCGCCCGCCCGGAGGCGTCCAGCGCCTCCAGGTAGGACTCGGCGAACTTCCGCCACATGTCCGGCGTGGCGAGCAGCCGGGCGAGCGGGACGGCCAGGGTCGTCTCCTTCTCCGGCACCTGACCGTAGCCTCGCCGGGTCCAGCCGTAGTCCGCCTCCCAGCGGATGAGCTGCTCCGGCACGCGCCGGGCGAAGGCCGCGAAGCCGTCGTGACGCAGCACCGACTCCCACAGCACGGCGACGGCATCGGAAACAACGAACTTCGCGGCCTCCACCGGATCATCGGAGTGGAAGTAGTCGACGCTCTTCATCTCGAGGACGAGGTCGACGATCTCCGCGACGGCCCGCTGTGCCGGCGCTGGATTGTCCGCCTGGAGTGCCGCCAGCGCGTCGCCCGCCAGGCGGCGGAAGGTGAGCCGCCACTTGGACCGTTCGGTGTGGTGTACCCGGCGGTCTCCGTACATGTAGGCGCCGCTTCTTGCCAGGCTGGCGAACGTGGTGACCTCGTTCAGCACGGTGTCCGGGTCCGGTAGCTCTTTCTTCGGCCGCACCTTCGGCTGATCCGCCGGGCGCAGCTCGTCCTCGATGCGCTCGCGCAGCTGGGCGTTCCCCCGCCAGTAGAGAGTCCACAAGATCTTTCGCAGGCGGGCGTCGTCACTGGGCTCCATCGCGGCGTAGAACTCGTCACGGTTCATCCGGTTCGCGGGCATGGCACCCCATCGTGCCGTAGCATCCCGGTTCGTTCAAGACATTCCGGGCGGGAGGGATCCTGGCCCGAGATCCGCCGTCAGCCAGCGCTCCGGGCGCATGTAGATCACGACCTGCTCGCCGAAGTCCGTCGCCGCGAGCTTGAGGTAGTCGGGGACCTCGTCCGGCGGCAGGTACCGCTGGGTCATCTCAAGCAACAGCTCAGGGGTCTCAGGAACCGTGCGAGTGACCGGTCCCTCCACCGACACGTAGCGGAAGGTCGGCATGATCCGGTCGACCATCAGGCTGAACCGGCCGGCAGCCGCGATGAGCCTGGCCTTCTTTGACTTGGCCTCGGTCAGTACCCACGCTTCACCGCCTGGGGTGTACTGATACCAGATGGGCAGGGTAAACGGGGCGCGGTCCGGGCCCGCCGCCACCGACAGGGCGGCGACGTGCGGCTCGGCAAGGAACAATTCGCGATCGCGTACCGACAAGCTGCTATCCGTCATGGCCCGAGCCTAAGCGCCGCCCAGCTCCACCGGTTTTTCTCGGCCGGACAATGCCCGCGCTGATCAGCGACTCAGCGGTATCGAGGACCGATTCTCTGAGCGAGCGCGGGGTCCAGCCGAGTTCGCGCCTGGCCTTCTCTACAGTGACGTCGTGCTGGATGCCCAGCATGTCGGCGCCAAGTCTCGCCTCGCTGTTCACGTGGCCCGCCGCCCGCAGGACCCAGGCGGGCAGTTGCCTGGTGGCGATCTTGTAGCCGCGCGGGCCGTATTCCTCCTTGAGAATCACGGCGATGCCGGTCATCGGCAGGTGGCCATTGGCGAAGATGTAGCGGTTTCCCTTTGCCTCGGGAACCTCCAGGGCGAGACGGTGCCCGGCTGCGAGGTCGCGGACATCGGTGAACGCCAGGTGCAGCGGCGGTATCGCGGGCATCTCGCCGGCCAGCATGCGGCGCACGATATCGGCGGAACTGTCCCGCTTAGCCAGCAGCGGCGGGCCGATGATCGCGCCGGGGTGGACGACGGTCACCTCGATGCCGTGGGCGGCGGCGAGGTCCCAGGCCCTCTTTTCTGCCAGCAGCTTGCTCTTGGCATAGGCGTTGCACTCGGCCAGTTCTGACCAGTCCGCCTCGGTCCGCTGGCGCGTGGCTGTCGCCCTGTTGCGGGTGACCACGTCCAGGGAGGAGGTGCACACGACGCGCTTCACCCCTGCCTCGGCGGCCGCCGTGAGCACGCGCGTGGTGCCGCCGACGGCCGGGCGGATCACCTCGTCCTCGTGCCTGGGTGCCTTGAACGGGATCGGCGAGGCGACGTGCAGCACGTAGTCGCACCCGTTCACCGCCTCGGCCCAGCCCTCGTCGGCGTCCAGGCTCGCCTCGGCCAGCTCGAACGCGCCGCTGGCCTGGTCGATCGCCGGGCGCAGGTGTGCCATTTCGGCCGTCTTGAGGTTCCGTACGGTGCCGCGCACGTCGTACCCGCGCGCGAGGAGGTCGCCGATGCAGTGCCCCGCCACGAATCCCGTGGCCCCGGTAACCAGTACCCTGCCGCGCTTGTCCTGATTCACGTTCAAACACGTAGGTGACGGCCGGCAACGATGTCAAGCGTCAGGCGTGCTTGCCCGGCCGAGGCCGGCGAGGAGGGCGTGGACGGCCAGGTCCCATCGGCGGTCTACCGAGGCCCTGGAAGAGCCGAGCCATCCGGCGGTCTCCTGCATGGCCAGTCCCTGGGCCAGGGCGAGGAGGCCGTGGGCAATGTCGGCTTGGTCGCCGTCGATGATCCTTGCGTCGATGCAGCGCCGGACCCGGTGCACGATGAACTCCCGGGTGGCCGCCCCGGCCTCCCGTTCGGCTGGGCCTGGATCGAAGTCGGCGAACGGCCGGGAGAACATGACCTGCGCAAGCACCGGGTTGTCCCGGACGAAGGTCCGGAGCACCTGGACTGCGCCCAGCAGGTCAGCACGCGGGTCATCGGACTCCCGCAGCCTCGCGAAATGGTCCCCAAGGAGCCGGAAGCCCTCGAAGAAGACTTCCCTGACTAGCCCGGCTTTGTCGCCGAAGAGCTCGTAGACGGCGGGCGGCGATGTCTGGGCCTGCTCGGCGACCCTCCGGGCGGTGAGCCCGCCGACCCCGTCAACGGCCAGCATCGCAACCGCCACCTGTACGATGTGTTCGCGCAGCTGCCCGGTCCGCTGTTTGGCTCTCGGCACCGTCGAATCCTCGGGACCCGGTCGGCTCAGCCTGCGGACTGCGCGGTAAGGCGCGTCCGGTACTCGGCGTTGTCGGCGTTGTCGGCGTCGATGGCTCCCCCGCAGCGCCGTCCCCGCCAGTCGCTGTGTGCGCAGCTTGGTGGCCGCGTGTGCGTCCAGGTCGAGCCTGGCCAGCCCGGCAGCGGTTGTCGAGGCGGCCTCGGCCAGTTCCGTGGGAGGTACCACCCGGTCGAGGAAGCCCGCGGCGACCGCGTCTTCGGGCGAGAAGACCTCGGCGAGGACAACGGCCCGGTTGAAGCAGGCCGGGGCCAGGCGCTGGCGGATCTCCACTGCCGCCTGTGGCACAGTGATGCCGATGGCGACCTCGTTGGCCGTGAGCTTGTAGGGGTGCTTACCGTGGTCATGGCAGCGTTGCGTCGACGGTAGGCCGGTAGTTTCTGGGATAGTGAAGGTAGAGCCGGGAGGGAGGTGTGGATTATGAGAGTCGACAGGTTTTCGACGCTCCTGTACGGGATTGGGGAGGCGGCCGGCTATCTCGCGGTTCCGTCGTCCACGCTCTCCTCATGGGCTTATGGGTACAAGCGGCACGTCCATGGCGGCGGGACCAGCACGACCAGACCAGTTGTCACCGCGGTCCGCCCGGAGCAACGGGATGAGGCGGCGATGCCCTTCGTGGGCCTCGCCGAAGCGTACGCTCTCGCAGCGTTCCGCAAGGCGGGCGTGCCTATGCAGCGCATCAGGCCCGCCATTGACGTCCTCGCCAGCCAGCTTGGCCTAGAGCATGCGCTCGCCAGCAGGCAGCTTTACACCGATGGAGCCGAGGTTCTCTACGACTACGCGCAGCATGCTGGCGATACCCCAGAGGGCGAGTCGGCGCGCGAACTAGTCGTCGTCCGCAACAGCCAGCGGGTGTTCACTGAGGTGGTTGATCAGTACCTGAGCAGGGTCGATTTCGCGAACGACGGCTATGCGCAACTGATCAGGCTGCCGCAGTACCGCGTCGCGCAGGTGACCGTAGACGCCGATCATGCCTTCGGCAGACCCCGGCTAACCAGTGGAGGAACGAGAGTCGACGACGTCATCGACCTCTTTCTCGCCGGAGAACCCGTCGATACCGTCGCTGCCGAATTCGGCCTGTCCCGCGACGAGGTAGAGGACGTCGTACGTGTCTCCGCCAGCGCCCCAGCCTAAATTCTTCATTGACCGCAGCCTTGGCCGTGTTGCCGTGCCAACCGGATTGCGGGACGACGGCTGGGATGTCGTAACTTTAGCTCAGCACTATGGCATGCCTCGGGATGAGCAAGTCGCTGACACCGAGTGGATTGTCGACGCGGCATCACAGGGCTGGGCGATCCTGATGAAGGACAAGCGCATCCGCCATCGCAGCGCGGAGATCGAGGCTGTTGTGGCACATAGGGCCAAGTGCTTCGTCATCACCAGGGGAGACCTCACGTCCACAGATATGCTGCAACGCTTTATCGCGAACAAGAAGGCAATTTATCACCTGACCATGACACCAGGTCCTTACATCTACTCGGTCCAGCAAGATCGCCTAGACCAGCTCTACCCGAAAGCGTCAAGGTAGCGGCCATGTAATCCCGGAACTTCGCATTAGCCAAGCGAAGTCCGATTGCGCGTCGCCCTGCCACTCTCCCACCAGCTCCGAAGCCAAGGTCAGCGCCCGCTCGCTCCCGCCAGCCACGAGCCCTGCCACTCCAAGCTGAGAGACGGACGTGGTTCCGATCGTCATGAGCTGCGTGTTCTCCGGAGCGCGGATCATGTCGGCGACTTCCTGGAGCAGTGCTGTGTTGCTAGACGCCCGCCGTCCTAGTTCCATCAGTGCACGTCCGCGGCGGAGGACGGAACCGCCACTGCGAGCCGTGATGAGCCGAAGCTGATCAAGGTTCAGATCTTGGAACTCCAGATCCGGATCAAGCAGGTTACTCATTAGCCTCATCCAGTAGTTGAGTGATTCGGTCTGCCCTTAGCTTCTCAAGCTGGTCTGCTATTACAGCTTCGCCGATAGAGTTAGCGTAATAAATCTCAGCATCATATGCCCTCGATTCCCCGGCCGCTGTTACAGAGGGATCTTCTAGCCAGTACCGGAGGCCCGGGTAACCGGCTGCTTCATCGTCCGAGAAGTGAGACATTTCATGGAGTACTGCGCCGTAGGAGGCCTCAGGATCGAGGATAATACGGCCAGGCTCACCCGACACGGCACTGGGTGAGTACGACATTGAGCCGTGCCTCATGTCTACTTCAACGCCCGCGCTATCGAGCCTCTCCAAGGCCGCTTCAAGCTCAGCCGGGTGGGTCTCGGATGCCGATCCAAGCGCACGCAGTGGATCGGCATCGGCATGCAGGAACCGGGCATCGCCGGCACTCCGGGCGGCCGTCTCGGGGGTCGCCCGGTAATGGTCGCGGTAGGCGGCATCAACGGCCGCCCGGTATTCCGCAGCAAAGGCGACTCGGTTCGCCGGTTCGTACTCGTCGATCGGCGGCGTATCGACGGCACGGCTTTCGGGCAACTCGCGCTGCGCGTCGTGCTCAGCCGGGCGATCGATGCGCACCGCCCACCGCTAATACGGAGAGTATCTGAATGCTCACACTATGAACTGTAACTTATAAGGCGAATCGTCGCGATCCGTCCGCTGTGAAGTTAAGCCTCAGGTATCCAAAGCGCCACCCGCTGCGTGCTCGTGCCGCCTGCCTGATCAGGCGGGCAGCTCAGGCCGGCAGCTTCCGTGCCCGCAGGGCTTTCGCGGCGACGTCGCGTCCCTCGACCACGGCCCGGCACAGGGCCGGGTCCTCGCCGTGCTCGGCCAGGAACGCGTCTGCCCGCTCAAGCAGCGCAGGCGAGGCGGCGGAAAAGGGGAACAGCACCATGCCGAAGACCACCCGGACCAGGCCGTCGCGAGCGGCCCAGACCGCGGGGAACTGACCGAAGAAGGCTTCCGTGTAAGGGGCGAGCAGTGCGGCGTGCTCCACCTGGTTGAACGCCATCCCGACCTCGACGGTCTCCTCGATGCCGAGCTCGTTCGGCGCGGTGAGCAGCCGCCATGCCTCGGCCTTGTGGGCGGCGTCGGGTATCGCGGCACGGCAGGCCGCCGCGTGCTTGCGCCCGGTGTTGGTGTTGTCGCGCTCGAGCTCGGCCTCGACCTGCGCCTGCCCGGCGCGCCCCATCGCGACCAGCCGGGCAAGCAAGGTCCAGCGCAGCTCGGTGTCCACGTTCAGCCCGGCAACCTGCTGGCTGCCGTCGAGCAGTCCGGCCAGCAGGTCGAGCTGCTCGTCCGAGGTCGCGGACCAGCCGAGCAGTTGCGCCCAGGCGAGCTGGTGGTCGCTGCCCTTTTCGGCGGAACGGAGGAGTTCGATGCCCGCGGCGGCAAGCTGCCGCTTGCCCTCCGCCACCCACGCCGGGTCGGCCGATGTCATCATGCGCTGCGCGGTGAACCGGTGCAGCTGCTGCAGCACCGAGACCGACGGTTCATGGCCCATGCCCGCGGTCACGATCGTCACGAAGGCGGGCAACGACAACTCGGCCTGGGCCGTCATGTCCATTACCGCGCTCCAGCAGATGGTCCGCGCCAGGCCGTCGCGGAATGCCCCGATGGAGGTGGTCAGCGTAGCCAGCGAGCGCTCGTCGAACCGGACGATCGCGTAGCCGAGGTCATCGTCGTTGAGCAGCAGCAGGTCCGGCTGCGGCAGGCCGGCCAGGTCCGGCACCGGCGTCCGCGCGCCGGCCACCTCGACCTCGACCCGGTGCGTGCGCACCAGCGCGCCGCCGTCGGCGTCGTCGCCGGCCCGGTTGTACAGCCCGATCGCGATGTGGTGCGGCCGCAGCACCGGGTGCTCGGCCGGCGCCTCCTGCAGCACGGCGAACTCGGTGAAGCGGCCCTTGTCACAAGTGAACTCGCTGCGCAGCGTGTTCGGCCCCGCGGTCTCCAGCCAGGCTCTCGACCAGTCGCCCAGGGACTTGCCTGAGCTTGCCTCCAGCTCCCGCAGCAGGTCGGCCAGCGTGGCGTTGTCCCAGGCGTGCCCGGCCAGGTAGGCACGGATCCCGGCGAAGAAGCTGTCCCGGCCCAGGTAGGCAACGAGCTGCTTGAGCACCGCCGCGCCCTTGGCGTAGCTGATCCCGTCGAAATTGGACTCCGCGACCCCGAGCGTCGGGGCGTCGGCGGCGATCGGGTGGGTTGAGGGCTGCTGGTCCTGGCCGTATCCCCAGGCCTTGCGGCCGCCACAGAACGTGGTCCACGCGTCGGTGAACCTGGTCGCCTCCGCGCTCGCCTGGGTGGCGCTCATCTCGGCGAACGACTCGTTCAGCCACAGGTCGTTCCACCACATCATCGTGACCAGGTCGCCGAACCACATGTGCGCCATCTCGTGCAGGATGAGATTCGCCCGCACCTCGCGCGCCGTGTCGGTCACCTTGGACCGGAACAGCATCTGCTCGGTGATGGTGACACAGCCGGGGTTCTCCATCGCGCCTGGGCTGTCGGTCACGAACACCTGGTCATACTTGGCGAACGGGTAGCCCATCCCGAACAGGCCGGTGAAGTAGTCCAGGCCCGCCCTGGTGATAGCGAAGATCTCGTCAGCGTCGAGGAAGTCGGCTAGCGACCGGCG
>Ga0335083_10001658_pt1 | contig 30420 bp, 19 predicted proteins | sample Lox_Sample_42_FD_206716 | JGI IMG/M metagenome (GOLD analysis project Ga0335083, IMG submission 206716) | Soil microbial communities from Loxahatchee National Wildlife Refuge, Florida, United States - Lox_Sample_4.2 | ecosystem: Environmental > Terrestrial > Soil > Wetlands | place: USA...
ATCTCCTGGCGCAGCGCCACCAGGCCGCGCTTGGCCGCTCCCTTCTCCAGCACGAAGAATACGTCGACCATGTTAAGAGCGTTGATCGCCTGCACGGTGACATGCTCGGGATCGCCCGCGCCGATGCCGATGACCAGGATCTTCTTCATGCGGGATGCCTACCCCGTCACGGCGCCCGCGACCAGCCCGCGCACGATGTAGCGCTGCACCGAGAAAGCCAGAACCAGCACCGGGAGCGTGATGAAGGTCGCCGCCGCCATCAGCGTACCCCATTGAATGGAGTTGTAGCCGATATAGCCCAGCACGGCGACCGGCAGCGTTTTGGTGCCCTCGTTGGCCAGAACCAGGGCGAACAGAAAATTGTTCCACGAGGCGATGAAAGCCAGGATGCCCGTCGCGGCGATCCCTTGTGCCGTGAGCGGCACGACGATGCGCAGCAATACGCCGATCAGCGAACAGCCGTCGATCAGGGCGGCCTTTTCGATCTCGACCGGCACGGCCTCGATGAAGCCCACCATCATCCAGACGGTGAGCGGCAAGGTGAAGATCAGATGGCTCGCGATCAGGCTCACGAAGCTGCCGACGAGATGAAGTTGCAGGAACATTACGAACAGCGGGATCAGGAAGGCGATGCCCGGCGCCATGCGCGCAAGCAGCAGCACCACGCCGATCCCCGTGCGCCGGTAGCGGGCCAGCGCGTAGGCGGCCGGAATACCGAGCAGCAATCCGAGCCCCGTCGAGCCCGCTGCGACAATGGTGCTGTTCAGCGTGTAGTTCAGGAAGGAATTGTCGGCCAGCACCTGCCGGTAGTTGGCGAGCGTTGGCACGAAAGCGAAGACCGGCGGATAGGCGAGGAAATCGACCGTCGTCTTGAACGAGCCCATCACCATCCAAAGGAAAGGCGACACGAGCACAAAGGTGACGCTCCAGCCGGCGATGGCGAAGCAGAGGCGACGACGGCGCTGCGGGCTCACGAGGCGGGCTTCCGGAGCCGGATCAACAGCAGCGTGCAGGCCATCACCAGCGCGAACAGCACCAGCGCGATGGCCGAGCCGTAGCCGATCTTGTCGTAAGAAAGCGCGGCCAGATAGTTGTAGAGGTTCATGGTCTCCGATGCATGGCCCGGTCCGCCGCCGGTCATGACATAGACGATGTCGATCAGCTTCAGGAGATCCATCACACGCAGCATCGCCGCGACCATGAGCGTCGGCATCATCAGCGGCAGGGTAAGGAAGCGGAAGCGCTGCCAGACCGAAGCGCCGTCGACCAGCGCTGCCTCGAAGGGCTCGGTCGGCAAGGCGCTGAGGCCCGCCAGGCAGATCAGGGCCACCATCGGCGTCCACATCCAGGCGTCGACGGCGACCAGGGTCGGCACGACGATGCCGGGATCCGAGAGCCAGAGCGGTGGCTGGTGGATACCGATGCCGCCCAGCAGGTAGCGCACGATGCCGAGCGTGGGATCGAGCATGATCACCCAGACCAGTCCCATCGCGGCAGGTGTCGCCACCATCGGCAGGATGAGGAGCGCCCGGCAGATGCTGCGGCCGGGAAAGCGCTCGTGCATCAGGAGAGCGATGCCGAGCCCTAACGGCAGGTTCGAGGCGAGGCCGAGCGCGGTGAACCAAAAGGTGCGGCCCAGCGCCTCGACGAAGCGGTCGTCCTCGACGAGCTGCAGGAAATTCTGCAGCCCCACGAATCGCGGCGGATCGAAGCCGATCATCGACCAGCGATTCAGGCTCATCCAGCAGAGATAGAGCAGCGGGAAGCCCATCACCGCCAGGATGGCGACCAGCGCCGGAAGGCTGAGCAGCTCCGGCGTCCAGTCGCGCCTCTTGTCAGCCATTGATGATGGCCAGCACCTGCTTCTGTGCCTCGTTGGCGGCCTTGGTCACGTCGTCGCCGCGCAGCGCCGCCACGATCGCCTGGCCGATCACGGCACGCGTCTCCGGCACCTGCACGACCAGCGGGTTGGCCCCGTTGGGCACAGCGTTGGGCACCTGGCTCTGCACGATCTCGATCACGCCCGGAGGCGCCGCCTTGACGTACGACTCCTCGGTGTAGATCGACTTGCGCGACGACGGCAGGCCGGTGGCGATGGCCGCGGCCAGCATGCTGCGCTTGGAGGTGAACCATTGGATGGCGTACCAGGCGGCCTGCTGCTTCTTCGAGGAGGCCGCGACCGCGGGCCCCCAGGCGATGACCGTCGAGTGACTGCCGGACGGACCGCCGGGCACGGGCAACATGCCCACCTTGTCGACGATGCGGCTCTGCGAGGGATCCTTGAAGTAGGTGAGGAAGTTCACCGCGTCAGAGAACATCGCCGCGCGTTCCTGCTGGAAGAGCGGATAGGAGGTCTTCCACTGCATGCCGAGGATGTTGGGCGGCCCCGCGCTGCGCAGGATCTCGCTGTAGAACTTGAGCGCATTGATGAACGGCGCGCTCGCGAGCTCGGGCTTGCCCTTCTCGTCCAGCCAACGGCCGCCATAAGCAAACAGGAAAGGCGCAAAGGTGTAGAGCGCCTGCACGCCGTCGCCACGCGTGACATATCCCGCGACGTTCGCACCCGGATTGTTGAGCGCCTTGGCCGCCGCCATCAGCGCGTCGAGCGACGTGGGCGGCGCCACATTCTTCGCCTGCAGCATCGCCTTGTTGAAGAACAGTGCCTGGACCTCGGTCGAGATGGGCACGCCCATGAGCTGCCCGCCCTGGCGATGAATGTTGAGGATATTCGGGAAGAAATCCGCGAACTCCCAATCCGGTGCCGTGAGGTCGGAATTGATCATCGGCTCGAGCGGTTGATACCAATGAGCGCGCGTGAAGGCAGCACCATCCCACGATGGCAAAGTGAAGAAGCCGTCGACCGCACCGGGATCGGATCGCAGCGTCAACGGCAGCTTCTGGCGGAGCTGGTCCTCGTACAGGATCTCGAGATTGACCTTGAGACCGGTCTCAGCCTCGAGGGCCGGCAACTGCTTCTGCGCCCATTCGGTCCACGGATGGACCGAAACCATGAAACGAAGCTGTGTGCCGGCGAATCGCTTCCAATCGAAGCCCGCCGCCTGCGCGGTCCCCGCAAGAGGCGCGACGGCCGCTGCCGCGAGCAATGCCCGGCGTCCGATGATGCTGACCATGGATTTCCTCCCTTCCCTTGGGAGGATGTTAACGGTCCCGGAGCTTGGGGTCGATTGCGTCGCGCAGCGCGTCGCCGAACAGGCTGGCGCCCAGCACCGTCAGCACGATGGCAACGCCCGGGAAGATCGCGATCCAGGGCGCCGTCGTGGCGTAATCCTCTGCGCTGCCCTGCAGCATGAGGCCCCAGGCCGCGACCGGTTCCTGCACGCCAAGGCCGAGATACGAAAGCGAGGCCTCGGCCAGGATCGCCTGCCCGACGAAGGCCGAGAGCATGATCAGGAACGGCGCCAGCACGTTGGGCAGCATGTGGCAAAGTACGATCCGCGCATGGCCGAAGCCCATGGCGCGCGCGGCATCGACATAGGGCACCTCCCGCACAGCCAGTGCACTTGCCCGCACCACACGTCCGCAGCGCGGTATCAGCGGGATGGTGATGGCGATGATGACGTTGAACACACCGGTGCCGAACACCGAAACGACGGCCAGCGCCAGGATGATCAGCGGAAAGGCCATCAACACGTCGAGGATGCGTTGGAACAGGAGGTCGAACCAGCCGCCGAAATAGGCGCTGGTTACGCCCAACACCAGCCCAATCAGTCCGCCACCGACGGCGCAGCCGAAGCCCACGATCAGGGCGGTGCGGGCGCCGAACACCAGGCGTGAGAAGATGTCCCGGCCGAACTGGTCGGTGCCGAAGAGATGGATCCAGCTGGGTGCCTGCATCATGGAGGCGAAGTCGTTCTCCTCCGGGTCGAAAGGCGCAATCCAATCGGCCGACAGGCCGGCGAAAAAGATGATCAGCACGATGATCAGTCCAGCGACGCCGAGCGGCCTGCGGCGGCAGAAGTTCAGCACCTTGCCGAGGCGCGTCTGCGGACGCCAGGAGGGCGCGGTCGGATCGTGGGCGACGACGGTCATGAGTAGCGGATCCGGGGATCGAGCCAGGCGTAGAGCACGTCGATCACGAGGTTGGTGACGATGAAGATGACGACGACCAGCATGACCAGCGCCTGGACGAGTACGTTGTCCTGGTTCTGCACGGCCTGCACCAGAAGCCGGCCGATGCCGTTCAGGTTGAAGACCTGCTCGGTGATGACCAGGCCGCCGATCAGGAAGGCGAACTCGATGCCGATCAGGGTCACGACCGGCAGCAGCGCGTTCTTGAGCGCATGGCGGTTGACCACGATCTGCTCGAGCAGCCCTTTGGCCCGGGCGGTGCGGATGTAGTCCTCGCGCAGGACCTCGAGCATGGCCGAGCGCGTGATTCGCATGGTCACGGCCGAATAGCGGTAGCCCACGGTGATGGCGGGCAGCAGCACCATCGACAGGTTGCGGATCGGATCCTGGAAAGGCGAGACGTAGTCTATCGGCGGCAGCCAGGGCCTGCCGGTCCAGGCCGAGCTCACGTTCAGCACCAGGATCATCGACATGATGCCGAGCCAGAAGGACGGCGTGGCAATGCCCGCGATCGCCAGCACACGCACGACGTGGTCGAGCATCGTGCCCTCCTTCAGTGCCGAGATCGTGCCCAGCGGCACTGCGAGCAGAACGGCGATCACGGTCGCCATCACGGCGACCTCCATCGAGATCGGCAGCCTGAGCGCGATCTCTTCGATCACGCGATTGCCCGACCACATGGAGATGCCGAAGTCGAAGGTGAATGTGTGCCAGAGATAGGCCAGGAACTGCACGATCATCGGCTGATCGAGCCCCAGCTGATGATGACAGGCCGCGACCGATGCCGGGTCGACATGCGTACCGCCGGCCCCGAGGCGGATCACGCAGACGTCGCCCGGTATAGCCCGCAGCAGGAGGAAGACCAGAGCGGCGGCTCCCGCCAGCGTCGGAACCGCCAGCAGGAGCCGTTTAACGATATAGCGGTACATGCGCTCCGCCCCTCCGTCGTCCTACTTGTCCAGCCAGATGCTGGACAGATCCTGGTTCAGGTAGTGGCTCGGGCTGATCTTGAAGCCCTTCACCTCCGACCGGCCGAGGATGATGCGATACCAGTAGGGCAGCACGATCTCGTGCATTTCTTCGGCGAGCGTGTGGTTCTCGTAGGCCCGCATCGCCTCGCGCTGCTTCTTGGGATCGGTCTCCTTCTGCATCGCCTCGTAGAGATCGATCGACTTCTGGTCGTCGTAGTAGCCGTAGTTCTCCGGATATACCTTGTGCGGCAGATACTTGCCGGTATCGAGCACCGGATTGACCACGCTCTGGCAGTTGGCCTCCATGGCGACGTCGAAAGTACCGGCGCGCATGTTGGAGAACCACGGACCCGTCGGCACGACCTTCTGCTCGACATTGAGGCCGATCTTCTTCCATTCGCCGATCACCCAGGTGCCGACGAACTTGTAGGGCTGATCGACGTTGCGGTTGAGCAGCTCGAACTTCAGCCCCTCGGCACCTGCCTCCTTCAGAAGCTTTTTGGCCTCGGCGCGCGACTTCTCGATATCGGGCCAGAAGCCCGGGATCTTCTCCAGCTCCTCCTTGGTCGCCGCAAGCGGCGAGCCCGGGAAGACGATGCCGCCCACGGTGCGGACATTGGCGATCTTTGCCAGCGCCGGCGCGCCGTGCCACTGGTCGATGGCGAGCGCCAGGGCCTTGCGCACGCGCGCATCGTCGAACGGCTTCTTCTGGTGGTTGGGCGTCAGGATATTGCCGCAGTTCCAGTCGCTGTCCTGCACCCAGACCTTGTTGCCGAGCTCCTTCACCAGCTGGTCGCGCGCCGAGGGCGGCAGGCCACGGAACTCGATCGAGGCGCGATCGGCTCGCAGCGCGTCGACACGAACCGATTGCTTGTCGGCGAAGATGCCGATGATCCCGTCAAGGTAGGGCTTGCCCTTGTGGTAATAGTCCTTGTTGCGTTCGCCCGTGATCGACTGGCCGACTTCGTACTTCACGAGCTTGAACGGGCCGGAACCCATGATGTTCTTCTCGTACCAGTGCGGGTCCTTCTCGAGGATGTCCTTCTTGTAGATCCAGGTGTAGGGATCGGCGAGCGCCGGCAGGAACGCCGTGGTCGCGTATTTCAGCTTGAAGACAACGGTGCTGTCATCGGGCGCGGCGACCGAATCGACCATCTCGTAGTAGCTCTGCCGCGCGCTCGTCACGCCCTTGGGCGGCTTCACGATGTATTGCCAGCTCGTCGCCACGTCCTGCGCAGTGAGCGTGCTGCCGTCGTGCCACTTCACGCCCTGGCGGATCTTGAAGGTATAGGTCTTGCCGCCATCGGTCGGCGTCGGCATCTCCGTGCAGAGATCGCAGACGAACTCCGTGGTCGAGGCCGGGTTGTCGGGCGGGACACGGATCAGGACGCTGTAGTACGGCGCCGCCGTGTGGATGGTGGCGTAGGTCGTCTCGCGATGGGCATCGAAGCTTGGCGGGGCATCGGCCGGAATGAGATAGGTGAGCGTCCCGCCATGCTTGGGTTCCTCGGCGTTCGCCGGAGCGACCGCCAGAGATGCCGCGAGCGCAAGGCCCGCAGCCCAGAGTTCCTTTCGAAGGTACATCGACTCGCCCTCCCTTTCTGTCTCCGCTTGGTGCGGATGTATGAGTGAAGTACTCCCCGTTTCAGTGCACCTCGCTGCAGGCGACCCAATGTCCAGGCCGCAACTCACGCAACGCCGGTCGTGCTTCCTTGCAATTGTCGACGGCCATCGGGCAGCGCGGATGGAACACGCAGCCGGACGGCGGATTGATCGGGCTCGGCACCTCGCCGCGCGGCGGCCGGAACTGGCGCGAGGCTTCCACGCGCGGGTCGGGCACCGGCACGGCCGAGAGCAGCGCCTGGGTGTAGGGATGGAGCGGATTGTCGAACAGTTCGTCGCTCGGCGCCATCTCGACGATGCGGCCGAGATACATGACCGCCACGCGATGGCAGAGGTGGCGTACGACCGAGAGATCGTGGGCGATGAAGAGATAGGTCAGCTTGAAGCGCTCGCGGAGATCTTCGAGCAGGTTCACGACCTGAGCCTGGATCGACACGTCGAGCGCCGACACCGCCTCGTCGCAAACGATGAACTCGGGCTCTAGCGCCAGAGCGCGAGCGATGCCCACCCTCTGGCGCTGGCCCCCCGACATCTCGTGCGGATAGCGGTCAACGAACTTCGGATCGAGGCCGCAGACCGACAGCAGCTCGTCGACACGTGCACGGCGACGGCGGGCGTCAGGCTCGATGCCGTGCACGCGGATCGGCTCGGCGATGATGTCGCCCACCTTCATGCGCGGATTGAGCGAGCTGTAGGGATCCTGGAACACGACCTGCATGCGCCGGCGAAGGGACACGAGGTCATTTCCCTGGAGATGGCTGACGTCGCGGCCGTCATAGAGGATCTGTCCCGCTGTCGGCTGCTCGAGCCTGAGGATGCAGCGCCCAGTCGTGGTCTTGCCGCAACCCGACTCGCCCACGAGGCCAAGCGTCTCGCCACGGGAGATGGCGAAGTCGATGCCGTCGACCGCCTTCACCTCACCTACCTTGCGGGCCAGCACGATGCCCTCCGAAACCGGGAAGTGCATGGCGAGCCCACGCACCTCGACCAGCGGCGCGGCAGCGGCGGTCATTCCGCGGCCTCGCGGGCCTCGAGCAGCTCGGCGCTGCGAAAGCAGGCGACGACGTGGCCTGGTTCGGAGGCGGCTTCGAGCGCGGGACGGCCTTCGGCGCAACGCTCCGTCGCGAAGCGGCAGCGTGGCCGGAAGGCGCAGCCCGCATCGAGCCGCGTGAGATCTGGCGGCTGGCCATCCACGGGATCGAGGCGGGCGCGCCGCGGCTGGTCGAGGCGCGGCACGGAACGCAGCAGCGCCATCGTGTAGGGATGGCGCGGCGCGTGATAGATCGCCTCGGCGCTGCCGGCCTCGACGATGCGACCGGCATACATGACGTTCACGCGGCTGGCATAGCGCGCAACCACGCCGAGATTGTGGGTGATGATGATTTGCGCGACGCCGAGCCGCCGTGTCAGGGACTTCATCAGCTCCAGGATCTGCGCCTGGATGGTGACGTCGAGCGCCGTCGTGGGCTCGTCGGCGATAATCAGCTTGGGATTGCAGGCGAGCGCGACCGCAATCATCACGCGCTGGCGCATGCCGCCGGAAAGCTGGTGCGGATACTGTTTAAGCCGTCGCCTGCCATCGCCGATGCCGACCATCTCCAGCAGCTCGAGCGCCCGCTTCTCGCCGCTCGCACGGTCGGCGCCCTGGTGCCGCTCCAGGGTCTCGATGATCTGCCGACCGATGGTGAGTACGGGGTTGAGCGAGGTCATCGGCTCCTGGAACACCATGCCGATGTCGCGCCCGCGTACTTCGCGCATTTCCGCGGCGGAGAGCCGGCGGAGATCGCGGCCGTCGAACAGGATTTCGCCCGCGGTGATCCGGCCCGGCGGATCGGCGATCAGGCCCAGGATCGAGAGCGCGCCCACGGACTTGCCCGAGCCGCTTTCGCCCACCACAGCCACGGTCTCGCCCGCCTCGACGGTGTAGGACACCCCGTCCACGGCGCGCACGAGTCCGGCCCCGGTGCGAAACTCGGTATGAAGCCCTCTTACCTCAAGCAAAGGCGGCATGCGTTATTTCGTGTCCGCCTTTGGAGCGGCACGCCGTCTCGAGTGAAGCCTGTTTCCTCGTCGAGCTACCGCTTGCGGCGGCGCAGCCTCTATCGGGCCGCCGAAAAGGTACGAGAGCCTGTGCCGCTCTGCAAGCTCATGCCGGGGTGGTCTGGGGGCGCTTTGCCGCAAGGGCAGCCAGAACCGCCAGGGCCGCCAGTCCGCCAAACAGCAGCAGCGAGTCGGTGTAGTCGCCGCTCCAGTCCCGGAGCGCGCCCGAAAGGACCGGGCCGACGGCCTGGGCCAGCACCTGGAGCGAGAGCGCGACGCTGCGGATCGCACCATAGCTCTCGCGACCGAAATAGTCGGCCCAGCAGAGCGGCAGCAGGGTCATGATGCCGCCGATGCCGAGCCCGAATGTCCCGGCGGCGAGGTAGGCCACCTCGACCGAAGGCACGCCGATCAACCCGAACGAGCCCACACCCATCAGCAGTGCGGCCCCAGCCATGGCATAGCGCAGAGGCCAATGGCGCGGCAGAAAGCCGATGCCGAAGCTCGCCGCCGCCGAGCTTGCCGAGAAGACACTGATCACGGTTGCGGCCAGCACCGGCGGAATGCCGCGCTCGATCAGATGCGGTGCCTGATGCAGGCTGACACCGGCCTGCACCGGATAGACCAGCACCGTGTACAGCGAGAGCAGCCAGAAGGCCGGCGTGCGCATGGCCTGGGCACGGCTGAAGCGCGGCTCGGGCGCTGCCTTCATCGTGCCGCGCGGCGGATCGGGCAGCAGGCCGAGATCCTCGGGCCGGCGTGCCAGGAACAGGAAGGCCGGCAGGAAGCCGACAGCCAGCACTGTCGTGCCGACGGCGATCCAGCCGCTGCGCCAGTCGCCGCCCCGCATTGCTACTTGGGCGATGACGGGGATCGCCACCAGCCCCGACATCTGCGCCAGCGTGGCGATGGAGGTGGCGAGCGGCCGGCGGGCGACGAACCAGTTGTTCAAGGCGCCGTAGAGCCCCAGTTCGAACGGCCCCGCCCAGATCATGCGCGCGAAGCAGAGCAGCAGGTAGAAAAAGAGCAGCGACTGAACCAGCGACAGCGCCATGGTCGCGACCCCTGCGCCCAGCACGGCGCAGCTCAGGATCAGCCGCGCGCCGCGCCGGTCGAGCACCGGCCCGAGCCACGGCGAGACGACAGCGGCGATCACGCCGCCCAGCGACACCGCGCCCGCCATCTCCATGCGCGACCACCCGAACGTATCGGTCATCGGCACGACGAACACCGACACCACCGCTACTGCCGGGCCCTGGCGCGCAAAGCCGATCAGGCAGAGGCAGCCCAGCACGACCCAGCCGTAGAAGAACGGCAGGCGCGGAGCCAGCAAACGCGCAAGCAGAGGCTGCATCTAGATCAGGGGATGATGGCAGGCCGCGAACTGCCCGTCGCCCAGATTGCGCAGCTCGGGCACCTCCGCAGCGCATTGCACGTCAGCACGCGGGCAGCGGGTGCGGAAGCGGCAACCGGACGGCGGGGCGAGCGGCGACGGCGGCTCGCCACCAGGCACGTTGGCCGCGGGCCGCACGGTCGGGTCGGGCACGGGGATCGCCTCCAGCAGAAGTGCCGTATAAGGGTGCGCCGGAGCCTTGAAGAGCCGTTCGGTCGGCCCGACTTCGCAGAGCTTGCCGAGATACATGACGGCGATGCGGTCGCTCACCGCCTTCACCACGGCGAGATCGTGAGCGATGAACAGCAACGTCAGGCCGTAGCGCCGCTTCATCTCCTCCAGGAGGTTGAGGATCTGGGCGCGAATCGAGACGTCGAGCGCCGAGACCGGCTCGTCGCAGATCACGAACTCGGGTTCCAGGATCAGCGCGCGGGCGATGCTGATGCGCTGGCACTGGCCGCCGGAGAATTCATGCGGCAGGCGGCCCAGGACGAGATCGGGATCGAGGCCGACCGCTGTCAGCACCTCGCGCACCCTCTTCTCGCGCTCGGCCTTGTCCGTGACGCCCGCGATCACCAGCGGCTCGGCCACGATGTCGCCGATGCGGCGACGCGGGTTGAGCGAGGCGATCGGGTCCTGGAAGATCAGCTGCAGGCGCCGGCGCATCAGGCGCAGCGCCTCGCCGTCGAGCGTCGTGAGCTCCTTGCCGTCGAATGTCACCCGGCCCGAGGTCGGGCGGCGAAGCTGAAGGACGGCGCGGCCCAAGGTCGACTTGCCACAGCCCGATTCGCCCACCAGACCCAGCGTCTCGCCGCGCGCGACGACCAGGCTGACGTCGCTCACGGCCGATAGCGTGTGTCCGCCAATGGCGTACTCGACCACGAGATTGCGGACGGAGAGCAGCGGCGTCATGGCAGCGGATGCCAGCAGGCATGGAGCGCGCCTGCGCCCTCGGGATCGCGAAGCAGGGGCTTGTCGTTGCGGCAGGTCAGGTCGGCATAGCGGCAGCGCGGCGCGAAGGAGCAGCCCGGCAGCGGCCGCGTCGGATCGGGCGGACGGCCGCCGATCGCCGGCAGCACGGTGTGCGGCGGTGCATCGAGCCGGGGCAACGCCGCCAGCAGCGCCTGCGTATAGGGCATGCGCATTCGGGCGAAGAGCTGCCCTGTCGGCGCACGCTCGACGACGCGGCCGGCATACATCACGGCGACCTCGTCGGTGCGGCCGGCGACGACGCCGAGATCGTGGGTGATCAGGATCATCGCCATGTGTCGGCGCTTCTGCTCACGCGCCAGCAGATCGAGGATCTGCGCCTGAATCGTGACGTCGAGCGCCGTCGTGGGTTCGTCGGCGATCAGCAGCTTGGGCTCGCAGGAGAGTGCGATGGCGATGGCGACCCTCTGGCGCATGCCGCCGGAAAGCTGGTGCGGATATTGACGCAGCCGCTGCTCGGGCGAGGGAATGCCGACGGCCGCCAGCAGCTCGGCGCCGCGCCTGGCCGCTACAGTCCCGTCCATGCCGAGATGGGCCTGCAGAGTCTCGACGATCTGCGTGCCGATGGTGAGCACGGGATTGAGCGACGTCATCGGGTCCTGGAAGACGACGGCAAGCTCGGGTCCGCGCAATCGCCGTAATTCTTCCGGAGAAAGCCTCGCCATGTCGCGGCCAGCGAACAGGATCCGTCCGCCGAGCTTGGCGCGCTTCGGGAGCAGCTGAAGGACCGCGCGCGACAGCATGGTCTTGCCGCAGCCCGACTCGCCCACGATTCCCAGCGTGCGGCCGGGCGCCAGCACGAGATCCACCTTGTCGACGGCCTTCAGCGGCCCGCGCGCTGTCGGCAGGTCGACCGAAACGCCTTCGATGGACAGCAAGGGCTCGGTCACAGCGCGCCCGGCCGGGGATCGGTCAGGGCGCGCAAAGTGTCGCCCACGATGTTGAAGGCGAGCACGGTCGCGAACATGAAGCCCGCCGGAAGGAAGGCGAGCTGCGGGGCGATGTCCAGGCTCTCGCGGCCCTCGCCGATCATGCTGCCCCAGCTCGGCGTCGGCGGCGGCACGCCGAGGCCGAGGAAGGAGAGCGCTCCCTCGACCACGATGGTGACGGCGACGCCCAGCAGGAAGAAAGCGAGCAGCGGCAGCGCCACGTTCGGCAGAAGCTCGCGCAGGAGGATGCGGCTGTGCGTGGCCCCGAGCGCGCGGGCCGCCGTCACGAACTCGCGCTCGCTGAGCGAGAGCGTCACGGCGCGGGCGACGCGGGTGAAGGCCGGGATGCCCAGCACACCGATGACCAGGGTGAGGTTGGCGACGGACTGGCCGAGATAGGCCGTGACGGCGAGCGCCAGCACCAGCGGCGGGAATGCCAGCAGGACGTCCATGCCGCCGACGATGAAGGTCTCGAGTCTGCCGCGGAAATAGCCCGCCATCATGCCGAGGAAGCCGCCGATGACGACACCGATCACCGGCGCCAGCAGGCCGACGGTCAGCGAGAAGCGCGCGCCGTAGATCAGGCGGGAGAGCACGTCGCGGCCGAGCCCGTCGTTGCCCAGCCAGTGCTCGGCGCTGGGCGGGGCGCGCTTGCCCAGCATGTCGATGTCGGTCGGGCTGGGCAGCGGCAGCACGCCGGCCAGGATCGCCGCCGAGACGATCAGCACGATCCAGGCGGCGGCCACGACGAACAGCGGCCCGATGCGACGGCGACGCCGGGCGACGGATGCCACCTCGATGCTGTCGATGCCAGCTTCAAGCGCGGCCATGGCGGATCCTCGGATCGAGCACGGCGTAGAGCATGTCGACGATGAAATTCACGATCACGAAGCCCACGGCGACGAACAGCACCACGCCCTGCAGGATGATGAAGTCGCGGGCATAGATCGCGCCCACCAGCAGGCGGCCGATGCCCGGCAACGCGAAGATCGTCTCGATGATCAGCGTGCCACCGATCAGCCGACCGATGTTGATGCCGGTCACGGTGACGAGCGTGAGCGACGAGGGCTTCAGCGCATGGACCAGCAGGATACGCGCCGGCTTAAGCCCCTTGGCCTTGGCCATGGCGATATAGTCTTCCTGCAGGGTGGCGATCATGTCCGAGCGCAGGACGCGCATCAGGACAGGCCATTCTGCGAAGGCGAGCGTCAGGCCCGGCAGCACGAAGGAGCGGATGTTGGTGATCGGATCCTCGCTGAACGGCACCCAACCGGTCGCCGGCAACAGGTTGAGCTCCACGGCAAAGAGATAGATCAGCAGGATCGCGACCAGGTAAGGCGGCAGCGAGAGCTTGCCGAAGGCAAGCCCGGTCATGAAGCGGTCGAGCGCGCCGCCGCTCTTCACCGCACAGAGGATCGCGAGCGGAATGGCGATCAGGAGGCCCATCCCCTCGGCGATGACCATCAGCTCGAGCGACACCGGCAGACGGTCGGCGACGGCCGCGAGCACGGTTTCTCCGGTGCGGAAGGAGCGGCCGAGATCGCCGTGGGCAACACCCCACAGCCAGCGCAGGTAGCGCTCCCAGAGCGGCAGATCGAGGCCCATCTGGGCGCGCAGGGCCTCCACCTTTTCCGGCGTCGCCTGGTCACCCAGGATCGTGACGGCGAGATCGCCCGGCAGCAGCGAGGCGATCAGGAAGGTGAGCAGCGTGACGGCAAGCAGGACCGGCAGCAGGTAGACCAGCCGCCGGCCGATGAAGCGGGCCAAGCTTTACTCCAGCCAGGCGTGCGATACGTCGATGACGCCGCCGTAGAGCTTCGGCACGCCCTTCACCTTGGCCTTGGCCATCGCGTAGTAGGTGTTCTGGAAGGTCCAGAACCAGGTGGCGTCCTTGTTGATGATCCGGCTCGCCTCGCAATAGAACTCGGTGCGCTTGGCCTCGTCGGGCGTCAACCGCGCGCCCTCCAGCGCCTTGTCGAGCGCGGGATCGGTGAAGTTCGCGAGGTTGAGCGGGCTCTTGCTGTAGAAGTTGGCGAACATCTGCACGTCGGGATCGGGGAAATCGACGATGCGCCACGGCGTGACGTCGAACTTGCGCTGGAAGGCGCGCGCCGGGATCGTCGCCTGGTCGACCTGCTCGATCTCCATGTTGACGCCGATGTTCTTCCAGAATTGCTGCAGGATCTGGCCGTTGGCGCGGCCGCGCGGGGTCGCCGTGAACAGCATCTTGAAGGAGACCGGCTTGCCGTATTCCTTGATCAGCTCGGCCGCCTTCTTGGGATCCTCCGGCAACGCGCCGTCATCCTTGCACTGGACCCATGAGCCGTCGCCGTAGGGATTCCTCGCGGGACGGGAGAGGCCGTTGGTCAAGGCCTGCGAGTACTTCTTGCGATCGAGCGCCATGACCAGGGCCTGGCGAACGCGCACGTCGTCGAGCGGCGCCACCTTGGTGTTGAACACGTTCACCGCCGCGCCGGAGCCCGCGTAGCTCAGGACCTGCAGGCTGGAATCGGTCTTGGCACGCTGGATGTTGTCGGCCTCGAACTCGTCGGCCCACACCAGGTCGGTCTCGCCCGACTTGAGGCTGGCGAAGCGCGACTGCGAATCGGGCAGCGGGCGCAGCACGATGCTGTCGAGATAAACCTTGTCCTTGTTCCAGTAGTTGGGATTGCGCTCCAGCACCATGCGGTCGCCCGCGGTCCACGACTTGATGACGTAGGGGCCGGTACCGACGGGGTTGCGGTTGTAGTCGTCACCCTTGGCCTGGATCGCCGCCGGCGACTGGACGACGTTGTTGGACGACTGGATGGTGAGGATGGTCGGCAGGTTCACCGACGGATCGCGCAGATTGTAGACCAACGTGAGGTCGTCCGGCGCGTCGACGCTGTTGATGAAGGAGATGTAGAAGGCGCAGCGGCAGTTGTTCTTGGGATCCTTCTGGCGGTCGAAGTTCCATTTCACTGCCGCCGCGTTGAACGGCGTGCCGTCGTGGAACTTGACGCCGGGCCGGAGCTTGAAGGTCCAGGTCTTGAAGTCGTCGGAATGCGACCAGGAGACCGCCAGGCTGGGGGCCGCCTTCCCGTTGTCATCGAGCCGGACCAGCGTCTCCAGCATCAGGGCGGCCGCCATGTTCTGAGACGTGTCGTAGACGCCGACCTTGAGCGGATCGAAGCCCGGAATGTCGAGCTCGAGACCCACTGTGAGCGTGCCACCCTGCTTCTGGGCATGGGCCGGCCCTCCGGCCAGCGCCATTGCGGCCAGCACGCAGCCAAGCGTCCGCAGACGGAATATCGACATTGTTTCCTCCCAAGCCAGGCGGCGTTCGGCCGCTTCTGATCGGCTACTCTAGCGCCGCCCTCAGGACGGGGAAGGAGAAAGAACATGACCGACGAACCCGGCTCCAGCGTGCGCAGGCGCACCCCCTACCTGCCGATCCACAAGCGCCCTCCCCTCCACCTGCCCGGCAACGCCCGCGTGGCGGTGTGGACCATCGTCAATGTCGAGAATTGGAGCCCGGCCGGCACCATGCCGCGGGCCGTCCTGCCGCCTCCGATGGGCCAGCCGCTGCTGCCCGACGTGCCCAACTGGGCCTGGCACGAATACGGAATGCGGGTGGGCTTCTGGCGCTTCCTCGACGTGCTGGCGACCCGCAAGCTCAAGGCGACATTTGCCCTCAACGGCACCGTGATCGAGCTCTATCGCGAGGCCTGCGCCGCCGCCTTCGAGGCGGGCTGGGACTTCATGGGCCACGGCTGGGTCCAGCGCCCCATGCACCGGGTCGAGGATCAGCGTGCCGCCATCGCCGACACGATCCGCGCCATCAAGGACTTCACCGGCAAGCCGCCGCGCGGCTGGGAAAGCCCGGGCCTCACCGAGACCGACGACACGCTCGACTTCCTGGCCGAGGCCGGCATCGAGTATGTCGCCGATTGGGTGCTGGACGAGCAGCCGGTGCCCCTGGCCACCCGCCATGGCGAGATCGTCTCGGTGCCCTATACCGTCGAGGTCAACGACGTGGTGATCAGTGCCGTGCAGCAGCAGCCCTCCGACGAGATCCTGCGCCGCGGCCGCGATCAGTTCGATCGCCTCTACCTCGATGGTGCCAAGGCGCCGCGGGTGATGGCGATTTCGATCCACCCCTATCTCACGGGCGTGCCGCACCGGATCAAGTATCTGGAGATGCTCTACGACCATATCCTCGGCCATGAGGGCGTCGTGATGTGGACCGGCGCGGAGATTCTCGACTGGTACCGGACGCAGGTCCCGAGGGCAGCCTAGTCGAATCGCTTCCTCTCCAGGCCCTCAGGCACGCGAACCGCGCGGCCGCTTCCGGTGAGGAAAACGCAACATCTAGTAGTGGTTACCAAGCAGTAACCCTCTAAAAAGGGAAAAAATAATGGGCGCCTGGTAGACAGGCTCCCGCCACCGCGCTTGATCTGCCCCACCGTGCAGCGTCTCCCGCGGTCCCCGCGCTTTTGACCGACAACCGTGGATCCGGGTCTCCACTCAGGCGAGCGTAAGCCGAATGCGCCTGCGGCGACGATTCTGATCAATGGATCGAGCGGGAGCGGCTTACGGCGTCGCCTCGCGCATCAGGATGGCGACGGTCCGGCGATAGAGCGTGACCAGCGCGCTACGCGGCGCCGCCGAGATCACGACCTCGCCCGGGCGACGGGCAATGGCCGCCGGCAAGGGGTCCTGGCTTTTCAGCAGGACCCGATAGATTGCAATGTCGGGCACCAGCGGGCCGTTGGCCGCGGTGCGGCGCACGGGGATCGGGCCCTCGTAGGTCGAGGCGAGCTCCGGCACCTCGAGCGCGCGCGTGGAGACATGCGCCACCTCGACGACCTCCAGACTGAGACTGGGTCCATCGACTGAAATGAAGCGGGCGGACGCGCCGGGCCTGACGCGATCGAGGTCGGACTCCGCCACATAGGCTTCGACCAGCGCGGCACCGGGCGAGACCAGCACGCCCAGCCGCTCGAGCCGGTGCACATCGTCGCCGATCCGCAGATCGTTCGGAATATCGCGCACCTCTCCCGCGAAAGGCGCACGGAACTCCAGATTGCGCGCCCGCGCCTCGGCATGCGACAGCGCGGCGGCCGCCTCGGCGGCCTTGGCGATGATCGCCTGCGTGTCGCGCCGGCGGTCGGGATTGAAGTTGCCGGAATTCTGCTCGGCTTCGGCCTGGGCGAGCTGCGCCCTGGCGCTCGCGATCTCGTGCTGGATGTCGATCGAGTCCAGCCGGTAGATCGCCTGGCCCTCGGCGACGGCCGCGTTCTGCGGCACCATGGCGACCAGCCGGCCAGGCTCGGTGGAGAGCAGGATCGCCTGCCGTTCCGCGCGCAGCAGTGCGGGCGCGTCGATGCGGCCGCGCCAGGGCACGATCAGCGCCAGCAGCAGCAGGGCGAAGACCGCGAGCGTCACCTTGGCGTGCCGGTTGGGCCTCGTGAACGTGGGCAGCCTGAACCAGGCCACGACTTCGCTGACAATGGGCCGGGCGACGAAGAACCAGATCTCGATCCCCATCAGGACGATGCCCAGCGCCTTGAAGGCCACGTGGTAGACCAGGACCGCGATGCCGACGAACAGGAAGAAGCGGTAGGTCCAGCTCGCGATCGAATAGATCACGATCACGCGTGCGAGATTGCGCGACAGCGGCTCGGGCGGCGGCGCCTCGGGGCGGAACAGCAGCTCGCGCAGGAACCAGCGCGTATAGGCGAAGCCGCGCGGCTGCAGGTTCGGGAAGTCGAGCAGGTCCATCAGGATGTAGTAGCCGTCGAACCGCATCAGCGGGCTCAGGTTCACGAACAGCGTCACGATCCAGGTGGAGCTCGACAGCACGAAGACCGCGCTGCGCGTCGGCCCGTCGGGCAGGACCGCCCAGGCGATGGTGGCGACGGCCGCGATCAGGATCTCCGTCGCCATGCCGGAGAAGTCGATGACCAGTCGCTCGCGCCGGTCGGCCAGCCGCCAGGCGTCGGTCGTGTCGGTCCACAGCACCGGCCAGAGGACCAGGAAGGCCACGCCCATCGAGGGCACGCGGCAGCCGAAACGCTTGGCCGCGAACCCGTGGCCGAGCTCGTGGAAGACCTTGGCGATCGAGACGGCGATGCCCATCTCGATCAACCCTTCGATCGTGGTCTGCTCGATCAGGCTGTGGGTGTAGGTCTCCCATTGCCGGGAGATCAGGTACAGCGCGAACAGGCCGAGCCCGCCCGCGACCATCAGCCCGCCCCGGCCGTAGAGGCCGCGCACCAGCGGAAGCATCCAGGCGAGGAACCGGTCGGGGTTCACCAGCCGCAGGCGGAAGAAGAGATAATTGTGGACCAGCCACGCCATCGCCGACCGCCGTTCGGCGCGCTGGTCCTGCGCCATGCGCGCCGTCTCCTGCGGTGTGCGGGCCTGGAAGAGCCCGGCGTGACGCGCGAAGCGGGCGAAACGCATGACGTCTTCCTCGGTGGCCCTGAGCGTCGTCTCCGCGTTCACCGACGACAGGATCGCGGCCACCGTCCTGAGGCGCCAGCGGCTCAGGATCTCGAAATCGAGCCAGCCCAGCCGCATGAAACGGTGCCGCGCGGGGTCGTAGACCGACCAGGTGGGGACGCCTTCGGCGAGCGGCCCGCGCGAGAGCGCGAGGTCCTCGCGCAGCGGCGGCAGCGCCATGTCGCTCATGTCAGGATTTCGCGGACATAGGCGAGCGGGCGGCGCAGCAGCCAGAGCACCAGCGGCCGGCGCGGCCCGTAAACCTTGGCCGAGCCCTTGACGCCGAGACGAAGGCTGCTGCCCTCCTCCAGATCGGCGCGCGCGGTGTACGCCAGCACACCGGTCGGCGTCAGCGAAGTGGCGTAGCTCATGAACACGAGCTTGCCGCTGGCCGGCTTGTCGGGCGAGAGATTGCTGAAGAAGGCGACCTCGGTGCCTTCCTCGAAGGTCGTGGCGTCGATCGCCGGCAGCTCGATCTCGATGCGCGACGAAGTCGGCGGCGAGACCTGCATGATGCGCTCGCCGATCTCGACCGGCCGGCCGATCCACTCGGCCGGATCGTTGAACACCGCGATCCCGTCGGCCGGCGAGACGATGTCGGCACGGGCGAGTCGCGCGCGGCGATAATCGTAGTCGGAGCGCACCTCATCGAGCTTGCCGCGGAGCGACGCAAGCTGCTCTCGGGCGCGCGGGTCGGTAATGGCCTCCTGCGAGGCCTGGCGGTATTGCGCGGTCGCCACCTCCAGCGCCTTGGCGGCGACGCTGTACTCGGTCTCCAGCTGACGCCGCTCCAGCCGCACCAGCACCTGCCCCGCCTTGACCGGCGCATTGGGCACGACAGCGATGGAATCGACGATGCCGGCAAAGGGCGCGCGCACGAAGGCCGGCGCCCTGGCAACCACCTCGGCCGGCGCGATGATGCTGGAGCGGACCGGCATGAACGCCGCTACGACGGCGAGTACAGCTGCGATGGCGATCAAGGTGCGGCGCCGACGACGGACGCCACCTGGCTGGACGGGAGCGATCTGCGCCCGTGAGAGTTCCCAGGCTTGAGCGTAGCTGCCGCAGAGCTGCTCGAGCACGACCAGATCGGACTCCGCCCAGGGATCTCGGCGTCCCAGCATCAGGACCGCCGCCGGACGGCGGCCTTTCAGCTTGAGCGGCCACCAGAGGAGATGCGGGGCGAGCGACGCTTCCTCGCCGGCCGCCGCCTTGGCAACCAGGTTGTCGTCGAGGACTTGCGCCTCGTCGGCGCGGGCCGTCGCGGCGACCGCCTTGTAGAGCCGGTTGAGCAGCAGCAGATAGGGCGAGCCCGGTTCGGCCCGCGCGGCGCCCGAGAGCGCCACGACCTTCTCGGTGCGCAGGTCCCACAGCACAGCCTGGTCGTAGCGCACGGCGCGCACGGTCTCGTTGGCGATGACGAACGGCAGCTCGTCGCGCGGGGCCTCGCGGGCGCGCGCGCTGAGCTGCAGCAGCTCCGCCAGACGCAGCAGCTGCTGGTTCAGGCCTCCCGCTGCGGGTGCCGGTTCGCCCAACACCTTCTAGTGGGTGGTAACGCCGGCGAAGTGGGCAGTGCCGCTCATGCCCGGCAACAGGCTCGCGGTCTCGCCGCCGATCTTGCCGTAGATCTTGATGGTCTGACTCGCAGCATCGACCTTGCCCGAGATGCGCGTGATGTTGGCGTCGTACATCTGCTGCGTCTCGCTCACCTGCACGTGGGCTGCCGCGCCGACTTTCAGCCAGGACAGCCACACCGATGGCACGATGAACTCGAGCTCGAGATCGTGGTCGTCGACGATGTCGAGCAGCGGCGCACCGGCCTGCACGAACTGGAAGTTGCGCACCGGCGCGTTGGAGACGCGGCCGTTGAACGGCGCCTTGATCGTGCAGTTGTCGACCGCAGTCTGGGCCACCGCAAGGTCGGCCTTGGCCAACCCCACGTCGTTCTGGGCGACCACATAGTCGGCCTTGGAATAGGCGTTGAGCGCCTTCAGCGACTGTTGCGTGGCGAGCAGGTCTTGCCGCTTCACCAGCTCTGCCTGGGCGCGGCCGAGCATCGCTTCCTGCTGGGCGCAGTTGAACCGGGCGATGACCTGCCCTTCCTTCACTGCGTCGCCGTCGGTGGCCGGGAACTCCTGCAGCTGCCCGGCCATCGGCGCGGCGATGGTCGCCGTGGTACGCGCCGTCACCTGGACACCGATCGGTGGGCCGGAGGTGAAGGATGCTGCGGTGGTCTGCGGCATGTCGGTCGGCCGCGTCTCCGCCTTCGGCAGCGTCGTGGTGTCGACCGGCGAGGGCACGCTCACCGTTGACGCGGCTGCCTGCTGCGGCCGCGTCGGCTGCTTGCCGGGCGGCGTCAGGCTGTCGATCTGGCCGGCGGGCGCGAAAGGCGCGGCAGGCAGCGCGAGGCCGGTCTGGGCGGCCGCCTCGGCCGCCGGTATCAGGAACGCGCAGAAAACAACGGCGCGCACGATCGGGGCGATGGACATCGAAGGCTCCTACTGCGTGGCGCCCGGCGGACTGGCCGCCGGCGCCATCATCTCTGGCAACTGACCCATCTCCCAGCGGCCGATCGACTGGTCGACCAGGCCGGTGAGCTGGGGCAAATCCTGAAGCTCGGCGCCGGCAGGCACCAGATCCACGCCGGTGGCCGAATAGATACCGGCGAGCGACGACAGCACCTTCACCTGGGCGCGGTCGCGGGCGATGCGGGTCGTGAGCACGGTGAGCTGGCGGCGGATGCGGTCGGCCTCGGACTGCGCGCCGGCGACGGTGACGTCGTTGGCGACGCGGCCGATCTGCTGGCCGACGCGATCGACCTCCTTCGCCGTCTTGTAGCTGTCGAGCGAGTTGGCGTAGTCCTGCACCGCGAGGTTGATCTGGCTCAGCACCGCGATGGAGAGCGCGATGCGCCGCTGGTTCGACAATTCGACGGCGTCCTTGGCCACGGCGATCGCCTTGGGGCCCTGGATGAGGTTGAACAGGTTGAAGGTCGCGCGCGCGCTGATCTCGCCCCAGGTATTCGTATAGAGCAGGTTGTTGGAGTTGTAGTTGAAGCCCGCGATGATGCCGACGCCCGGCAGCATCTTCAGGATCTCCTTGTAGACGTCCTGCTGGTCGATCTTCTGCTGGTACGACTCGATCCTGAGCTCGGGCCTGAGCGAGAGGCCGATATCCTCGAGCGTGTGGTTGTTGAGGCCGAACTGCGGCTCCACGTCCGGAACCGCGCCGACATAGTCGATGCGCGTGTCGGGCGGGATATTGATCAGGGTGGCAAGCTCGATGTGCGCCGTGGTGAGGTCGTTGCGGATGCGCTCGAGCTCGCTCAGCACGATCACCATGTTCTGCTGGAAGTCGAGCAGCTGCAGCGGCGATTGCAGGTTCTGCGCGCTCACCTGCCGCGAGGCGGAGAGGATGTTGCGCGCCGTCTCCATCATCGGCTCGATCTTGGGCAGAAGCTGCGCGGCCGAAGCGGCGCGCCAGTAGGCGCTCGCCGTGCTGCGCACGATGTTGTCGATGACCTTGCGCCGGCGCTCGACCGCGATCAGCGCGCGATAGCCCTGCTGCTTGGCCTGGAAGTAGCTGAGGCCGAGATCGAGCGCGTTCCAGGTGAGCGTGAGGTCGGCGGTCGCGAACTGCGGCTGCGTCGAATAGGAGTAGTCGAGGCTGGTCTGCTGGGTACGGACGTCGACGCTCTGGGCGGCGTTGTAGTTGGTGCGCCCGTCGTAGCCCGCGTTGACGGCGAGACGCGGCAGCATCTGCGACAGAGCGAGGTCGAGCTGGCGCTCCTGCAGGCTGATCTCGGCCTTGGCGAGCTGGGCGTCGTAGTTGTACTTCAGCGACCGCGCGATCGCCTCGGACAGGCTGAGCGGACCGGTGAGCGCGACATAGCGCTCCTCGATCGTCTTGCGATCGGCCGCCACGCGCGCGGCGCTTTCCTGCGCGCTGATCGGCTGTGGCCTCATGCTGCCGCAACCCGCAACCAACAGCGCGGGCGCGACCATCGCAGCGATAACGGCACTCTTCACTCGCATCATCAGCTCCAAGGTGCGGCGCCCCTTACTGCGCCGCCGGTGAGGTAGGCGACCATCCCGACGGGATGGCCGGGCCGGCCGCGGCCAGCGCGTTCAGAAGCGTGCGCGAACGCGCCAGGCGCCCGGCCTGGGACTGATCGCGCAGCGCGGGCGACAGGCCGAAGGCCTGCACGTCCCGACGATCCGCCGGCATGAAGATCCAGTCGGGCAGCGCGCCCTGCTGGGGCGGTGCCGGCGGCGTGGCGCCAGGCGCGGGCGGGTTGCCCGGCGCTCCCGGCAGGTTGATACCCGCCGGAGGGTTGCCCGGAGGCGTGTTCGCGGGCGGCGTGTTGCCGGGCGCCGTCTGCTGGTCGGCTGGCGGCTGCTGGCCCGGGCCCTGGTCGCTGGGCGGCGGCGTGACCGGCGTCTGCGGCTGCGCCGGCGGCGTCGCCGGCTCGGGACGCGAGGGGTGCAGCAGCGAAAGCAGGTTCCCCGGCTCGCGCAGGATAACGATGTGCACATCGGCCGTGGCCTGGCGGCCATGCCTGTCGGTGGCGGTGACGCGGAGGTCGACCGAGCCCGACATGTCATCGGGCGGCGTGCCGCTGAAGCGCAGCAGGCTCGGCTCGAAGAACAGCCACGCCGGCAGCGGGCCGCCGCTGATCGTCGTCGCCTGGAAGCGCAGATCCTGCTTGGGCGCCGAGCCATAGAAGACGTCGGCCGAGACGTTGGCCGTGCCCGGCTGGCCGGCAACCAGGGCGCGGTAGACGTCGGAGCCGACCAGCCAGTCGGGCTCGCGGCCGCCGGCCCAGCGCAGTTCGAGCGGCACTGAATTGTTGGACTGCAGTTCCTGCGAGTCGTTGAGCGGATCGAGGTAGGGTCCCGGGCCGGTAGGCGGCGAGACGGGGATCGGCTCGAAGGCGAAGTTGATGCCCGAGATCGTGGCGCCGGGTGTGGCGGTCACGGTGATGCCGTCTTCCACGCCGGTGAGGCCGGCCAGGTTCGTATTGAAGGTCGAGCTGTTGCTGGTGTCGTAGACAAGCTTCTGGCCGGCCGTCGCGGAGGCCGTCGTGAGCGTCACCGCCACGTTGCTCGGCACCAGCACCGAATAGCTGCCCGTCGCATCCGTGGTCGTGGAGAAGACCGTGGTCTGGCCGGTCCAGGTCGGGGTGATGACGACGTCCTGGAACGAGGTGTCGTGCGGACCCGTCGGACCCTGGTTGGCGCTGGTCAGCGTCTGATCGACGTTGTTCCACGCCTTGCCGCTGATCAGGCCGATGCCGATCGTGGCGCTTCCGTTGTAGTCGTTGAGCGACGTCGGACTGGTCGAGCCGTTGCGGGCGCCCGTGCCGCTGCCCGACGAACCGACGCCCGGGCTGGTGTCGACCGTGGACGACGTGGTGGTGCCGTAACTCGATCCGTAGAAGGTGACGTTGCCGCCGGTATTCGTGAAGGCCGAGCCCGTGGTCGAAGTGTTCTCGTTCAGGCTCTGGTAGGTCTCCGTGGCCGTCGCGTTGGCGACGCTGCCGGTGACCGTCGTCTGGTAGGTGAAGGTCTCCGACTTGCCGACCGCGAGGTCGAGCGTCGCGGCCAGCGTGTGCGTGGTGTTCGCGACGTTGCCCGACGTGATGCTGAGGTTGGTGCCGTTGCCGGTCTCGGTCAGGCCGAAGATGTCGCCCTGGTTCGTCGTGTTGTTGGCATCGACGAGATTGATGTTGTAGGCCGTCATGTCGCCGTTGTTGGTGACGACGTCCTGCCAGGTCACGGTGCCCGTGGTCTGGTCGATCGAGGTGATGGTCTTGGTGATCGAGACATCCGGCTCGAAGAGATGGATCGTGTCGGTCGCCGAGCCGCTGGCATTGGTGCCGGTGATCGTCGCCGTCGTGGTGAGCGACGCGCCCGCCGTGTTGGTCGGGACGTTGGTCACCACGACGTTGAACTCGATGATCGCGTAGTTGGGCGTGGCGCTCGAGAAGTTGTTGTTCGACATCGTGCCGAGGTTGAACGTCACGGTGTTGGTGCCGGTGTTGTAGCTCGTGTTCGCCGCGAGCACGGTCTGGCCGCCCGTCGGATCGGCCGAGGTGAGCGAGAAGCTGCCGTTGTTGACGACCTGGATGCCGTCGTTCGAGGTCGGGCTCGCATCGATGGTGGTCGAGGCGAGGTTCGAGCCCGGGCTCACCAGCTCGATGGTGGCATTGCCATCGTTCAGGAACTGCAGGCCGGTCGGCAGCGCCTCGTTGAACTGCACGACGTTCGTGCCGCCGGGGATCTCGGCGTAGGTCCGCATGCGGACGATCTCGCCCACCACCGCGTCGGCGCTGGCCACCGGGTTGCTCTGGCTCGGCGTCAGCGACGCGCTGTTGTTCGTCAAGATCGCGGTCGTGCTGTTCGACTCATCGACGATGAACAGGTTGGGCGTCAGGCTCACCGTCTCGGTGATCTGCAGCGACACGGTGTCCTGCGCCGACGAGTACGGCTCGCCCAGCGTGCCGCCGGTGCCCGTACCGAAGCTGGCGCCCGTCAGATCCGAATAGCCGCCGTTGGTCGCGCTGTCCGACTGGTCCCAGGCGCGGAAGGTCAGGGCCGGCGTGATGGTGCCCGCCCAGTTGGTCGCGGTCTGCTCGAAGTAGATCAGGTCGGTCGACAGAAGGTGCAGTGCATTGGCCTGCGACACCGAGGCGCCGCCGCCCGCGAACTGGGTCCAGGTCGTGCCGCCGTTGGTCGAGAAGTACCAGTTGCCCTCGGTGGCGTCGGCCTGTGTGATCACGATGCCCTGGGTGCCGGCCGTCGACCCGTTGTGGTCGTTGGCGAGATCGGGATCGGTGATGTTCGTGTTGTTGGCCAGGTACTGGCTGACCGTGAAGATCTCGCCCGCCGGCGTGCTGCTGGTCGGCACGGTGTTCAGCGTCTGGTTCTCGGTCAGGGTCAGCGTGCCCTGCAGCACCGCGCCCAGCACCGGCGAATCGTCGTTGGCATCCACCGTGACGTTGGCCTGGGTGCTGTTGGTGTAGGTGCCGCCGCTGTAGGTCGCGCTGATCGACACGTTGCGCGCCGTCGTGACGGTGCTGCTCGGCGTGTCGCTGCTGTCGTAGTACTGGATGGCGCGCAGAGCCGTCTGCCATTGCGCCGCCGTGGCGGCACCGGCCGAGGTGAGCGTGATCACGCCGTTGGTGTTCGACTGCAGCGTGACGTCGCCCATCGTGGCCGGCACGGCGGTGAAGGCGATCACATCCTCGGAGCCGGTGTAGTTGGCGAGCGTGACAGTGACGCTGGAGAAGGTCGTCGAGGCCGTGATGTTGCCGAGCAGGTTCACCTCGGCGCTGGCATCGGTCGGCGTGCCCGTCGGATTGTTCGGCTCGTTATAGGTGACGGTCTGGTCGTTGAGCGACAGCGGCACGACCAGCGAGATCGTGTCGGTCTGGATCGAGTAGGCGCCGGCCGCGGCATTGTTGGCGGCGTTGGCGCCGTAGGCGTTGCTGCTGGTGTTGATGTTGGTGAGCGTGCCGTCGGTGACGCCGTCGAACTGGTCCCACGCCTTGAAGGACAGCGCCGGGTTGACCGAGGCGCTGCTGGTCGAGGTCGGCTCGAAGTAGATGCGATCGGTCGACAGGAGGTGCAGCGCGTTCGCCGTCGAGATCGGCGTCGCGATCCCGGTACCGGCAAACTGCGTCCAGGTCGTGCCGCCGTTGGTCGAGTACCACCAGTTGCCCTGCGTGGTATCGGCCTGGACGATGGCGATGCCCTGCGTGCCGGCCGTGCCGCCATTGTGGTCGCCCGCGAGGTCGGGGTCGGTGATGTTGCTCGAGTTGGCGAAGGCCGAGACCAGCGAGCCGACCGCGCCGGTCGGCGTGACGTTGAGCGTCGAGGTGCCGTTCTCGTTGATCGTGCTGGTGAGCGGCGCGCCCAGCACCGGCGAGTCGTTGGTCGGGCTGACGGTGACGGTCGCCGCGGTCTCGGCGAAGGTGCCGCTGCTCGACACGGCGCTGATCGACACGTTGCGCGCCGTCGTGACGGCGCTGCCCGGCGTGTCGCTGGTGTCGTAGTACTGCACCGCCTGCAACGCGGTCTGCCATTGCGTCGAGGTCGCCGTGCTGCCGGACGAGGTCAGCGTGATCACGCCGCCGCTGTTCGACGTCACCGAGATGTTGCCCATCGTGGCCGGAACGGCGGTGAAGGCGATCGTGTCCTCTGACTGGAAGCTCGAGAGCGTGATGGTGACGCTGGAGAAGGTCTGGCCCGACGCCACCGTGATCGACGGCAGCAGGCTGATGGCCGCACTCGCATCGGTCGGCGATCCGCCAGTGTTGTTCGGCTCGGTGTAGGTATCGGTCGAGACGTTGAGCGACAACGGCACGACCAGCGAGATCGTGTCGGTCGCCGTCGAGTAGGCGCCGGCCGCGGCGTTGTTGGCGGCGTTGGCGCCGTAGGCGTTGCTGCTGGTGTTGATGTTGGTGATGGCCCCGTCCGACACGCCGTCGAACTGGTCCCACGCCTTGAAGGACAGCGCCGGATTGATCGAGGCGCTGCTGGTCGAGGTCGGCTCGAAGTAGATACGGTCCGTCGACAGCAGGTGCAGCGCGTTCGAGGTCGAGATCGGCGTGGCAATGCCCGTACCCGCGAACTCCGTCCAGGTCGTGCCGCCGTTGGTCGAGTAGTACCAGTTGCCCTGCGTGGTATCGGCCTGGACGATGGCGATGCCCTGCGTGCCGGCCGTGCCGCCGTCATGATCGCCGGCAAGGTCCGGATCGGTGATGTTGGTGTTGTTGGCGAGCGAGGAGACCAGGATGCCGGCGGTGCCCGTGGGAACCACGTTGAGGGTCGTGCTGCCGGTCTCCGTGATCGTGCTGATGAGCGGAGCGCCCAGCGTCGGCGAATCGTTGGTCGGGCTGACGGTGATGTTCGAGAACGTGCCGCTCACCGTGTCGCCGCCCGAGGTAACGGCGGAGATCGAGACGACGCGGGTCGTGCTGTTGGGCGTGTCGCTGGTGTCGTAGTAGGTCACCGCGCGCAGCGCCGTCTGCCAATCGGACGCGGTCGCCGCACCCTGGTTGGTGAGCGTGAGCGTGCCGGTCGTGGAATTGTACGAGCCGTGGACGTTGGTCGTGTTGGTGAAGGCCAGCACGTCCTCGGCGTTCTGCACGTTGGTGATGGTGAGCGTGACCGTCTGGTAGGTCGTTCCCGTGACGGTGACCGAGGGCGCGATCGCCTGGGCGGCCGACTGGTCGGTCGGCGAGCCGCCGGTGTTGTTCGGCTCGGTGTAGGTGGCGGCGGCCGCGGCCGGCGCGAGATTGAGCAGGATCTGGGCGACGGCGCTGGTCATCACGCCGCCCGTGCCCTGGTAGGTGTTGCCCGAGGTCGTGCCGATCTGCGTGTTGTGGTCGGCGAGCGTGGCGTTCAGCAGGATGCCGGCCTGGAGCTGCGCCGTCGAACCGGTGTTCGAGTAGGCAAGCCCGTTCAGGATGTTCTGCACCGTCGTGGCGGAGCTGCCGCTGCCCAGGGTGACGGTGAGCGTGCCGCCGCTCTGGGTGAAGGTACCGACGGTGCTGCCGTTGAAATTCACGTTGCTGCCGGAGAAGACCAGGCCCGTCGAGCCCGAGCCGCTGCCGGAGAACAGGTCGTTGGCATTGGCGCCGCCGTTGCGCGCGATCGTCAGGACGGTGCCGCTGTAGTCGCCGAGGCTGTTCGTCACCAGCTGATCGAGCTGCGTGTCGGACACGGTCGTCCCGGTGCTGAGCGCCACGGCGCTGCCGCCCATCGTGTAGGTGTCGGCGACGGTCGTGTTGCCCCAGCTCGCCACCGACGTGTTGCCGTTGGCCGTGATCACGGGAGCGGTGTCGGGCAGGCGATAGGCGTAGTTGAAGCCGCTGGTCGAGGTGCCCGCCGTCGGCGTGACGGAGAGCGCGCCCGAGGCGAGGCCCTGCTCGATCGTGCCGTTGCCGGACGGATTGTGGGAGAAGGTCGTGCTGTTGGTCGTGCTATAGACCAGCGTCTCCTGCGAGGCACCGCTGCCGTTCGTGGTCGGCGCGGTGATCGTCGAGGCGACGGAAGGCAGCAGGAACGAGTAGACGCCGCTGGCATTGGTCGTCGTCGTGGACGAGTTGGCGACGGCCTGGCCGGTCCAGCTTGCCGTCAGCGTGTAGCCGCTGAGATCGGTCGCGAGCAGATGGTCCGTGACCGTCGAGGCGCTCAGGTCCGCGACGTTCAGCGGATCGCCTATGTCGTTCCACAGGATGCCGCTCACCACGCCGATACCCTCGGAGGCCGACGCGTTGTAGTCGTTGAGCGTTCCCGGGCTGGTGACGCCGTCGCGCTGGCCGGTCGAGGTGCCGGTCGTGCCGAAGCCCGGGCTGGTATCGACCGAGGACGAGGTCGTCGTGCCGTAGGTCGAGCCGTAGAAGGTGACGGCGGTGCCGTTGTTCGTGAAGGCCGAGCTCGCCGTCGAGGTGTTCTCGTTCAGGCTCTGGTAGGTCACCGTCGCGGTGTTGGCGGACACCGCGCCCGTGACCGTCGTGTGATAGGTGAAGGTCTCGCTCTTGCCGGCGGCGAGATCCATCGTCGCGGCCAGCGTCTGCGTGCCGTTGCCGCTGCTTGTATTGAGATTGGTCGCGTTGCCCGAGGTGCTGAGCGAGTTGATCGTGCTCTCGTTGGTGGCGCTGACTGCGTCGCTCAGGCTGACGCTATAGGCAGTCGTGTTGCCGGTATTGCTCAGGACGTCCTGCCATGTGACGTCGCCCGTCGCCTCGTTGATCGCCGTGATCGTCTTGGTGATGGTGACGTCGGGCTCCTTGACCGTCAGCGTGGTGTGCTCGTTGGTGACCGCGGCATTCACGCCGAACGTCGTGTTGTTGACGGCGATGCTGCTGGTGAGCGTCGTGGCCGTGGAGTGGCCGTTCACGTTGCTGACGTTGCCGGTGACGTTGGTGACCAGCGCGTTGAACTCGACGACGACGTAGTTGTTGACGCCCGCATTGCCCGCCGCGGTGTTGTTGTCGGTCAGGTTGCCGAAATTGAACGTGACGACGTTCTGCGTGGCGACGCCGTTGGTCGTGGCGAAGCTGATCGCGCCGCTCGGCAGCAGCGTCGTGGGATTGCCGGAGGTCTTCGGGTTGAAGCCCGACGTGTCGGTCTGCTGGTACGCGGTGCCGGTGAAGGCGGCGCTGTCGGTCGTGAGATCGCCCGCGTTCTTGCTGTAGAAGGCGAAGGTAGCCGAGTTGTCGTTCAGGAACTCGTAGCCCGACGGCATGGAGACATCGAGTGCCGTCGCGTTCTGGCCGAACGGCACCTGGACGTAGGCGATCATGCGCACGATCTCGCCGATCGTCACGTCGGCGCTGCTGGTCGGCGCGGCCTGCGTCGGCGCGGTGCCGCCGTCGGTCGTGGTCGTCGAGTTCGACTGGTCGACGAGGAAGAGATCCGGCGTGAAGACGCCGGTCGTGACGGTCGTATTGGCCGAGGTGTTGTACGTGCGCTCGCCGGGAACGGTGCCCGGCATCGAGGTGTAGGTACCAGACTTGCTGACCTGCAGCGCCGTATTGGCCGGCAGGTTGTTGTTCACCGTCGCCGTGAAGGTGAAAGTCGCCGTGTCGCCGGCCAGCAGCTGGCTGATGGCGATCGTCTTGCTGGTGTCGTTCAACGTGACACCGGTGACACCCGTCGTCGAGCCCGTCTCCGTGAGGTTGGTGCCGGCGTCGTAAGTGAGACCGGTGGGAATCGTCAGCGTCTCGGACAGGTCCTGCGCCGGGGCATCGCCGTTGTTCTTGATCGAGACGGTGAAGGTGATGTCCTCGCCGCTGTACACCGCATTCGATCCCGTGCTCGGCGTGACGGTCTCGCTGATGCTCGGGTCCTTCTCCGTCGCCGTGACTGTGTTGCTGGTGATCGTCGGG
>Ga0335083_10001659_pt1 | contig 30411 bp, 33 predicted proteins | sample Lox_Sample_42_FD_206716 | JGI IMG/M metagenome (GOLD analysis project Ga0335083, IMG submission 206716) | Soil microbial communities from Loxahatchee National Wildlife Refuge, Florida, United States - Lox_Sample_4.2 | ecosystem: Environmental > Terrestrial > Soil > Wetlands | place: USA...
CTGCGGGGGGTCTTTTCGATGAAAGAACAAGTCGCCGAGATCGTCGCCGCGTATTTGCGCAAGAACAAGGTTGCCGCCGGCGATGTTCCGACCGTCATCGCTCAGGTCTACCAATCCTTGACCGGACTCGGCCAGCCATGGCCTGCCGAACCCGAAGCCGCCGCGCTCAAGCCGGCGGTGCCGATCCGGCGCAGCATCACCAAGGACTTCGTCGTCTGCCTGGAATGCGGCGCTAAAGGGGCAATGCTGCGGCGGCACCTTAAAACGGCCCACGAGCTGACACCCGCAGCCTACCGCCAGCGCTGGAATCTGCCAAGCGACTACCCGCTGGTTGCTCCCACTTACGCCGCCCGCCGCTCGGAGATGGCCAAGTCCATTGGCCTCGGGACCAGCGGCAGGAGAGGTCACAAAGCCGCTGCAGCCAAGGCCTAGCTCCGCATGGCCGAGACCCTCTATGAGGGACCGGCGCACGGCGCCACTTTTTACCTGCCCGCGCAGGGCACCATTCGTTTTGCCTTTAACGATGCTCAAGCCAGCGGTTATGTCCGCTCACCCACCGGTGCCATGGCACGAGTTCAACCCGGCACCCGCTTAGCGCTGCCCCACGGCGAGCATGTCCTATCGCTCTACGACGCGGCGCTCATCGTCCGCGTGTCGATTACCTTTGAGCCGGGAATTTCCTGACCACGCCGATGCATCGTCAGATTTGCGACAAATGCCGCGCCGCCGCGTTTCTTTGATGAGGTGGCGCTATGACAATTCATTACCTGAGCCAAGTTCGCGTCCGGTCGGCGCGTAGGGAACGCCTGCCGTGGACCATCGCGATGCCCTTGATGATCGGCCTGTCCGTGGCGGGCTGGGGTGTCCTCGCCGCGGCCGGTCTCGGACTTTGGCGCATCACCGGCCTTTAGCTTCGCGGCTCAGCGCCGCGTAAGCGGGCATGTGGCATTGCAAACCCAGGGGCCGGCGTCGGGCCGGTCGTGGAAAAAGCCTTTCTGTGCTTCGTGGCGCGGGATCACACGGGACACTATCGACCCTCACTTTGACCAGAATTCGTGCTCCTGCGTTTCCGGAAGGGGAGGAAACGGCCTTTCCGCAAGGATTGTCGGTGCCGATTGTGCTCTGAAATCGCCGCGTGCTCTCGTTGGAGAGCAAAACTGGCGTTTTCCACAAGAACAGGCCTTGAAAATTGGGTGCTGAGGCGTGGTTTAGGGTAGCGCCGCGTTGATAGCGCGCGGCGCAAGGCGCGCGTCGAGCGCGCTCTGCATCTGTTTGCTGGGTGCTGGGTGGGTTAGCGCATGCGGTTCTCTAGGTATTGAACTAAGGCTGGGTTTCTCCGCCAGTCTGGCAGTCCAATAAAACCCTAGGGATTGGAGCCGATGATCGCCCGGCCGAGGCGCGCCAGTGCCGCGGCCAAGCCGTCGCCCGGATCGCTTTCGAGCACCATCAGCGCTGCGCGCTGCGAACCGCCAGCCGCGAGATCCGCGGCGGCCTGGTCGGTCACCGGGGGCAGGGGTGGCGTCGCACCCCAGGTCGCGGGATGCGGCGGCGGTACTTCGGGCGGCTCGTAAAAGCCGCGCCATTGCGAGACCGGCAGCACGGCATAGGCATTGGTGTCCTGCTCCAGCCGAAACCGGCCATCCTCCCAATGCGAGAGGCAGCGCCGCACCCAATTGAGCACGCCGGCGGCGCGCAGGCTGACAAGACCGCGTGCCGCGCTGCGCTCGCTGATGCACGCCTTTCGGGCGATTGCCGCGTAGCTCGGATCGAGCCGGCCGCTCGCGTAATTGAGAAAGTCAAACAACAGCACCTGCAATACAGCGAGGCCGTTGCGGCCGAGCGCGCCGTCCTGCCGGCCGGGCTGGCGGGTCTGGCGCTCGAATCGCCGCGCCTTGAACCACAGCTTGACCGCCTGGCGCTTGGGCATCGGCTGGAATTTCAGCTCGGTTGTGGTGCTGTCGCGCCACACTGGCCAGGCGGCATAGGTCTTGGGGCCGGTGAAGCCGGGCAGGGCAGGGAGAGCGTAAGCTATTGAACGCATGGGGCCTCCGGGGTTGCAGCGCAACCCGCCCGGAAGCGGTTTCAGGCACAGACCTTCCCTGTGGCAAGAATCGACTTGCAAAATTCGGCGAAGTAAGGGAAGGTCTGTCCTGCCAGAGACATAGATTTCCCCCGGTTCGCCGGGTATGCAGGCCCCCCGCTTCGGGGGGTTTTGCTTTTGGTGGTCTCGGTTTTTTCCTTCGACGATTACGCGATGCGCGCGAATCACTTCGCGCGCACGGCGAGTGTCCTCTAAATCTTGGTGGTCTTCAAGAAACGGGGCACAAAATCGAGCGACTCGTGACACTTACGCGACACGACGCGGCAATGCCGGCTAACTATTTGCAGAGACTCGATTCCGCCGCGATCGGCGTGTCGCTTAGGCACGAAAAACCCCGCCGGGCCGAAACCCGGCGGGGCTGATCCGCGGCTCAGGCCGACGGTGCCGTCGTTTCCGGCGCGTCCTTGCGCTCGGTGCAGACGATGCGGCCGGTGACAGCGAGCTGGTCGTAGATCACCAGGTCGAAACCGTTGCCCTTGCTGTGGGCCCAGACGGCGCCGACCGGGCGCCAGAACGCCTTGCCGTCCTCCTCCTTCGGTTCGCTGACGACATAGGCGATATGGGTTGGCTTGCTCATGGGATTCTCCTTCTGTTGGGAAACCGCCGGGATGGCGGCTTCGATGGCGTCGGCACCAAAACCGGACGCGGCGCGCTCAACCCCATGGCCGCAGGTCGAAAACGCAACGGCGTCTGCGCCCCTTTGCGCAACGCCGTCTGCCGTTTTCGAGGGATTGAGCGAGAAACCGCGGGCGGTTTTAAGCCCGCCTTTTCAAATCGAAGCGCCGAATGGCTTTCGGCAAAGGAGATCACGCGCCAGCAATCCAAACGCTTATGCGTCACACCGAACAGGACGGCGAAACACGGGGGGCAGTGCCGGTCGCGGGTACATACCCGGCAGGGCAGGGGTTCGGCCGGTTGACGGCCGGTTAACCGGGTCACCGCCAAAATTGCATCACAAACAGCCGGAGGCAGCGGCATGACGCGATGGCGGATGACAGGCATCGCCCTGCTGACCATCGGCGGGATGGTGACGGCCTGGCCGGCGATCGCCGCCGCCGTGGAGGGCGCGTGCGGCTATTACACCAACAGCAACGGGCATCCGGTGCCGCGCCCGTGCGACGACGACCGCAGCGAGCGGCCACCACAGGGCGCCACGGCGATCTGCCGTGACCATACTGACAGCTTCAGTGAACACCCGCATGCCGGCGGCACCTGCTCGCATTACGGCGGCGTTGCCCGCACCTTGTAGCGACAGGCGGCGATCCCGCTCACCATGGCGGTGCCCCGGCAGCGCCATGGGACATGGTTGACCGCGCCGGTCACCGGCGCGGTTGCCGCTGCCCGCCAAACCGGCCCCGCCGCAGAGAGCGGCGAGGCCGGGCTGAATGCGCTGCCTATTCGGCGGCGAGGGCGGGCAAGGACGGCGCTTCGCTGACCGGAGCCGGTGACCGCAGCACAGCGGGCAGCCAGCCGGTGCCTTGAAGCCGCTGCTCGGCCTCGGCGGCGAGCACGTCCTTTTTCAGCTTGGCGAGGTTCTCCGCCGCCTCCTTGGTGACCGCCTCGCGCACCGCAGCGAGGATCATCGCCTTTGGCACCTGCCGCAGATAACTGGCGGCGGTCGGCTGCCACCAGCGGGTCATGTCGAGACCGACCGCCACGGCCAGCCGGTCGGCATGGGCGAGGCGATCAGTGTCGGCGCGGTCATGGCGCTTCCTGACGGCATTGACCGAGCATCCGGCGCAGAAGGCGAGAAGATCGAGCCGCGTGGCCTGATCCTGCGCCAAGAGCCAATCCCACAAGGCTTCCGGCGTCCGTGGCAGGCAGCGCAGCCAAGCCGCCTGTCCCTCGGCCAGTTCCTTCCCCGCCGGGCTGTCCTCGATGCCCTCGGCATGACCGGAAAGCGGCGCGCTGTCGACCCGGATCGCCAGACACGTGTCGCTCTCATGCGGGAAGAACAGCGGCAGCGCCAAGGCATGCACGACCGTCGTCAGCGCGATATCGGCATTGCCCGCCAGTATTGTACGCAACGCGGCGGTACGGTGCGCGGTCAAATCCTCAACCAGCCGGTCGGAGAGAGGGGAGGGGCCATTCGCCTTCCGGGCCTTTGGCGCGGTGTCCTCGGTTTCCTCGGGCCGGTCTTCGGGCTTTACCAGACCGCGCTCGACCGCGAGGCTGCCGTCATAGCCGATACCGATCACCGCCCCGGCGATGGCGACGTCCTCGGGCAGCCAGCGCTCATTGTCTTCCGACAACGCGTCGATCTGGTCGGAGAGGTCTTCAAGCATGGCGGCGATCTCCTCGGGCGGATCGTCGCCATGTTCCTCGATCAGCGCGTCGTATTTGGCGGTCAGCGTGTCGATCTCGGCCTGCGTTTCTTCGCTCGGCGGTTCGCGCTCGGGATAGACCCGGCTGAGGCCGCGCAATTGGTCGTGGTTGATCGAAGGACTGATCATCAGCCATTTCCAGCCCTCGGCGCGGATCGCCTCGGCCTCGGCTTCGAGCTTTTCGATGACCAGCCGGTCGAGGATCGCCGTATCGCTGAGATAACCGCCATGTTCGGGCTGAAACAGATCGCGGGTGATCTGGCCTCCGGCTTGTCTGTAGGCCTTGATGCCGACAAACTGGACGCGACGGTCGTCGGCCTCGACATGCCCGGTCATCAAATGGCTGCGGATCGTCTCGGGGCTGTGGTTCCAGCGGGGGAGGGAGGCCCAGACCTGTTCCTGCGCCGCGTGGTCGTCGCTGACGGCAAAGGCCATCAACTGGTCGAGGTCGATCTCACCGGCCCGGTAAGCCGCAAAGAGGCGCGGGCTGACAGCGGCCAATTTCAAGCGCTGCTTGACGGTCGCCGGGGAACAGCCAAAGCGGGCGGCGATCTCCTGCGGCCCCTTGCCCTGATCGGCCAAGGCCTTAAACGCCTCGTACTGGTCGGCGGGGTGCATCGGCAGGCGGATCAGGTTTTCGGCAAGGCTGATCTCGGTCGCGTCCTCGCCGTCGAGCACATGGCAGGGGATATCCTCGGTCTTGGCGATGGTCTTGGCCTTGGCGAGACGCTGCAACGCGGCGAGGCGGCGGCCTCCGGCGACGACCTCGTACTTGCCGCCGCTGCCGGGACGCACCTGCAAATTCTGCAAGAGGCCGTGCGCGGCGATGCTGCAGGCGAGTTCGTCGATGCCGTCAAGCGCGCCGGTCTTGCGCACATTGGCGGGGGAAGGGATGAGCTTGTTGAGGGGGATCATGGTGATGGTCATGGGTCGGCTCCTGTTCGGTTGGGGGTTGGCGGGCGGAATCAAAAAGGGGCCGCGCCCGCGCTCGGCCCCTTTGGTCATTCAGTGTTCGCTCGGCAGATAGATCGTGCCGTTCTCAAACCAGAGGGTGACGCCCTCGGGCGGGAAGTCGGTAAAGGGGATGTCTTTGGTGAAGACCGTGTTGTCGTTGCCGTCACCGCAGGACAGCACCGCCGAATGGTCGGCGTTGACCCGCAGCGTCCACACCTGAAATTCCTCTGCGGCGACGGCTTTCTCGGCCTTTTGCGCGAGGGCGATTTCGTCGAGCAGCCAATAGGCTCCGGCGGCATCGGCGATGTATTTCGCGCCGTCGGTGTAAAGGATGGAGCGCACCAGCCCGTGCCGATACCAGTGTTCGCTGCCGGTGAATTGCCTGAGGATTTGGGGATCGAGGGATTTGCGGTCGGTCATGGGCGGGCCTTTCGTGGTTTTGGGGTTGCGGCTGCTGCTGCAACCCCTGCCACGCGGCGAGCGGCGGGTAGCAAGGCGCCGGTGCCTTCGCGGGGACCCAAAACGCAACGCCGTCTGCGCGCCCTACAGCGCAACGGCGTCTGGCGTTTTGGGCGGAAGGCCGCTGGCGCCGCGCGAGGCCGCAGGCCTTAGGAGCTACGCCGGCAGGCGGGAAAAGAGGCTCACCGGCGGCAGCCGGGGATAGATGCGTGACGGGGCGTCACCCCCTGCCTCCGCAGGGGCAGGCTTAGGCCGCGACGCTCAGCGGCGCGGTGAGCCCGTCCTTTAAGCGGGACAAGATGACGGGCGAATAGCACCGGACCCCGCCGCGGCGGGGACACGCCCCAATTTGACGGAAAACCTGGAGACGCCTAGGTTCAGGGCTGGAGGATCAGGTCATGGCGAGCAAGGAAATCGAAGTCTTCGACACCACGGCCGGCCAGGTCACCGATGTGCTGAAGCGCCTTGGCGTCAGCGACGAGCGCATGGTCACGGTGACGATTGAGCCGGAGGATTGGCTGACCAAGGCGCGGCGCGAATCCCGCCGCCTGGTCATCGAGGCCGGGCTCAGCGACGAGGATATCGACCGCATGATCAAGCAGGCCCAGCACGAGGTCGAGCCAAAGCTCGGATGAGGCTGGTCGTCGACACCAATGTCTTTGTCAGCGCGGTCCTGAAGACCAACTCCCTGCCGTTTCTCGCCGTGCGCTGGGTCGACCAGCATGGCGGCCTGCTCAAATCGGCCGAAACCGAGCGTCAGTTGACCGACGTCCTGGCGCGACCGCACATCGCCAGGGTGACAATCCCGAGCTTTTACACCGATCTGATGAACATGTTGGCCCGCGCCGAGCTGGTCGCGATCACCGAGCGCATCGCCGCCTGCCGCGATTCGACCGACGACAAATTTCTTGAGCTGGCAGTCAACGGCCATGCCGATCTGATCGTCACCGGCGACGCCGATCTGCTGGCGCTCAACCCGTTCCGCGGCATCCCGATCGTGACCCCGGCGGTCTTCGTGCAGGGGGTCACCCGGTAGCCGGGAGAACCCCGCCAGGGCGGGGCCTCATTGCCGGCCCCGGACCCCGCTAGGATATTTCACCAAGGGTATCGAGCTGATAGGATTCCGACACGGTACAGCCGGGGACGGCGATGACCGTCAAGGGTATCGCGGCTCGGCGGAAAACCGCCGGGCCGTGGTTGTTTCTGCGATCCCGACCTGACTTGTTCAAGCGCGGCGAGCGTCGCCTCGGTGCGGCTGTAGTTCAATGGCTGAACGCCGCTGTTACACGGCGGAGGCCGTAGGTTTGATGCCTCAAATGGATCGGGTCCATCTGCGGCGGCACGCCGCCAAACCGAGCAGACCGGCTCCCAACAACGCCATGGAGGACGGCTCGGGCACCGGAGCCCCTAGACCGGCGTTGACGATTGCACTCACCTGGCCAACGGTTACCCCGGCGTTGGACGCGGTGAGTGTAATCAACCAAGTGTCGTCGAGGGCCGAGTCGTAATTCGGATCGAAGACGGACGCGACTCCATTGGTGAACGACAACGTTTCGGCGTTCTGAATGCCGGTCTGAGTCGTGGGCTCGCAGGCAGACGTTGCGTTCGCGTTGCAGCCATTGCTTCCACCAACCGTGTTCGTTCCATCGGTTCCCGCGTTGTCGGGTATCGTTGACGGATCAAAGGTCACCGTGTTCCCGAACAGCTCGTCGGTGATGCTTATTGACAATGTCAGCCCACTCAACAGGTTGGGTGTGCTGTTGACGGAGAAAGCGAAGCCCCACAAGGAGCCTTGTTTTCCCGCGACAGTGGTGTTGCCAAGGGCAACGTCATAGACGTTCCCGGTCGGCGTGACCGGACCGGTATAGCGGATAAGGGGCTGGAGACCGAGCTCCACGCCGGTCTCCTTGTCGACCGCCCAGTGGGAATTCGTGCCCCCGTTGCCGGTGCCGTAGTAAACCCCCGGCGCCGCCAGGCTGGTATCATATACAAGCCCCGCGGACGCCGGCATTGTCGATGCAAGCAGTCCCACCGACACGGCAACCGCGGCTAAACCCCAAAGACGGAACGATTGTAGCGGTACCAAATCTTTTCTCCCCCGATCCGCAAAATGAATTGCATACAGACACAGCAAATATCGAGCCAAACCCTTAAGATAATGATTTTTCACGAAATAGTCGGAAGAACGATACAATGTATGTAAAGAAATCCGACTCCGTTTTGGCCAGGATTATTGGCCGATAACGCACATATGAAAATTATGTTCGATATCGTACATAAATATCATTGTTCTACATCAGCGACACGACTGTGCGGCTTTTCGTTTTAGCCACAAACCAGAGGGCCGCCGGAAAGCTGAAGTCCGATAACGGGTCTTCTGGAAAATTGGCGCAGATTTTGGTTGAATCAGGGGAGATGACAGGCATCCCCGAAGACCAGTATGAACTTTATGCCCAATTTGGCATGGCCGCCGAAAAAGCGCAGATTCTTGAGGTGGCCGCTGGCAACGTTGCGCTGAGTTACCTGACGCTTTTTTACCAGCCAGATACGATTAGCGCCGATGAAAGGGACATGTTTCGAAGTGTAATTAATGATCTCAATAAAAAAACACTCGGCAGGTTGTTGGGTCACGTTAAATCTACGGCTCAATTCAGTGAATCTATATTAGAGATAATAGATGATGCACTAACACAAAGAAATTATCTTATGCATCATTTTTTCCGCACCCATAATTACGCAATACATAGTGCGGGAGGCCGGCAAAAAATGGTCGATGAGCTTAAAGATATCCGAAATAAACTTGCTCTCGCTGAGGCTACGCTGAACGGAATTTCAGAATGCCTTGATCAGTTTGCTGGCAGGCAAAGTGCGCCTGAGGACATTGACGCCATCCTTCGTGCAAATGGCCGCCAGGTGAAAATTTAAACCGCGGCGCTATATCTGACAATGTCCTGTATCAGGACGTCTCTGCCTGGTCTAACAGACGGTATGCTTCAACAACCAACTCTCCATATCCAAAGCCGCCTCTCATTCTAGAGTTACCATTATACCGCCGCGCGACGTCTACGACACTTTGGTTGGGATCACGTCTCCATTCTAGCTCTATGAGACCTGCCACTGCCGCTGCGTTCTTGCAGGGGTCGAGTAAGAACTCCAGTTGAGCTTTACGATCAACAGGCATATCTCCAGCCGCATATTTCCACCCAGAGAACAGCAATGAACGAAACCGCTTCATCCGTATTTGCCCCGGCCCAAGCGAGATCGGAATCACCCGACCAAGTAGAGCAAAAGAAAGGCGCGCTCCACTGTTCTTAACGGCGCGCATCCATTGAGGCCTGTTAAAATTTTCTACAGAGATGATGGCCGCTGCTGTATGCAAAATCTTTATTTCTCCGTCAGCTGAGGTTATCCCCTGCATAAGGCATTGATACAACTCTGTCCTTTGATCAATGTGTATTTGCAGTGTGCCCCTGGGATTTAACTCGGAAGAAATCGTAATAAAGCCTTCAACATGAAGAGCATTTGCAGCGGTGCGCTCCACTACGGACTCAAGAGCTGCAACGGGTGGGGTAGGACCCATGCTTTCGTGTGGAGTCCCATCGTCTTCGAACCAAATATATCTGCGCGGTTGTGCCATAATAAGTGCGAGAATTACGACGCCACTCAGAAATAAGATCGCGCAACGATCCACATAATTTAGGTATTTCATTGAAGTCCGCTGGGCGTCGCGGTTTTAAGAATTTCGATGATCGAGGTTCCCAGTCCACTCGCTATAAATCCTAATATCCCATTGCGAACAACCGATCCGAATTTGACGAAAACTTCTTGCCCTGGAAAATAGAGGTCAAACCGGCCCCGCGCCAATGCCACTATGCATAACAACCCACCGGCCAGAGTTAAATAACCGTAAGAAACGAAATAAAATCCATAGGCAATCATAAAATATATCTTGTAATCGAAAATTCTCGGATCAACAAATATTTCCCAGTACAATATTAACGGCCAAGCCTGTAAGAGAGCCGCAGCAATACCCCCAGCAAAAAGGGACACTGGGTATATTTCCTTGATGCCTTTGTAAAACAGTAATTTTGCTTCGAATGTTCTAGAGTGTCTTAGCGCAATAACATAGGTCACTAATGCTCCCGAAAAAAAGGGAACAACTAATTTTATCGCCAGCGCAACATAACGATATCTTCCCTCTTCTGATAACAAAAATGATCGAAACGAAAAATAAATGTTGAGCGGTAATACGTGACTTATCAGATGATCTATTACGATAATTAAAAATACACACGCGGAGAATAAAAGAAGATCGACATTGAGAGAGCGCTGCATTTTAGATCGCTGTCTCTTCAGCAGAAGAGTTGCATGTTTTCCTAATTAATAAGTCGCGAAAAACGAGGCGGCCTTCTCCGGGTTGTATCCGCGTCGGTCATAGAGTTTAGTCGTGCTCGGGTCACGATGGCCAGCGGCTTTTTGTACGTCCTCCAGTTGCGCGCCGTTTTCGAGCGCAGTCGTAATGAACGTGGCGCGCATCGAATGCGCCGAGTAACCACGGTCGAGACCAAGCACGGCGGCGTACTTGCGGACGATGCGATCGATCGCGTCGGGGTCCATGCGCCGGCGTTCCTCCTGCCGCTTGCCGTTGTGCTTGAGCGGCCTAAACATCGGCCCGTCGCTGTCGGCGGCGTGGCCCGCGGCGTCGAGATAGGCGCGTAGCCGCGCCGCCGTCTGCGGATTGATCGCCAGCGCATCGCGCCGCCCGCCTTTGCGCGTTACGCGCAGCGAGTCATAGCCACGGTTCTGATGCAGGTCGCCGACCTTAAGCGCGGCAATCTCGGCGCGGCGCAAACCGACCTGCAAACCGACCGAAAGGATCGCGCGATCGCGCAGGCCGGCGATTGTATCCTCGGCCGGCAGGTCGAGCAGCTTGCGCGCCTGCACCTTCGAAAACGCCAGTGTCGCGCCTTCCTGCCGGTTGATCGCTGGCCGTGCCACCTCGCGCGCAGGATTGCGCGCCGCGCCGCCATAATCGATCAGGTGGCGAAACAGCGACGACAGGGCCGCGAGCCGGCGGCGGATGGTCGACGATGCCGCGCGCTCGGTCTCGCGCATATAGCGTTCCCAGGCGATCACCGCCTTGTGGTCGGCCTGGCGCAGCTCGTCGATCGAGCCGATCTGAAGCGTCGCCATAAAATGCTGCACGTCGAGCCGGTAGGCGCGCCTGGTGCGCGCGCTCTTCTGCTTTTGCAGCCAGATTTCTTCTTCGGGAATTTGCGCGAGCTGCGCGACGGTCGAAACACGGGGCGGCGTGACTGCCGCGCCGACCGAAACCGGCAAGTTGCCGCCGTCGCTCATCGCGGCGCGTCTGGCTGGCCAGCCTCATTTTCCTGCGCTGCAATCTCGGCGGTCACGTCAGCGACGTTGCCGGCGAGAAATTCGCATTGGCGGGCGAGCATGAGGAGATGGTTTCGGGTTCGTGGCGTCGTCGCATCTTCCGCCAGCCGGCGCCAGCGGGCCGCGAGGCGGCCGTACTCTCCCGGTGATACCCGTCCCACACCGTCCATGGCGCGCCCCGTGCTTCTTGTTCGCTCTTTGTACCAGAGGAACGAATCGCTGTCCAGCACGTGATAAACCGGATTATCACGTAGAAGGAGGCCGGCGGCTCGGCTTCCCAAAATTGTCATTTTGAACATTTTGTCCGATTTTGCGATCTCAGCCCAGGATTGCCGGACATTTCGCGGGTGGCCACTCATCGACCGTATGTTGGACACGCGGGCGAACCGCCCCTGATCGGCGGCCGGCTCGCGCCAGATAATGCTCAAAATTTTGCGCCACTTAAATGTTCAAAATGACACCCCGGCCCTGACAGTCGACCTTCGCGGTCCGGTATTCTAGAAAACGCGCTCGCGATCAGCTCAGATACGCTCTCGCTAGCCCCAAAAATTCACGGGGCGGCTTAAAGAGGGCGGCGGGAGCGGTATAAGCCGTTGGATTCGTGTATGATTACGGTTGTTCAGGCCAAATCATCTGAAGCAACGGAGTTCGCGCCCGCCATGGCGGAAGGTATGGGGATTCTACCGGGTTTGCCAGCCGTTGCCGGCAAGCCGGTGCATGTCAGTTTCGACGGCGGACGGCTCACCTCGGACGCCGGCATTCTGTTGCTGTCGGCCGTCGAGCAGCGGCTCAAAATCGCCGAACGCTTGGCCGCCTGCCTTGAAGACCCGCGCGATCCCGCACGGGTTTGGCGCGAACTTGCCGAGATGATCCGGTACCGTGCCCTGCTGATCGCGGCGGGCTATCCCGACGGCAACGACTGTGATGCGCTCAAATCCGACCCCGCCTTCAAGATGGCGGTCGGGCGGTTGCCGGAGAGCGGTAAGGATTTGTGTTCGCAGCCGACTATCAGCCGTCTGGAAAACCTGCCCGGCGCGACTGCGCTCAAGCGCATGATGGCGGCGATGGTCGATCTGTTCTGTGACAGCTTTGACCAGGTGCCCCGCCGCATCCTGCTCGATATCGACGACACCGAAGACCGGGTGCACGGCGGACAGCAGTTGGCACTGTGGAACGCGCACTACGACAGCCGGTGTTTTCTGCCGATCCATATTTACGAGGCGACGACCGGCAAGCCTGTCGTCGCCATCCTTCGCCCCGGCAAGACCCCGGACGGGGCCGAGGTGGCGCAGGTATTGCGCCATGTCATTGGCCATATCCGTGCCCGCTGGCCGGCGGTCGAGATCATCGTCCGGGGTGACAGCCATTACGGGCGGCCCGAGGCGATGGCGTGGTGCGAGCGCCAACGCATCGGCTACATCTTCGGCCTGGCCGGCAACAAAGTACTGCTGCGCCAGGTCGGTCCGCTGGCCGAGGACGCCGCCTTGGGCCGCCTCGCCGGCGAAGGCGAGAAGGTCCGCCGCTATGGCGATTTCCGCTACGCCGCCAAAAGCTGGACCGTTGAGCGCCGCGTCATCGCTCGCGTCGAGGCCGGTCCACAAGGAGCTGACAGCCGCTTCATCGTCACCAATCTGCCGGGCCTACCGAAATCGCTCTACGACAAAGTCTATTGCGGGCGCGGGCAGGCCGAAAATCTGATCAAGGCGCACAAGCTGCACCTCGCCTCCGACCGCACGTCCTGCCGCAAGGCAACCGCCAACCAGTTCCGGCTGTTAATCCATACCGCCGCCTACTGGCTGATGCTGACCCTGCGTGGCCTGGCTCCCAGGACCTCGTTCTGGCGCGACGCCCAATTCGACACGATCCGCCTGAACTTGATCAAGGTCGCCGCTCGCGTCACCGAGATGGTCACCCGCATCAAGGTGGCCCTGCCAAGTTCTTTTCCCTGCCAAGCAGGCTTCGCCAACCTCGCCAGTCGTATCGCGACGCTACCGCCGTGAGTGACGGGGCCGGATGCCCCAGCACAAACCCCTCGGTGTAAACTCAAGCCCCAATACCAGCGTCTTTGACGCCACGGGAAACCACGCCCCGGTCGGCGGCATCACGCGGCCGAACGGCACCCCGCTGAATGATCCGGGCTAGTGCCAAGGCCAAACCCTAAACTAACATTCCAACCAGACCACCAATTCGGGGCTGGTAGGAGGCGCAAAATGATGGCGCGGCCGTTATCGATCCTAATCGCTATCGTTATCACTTTGATATATGGGGGGGCATCTTGTTTATACGCCGACGACAACAAATCTGCTCCAGATTTCAGTTCAATCAAAAAAATAGAAAAACAAGCAGAAAACGGAGTGCTATCTGCACAAATAATCATGGCAAGTATTTATATTTCTCATAAAGATTATAGTAACGCCTATATTTGGGCACACAAAGCAGCCGATCAGGGAAGCGCGGAGGGCCAAACGCTCGTTGGTGAATCTTATATCAACGGCTATGGAGTAGCCCAAAGCTATGTAGACGCCAGGAAGTGGTTGCTCAAAGCGGCCGAACAGAATTTTGCAACCGCCGAATATGAGCTTGCTATCATGTATTCGGAGGGTAAAGGGGGCGAGACGGATTACGCGGAATCCTTCAAATGGTACTCCCGCGCTGCAGGCCAAGGCTATGTTGGCGCTGAGAACGCTCTTGGGGTCATGTACAATGAAGGTCACGGTGTTCAGCAGAATTTCGCTGAGGCAGTGACGTGGTTTCGCAAGGCCGCTGTTAAGGGTGACGCAAACGCCGAAAGCAATCTTGGAGAAATGTACGCCGCAGGCCACAGCGTGCAACGCGACTTCGTCGAAGCGGTAAAGTGGTATCGTAAAGCTGCTGACCAGGGTCATGCCGTGGCGCAGACCGACCTCGCTGAATTGTACGAAATCGGGCGGGGCGGGTTGCCGAAGTCCGACGTTGAAGCGGTTCGACTCTACCAGTTGGCGGTGGCCCAGGGATACGCTGAGGCCGAGCTCAATCTCGGCCAGATGTATGTTTATGGCCGCGGCGGATTAACCAGGTCCGACACAGAAGCGGCACGGCTTTTCCGCCTTGCTGCGGACCAGGGCGATGCCGTGGCACAGACCAACCTCGGGATCATGTACGAAGCTGGCCGGGGCGGATTAACCAGGTCCGACACAGAAACGGCACGGCTTTTCCGCCTTGCTGCGGACCAGGGTTATGCTCAAGCGCAATACAATCTCGGCGTAATGTATGCTTTTGGCCTCGGTGGGCTACAAAAATCCGATGCTAATGCTGCACACCTTTTCCGCCTTGCTGCGGACCAGCAGTACGCCTCGGCCCAATATAATCTTGGTGTGTTTTATGACACTGGTCGAGGTGTCCCCAGAGACCATCATCAGGCAATGATCTATATGCGTTTAGCGGCAACCGGCGGCAGCCAATCCGCCCGAAAATACCTAGCCCCCAGCCACCGGCAGCGCATCATATATCTTGAGCGACAAGAAACTCAGCAAAGTCGGTCAATTAAAAATAACTGCTCCTTACTTGATTGGTCTCTAGCATCGCATGGTGGGATAATAGGCGGTATGTGGGCGGGGGGTGGCTGCAATTGATCGAATGTTTACTCGATCGTTATGGCAGGTGGCAGCGTCCATCTAACTACAAGAATCACGGCATGGTGATCAGCACTCTCTCAACAAATGCTCTTCTTTCTGACGTTGTGAGTTGGTAAATTAAATTACAGTAGTCAGTAGCAAGAGAATTGACCCTTATATTCGACCACTACCTCGTTAACTCTATGAGGTACGTCTATTATAGATCGAGCGAATCGGTTTACCCACATCCCAATAATCACTGTCGAAGCGTCATACTTTCTTTCTGTCGCCGAAGGCGTGCTTCCGGGATTAGGTCGTCCCGGAAGCACATCGTATCTGTAGGTGATCAGACCCTCATTAGCGTAGAATTCCGTCCAATCATAAACTACGTGTGCAGGCGGATTGTTTCCCGGCAGAATAAGAAAGTTCTTAGCAAAAAGAAGCCCTGTGGTCGGTTGTCCTAGTATCACACTCGCCTGTTGACGGTTCATCCCCATGCTCAAATGACCAAATCTGGTTTGAGGATTAGGGATACCTACAATCTGACCATTTTGTATCCATAGCTGCGCTAAACGTGGGTCAGCGTACCAGAGGCGAGGATTCGCGGGGCTCTCGAATGAGTTGCCTAGATCCAATTCTTGGCATCGCGTGTATGGTCGCTGGGCAGAAGATTGACGATTAATCGACCGGTGGCTCCCTTGCGGCGGCATTGGTGTCGATGCGGGCTGGTATCCACAAAGCGATGAAAGGCTAAGCACAGTCACCACTGTTCGGCTTCGGCAAAGCATCCGGTCGATCCTTCAATCCGGCAGATCACCTGCAACTAGCCGCATCCGATCCCAACATCTCGCGGCATGCGTTTGGGTTAGCCCGCATATATTGATATGCTGCGGTCGCTACGCCCGATAGCGTCTGTTGCGGTACATCTGAGTCACCACACAAGGCCAACGCGGCATTTGCTACGAAGTCTACTAATCCATGGTGATCAAGGAAAATTTGATCCCGTTTGGCATGGGTCCGGTCGATATCCAACAGAATTTTGTACAAGAAAACGTAGAGATTTTTGCAGTCTTTCATGTGTCGAATATCATGGCCGCTTGCATTCTCTGAAAAGCATTTTTTAAAAATGGGTTCCACCACAACGCATGGCGTTGTTGTAGTTAGACGTTGCGCGAGAGTTGGTGTAATCATTAACATGAACATAATCAATGATTTCCAAAAAACATCGATGGTTTTATTGTGCATATTAAATCTTCCGTTTTGGGTATTGTTTAGCTGATCGGTAATCTATCGCTGAATGCTCGGAAACAATTCGTCGGTGCGTGATCGATTCGTCTGCTCCGTTTTCTTGGCGGGAGAGTTCGCATGCTCTTTCATAAAATTTTCGTTCCTGATCGTAATCGTCTAGCGCTCGTGCGATCCCCGCTAAACGCCAGAGCGAGTTAACCTCGCCCGATATCCAGCCTGCTCGTCGATAGAGTAGTCGGGCCTTTATATACAATTTGCGCGCGGTATCATAATCGTCTCCAAACCATGACATTTCGGCTAGGCCCCAGAGGCAGTGGGCCTCACCGATCAGTTCGCCCGTACGCCGGTAAAGCGCCCGCGACGCGTGATAGAGCTCACGTGCATGATCGTCCTCCTCCCGCGTGCGCGCGATCACGGCGAGGCTATAGAGGCTATCTGCCTCACCACTCGCCCCACCCACTCGGCGATATAATTCGCGTGCCGTTTCATAGAGCTCCCCTGCCTTGGCGTACTCGGCAGAAACCCGGGCAATGTTCGCAAGGCCCAAAAGACAGTCAGCCTCCCCAGTAATTGCGCCGCAGCGATGATGAAGCGCTCGCGCCACTTCGTAGAGCTCTGCTGCTCTACCGTACTTCGCCTGCAGCCACGCGACGTGGGCAAGGCCCGAAACACAGTTAGCCTCCCCACCTAACCAGCCCACGCGCTGATATAGCGTCCGAGCTGCGACAAAGAAGTCTCGCGCCTTGTCACGCTCATCTTGTTCCACCGCAAGCCAAGCCATACCCGAGAAGCAGTCAGCCTCCCCAGCCGTTCCACTTCCGAGTCGGAAAAGTGAGCCCGCCGCCGTATAGAGCTCTTTTGCGGTCTCGTAATTGCGCCTGCTCCGAAAAATATTAGCTAGACCCCACAGGCAGTTGGCTTCTCCATTTGGCCGATCCACCCGTTGGTAAAGTACTCGTGCTGCATTATATCGCTCAATAGCCTCATCGACTTGTTCCCGAACCCGTGCGATATCCGCCAAGCCCCAGAAACAGTCGGCTTGGCCGCCGAGGTCGCCTATATCTTGATAGAGCGCCTGCGCGTCTGCGTAAAACTTGCTTGCCTTCTCATGCTCGGCTCGCATTCGGGCAGTGCCCGCCATTCCAAGCAGACATATTGCTTCGCCAATACGGTTATTAGTCGCGATGCAGCGATTCCTCAGGAGCAACAGCACAGTATCCGCAGATTGACCTTTATACCGCAGCACACGCGTGTAGCCTTCGACAGCGGCAACTGCGGCATCCGTACCCCCTGGGACCGCAGCAGAGGCAAGCATCGCTGCACCGATATTCACTATTTCTGCTGCTGTAATGGATGCTGCCCTACCGTCCGTGCCAGGCCGCCGCCCCCTGAGGTCGTATGCGAGTGTCAGGTAATCTGTTACCCATGCGCCTCTGCCCTCTCCATCACAACTTTCTATATCACTGCCTGACCGAGGCAGGCGCCTGTCTCCGTGTTGCTGGGATTTTGCCGAACCCTCACTGAGGTGCACCGACGGCTTGTCGTGACCCGCGCCGGTTCCGATAATTCCCGCAAGAAAGACCCCTCGCACGGAGCCTTTTTGGCTCATTCCATCGAGCCCGATTTTGGTGCCGTATTTTCGTACAATGCGATCAACTACATCGGGATGCAGGCGGCGATATTTGTCCTGACTTTTTCCGTTATGCTTGAGCGGGCGAAACAGTGGAACATCGCCATTGCCATGGTTCCCGACCGCGTTCAGATATGCGTGCAATCGCGCAGCAACCGCCGAGCTGATCACTATTACGTCTTGATGGCTCCCTTTGCGCGATGTTCGCAACAACGGATCGCCGCGACTGTTCTGTAAATCAGAGATTTTAAGTGCAACGATTTCAGATCGTCGCAATCCATAATGCAGACCGAGAGACAAAATCGCGCGGTCTCGCAGGCCGGCAACCGTGTTCTCAGGTGGTGCTTCAAGCAGTTTATTCGCTTGCGCTCTGGAGAAGGCTACCCTGGGAATGGGGCCCTGGTCGATTGTCGGCCGCTCGACCTCATCAACTGGGTTGATCCCTACATGACCCTGACGAATGAGATGCGTGAAGAGCGATGAGACGCTCGCGAGCCGTCGCCGAATCGTCGATGTCGCCGCATGGTCGACCTCCCGCATGAATCGTTCCCAGGCGATAATCGCATGATGGTCGACCACACACAGTTCCGTCGCTGTCGCGATCATCAGCGTTCGGAAGAAGTGCTGTACGTCACGACGATACGCGCTGCGGGTCCTGGCGTTTTTATATTGGCGGAGCCAGATTTCTTCGTCGGGAATATCGGTGAATTGCTCCACTGTCGGCGCCGGGTTGCTAGCGCCAATCGACGTAAGCGGGGCAAAAGCACGAGTCACCGTCGTACCCTCTTCGTTCGCTATTTCCCCCAACCAGAACTCGATTATCACGTGCACAAATGGATTACATCCAGGCTCAGTGTGGTCACGTGATCGTAGGACGATAAAAGAATGCCGGCGACCGCGACGCTCGCGCGGACGACAAGCGACCGGGTAGCAAATGCCCTAGAGATTACTCGCGGTCGTGCGCACAACCTTTATCTCATCCACGATCCTCCCAAGACGCAGGACAGAGATACGAGCGTCGCGTCTCAATTAATCGATCAAGGCGTGGCTTTTCTCGCGTCGGATCAGCCACGGAAAGCTCTTGATGCCGCCGACCAAGCCATCAGCATCGATGAAACCTTAGTGGCTGCATACGGCATCCGGGCCGACGCGCTTCTCCAGGAGGATCGCCTCGCGGAAGCAATCGAGGCATGCGACCAAGCCTTGCGGCTTGATCGGGATTTTGCCATCGCGCATAGCATCCGGGGCCACGTCCTTCTTCTGGAAGGGCGTTTCGCTGAAGCGATCGAAGCATGTAATCAGGCCACCCAACGGGATGACAATGACGCCCTTGCTCACGGCATTCGGGGTGATGCCCTTCTGGAACAGGGGCGCTACGCCGAAGCGATCGAGGCATGCAGTGAGGCTATCAGGCTTGATCCGCGATACGCCTATGCGTACGCCATCCGGGGCCATGCCCTTCTCGAAGAAGCTCGTATCGCCGAAGCTGAACAGGCGTGCAGCCAAGCCATTAGGCTTGATCACGACTGCGTCTATGCATACGCGATCCTAGGAAACGCTCTTCTCGAAGAGGGGCGTTACGCCGAAGCGATCGAATCGTGCGATCGGGCCATCCAGCTCTTTAACGAATATGCTTACCCACACGCGATCCGCGGCGAGGCGCTGCTTCATCTGTGTCAACGAATTCCGTCCGATCACGAAGTGGGGTTGGTTGCCTTACGAGATGAGGCAATCAAAGCCTGCGACGAGGCGCTCCGGCTGGGTTCAAATTATCCGCGCCTCCATGTGGCCCGAGGCGAGGCTCTCCTCGAAAATGACCGGTTCAGCGAGGCTGTTGAATCCTGCGATCATGCTATCAGCTCTGCCCCAAATTATGGACGGGCGCATGGCATCCGTGGAATAGCATTATTACAGTTAAATCGCCTAAAAGAAGCACTACACGCATTTAACCGTGCAGTTTCACTTGGTCCAAACCCCGAATGGGAAAACAAACTGCACACTGTTATTGAAAACCTGTCACTAGATACTAGAGATATATCACTATACACTCCTCATATTATGGACACGACGACACGATTTCATCGCGTCGCCCAGGCCGAAGGTTTATCCGATAGTGAATTAAGAGAAGCTATCGAAACCTGGAAGGCGGCGAAGGCAAAAATTACGCGGCGCGAGAGCGCGCCGCGCTCGGCTACTCCTGAAACCCACGCTCGGACCGCGAGAAGCGCGCAAGAGCTGTTCGGAGTGTCCGCGTCAACGCCAGCGCGACGCTATCACAAGTCGGCCGGGCCGGAGTTTTCGGACGTAGAGCTGGCTGATCGCATGTTGCTCGCCGCAGCCGACGCGACCCGCAATGAGATGAGCAACCGGGTGAAAAACCGTGAAGTTCTAAGTCCTGAGGAACGCGCACGCTGGAAAGTAGCCGGACGTTTCGCGTATCACGCCCGGCAGAAACGGAAAGCGGCTGACTGCTAATTTTTAATTTTTTAGCTTTTTGATTTTTTGCTTGACGCCACTGTCTCACTCTCGCTCAATAGCGTCGTGGTGACGGGTTAGCTCAGCGTCGCCGACCCGGCAGGCGCAGGCTCTCCGTCACTCACGGAGGGCATGACATGTGGCTTCCCTGGCTTATCGATGTCGCCGGCGACATCGCTCTCGGCTTCTTCCTGGCGACGGCGCTGATGGGGCCGGCCAAACCGGCGATGCCGGCTAGTGAGCAACCAACACACATTGCGATGTCGGGATCGCCGACGGTCAGCGATACGAGCGGCGGCCAGGTCAAAATCGTCGCGAAAATCACCGCCGGCAACCGCTGCATGGTGCCGCACGTCTACGTCGGCGAGCGGGGGCCGTTTACGATGATGGCCGACAGCGGCGCTCCTGACCCGTGGTTCACGGAAGCCGATTTACCCAAGCTCGGAATCAAAAAATCGAGCCTCGATTTCCACGAGATGAAAGGCGAGGGACCGGTTGCGTGGGTCACGCTGCCGGAAGTCCGGATCGGCAATTTCGTCGCGCGCAACATCGATGCCGCGATCACCAAGCGGCATGATCCAGACTTCCCGCTGCTCGGCATGTCCGTCTTGAAGCAGGGGCACGTTGAGGTCGCCGGCGACACCTGCACCCTCACGTTCCCACGCAATGCGACGCAGCTTGCCGCCCGCATCAAGCCCGGCCGGCCGCAATGAAACGGCTAATCGGGTTGATCGCCCGCATCACGCTGATGCGCTGGGTGTGGCTTGCCGCCGTGGCCGCGCTGCTGTGGTTCCGGGTGCGCCCGCCGACCGAGTGGTCGCCGGCCGTCATCGATCTGCTGCGCGGTATTTGCTGCGCCTGCCTTGTTGTGCGCCTGACGCGGTACGCGGTCGTTGTGCGTTCGGCACCTCGGCCGTGGTCTGGCTCCTGGTGGGCCACAGCGATGCTCCGAATTCGTCACCCGCAGGCCGGGGGGACGCAGCCATGACAAAAGTCTTCGGCCGGTCGCTCGGTGCAACGGCATCAGTGTTGTTGGTGTCAGGCTGCGCCGTGGCACCCCCGCCGAGCGTTTACCCCCCATATCAGGAGCCGCCGCCGCCGGTATCTCTGCGGCGACAGCCGGTCGCGCCGGACTGGCCCGACAGGAGTCTCGAAGTCGCGCCACCGAGCGCGGAGCTAGAGCCAGAGCCGCTGCGGCCACAGCCGATTCCGGCCGCCCCTCGGCTGGATCGCCGAGTCTTCGTGCCGCCGCCTCGACCGTCTTCGCCGCTCCTCCCCCCAGCCGCGCCCCCGCCGAGCATCATGAGCGATCCACCGCGCCCTGCGGAGCCGGACGATTGCGCCCGCCGATGGTGGAGCCCTTGTCATTTCCTTTAACCCGAGAGGAGCAACGACGATGAACAGTTTTCGAGACAGGCTCGGTGCCTACGGAGCCGAGTTGCAGGTTGGTGTCGTACGCGGGGGGTGGCTCAGCCTGGCTATCGCGGGTGGCTGGGTCATATTTCCGTTCGCGCTGCAAACCGTGGTGCATCCCTCCGACGTGATGCGCCTGCAATCCGCCTTGCAGGGCCTACCGCGGCCCTCCTCCTTCACGTCCCAGCAATTGGCGGTCGGCTTCATCGAGGCCGTTGTAGCGCTCGCCGTTTTCGTCCTGATCCAGCTCGTCGCCACGGTGATGTTTTACCGCCGCGCACAGGTGATGGGCGCCGCCATCGCCACCCCAGTGCTGTGGCCGTTGGCCGCGATCCTGCCCGGCATCCTTGGCAACGCCGCCTGGTACGTCGCCACCGGATATTTCGATCTCGGCGGCTGCCTGATCGGCTTTGGCTCACTGGTGCTGACCGTCCTTTGCGAAACCGTCTGCGAGGGCCTCGGCCGCGATTTCGTGCTCGGCCAGGCGCAAGGCTGGCATCCCTGAACAAGCTTCACGGTTGAAAAGGAGTAAGGAAAAATGGGCTTCTTCAACAGCTTTCATAAACACCGCGCTCGGCTCAGTGTGCCGGAGACGGTCGCCACGCTCTCCGAGATGGAGACGTTCTTTCAGAACGGCGCGAACTGGACGCAAAACGAGTATCACGCCGCAAATGGCACCAAGTGCCTCGTCGGCGCCGCTGATCATGTGCGCATCTCACCAGTCGATGACGCAAAATACTGGCTGCGTCAGGCGATTGCCGAAAGCGCCCCGGAAATCAAGAGCATCGAGCGGTTCAATGACTCGCGGCGATCGTACGGTGAAGTCGCCGCGGTGATCGCCCGTGCCAAACAGCTGGCGGCCTCGGCACTCTTGCCGGTGCCGGCGCCCGCTGCGCCCGACGCCTTGCCTTGGCCCAAAAGCCCGGAGGTGGTCGAGACGCCGCTATACGCGCCGGCGCGGAGTCGCACCCAACGCCGCAGCCTCATGGACTGGCTCGACTAGAGGACCAGCGGGGCGGGCATGGTTGAATGGCTCGTCCCGCTGCTGCTGGTGCCGCTGGCAGTGGCACATCACCGCCTGCGGGGCAGGCGCGGGAATGTCCCGCCGCCTGCCTCGCCGCGCGACGACAATCTATCGGAATCACTTGTGCGGCTTTGCGAGGAACAGCAAGCCCGTATTGCGGCACTGACCGAGGAGGTCGGACAACTGCGCGCCGTGATCGGATTTCCCGGCTCGATGCGCGCGCTTGAAAGGGCACTGCATCCCGACACCGCAAGCGGCGGCGATGCGCAAGCGCGCACCGAGATTTTTCAAACCCTGATGGCGGTTCGTGACCGCATCGCGAGGCAGGAATGACCGAAATTCACGGTCCGCTATCGGTCATCGGGGCGGCGGCCGGCGAGGCAATCACCGCGCATAGCAGTCTGACACCCGATCAGAAAACCGCGCATTATGTGTCCTACAGCGCCGGTGCCTTGGGCTGGTGTTTCTATCTGGCGCCGCGCGCATTCGCCGACACAACGTCGACAATGATCTGGGCGGCGGTCGGCACGGTCGCGCTGTTATCGCTGATCGCCGCGCTGCGAGCCGCAAGCGGGCAACGCTCGCCGCTGGCGATGCTGTGGCGACTATTGTTCGGCGGCGGCTGCGCGGCCTTGCTCTGGTATCGCGTCTATCCCGATTGGGGTGCCGCCGCCGTGTTTCTCCTCAAGGGCTGTTACATCGGCTGGCTGGCGATGAATGCCGCGCGTTTTGTGCTAGCGACGGGCCTCGGCCAAGGCAATGCGCGGCGGATCATCGAGCGCGAACTTCGCCGGCAAAACGCGCCGCTGCGGCGCGCCCGCCCGCACAACCCTAACCTGTGGTGAGAGACCGATGGTTGCGTTTCACTTCGGCGTCCAATGGGACGCCGCAACCGGGCTGACCGGCGCGCCGGTCGTCTGCGACCTTGAAAGCAACTGCGAGATCATCGCGCCCCCCGGTGCCGGCAAAGGGGCCTGCCTTGAGATTCCGAATTTGCTGCTCGGGCTGCGCGGCAATGTCAGCAACATTTCGCTAGACCCATCCGGGCAGAACGCGGCCGTGTGCGCCGAAGCAAGGCGCAGCGCGGCGCACAACGAAGTGCTGTGCCTCAACCCGTTCGGGCTGCATGTCGAGCGCTATCCCGATCTTGCCAGCGTCGGCTGTAACCCGCTCGCCAACATCGATCCGCACTCGACGCTATTCTTTCAGGAATGCCAGGCGGTCGCCGACGCGCTGATCAAAATTGACAGCAAAGACCCGCATTGGACGGAAAGCGCGCGCGGCCTGATCACCGGCATCGTCATGTGGGAGGTTCTGAAAGCCTCGCGGGGCGAGGAATAGGGCCCATGCGGACAACAAGAACCCCGCGCCCGCCCCTGCTCGAAAACGTGCGCCGCATGTTGTGCGAACCCGAATTAAAAAACGACGACGGCACGTTGCGGGCCGGGTTGCGCTATCACGCCGCCGCTATGATCGACAGCGGCCACCCGCAGATCGCCGAACTCGCCGGGCGCTACGTCAAGGAAGGCTCGCGCGAGATCGACAGCATCGTGTCGACCGCGCGCACCCAATTGGAATGGCTGTTGTCGGAGCCGATGCGCGCCGATTTGCGCCGCGACGGCGTCAACTGGGCACAGCTCGCCGAGGTACCAACCACGGTTTTTGTCATCGTGCCGGCGGAATATCTCGAAACCCAGGAGGGCAGCGTCTGGCTGCGCCTGATCGTGATGGCGGCAGGGCGCGCCTTCTATGGCCGCGCCGGTCACGGCATGCGCTGCGAAGTGCTGTTCCTGCTCTCGGAATTTCCGTCTTTGAAAAAATTGACGGCGGCTGAATCGCTGCGGGCACAAGGACGCAAATACAACCTGCGAGCACTGTTCGTGACACAAGACATCCACCAATTACGCGACATCTACGGACCACACGGCGCGGAATCTTTCGCCGGCCAATGCGATGCGATGTTCGCCTTCGCGCCGGGCGAATGGGAAAGCGCCGAATGGATGTCGCGCCGCTCGGGCGACGAATTGTCCGTCGCGGTGAGCGTCAGCCAGAGCAGCGACCGGCAGGGGGTCAATCGCAATTACAGCCTGCAGCGGCAACGCGCCTGGCCGCCCGAGCGGATTTTGAGCCTGCCCAAATATCACGGCCTGGTGTGGTTTCAGGGGCGGGCGCCGGCGGTGCCGGTCTATGCCGCGCCGTACTGGCAAATTCCCGCCGCTCGCCGTCTGGCACGGCCCGATCCATACCACGACGCCGACGGCGCGGCGGGCCGTCCATTCGTCCCCCCGCCCCGGCCCGTGTTTTCTCAACCGCAAAGCGCGCCGCCGCTCTCGCTCGAAGATCGCGCACGCCGGCTGCTCGCCCTGCGTTAGCTCATTCTTCGGCTTGCTCGTCAGCCTCGTCGGCGCCGCTACCAGGCCGGTGCGGCGTCGCGACGGCCAGCGGCGGCGGCTCTTTGCCGACTGGCACAAAATGCACGTAGCCCGTCCATCCGCCGAGTGGCGTGCGGTCGAGATAGGCGGTAAAGCTACCGTCCTCACCACACCGCCCGGTGCCGATTTCGAGCCAGCGCCGGTAGCGCATGCGCGGGCCCTCGCGCTTCAGCGCAAAGGCGGTGTGCGTCGGCGGCTTGGGTTTTTTGTCCTCGTCGGCCATTTAAAACAGGTCTAGCAAGTCTCACGGCCGCAAGGAAGGCTCCTCTCCCGGCTGAATTCCTTCTATTCCTGCACCATTACTGTCGGCCTCCAGACTAAAATCCCAAAAAGGATTGCCTGCATCGAGTGGTGCCGCCGCGGGTATCTCGTAGTCGGCAAACACGTTCATCGCACGCGCGACGATTACCTTACCCGCCTTACCGAATACCGCGCGAATGTTTCCGGCGGCAGTCGTGATCCGGGACGCGTGCCGCATGAGCCGCGACGCCAATCGGAAACCGCCGGTGCTGCCAGCTTGCTCCCACCGAGCTGGGACCGGCTCGGCATCTTGACCGCGCCGCGTTGCCCATCGGGCAAGAGCGGCCCACAGATGTTTGAGGCTCGCCCCGCTTTTCCCGCCGCTTCGTGTCGCCGGTTGCGCCGTTCCGGGTCCAGTGGCGCAACCGCTATCGTTCTCGCTCGCGACCCCAATCCCGCTCCTCACCGCGTTCGGCATCGTCCTTGGCGATTTGTCGTAACAACTTGTCAAGGCTGCTCGACACGTCCGGCGTCCCGAGACGCTCGCTAATTCCCTGCTCGGCCTGCTGCTGGCTGCGCTGCTCCTCGAAGGCCTGCCAGTCGGCGGCGGTTGCGCGCTGCCGGTATGCTGCCGCATCGGCGCGTTCCTGCGCCTTCTCCTCGGCCGCCTGCTCGGCCAGCTGGGCCTGCGCCGGAGTCAATGGCGGCGGCGAAAACAGGTCGGCCAGGAACTCAAAGGCGCTCGCGATAATCTTCGCGACGCCGCCAAGAATACGGCCGCCGGCTCGCTCCGTGGCGTCGATCGTCGCGCCGCCGCCGTCGAGGACGGTGTCGATGTCGCGGATGATCGCGGTCACCGCTTCGCGCTGCGCCTGCGTATCGGCCCGTTCGGCCGCGCGTTCGGTAATCTCAGCCCGGTGCTGCGTCCACAGCTCGCCGATCTGCTCGCGTTCGGCAGCAAAGACGGCGCGGGCGTCGGTGACGCTGCCGTTAAAGAGCTGGGCCTCAAGCCTCTCAGGATCGAGCCGATAGGGGTTGAGCCGGTACACCTCGCCGGACCGGGTGACGGCGGCCAGGTCGCCTGCTTCCAGCCTGTCAAAATGTTGCGCCTGGCGGTGTTGGACGTTCTTGGCCATCTGCCGGGCCAACTCTTCGTCGCTCAGCAAGACATCAAGCGCCTGCACGTCGGCGTCCGTCACCCGCACCACGGCAATCCCGGCCTGGTCGAGGAGCGCACTGACCGCTCGCATACCGTAAACCCGCTCGCGTTCGACCTCGCGCTCGTCCTCCGGCTTGAAACGGTCGGCCAAGGCCTCGACCGCCGATACCGGCGTGCCGTCACGGCCACGCAGGATATCGGCGCCGACGCGGCGCGCCTGTTCCCCGCAATCGATGATTTTTTGTTCGATAAAGCTCGTCGGCCGTGCCTTGTCGCGCGCCGCCTGCTGCTGCTCGGCCCAGGCCGCGCGGTTGCGCTCGCGCATGATGTCGCGCGCGTCGGCCACGCCGACGAGGTCGCGCGGTTCGATGCCGCCCAGCCGCTTCTGTATCTCTTCCCACTGGTCGCCGGTCACCCGCTGGTCGATGCGGGTGACATTGCCCCGGCTGTCCACCACGCCAAAGCCCTCGCGCACGGCGCGGTGCTGCCGATTGATCGCCTTGGCAAAGGCCTGCGCGCGTTGCGTGGCCTCGGCTTCGTCCCGGCTCACATAAACGAGCTTGAGGCCGCGCCGCTCGATCTCCTGCACGAATTGCTCCGCCGTCCTGGTCAATTGCCAGGCGAGGCGGATTTCCCCGGCGGTCTTACCGAGCGGCTTGATCTCGGGCTGCAAGGCGTCGGAAGGCGCCATCCCCTGCCCCGCCCTATCGGCCCCCCGCCCGTGTTTCATCCCATGCGCTGCCTCGCGCGCCACTCGCTCGGCCTGCATCTCCTTCGCGGTCGCCACACTCATCAGCGTGCTGCGGTCGAGGTCGGCGAAGCGCTGGCGGATTTCCGCCAAGGTCATGCCGGTCAGTTTCTTGGTGAGCGCGTGCTGCCCGCCGTGCTCGTCCACCAGCACGAACACGTCGCGACGGTCGCCATTCGCCAGCTCGAACCCCTTGGCCCGGATCGCCGCCGCAAACGCCCGGCCACTGTCGGATTTCTCAAAGCAATCGAGGATCGCCGTGCGGGTCGCGTTGATGTCGGTGCCGAGGCGGCGCGCCTCCTCAAACTCGTCGCGGCCGGCCGCCTTTGCCCGGTGATCCGGCCGCCGGCTGCTGGTCAGCTCGCGCAGCGCATACGCTCGCTCGCTTTCGCGCGAAAGCTGGTTGAGCTTGTTCTTGTACAGGCCGGGATCGATCGCCCGCTGGGTCTCCAAATCAACGCGAAACCAGGCGGCGTGCAGGTGCTTCTCGCCGGTCGCCTCGTTGATGTGAAAGCTGACGATACGGGGCTGGCCGCCAAAACCGAGCCGCTGTTCCATGCGATCGACCGTCTCGGTCCATTGCCCGTCCGACAGCCGCTCGTTCGGCGCGACGCGGATATGACCGTGAAAAAATGCCTTGCGGCATTGGCTGTTTTCGCCGGCCCAGGCTTCCAACCGGTCAAACGCCGTCACCGGGTCGCCAAAGCGCTCCAAACCCCGCGTCTCGACCAGCTCGGCGCGCTCGCCCGGCTCGCCGTTCATCAGATACCGGGCGAGCTTGCCGCCCTCGCCGCGTATCTTACCCTTCGCGATCATCGGCCAGGGCCGCCTGGATCGCCGCGACCGGTGCATCAAACTGCACGCGCAGCCTGTCGACCGTGCCCCGCAGCTCGCGCACCTCCGTCAACACCCGCGCCGCCCCGTGTTCCTCGGCGAACAGCGCCAGGGTGTTGAGCGCGCGCACCGCCTGATTGAGCAGCGTGTCGGCGCGGTTGAAATCCACCAGGGCCTGCAGCAGCGCGGCAACATCGGCCGTCACTCGCCGGCGGCGGATGCGCGGGCGCGGCGCTTCTTCCGCGTCGAGCCGGCCGCTCGCCAGATACCCGGCCGCGCTCATCCCGGCAGCAGCGGCAGCTTCTTTGATCCGTACATGGTCGGCCGGTGTGAGCTTGACCAGCACGCCCGCCGAGCGCCGCCGCTTCTCGCTGCCGCTGCTCACCTTTTTCTTGCGCTGGCGATTGTCGGGCAGGCGGATCACAGCCGGCGCATCATTCGCCGGCAGCGCTTCGCCGATCCCCTCTGCCCGCTCGCTCATCGCCGCGCAAAACGGGGGTGGAGCGGCACCGCCCTTCCCCGTCGGGGTCGGGGCGCGGAAGCCCCGACTTTGTCGCAGAGCGACAACAGGGGATGCAACGGGGGCGCTCCGCCCCCTTGCCAAGTTGGCGGCGCAGCCGCCTGGCGCGGGATACCCGCGCCCAACTTGCTACCAACGAAATTAGCCATGCCGAGCCTTAGATGGGTCTCACAAGCCTACGCTGCAATTAGCGGATACCGAGATTTTGTGCGAGAGCCAGCAGCCGAGTCTGAGTCACTCCGTCGCACGTTTCCACTACCGGATCGTTCGGGAAACGAAACACGGGGGGGCCCGTCCACGGCACTGTTCTCCGCGGCACAGGAGCGCCGCCATTGCCCGATTGTTCATGGCATTTCCTTCGGGCAGGGTTCGAAGAAAACCCCGCCAGGAATGAGCTGGCGGGGCCTCCCTGCTCTTAGGCGGCGACTTGGTCGTCGTCCTTGCGGGCGTCACGGCTCCACACCAGCGCGTAGCTGCCGTCCTGCTGCTTGGTCAGCGCGCCATTGATCGGCTGGGCCAAAGTCGGACCGTCCAGCTTGACAGACAGGTAAGCCTTGCCTGCCTTGCTGGTCTTCGCCCACGCGGCGCCGAGATCGAACGTCACGCCGCCAGTCTCGCCGAGCACCACGAAGTCCGGGCCGTTGCCCTGCTTCGCCGGTACTGGGCTAAACCGCACGATCCTGAGGCTGAGGCCTAACGCGTACAGGCTGCCCTCGTAGCTGTCGCCTTGCTGGGTGAATTTTCCAATCATCATGTGCTGCTCCTTCTGTTGTGAAGCCGCCGGAATGGTGGCTTCGATGGCGACCCTTCAAAACCGCTTAGCGTCGCGCTCAAAAGTCCGTCGCGCTGTTGCGGCGGAGCACCTCAGAAATTTTGCCTGTCGTTTTTTGCTCTTCGCGCAGCGAAGGCACAAAAACGCAGCAAAATTACGAGGAGCTATCTTTTGAACGCCTTAGGCGTGAACAGTTTTACTGTCGCCATAATCGAAGACACACTGTGCGACTTCATCGTAGGAGAGGCAATACATGGGAAATTCACCCAGCAAGGCGCGGCTGGATTGGCGGATCGGCGTAGAACTCGGCCAGGTCATCGCGTTCGCGCCCGCACCGGCAGCAAGCCGGGTAGAGCGGCATTTCTCGGGTGCCGGGCGCAGCAACGGCGGTGAAGATGTCGGCGCAGCCGCAAGCCGGACATGCCGTTGTCCTCAGCTCAGGATCACCGTAAGCCGCACCAACACCACTAAACATCACAAAACGCCTTCTTGGCCTGACACTTCGGAGATAGCTCGTTAGTCGTCGACTGGGTCCGCATTGAAGCTATCCCTTGTGCCACCTCAGTCATGACTCGGGAATTCATGAATTCCTCACTTCATGACGTCATGACGTCTGCCTCGCTTGTCCTTGATCTCCTCGTCGTTGACCTCAATGTCGAGGCTGCGTACGGCCCGCAGGATCAGGGCGCGCAAGCTGGTCCTTTCACGAGCTGCCATCACACCGAGCTGCTCGCGGATATGTTCTGGTACCAACACTTGCAACGGCACCTCCCTGGCGTTACGCACTGGCGCAGAACGCGGTTGGTCCTGCAGCACAGCAACGGGCGCCACGACCGAAGCAGGTTGTGGCGTAGGTCGTGCCGTAGCCGAGGGAACCCGGTTGAGGATCGCGCCAAGTTGCTTGCTGCTCATGCGCCCACCACCTGCCGCAGATTCATAGTTTTATTATTTTCTAAATTCATGAGTTCATGAATAATAGCGGCGATGTCGCGTGCCGCCGCGCCGTCCGGTTCGACAACACTCGGACTTAGCCCCTCGATGCCAGCTTCTGGATAGGCGACGCGGTGCGGCATCTCGGCTTTAAGCAG